>ERZ778018.2118-NODE-2118-length-13493-cov-5.466811_pt1 | contig 13493 bp, 10 predicted proteins | sample MGYA00375748_ERZ778018 | MGnify/ENA primary metagenome ERZ778018 (study PRJEB29350, sample SAMN05509839) | bioreactor metagenome | biome: bioreactor; material: wastewater | place: South Africa: University of Cape Town | collected 2014-04-22 ... | reverse complement strand
CCGCGTCGAGGAAGGACTGCTTCTTCCAGTCCAGCCCGTCGATCACCGCCATACGCACGTCCTTCACATGGACATGGCTGATGCGCTTGTGGTGCCGGTCGATAGCGCGCAGCACGTCGCCGCCGGCAAAGGCCAGATGCCCCGCGTCCAGCAGCAGCGGAATGCCTGCGCCCGAATGATTCATGAACGCGTCAAGCTCGTGCTCGAACTGCACGACGGCGGCCATGTGGTGATGGTAGGCGAGCGGCATGCCCTCGTTCGCGCACCATTCGCCGAACTCGGTGAGCTTGCGGGCATAGGCCTTCATCTCGTCGCCGGAAAGCACCGCCTTGGCGGCGAGCGGCTTAGCGCGATCGCCCTGGATGGAGCGGCCGACCTCGCCATAGACGATGCACGGGGCGCCGACCGCCTTGAACAGGGCGATCATCGGCGCGATACGATCCTTGTTGGCGGAAAGGTCCTCGATCGCCAGCGTGCCGGAGAACCAGCCGCCGCACAGCGTCACGTCCGCTTTTTTCAGGATCGGCAAGAGGATGTCCGGATCGTCGGGGAAGCGGCGGCCCTTCTCCATGCCGGTGAAGCCCGCCGAGCGGGATTGCCTGAGGCATTCCTCCAGCGACACGTCGTCGGACAGTTCCTCGAGGTCGTCGTTCCACCATGCGATGGGCGACATGCCCAGTTTTGCTTTCACTTGGGTTTCTCCCGCCTAATCGCCTACCCGCTGCGCCCTGCGCTTTTCCTCGTAGGCCTTGCGGGCGGCGTTGACCTCGGGGCGCGAGGACACTTCCGGCACGGCCACGTCCCACCAGTGGCCGCCGGCCTCGGTGGAGGCGAGCGGGTCGGTGTCGATGACGATGACGGTTGTGCGCTCGTTCGTTTTCGCGGCGGTCAGCGCCGTTTCCAGTTCGGAGATCGAAGACACCTTTTGCGCGATCGCGCCGAGGCTGGCGGCGTGGGCGGCGAAGTCGATGTCGGGCAGCGTCTCGTGGCGGGCGTCCTTGAGCAGATTGTTGAAGCTGGCGCCGCCGGTCGCCATTTGCAGCCGGTTGATGCAGCCGAAACCGCGGTTGTCGGTGAGGACGATGGTGAGCTTCAGCCCCAGCATCACCGAGGTCGCGATTTCCGAGTTCAGCATCAGGTAGGAGCCGTCGCCCAGCATGACGACGACCTCCTTGTCGGGCCTTGCCATCTTCACGCCGAGCGCGCCGGCGATCTCGTAGCCCATGGTGGAGAAGCCGTATTCGGCATGGTAGGAGCCGGGGCTGCCCGCCTGCCACAGCTTGTGCATCTCGCCCGGCAGGCCGCCGGCGGCGTTGAGGACGATGACGCCGGAACCCATCACGCGCTGCACCGCGCCGATCACCTGCGCGTCCGAAGGCAGCGCGGCGTTGGTCGGCCGGGTGACCTCGGTGGCGGCGGCCCGCCATTCAGCCTTGCCGGCCACGGCCTTGTCGGTCCACGCGGCGGGAGCCTTCCATCCCGCCAGGGCGGCGGCCAGTTCGGACAATCCCTCCCGGGCGTCGGCCACCAGCGGCAGTGCGCGGTGCTTGCCGGCGTCGAACGGCTGCACGTTGAGGCCGACGATCGTCCGGGCCTCGTCCTTGAACAGCGCCCACGACCCGGTGGTGAAATCCTGTAGCCGCGTGCCGACGGCCAGCACCACATCCGCTTCCTCTGCCAGCCGGTTGGCGGCGGAAGTGCCGGTCACGCCGACGGCGGCCATGTTTAGGCGATGATCGTCCGGCAGCGCAGACTTGCCACCCTGCGTTTCGCAGACCGGGATGCCGGTCGCTTCGGCGAAGGCGGCGAGCGCGTCCGACGCCCCGGAATAGAGGACGCCGCCGCCGGCGACGATCAGCGGTTTCCTGGCCGCCCTGAGCGCGGACGCTGCCGCCACCAGTTCGTCCCGGTCGGGCCTCAGCCGCCGCGGCGCCCAGACGCGCTCGGCAAAGAAGCTTTCCGGATAGGCGTAGGCCTCGGCCTGCACGTCCTGGCACAGCGCCAGCGTCACCGGGCCGCATTCGGCCGGATCGGTCAGCACGTGCATGGCCCTGTTCAGCGCCGGCACGATCTGCTCGGGCCGGGTGATGCGGTCGAAGTAGCGCGACACCGGGCGGAAGCAGTCGTTGACGGTGGCCGTCCCGTCCGAGAAATCCTCGGCCTGCTGGAGGACCGGGTCGGGGATGCGATTGGCGAAGACGTCGCCCGGTAAAAGCAGCACCGGCAGCCGGTTGACATGGGCAAGGGCCGCCGCCGTCACCATGTTGACCGCGCCGGGGCCGATGGAGGAGGTGGCGGCCATGAAGCGGCGGCGGAAATTGGCCTTGGCGAAGGCGATGGCGGCATGGGCCATCGCCTGCTCGTTATGGGCGCGGAATGTCGGCAGCGCTTCGCGTTCGCCGTAAAGCGCCTCGCCGATGCCGGCGACGTTGCCGTGGCCGAAGATCGCCCAGACGCCGCCGACGATCGGCAGTTTCTCACCGTTGACGTCGACCATCTGCCGGGCAAGGAAGCGCGTCAGCGCCTGCGCCATGGTGAGGCGGACGGTTTTCGTCATGCTGCTTCTCCCTCTCCGCCATGCCTTCTTGCGGCCCGCCATGCCCCGACCAGCCCTTCGAAGCGGGCGGCCATATCCGCGATCGCCTCGCTATCCGAGATCGCGCCCGCGAACCATCTTTCGGCGGCTTCGATGAACAGGGTGCGCCCGACCGCGAAGCCCTTGACGATGGCGACGCCGGCCGTTGCCGCGAAGGCAAGTTCCAGTTCGTCCTGCGGCGCTTCCAGGCCGAGCAGCACGACCCCGCGGCACCACGGGTCGTTGTCGACGATGACGGCTTCGATCGCCTGCCAGACGCCCGGCGAGCGCTGCGGTTCCAGTTTCCACCAGTCTGGCCTGATCCCGAGCGCATAGAGCTCTTCGAGGGCGCGCGGGATGGTGCGGTTGTCCACCGCTCCGTTCTTCGAGGCGATGATCTCGACCAGCAGTTCGCGGCCCACCCTGCGGGCGGCCTGGAACAGCGCCAGCAGCTTCTGCTGTTGCTCAGCCTTCAGCGCCGGCGGATCGTCGGGATGGTAGAGGCAAAGGCACTTGATGCAATGCGAAAGCGGCCACTCGACCAGCTGCGAGCCGATGTCCTGGCTGAACTCGAAGCGCAGCGGCCGCGAACCGGGCAGTTCCACGGGCCTGCCGAGCCAGGCGAAGGGATGGCGGGCGAACTCGAACATCGCCTCGCGCCCGTATTTCTCGTCGAGCAGCATGCCGTAGTCTTCCCCGCGGGCTGCTCCCTTGGCCGCGACCCGGGCCGCCGCCTTCACCGCCAGCACCTTGAAGGCGTCGATGCGCGAGGTGTCGGCGCCGGCGCTTTCGGCGATCGCCTCGAACTGGGTCCGATGGTCGATGGCGAACGCTGCCAGCGAGGGGATGGCGCGCCGGCGCGTCGTCGCCCAGTGGATGTGGGCGATGGTTTCGTCCTTGCGCAGCGCATGGTGCCGGCTGCCATGGTCGAGGAAGAATTTCAGTTCCTCGAAGGTCGGATATTCCGGCGAGCACAACAGCCGCGAGACGGCGAGCGCGCCGCAGGCATTGGCCCAGGTGGCGCAGGTCGCGAGATTTTCGCCGCCAAGCCAGCCGCGCAGGAAGCCGGACATGAAGGCGTCGCCGGCGCCGAGCACGTTGTAGACCTCGATGGGGAACCCCTTGCCGACGACGCCTGCCTCGAGATCATCGGGGATCGCCCCCTCGTAGACGATGCAGCCCATCGCGCCCCGCTTGAGCACGACGGTGGCGTCGGACACGGCGCGGATCGCCTTCAGCGCCGCCGTCAGATCGCTCTCGCCGGAAGCGATCAGCACCTCCTCCTCGGTGCCGACGATCAGGTCGCAGTCGGGCAGCACCGCCTTCAGTTCGGACGATACGCGCGACGACTTCACATAGCGGCCGAATCCTTCCGCATGCCCGCCCAGCCCCCACAGGTTCGGCCGGTAATCGATGTCGAACACGACCTTGCCGCCGTTTTCCTTGACGATGCGCATCGCCTTGCGTTGGGCGGCGCCGGTATTCTCTCGCGAGAAATGCGTGCCGGTGACGACGAGCGCGCGCGCCGAGGCGACGAAGGCCTCGTCGATGTCGTCCGGCTCCAGCGCCATGTCGGCGCAGTCGGTGCGCACGAAGATCATCGGCGAGACGCCCTCGTCCTCGACCGACAAAAGCACCAGCGCGGTCAGGCGCTCGGGGTCGGTCTTCAGCGCCGCGACCGACACGCCTTCGCGGACCAGCTGCTCTCGGATGAAGCGGCCCATCTGCTCGTCGCCGACCCGCGTCAGCAGCGCGGACTTCAGGCCCAGCCGCGCCGTGCCGATGGCGATGTTGGCCGGGCAGCCGCCGACCGACTTGGCGAAGGAGGCGATGTCCTCCAGCCGGGAGCCGATCTGCTGGCCGTAGAGATCGACGGAGGCGCGACCGATGGTGATCACATCCAGCGCCGCGCCCGCAGCTTCGCTCATCCGCACCTCCCGCTCCTTTCGCCCGATCATCGCCGCACCTTCCGGCTTGTCGGCGACAATGAAATATTAATTCCATCTGTCAGTCAATATGGAATACATATTCCCGTCAGCGAAAGTGCGCTCCCGGGGGCGGGCCTATCGTTTCGCCGATGCCGCGCGGCGTCTCTCGGCGACCGAGACGGCAAGCGCCATCGCCAGCGCCATGGTGGCCGAGAGCGAGCGGAATCCGCTGAAATCCGCCTCCGCGACCTCGAACCAGACGCTGGCGATCTGCGCCAGCGGCGAAAACGCGCTGTCGGTGATCGCCAGCACCGGCACGCCTTGCCCGGCCATGGCGCGCGCCTCCTCGACGGTGGCCGGCGCGTAGGGCGAGAAACTGATGGCGATGGCGACGTCCCCGGGCGTGGCGAAGCTGATCATCTCGGCGTTGAGCCCGGCGGCCGATTCGATCAGCTGGTTGCGGATGTTCAGCTTGCCGAGCGCATAGGCGAGGTAGGAGGCGACCGGATAGGAACGCCGCTTGGCCAGGATATAGACCGTGCGGGCGTCGGCCAGAAGGTCGACTGCGCGTTCCAGTTGCGCGGTGTCGACGCTGCGCGCGATATCGGCGAGCGAGGTGGTGGCGGCGGTCACGAAGCCGTCGAAGACGGCGCGGTGGCCGGCCCCGGCGCCGATCCCGGCGTTGGCCTGGAGCGCCGAAAGCCGCTCCTCGTAGGAAGAGGTGCGCTCGCGCAGCCGCTCGCGAAACAGCGCCTGCATGGAGGTGAACCCGTCGAAGCCGAGTTGCTGGGCGAAGCGCACCAGGGTCGAAGGCTGAACCCCGGCGGAGGTGGCGATGCTGGCCGCGGTGCCGAAGGCGATGTCGTCGGGATTGGCAAGTGCATAGGCCGCCACCTGGGCGATGCGCTTCGGCAAACTGTCGCGCCGCTCCAGGATCATGGCGCGCAATGAATCGAAGTCGCCGGGCGTCCCTGCGCTGATCGTATCTACGTCGCTCATCGTTCCCCTTTCTGTGGGCCGCCGCCAAGATTCCGCGCCGGCCGCCGAAAATCAACCGGGCGCCCGGGCTGCGCACAGGAGTGCTGCAGCGGACAAATCAGTGACCGCCCGTCGCGATTTCCACAAGTCCCGCTTGACGGGACAGGCTAAAATGGAATATATAATCCAAAAATTGTTAGTTTGGTAGAGAAATTCCAAATTTACAGCAATCTCAAAGGGAGGAGATCATGCAAGTTCATCTGAGGAAATTCCTGACGGCCGCTGCGGCGGTCCTGCCGCTGGTCGTGGGCTACGGCTCCGTGTCGGCCCATGCCGAGGGCGAGCACTACGTCTTCGTCAGCCATGCGCCCGACACCGATTCCTGGTGGAACGTCATCAAGAACGCGCTGAAGAACGCGGCGGCCGAGACCAAGACGACCGTCGATTACCGCAACCCGCCGACGGGCGATATCGCCGACATGGCGCGCATCATCCAGCAGGCGGCGGCTACGAACCCCGACGGCATCATCACCACCATCGCCGATTTCGATGTGCTGCAAAGCGCGATCCAGGATGCCGTCGCCAAGGGCATTCCGGTCATCACCGTCAATTCCGGCACCGCCGAACAGTCCAGGCAGCTCGGTGCGCTGATGCATATCGGCCAGCCGGAATACGACGCGGGCAAGGGCGCCGGCGAACGCGCCAAGGCGGCCGGCGTCACTGACTTCGTCTGCGTCAACCACTACATCACCAACGCCGCCTCCGTGGAACGCTGCCAGGGCTATGCCGACGGCCTCGGCGTTCCGCTCGGCGACCATATGGTCGATTCCACGCAGGACCCGACGCAGGTCTACAACAAGGTGAAGGCGTATCTTACGGCGCATCCGGGCACCAACGGCATCCTGACGCTGGGACCGAACGCGGCCGAGCCCACCATCAAGCTCCTGCGCGATACCGGCGAGACCTCGAAGTACGATTTCATCACCTTCGACCTGTCGGCCGACATCTCGCAAGGCATCAAGGACGGCATCGTCGAGTCGGCCATCGACCAGCAGCCCTACCTGCAAGGCTACCTGCCGGTGGTCCTTCTGGCGCAGTACAGCCGCTACGGCGTGCTGCCGGCAAGCAATATCAATACCGGCCCGGGCTTCGTCACCAAGGCCAATATCGAGATGGTCGAAAAGCTGGCCGGCGAGTACCGCTAGGGGCCGGGCGGCCCCAGGCAATTGCAGGAGCGCGCGTCCCCCTCCCCCTGCCCGGGGGGAGGCTGCGGCCCCGCGCATCCATTCCATACTCTTGCAACAGGGAAAGTGCGATGGTCGAGAACCAATCCGTCGCGGCCGGCAACCGGCCCGCCGACGAACGCCTGCAAAAGCAGTCCGGCCTGCGCCGGCTTTTATCGCGGCCCGAACTCGGCGCCATCGCCGGAACGGTCCTTGTCTTCCTGTTCTTCGGCGCGACGGCCAACGGCACCGGCATGTTCGCCGCCGACGGCATCATGAGCTGGGTCACCGTCACGGCGCAGCTGACGATCATCGCCACCGGTGCCGCCCTGCTGATGGTCGGCGGCGAGTTCGATCTTTCGGTCGGCTCGATGATCGGCTTCGCCGGCATGATGATCGCGATCCCGACGGTCTATTTCGGCTGGCCGGTCGAACTCAGCGTCCTCTTCGCCTTCTGCGGCGCGCTGCTCATCGGCTTTCTCAACGGGCTGATCGTGGTGCGGACCCGCCTTCCTTCCTTCATCGTCACGCTGGCCTCGCTCTATATCCTGCGCGGCATGACGATCGCGCTCTCCATCCTGTTCGCCAACCGTACCATCGTCTCCGGCGTCAAGAATTTCGCCGGCGATTCGTTCATGGTGCCGCTGTTCTCCGGCAAGGCGTTTTACGGCCTGTTCGTGTGGCTGGCGGATGCCGGCGTCATCGGCAAGCTGCCGAACGGGCAGCCGGCGGTGCAGGGCATACCGGCGGTGGTGATCTGGGCCTTCGCCATCGCGCTCACCGGCCATGTGGTGCTGACGCGCACCCGCTTCGGCAACTGGATCTTCGGCGCCGGCGGCGACGCCAACGCGGCGCGCAACGTCGGCGTGCCGGTGGCGCGGGTGAAGATCGTCCTGTTCATGGCCACCGCCTTTTGCGCCACCGTCTACGCCACCTGCCAGGTGATGGAGTTCGGCTCGGCCGCCGCCGACCGCGGCGTGCTCAAGGAGTTCGAGGCGATCATCGCCGCCGTCATCGGCGGATGCCTGCTCACCGGCGGCTACGGCTCGGTCGTCGGCGCCTTCTTCGGCGCGCTGATCTTCGGCGTCGTGCAGATGGGCATCCTGTTCACCGGGGCGCCGAACGACTGGTTCCAGGTGTTCCTCGGCCTGATGCTGCTGACGGCGGTCCTTTTCAACAGCTATATCCGCCGCCGCGCGACCGGCGAGCGCTGAGGGAGAAGACGATGAGCGAAACAACCGTCCATTCTTCGTCCGAGGCCCCTCTGATCGAGGTGCGCGACCTGATCAAGCATTTCGGCCCGGTGGTGGCGCTGAACGGCGTTTCCATGAAAGTGCGCCGGGGCGAGGTGCTGTGCCTCCTGGGCGACAACGGCGCAGGCAAATCCACCCTTATCAAGACGCTGTCGGGCGTGCACAAGCCGACCAGCGGCGCCTTCCTGGTGGAAGGCAGGCCGGTCGCCTTTTCGACGCCCCGCGATGCGCTCGATGCCGGCATCGCCACCGTCTACCAGGATCTGGCCATGGTGCCCCTGACCTCGATCGCCCGCAACTTCTTCATGGGCCGCGAGCCGCTGCGCCGAGCCGGCCCGTTCCGGTTCCTCGACCTCGACCTCGCCGAGCAGGTGGCGCGCGAGGAGATGCGCAAGATCGGCATCGACGTGCGCGACCCCAGCCAGGCCGTCGGGACGCTTTCCGGCGGCGAGCGGCAATGCGTGGCGATCGCCCGCGCCGTCTATTTCGGCGCCAAGGTGCTGATCCTCGACGAGCCGACCTCGGCGCTCGGCGTGGCGCAGACCTCGATGGTGCTGAAATACGTCCATCAGGTGCGGGCGCGCGGGCTCGGCGTCATCTTCATCACCCACAATGTCCGCCACGCCTATGCGGTCGGCAACACCTTCACCGTGCTCAACCGCGGCCGCACGCTCGGCACCTACGAGAAGGCCGCCATCGGCATCGAGGAATTGCAGAACCTGATGGCCGGCGACAAGGAACTGCAACTTTTGTCCGACGATCTCGGCGGCATGGTATGAGCGGCGGCCGCAAGACGGCGGTCCGTGGATGGAGCGGAAATGAAGGACATCGGCGTCGGCCTCATCGGCACGGGTTTCATGGGCAGATGCCATGCGCTGGCATGGCGGTCGGTCGGCAGCGTATTCCCCGCATGCGGCCGGCCGCGGCTGGTGCATCTGGGCGAGGAAAACGCCGGGCTCGCCCATGAGCGCGCCGAGGAACTCGGCTTCGAAAAGGCGTCGGGCGACTGGCGCGCGGTGATCGAGGATCCGCAGGTGGACGTGGTCTCCTTGACCACGCCGAACCGGTTCCATGCCGAGATGGCGATCGCGGCGCTGCGGGCCGGCAAGCATCTGTGGTGCGAAAAGCCGATGGCGCCGGGCTTCGCCGAGGCGGAGGCGATGGCGGAGGCGGCCGGAAAATCCGGCAAGGTGGCCGCCCTCGGCTACAACTACATCCAGAGTCCGGCGATCCGCCGCATCGGAACGCTGATCGGGGAAGGGTGGATCGGCACGCCCAACCATCTCAGGATCGAGATGGACGAGGATTTCATGGCCGATCCGCACGCTCCGTTCAGCTGGCGCCACGACGCGGCCTCCGGCTATGGCGCGCTGGACGATTTCGCCGTCCACCCGCTGTCGCTGGTTTCGGTGCTGTTCGGCCGTGTCGCGCGCGTGGTCTGCGACATGGCCAAGCCGCATGCGGAGCGCGTGACGCCGTCCGGCGGGCGGCGGGCGGTGGAGACATGGGACATCGCCGGCGCGATGATGCGGCTGGAAAACGACATGCCGGTGACCTTGCAGGTCAACCGCTCCGCCTGGGGGCGCAAGGGCCGCATCGCCTTGCAGATCTTCGGCTCCGAGGGCGCCATCCTGTTCGACCAGGAGCGCTTCAACGAGTTCCAGCTTTATCTCGCCAACGACCGGCCGGCCGAACAGGGGTTTCGAACCGTGCTGATCGGCCCGCAGCACGAACCGTACGATGCCTTCGTGCCGGCCCCGGGCCACGGGCTGGGCTTCAACGACCTGAAAGTGATCGAGTGCCGCGAGCTCATCGCGCGCGTGAACGGCGACCAGCAGGCCCGGCTGATCGGCTTCGAAGAGGGGCTGGAAATCGAGCGCACGGTGCACGCCATGGCGCGGTCCTTCCACGAGGGCGGCTGGGTGGACGTGCGCTGATTTTTCTTTCCCCTCGTGGTGTGGGAATGAGGGTAACGACCTCAGCCGTCCAGACGTACCGTCCTGCCCGTTTTCACCGACTTCAGCGCAGCATCCGCCAGTTCCAGCGCCGCCAGCCCGTCGGCGCCGCCGGGCGAGGGCTTCCTGCCGGAGGCCAGCGCTTCGATGAAGGCGGCGATCTCGCTGGCGTAGGCGTCGATGTAGCGGGTCATGAAGAAGTCGTGCAGCGGCGGGCGCGTGTAGCCTTGCGCGTTGGCGATCTCGATCGACACCGGGCGCTGGTTCTCAACCGCCACCATGCCCTTTGAGCCGTGCACCTCGATGCGCTGGTCGTAGCCGTAGGTGGCGCGGCGCGAATTGGAGATGATCGCCTGCCTGCCGGAAGCGGTCTCCAGGATGACGCTGACGGAATCGTAGTCGCCAGCCTCGCCGATCTTCTCGTCCACCAGCACCGAGGCATGCGCCGAAACCGAAACCGGCTCCTCGCCGAGCAGGAAGCGGGCCATGTCGAAGTCGTGGATGGTCATGTCGCGAAAGATGCCGCCAGAACGCCGGATATAGTCCAGCGGCGGCGCGCCCGGATCGCGCGAGGTGATCGTGGCCATTTCCACCGTGCCGACGGCGCCGTCGTCGATGGCCTTCTTCACCGCCGCGAAATGCGGATCGAAGCGGCGGTTGAAGCCGACCATCAGCACCGCCTTCGTGCTGTCCACGACCGCGAGGCATTCGCGCACGCGCCTGACGTCGAGGTCGATCGGCTTTTCGCAGAAGATCGCCTTGCCGGCCCTGGCGAAGCGTTCGATGAGGCCGGCATGGGTATCGGTCGGCGTGCAGATGATCACCGCGTCGATGTCGGCCGCGTTCTCGATGGCCTCGATGGAGCGCACCTCGGCGCCGTAGGCCGCCGAGATTTCGCTCGCCGCCTTTTCGAAGGCGTCGGCCACCGCCACCAGCTTCGCCTGCGGGTTCGATCCCACCGCGCGCGCATGCACCTTGCCGATGCGACCGGCGCCCAGCAGCCCAAAGCGAACCGTCATGAACGGAACTCCTTAAAATGGAATGGAAAGACGAATAGTCTCTATTATGGAATATTTATTCTGTCCAGGCCGTGCCCGTCAAGCCCGCCGCCGCGGCCTTTTCGGCTTTACAGCCGCCACAGCCGTCTGGCGTTGCCGCGCAGCAGGCCGGCGCGTTCCCCCTCGCTCGCGCCTGAAAGCAGCGCGTGCGTGGCCGCTATCCAGCCGTGCAGGCCGCCGCCCAGCCGGCACACCGGCCAGTCGCTGCCCCAGACGACGCGATCCCAGCCGAAGCTTTCGATCGTGTGCTCGACATAGGGCCTGAGCGTCTCGACCGTCCATTCGTCTGGGTCGGCGTAGGCGACGACGCCCGAAATCTTGCCGACGACGTTGGGCCTTCTGGCGATCTCCGTGATCTGCCGGCGCCAGGCTTGCGCGTCGCCGTGCCTGATGTCGAGGGTGCCGCAATGATCGAGAACGAACTGCACGTCCGGGGCGAGGTCGAGGAGGGCGATGGCCTGTCTCATCTGGCTCGGCAGTACGCACAGGTCGAAGGTCAGGCCGCTGCCGGCAAGGCGCCTGATGTTCTCGCGAAACAGGGGGCGCTCCGATACGTCGTCGGGAACGACATGCAAGACGCGGCGGAAACCTTTCACGAAAGGGTTTGCCGCGACTTTCGCGAGCCAGGCGGCGAAGCCCGCCTGTTCGGGCCGGCACGAAACGAAGGCGCCGCGCAGCAGGCTTCCGGGTGCCCCGGCCAGCGCCTCGACATGGGCGAGTTCGGCCTCGATGTCGGCGGCGTCGACGTCCACCTCCATGAACAGCGCGGCCTCGATGCCGGCGCGCCGGGCCTCGCGCAGATACTCGTCTTGCGAGAAATCGCGGTTGAGCGCCGGGACCCCGGCGAGCCATGGATAGCGCAGCGCCGTCTTGTCGATAAGGTGAAGGTGGGTGTCGACGATCATGCGTTCCTCCTGGAGGAAGATCATCGCACAGGAGGAATAATCCTACAAATAGGCCCTGCCGGCCCCTTGTGGGCAGGGGCGGGAGGTGTGATAGGCTTTTCACATTGAAGCCGACCCTGGAGGAGCGGCGGCGGACCCGTCCGCGACGCCCGGCGCCGGGCGGGTCGGCTTGCGGGAAACAGGAGACAGAGCGGGATGCGCGAACTCGAAGGCAAGACGGTCGTCATCACGGCGGCGGCGCAGGGCATCGGACGGGCATCGGCGCTGGCCTTCGCGGCGGCCGGCGCGCGCGTGGTCGCGACCGACATCAACGAGAAGCTGGTCGGCGAACTGAACGCCACGCCCGGGATCGTCACCCGCAAGCTCGACGTGCTGGACGACGCTGCCGTGAAGGCCGCCTTCGCCGAGATCGGGCCGGTCGACGTGTTGTTCAATTGCGCCGGCTTCGTCCATGGCGGCACCATCCTGGACATGAAGGACGAGGAGTTCGACTTCGCCGTCGACCTCAATGTGCGCGCCATGGTGCGCACCATCCGCGCGGCACTGCCCGGCATGCTGGAGCGCGGCGACGGCGCCATCATCAACATGGCGTCGGTGGCGAGTTCCCAGAAGGGCGTACCGAACCGCTTCGTCTATGGGCTGACCAAGGCGGCGGTGATCGGGCTGACCAAGGCGGTCGCCGCCGACTATGTGGCCAGGGGTATCCGCTGCAACGCGATCTGCCCGGGCACGGTGGAAAGCCCGTCGCTGGAGGGCCGCATGCGCGCGCAGGGAGACTATGAGGCGACCCGCGCCGCCTTCATCGCGCGCCAGCCGATGGGCCGGTTGGGGACGCCGGAAGAAATCGCCGGTCTGGCTGTTTATCTTGCCGGGGCAGGCTATACAACGGGACAGGCCTACAACATCGACGGCGGCTGGTCGATCTAGGGTCGGGACCTTAGGGCCGATCGACATACGGAATTTGGAGCGTTTTCATGAAATTACTGCGTTATGGCGAGCCGGGTTCGGAAAAGCCCGGCCTTCTCGATGCCGACGGGACGATCCGCGACCTGTCCGGCCATGTCGCCGATATCGGCGGCGCCTCCCTCGACCCGAAGGTGCTGGCGACATTGGCCGGGCTGGACCCGAAATCGCTGCCGGCCGTCTCCGGCGACCCTCGCCTCGGCGCCTGCGTCGCCGGGGTCGGAAAATTCATCTGCATCGGCCTCAACTATTCCGACCATGCCGCCGAAACCGGCGCCACCGTTCCGCCCGAGCCGATCTTTTTCCTGAAGGCGAGTTCGGCCATCGTCGGCCCCAACGACGACGTTCTGATTCCGCGCGGCTCCGAAAAGACCGACTGGGAAGTGGAACTCGGCGTCGTCATCGGCCGGACGGCCAAATATGTTTCCGATGCCGAGGCGCTCGATTACGTCGCCGGCTATTGCCTCACCAACGACGTTTCGGAACGCGCCTTCCAGATGGAGCGCCAGGGCCAGTGGACCAAGGGCAAGAGCTGCGACACGTTCGGGCCGATCGGGCCGTGGCTGGTGACCAGGGACGAGGTTCCCGACCCGCAGAACCTGAAGATGTGGCTGACGGTGAACGGCGAGATGATGCAGGACGGCTCGTCGAAGAC
>ERZ778018.2116-NODE-2116-length-13506-cov-4.576017_pt1 | contig 13506 bp, 7 predicted proteins | sample MGYA00375748_ERZ778018 | MGnify/ENA primary metagenome ERZ778018 (study PRJEB29350, sample SAMN05509839) | bioreactor metagenome | biome: bioreactor; material: wastewater | place: South Africa: University of Cape Town | collected 2014-04-22 ... | reverse complement strand
CGTCGCCGACGATCTGCACGGGGTCGCAATAGCCGGGCTCCAGGTCCTTGTCGGGGTCCAGACGCAGCCAGACGGAAACGGAGGCGTTCCAGTTCCTGGCGTTGTAGCCGAGGACGCCCTCGTCCTTGAAAACCGGGCGGTAGTTGCTCTTCTTCGTGAATTGCAGCGCGCCGCCGAAGCGGCCCGCGTCGGGCGCCAGCCGCACCTCGTCGTTGGGCGCGGCCGTGAGGAGGTCCGCTCCCTGCAAGACGTAACACGACTTGTCGCCGCGCGCGAAGTCCGCATCCAACTGCTTGTCGAACGTCGCATGCAGGGTCAGGGCCCGCGTGAGCCTCGCTTTCGTTTCTTCCCGCTCCTTGGACAGGATCTGCTTCGCCTCCGCGGCGTCGATGTCGCGGACGAAGATGTTTCGCCAGCGGATTTCGCCGCCGTGAGTCTGCAAAAGGATGGGGCCCTTGGCGGCGAGCGGTCGGCCGCGGTCGTAATAGTTCTCCATGACGGCGCCGTCGACGACGACCTTGTCGTTGAGCCGGACCCAGACGAGGTCGCCGACCTGGCGGATGCGAAACTGGTTCCACTCGCCGAAGGGACGGTCGGCCAGCACCAGCGGATGGCGTCCGGTCGTTCCCGGAGTGTTGTTGAACAGGCCGCCGGAGCCCAGGTGCGGTTTCCGAGTGGGGGCTTTCGGGTCGAACACCTGATTCACGTCCCAGATCTGGACCTGGGGCGCGCCTCGCAGATAGACGCCGCTGTCGGCCCTGGGGACGGTCTTGTATTCGATCAGCAACTCGACGTCGCCGAACTCCTCGTCGGTCGTCGCGTACGGCCCGTGGCCGTCGTTGACCAGTTCGCCGTCCTCGACGGTCCAGTTCTTCGCGAATTCGGCGCGCTGCTCCGCGAGCTTCGCCTCCTTCTTCTCGCCCGTCAGCTTTGCAACCTCATGCGGGTTCTGGCCGTGCCAGCCGTCGAGGTCTCGTCCATTGAAGACGGCGCGGAAGCCGGCCGGCGGACTTGGCTCCTCGGCGCGACCGACGGCCCCCATCCCGATCACAGACATCGCGGCAATGAAGGGCAGGGCTCGTGGGAGACGATAACTCATGGCTTTGCTCGGATGCGTCATGATCATGCTCGCCGCGGTCGCACGGTCGCTCGCGGCCCCATGGACGTGTATCGTAACAGCCCAGGGTGGTTCGCGGCATCACGCGGCGAGATCGACCACGCATTCGGGCCGATCGGCCGACTCGCCGGGGAGGTTCCCTTATCCGGCCGACCGCTCCTGGACCTCCCATTCGGCGGCGCCGGACTCGTCGTCGATGGTCACCGTTCCGACCGCGACCTCGTCTTGCAGGTAGAGCACGTAGACGACGGTCCAGAACGGGCGGAGTTCCAGGTCGTCGATGAACTCTCGGAACTCCGCCTCGGTCACTTCGGGAGGAAAACGGCCCTCGCGCCAGTCTTCTTCATACGAGGATTTGAAGGACTCCAGGTCGACCCGATTGGCGCTGAGGCGCTCGAACCGGCCGCCGAAGCGGGCCCGAGCCGACTGATCGGCAATGGCGATCGCGGCGGATTCGTCCATGAGGCGTGATCTCCGTTGGCTGATGGAGCAGGGCGGACACGGGTTCGCGGAGATACCGCCGAGACGAGAATCCATCCTCGACAGCGGACCAACTCAGCACGAGAACCGCCTCGTCCTTGAAATGCACGTCGCACATCAACGGCCGCATCAAGCCGCCCTCATTCTTTGGAACCGATTCAACCCGTCAAATCGTCGATCTTATCGGGCGAGGATCTGGACCTCCATCGGGGCGAGGCTCACGGGGATCATATTGGCCGGGCCGCTGGTGACACCGCCGTCGATTTCGTGGATTTCGAGGCCCGACCCGCGCTGGATCGAGCCGGGGGGCGCGGCGGTCGGGTTGTTGAGACAGCGGAGGGGGTCGCCGGGGCCGTGGATGAACCGATCGACGAGGACGAAACCGTCGAATCGAGACCCGGCGTCGGCGTTGGCGACGATCACGACTTCCTGGTTGTTGAGGATTCGCGAGAAGGCCAGGACCCCGGGGGCGAACGGCGAGGCGCCGAAGTGGACGCCGTCTCCCGAGACGGGCCGGAAGTAGAGGCGGCCGTACCGCAGCGCGGGCTGGGAGGCGCGGATCGCAGAGAGGCTCTCGATCGCTTTGTAGAACGGGTGGGCGACGTTGAACGCGTTGGATTTGCCCCAGAGGGCCTCGCGGACGTTCTGGTCGCTGCCGCCCCGGCCGTGCAGGCCCTGCTCGGTGCCGTAGTAAAGGCAGGGGATGCCCTGGAGGCAGGAGAGGAGCGTCGCCGCGAGCACGACCTGGGGGTCGAAGGGGTCGGCGGCGTCGGACGACGCGCCTCGGAGCCGCTCTTTCATGTCGTGGTTGTCGAGGAACGTGACGAAGTAGCGGCCGGCCTCGCCGTGGCTGCTGAGTACGTTCCGCTCGACGGCCTTGCGGACGCGGAACACGTCGATCACGTCGGTCGGCGGCGCGAACCCCTTGGCGACCCAGGGCAGGTGGAAGAAGAGGGGGAAGTCGAGCGCGGCGTCGACCCCCACGAGGTCGCCGGAATCGGAGGTGTTGCGGCCGATGAACTGGGCGATCCGGTCCTCGCCGTCGTAGACCTCGCCGAAGGTGAAGAAGTTCTTCTTGCCGATGCTGAGCGCGTACTCGCGCATCGCGTTGCCGAACGTCTGGGCGAAGTCGCGCTCAATGTATTTGAGCGTGTCGATGCGGAAGCCGTCGACGTCGTAGCGGGCGACGGCGTATTGATAGGCCAGGATCAACGCGTTGCGGACGGGGAAGACGCCGTCCTCGACGCCGTCGGTGACGAACTCCTTGAGCGACTCGAAGTCGCCGCCGTCCTCGCCCCCCTTGCCTTTGCGCCGGAAGTAGCGGTTCTGCTGGAGCTGCTCCGGCCAGACCAGGCCGTCGGGCTGGCGGAGGGGGGCGGGGAGGTTCTCGATCGCCGGGAAGTCGGGCCGCGCCCGGCCGGCGGCGTCGCGCCACTCGATCGGCAAGACCGACGACGACCAGTCGGTCGCCGAGCCCTTGTCCTTGTAGCCGAAGACGTCGCCCGCGTGGTTGAGGACGACGTCGAAGATCACGTAAAGCCCCAGCGCGTGGGCCTCGTCCACCAGGGCCCGCAGCTCGGCCTCCTCCTTGCCGGGGGCCGAGGCGAACCGGGGCTCGGGGCAGAGGAAGTCCTGAATGCCGTAGCCGTGGAACGAACCGGCGTCGGAAGGGCGGTTCTTGAGCACCGGCGAGAGCCAGACCGCCCCGGCGCCCAGATCCTTGATGTAACGAAGCCTGTCGCGGACCCCGTTGAACGTCCCCCCCTGATACCCGCCGAACGGCGCGTCGTAGGGGAGGTTCGCCGGCGGACGGCCGTCGTCGCGATTGAACCGATCGACCATCAGGAAGTAGATCCAGACGTCGCGCCAGTCCTCCGGCGAGGCGAACGGCCTTCCCGCCGCCGCCCGATCGAATGCGGCCTGAACCTCCGGGTCCGTGAGCGATTTCGGCATCGAACAGCCCCCCTCGACTACGCTTCGTCTCCACCGCCGCGCGCCCCGATCGGCGCGGCGTCCATGAGGATTACGCGGCGAGGGCGCGTCCCATTACCGCGACGGCCAGGGATTGCCGGGATTGGCGTCGTGAGCCCCGAATCCCGGCCCGACGCGCGAGCGAGGGCGATGGCGAGCCGTCGGGACGGGTCGTTCAGGCCAGGATTTCCTTGGCGACGACGCCGCTGACGTCGGTCAGGCGGAAGTCGCGGCCGGCGTAGCGGTAGGTGAGCCGTTCGTGGTCGAGGCCGAGGAGGTGAAGAATCGTCGCGTGGAAGTCGTGGACGTGCATCTTCTGTTCGACGGCGTAGTATCCGTAGTCGTCGGTCGCGCCGTACTGGACGCCGGTCTTGACCCCGCCGCCGGCGAGCCACATGGTGAAGCCCTCGGGGTTGTGGTCGCGGCCGTCGTCCCCCGCCCCCTGGACGGTCGGCGTGCGGCCGAATTCGCCCCCCCAGATGACGAGCGTGTCATCGAGCAGGCCGCGCGCCTTCAGGTCTTTCAAGAGGCCGGCGATGGGGCGGTCGACCTCGCGGGCGTTCTTCGCATGCCCCTTGCGAAGGTCGCCGTGCTGGTCCCACTGAACCGCGGCGTCGCTGTGGGTGACCTGGATGAACCGCACCCCGCGCTCGGCGAACCGTCGGGCCATCAGGCACTGTCGGCCGAAGTTCGCCGTGACGGGGTCGTCGAGGCCGTAAAGCCGCTGGGTGGCGGGGGACTCGTCGGCGACGTCCTGGGCCGCGGGCATCTCCGACTGCATCCGGAACGCCAGTTCGAACGAACCGAGCCGCGCTTCCAGCGCGGGGTTGGGGCCGGTCGCTTCGAGGTGGTCTCGATTGGCCCGGGCGAGGAAGTCGAGCTGAAGCCTTTGCTCTTCGAGGGTTTCTGCGGGGTTGCGGATGTAGCGGACCCGGGCCTGGTCCGAAGGCTGGCTGGCGACTCCCAGGGGGGTGCCCTGGTAATGCGCCGGCAGGAACGCCGAGCCCCAGTTGCGGACGCCGCCGTGGGCGAGGGTGGGGCAGATGGTGATGAACCCCGGCAGGTTGTGGTTCTCGGAACCCAGGCCGTAGACCAGCCAAGAGCCCAGGCTCGGCCTGACGAACGAGTCGCTCCCCGTGTGCATCTTCAAGAGGGCGCCGCCGTGCGCCGGGTTCGAGCCGTAAAGCGAATTGAGGATGCAGAGGTCGTCGACGCACTGGGCGACGTGCGGGAACAGGTCGCTGACGTGGATGCCGCTCTCGCCGTAGCGCCGGAACTTCCAGGGGGAGCCGAGCAGCTTGCCGGTCTGGGCGAACTGGACGCGAGGCTTGGCGAACGGCAGGTCCTTGCCGTGGTCGCGCTGGAGCCTCGGCTTGTAGTCGAACGTGTCGACCTGGGACGGCCCCCCCTTCATGAACAGGAAGATGGCGCGCTTGGCCCTCGGCTTCAGGTGGGGGGGCTTGGGGGCCAGGGGGTCGCGGGCGGCGTCGGCCCGCGCCTGCTCGTCGAGCATCGCCGCGAACGCCAACGACCCAAAGCCCATCGCGGTCTGCTTGAGCATCCGCCGCCGCGTCGTGAGTTCGGACTCGAACGGATTCATGATTCTTTATCCTTCAACGAATATAGAAGAATTCGTTCGATGAAACGATCGCCTGGCAGACGGCCCTCCAGGCCTCGCGCCGCCGCCCGGCCGCGTCATCGGCGGGGAGGGGGGAGATCGCCGCGAACCGATGGAGGAACTCGCCGGCGCGGGCGATCTCGTCGGCCGTCGCGGGGCGTCCCAGCGCGGTCTGGTAAAGCCGGGCGAGGCGGCCGTCGTCGTCGAGGCCGGGATCGCCCAGGAGCGCGGTCGCAAGCCGGTTGGAGAGGTCGATCACCAGGGGCGCGTTCATCATGAAGAGCGCCTGGGGGGCGACCACCGAGCTTTGGCGGTCGCCGTTGAGGACTTCGGCGTCGGAGTAGTCGAAGAGCTGGAAGACGTCGTAGAGATTGTTGCGGACGACCGGCAGGTAGACCGAACGTCGGGGCGCGTCGTAGGTGACCGTGTCCTTCGACGTGTGGTTGAAGAAGTAGTCGCGGTTCTTGACCGCGAGCATCGAGCCCCCCATCTTCGAATCGAGGACCCCCGCGACGGCGAGGAGCGCGTCCCGCACCTCCTCGGCCTCGAGTCGGCGGACGTCGACCCGCCAGTAGAGGCGGTTCTCGGGATCGACCTCGCCCCCCCGGGCGTCGTGGTCCGAGCTCATTCGATAGGTCGACGACAGGAGGATGCGGCGGTGCATCGCTTTGATCGACCACCCGTCCTCGACGAATCGGCTCGCCAGCCAGTCGAGCAGGTCGGGATGCGTCGGCGGCTCGCCGTTCCGGCCGAAGTTGTCGGGAGTGGGGACGAGCCCCTTGCCGAAGTGCCACCGCCAGAGCCGGTTGACCATCACGCGGGCGGTGAGCGGATGCTCGGGGGCCGACAGCCACCGCGCCAGCGCCAGCCGGCCGCTCGCGGCGGCGTCGAAGTCGGGGTTGCTCGTCGATTCGTGAAAGACCGTCGGCACGCGGCGGTGGACGATCTTGCCGAGCGTCATGTGACTGCCGCGCACGTGGATCGGCGCGTCGGCCACGGCGTCGTCGACCACCCCCATCGCGGTCGGCTCCTCGGGGGCCTCCTTGTCGATCGCCGCGGCCTCCTCGCGCAGCTTCTTGAGGCGGTCGCGGACGGCCGGCGCGTAGAGCTTGGCCTCGGCGTCCTTGGGGATCGCGAACGCTTCCCCCTTCTCCTTCTTGATGCGGGCGGTCTCGCCGGCGACGGCCTCGTCGATCTCCTTCTTCTTGGCCGCGACGCGCGCCTCGTGGGCCGCCTTGCGCGCCAGGTCGTCGGCGTCGGCGATCGAGTTCTCGTGCCATTTCGCCACGATCTTGAAAGAGTCCATCGTCTTGGTGCTCTTGAAGATCCCGGCCAGGGCGTAGTAGTCGGCCGTCGAGATCGGGTCGAACTTGTGGTCGTGGCAGCGGGCGCACCCCATCGTCAGGCCCATGAAGACGCGGCCCACGGCGTCGACCTGCTCGTCGACGATGTCCATCCGCATCTTCTCCGGGTCGGGTTCGGCCAGCACCTTGGGGCCGATCGAGAGGAACCCGGTGGCGATCAGCGACTCATGACGGGCGGCGGCCTCGGTCTCGGCGTCGGTCGATTGGTCGCCGGCGATCTGCTCGCGGACGAACTGGTCGTAGGGCTTGTCGTCGTTGAACGCGGCGATCACGTAGTCGCGATACCGCCAGGCGTTGCCGAATGCGAGGTTCTCGTCGAGCCCGTTGGAATCGGCGTAGCGGGCGACGTCCAGCCAATGCCTCCCCCAGCGCTCGCCGTACCGCGGCGACGCCAGCAGCCGATCGACGACCCGCGCGAAGGCGTCGGGGGTCTCGTCGGCGAGGAAGGCGTCGATCTCTTGACGCGAGGGGGGCAGGCCCGTCATGTCGAACGTCGCGCGACGGATCAGGGTCCGCTTGTCGGCCGGGGGGGCGGGCCGCAGCCCCTTGGCTTCGAGCCTGGCGAGGATGAAGCGGTCCAGCGACGACGCGGCCCAGGCGTGGTCGACGACCTCGGGCGCGGGGGGGTCGACGCGGGGACGGTACGTCCACGTCTTGCGGGCCTCGGCGATCGCCTCGGGGCTCGACATCCCCGTCCCCTCCGACGCCGCCGGGGCGGGGGCGCCGGTGCGCGGGTCGGGGGCGCCCATGGAGATCCATTGCGCGAGGCGGGCGACGTCGGCGTCGGGCAGCTTGCCCTTGGGGGGCATCAGCAATCCCTCGTCCTCGTACCGCACGGCCTCCATCAAGAGGCTGTTCTTCGGGTCGCCGGGGACGATCGAGGGGCCGAGGTCGCCCCCCTTCTCCCAGCCCGCCTTCGTGTCGAGCGTGAGGCCCCCCTTGATCTTCTTCGAATCGGCGGCGTGGCACGAGTAGCAGTGCGTGACGAGCAAGGGCCGGATGTTCGTTTCGAAGAACGCGACCCCCTCCTCCTTGGTCCTGGCCGCATCGTCGCCCAGGGCCGAGCCCCACGAAACCGTCGTCAGGACGAATACGACCGTCGCCAGAATCGGCGTCGTACAATGCGTCCGGGAGGAGGTTCGGTGGAGCCGAGTCCGATCTTGCTGCTTCATAACCACGCTCGAAGCTCCAAGGAGGAAGGTTTCGAGAAGGCGGGCCGTCGATGCGATGGACGAGGGAGGGAGGCTCGACGTCGATCATCGAGTTTCGGGATCGAACCGCTTCGATTGTTTCCCGAAAAACTCCTCAAGTCCAGTCCTTTTCAGGTTCGAGTCGGCTGGAGGTGCGTTTCAGGAACGCCAACCCTTGGTCGCGGCCAGCGTCGGGGGCGCGATCGTCGCCGGAGGGGGCCGCGGCGGGGGGCGGGAACCCATGGGAATCGCTTCGAGGTCGGTGGTACACTACGTCGTCGACGGCCCGCGCCGACGCTCGACGGGCCGAGCCCGGGAACTCATTATAAGATTGAACGGTTAAATGATTTACGCAACCGGAATCGACGAACGCGACGATCGCGGCGGGGCGGGTCGGCGGCCGCTGGACGCGATCTTCGAGCCGAGGACGGTGGCGGTGATCGGGGCGACCGAGAAGCCCGGCAGCGTCGGCAGGTCGGTGGTCCGAAACCTGATCGGCAGCCCGTTCGGCGGCACGATTCATCCGGTCAACCCCAACCGCCGCAATGTGATGGGGATCAAGGCGTACAAGGACGTGGCCTCGGTCCCCGACGCGGTCGACCTGGCGGTGATCGCGGTGCCGGCGGCGGCGGTCCCGGAGGTGGTCCGCGAGTGCGTCGACGCGGGGGTGAAGGGGGCGGTCGTGCTCTCGGCGGGGTTCCGGGAGACCGGGCCGGCCGGGGAGCGGCTCGAACACCAGGTGGTCGAGCATGCGAGGCGGGGGCGGATGCGGATCATCGGCCCCAATTGCATGGGGGTGATGCGGCCGCACAGCGGCCTGAACGCGACGTTCGCCCCGCACGCGGCGCGGTCGGGGAGCGTCGGCTACATCAGCCAGAGCGGCGCGCTCGACAGCGCGGTGCTCGACTGGAGCCGCAAGGAGAACGTGGGCTTCAGCGCCTTCGTCTCGGTCGGGTCGATGCTCGACGTCGGCTGGGGAGACCTGATCGACTACCTCGGCGACGATCCGCACACCCGGTCGATCGTGGTCTACATGGAGTCGATCGGCGACGCGCGGGCGTTCTTGTCGGCGTCGCGCGAGGTGGCGCTCTCGAAGCCGATCATCGTGCTCAAGGCGGGCCGGGTCGAGGCGTCGGCCCGCGCGGCGGCGTCGCACACCGGGACGCTGACCGGCGGCGACGACGTCCTGGACGCGGCGTTCCGCCGCGCGGGGGTGCTGCGGGTCGACTCGATCGCCGAGGTCTTCGACATGGCCGACGTGCTCTCGAAGCAGCCCCGTCCGCGCGGGCCCCGGCTGGCGATCGTCACCAACGCCGGCGGCCCGGGGGTGATCGCGGCCGACGCCCTGCTTGAACACCGGGGCGAGTTGGCCGAGCTTTCGGCCGAATCGACGGCCGCCCTGGACGCGGCGCTCCCCGAAGGCTGGAGCGGCGCCAACCCCGTCGACCTGCTGGGGGACGCCGACGCCCCTCGGTTCGGCCGGACGATCGAAATCCTCGCCCGAGACCCCGGCGTCGACGGCCTGCTGACGATCCTCACCCCGCAGGCGGCCACCGACCCCACGGCCGTCGCCGCCGAACTGGGGCGGCACGCCAAGATCCTGGGCAAGCCGGTCCTGGCCGCATGGATGGGGGGCGAGTCGATCGACGAGGGGACGAAGATCCTCACCGAGGCGGGCGTGCCGACCTACTCCTACCCCGATACGGCCGCTCATGTGTTCACGTTGATGTGGAAGTCGTCGTACAACCTTCAGGGCCTGTACGAGACGCCTCGATCGCAGGCCGACGACGCGGAGGGCGCCCGCGAGCAGGCCGAGGCCATGGCCGCCCGGGCGCGGAGCGAGGGGCGGACGATCCTCACCGAGGCGGAATCGAAACGGCTGCTGGCGTTCTACGAGATCCCGACCGTGCCGACGACCGTGGTCCAGACCGCCGACGAGGCCGCCGAGGCGGCCGAGGCGATCGGCTTCCCGGTCGCGGTCAAGTTGAACTCCACGTCCGTCACCCACAAGAGCGACGTCGGCGGCGTCCGCCTCAACCTGTTCGACGCCGAGGCCGTCAGGGGGGCGTTCCGGGCGATCGAGAGGTCGGCGGCCGAGTACGCCGGTCCCGGCGCGTTCCAGGGGGTCGGCGTCCAGCCGATGATCCAGCCCGAGGGCTGCGAGGTCCTCCTGGGGAGCACCCTCGACCCCTCGTTCGGCCCGGTGATCCTCTTCGGCGCCGGCGGTCGACACGTCGAGATCGTCGACGACCGCGCGCTGGGCCTGCCCCCGCTCAACACCACGCTCGCCCGCCGGATGATGGAGCAGACCCGGATCTACGCCGCCCTCAAGGGGATTCGAGGCGGCCCGGCGGTCGACCTCGCGGCCCTCGAACGGCTGCTCGTCCGATTCAGCAACCTGGTCATGGAGCAGCGCTGGATCAAGGAGATCGACGTCAACCCGCTGTTCGCCTCCCCCGACCGGATGATCGTGCTCGACGCCCGGGTGATCGTCCACGACCTGGTGATCCAGGAGGACGACCTCCCCCGGCCGGCGATCCGGCCCTATCCGTCGCAGTACGTCTCCCCCTGGACGTCCTCCAAAGGCGAGCGCCTCGTGATCCGGCCGATCCGTCCCGAGGACGAGCCGATGCTGGTCGCGTTCCACGCCACGCTCTCGGAACGTTCGGTCTCATTCCGATATTTCCACGCGATGAAATACAGCACGCGCGTCGCCCACGAGCGGCTGACGCGGATCTGCTTCAACGACTACGACCGCGAGACGGCCCTCGTGGGCGATTTCACCGATCCGGAGACCGGCGAGCGGAAGATCGTGGGCGTGGGCCGCCTGACCAAGATCCGGGGGACCGACGAGGCCGAGTTCGCGCTGCTGGTCAGCGACCAGTTCCAGGGCCGCGGGCTGGGGACCGAATTGCTCGGCCGGGTGGTCCAGGTCGGCCGCGACGAGGGGCTCGCCCGGATCGTCGGCGAGGTCTTGCCCGAGAACGTCGAGATGCTCCGCGTCTGCCAGAAGCTCGGCTTCCACCTTACCCGGCCGTTCGACGAGCCGGTGGTGAAGGCGGAATTGACGCTCTGAGCATGGGCCGACGGCGTCGCCGTCCCCCGCTCGGCCTCAACGCGGGCGGCGGCGGGCGGCGGCCCCCAACGTCGCGACGGCGACGCCGAATCCCAATAGGGCGATCGACGCGGGCTCGGGCACGGCGGCGGCGGGGCCGAACTGGGTCACGAACATCCGAGTGTCCTGCGACGATGAGAGCGAGTTGAGCAGGTTCAGGTCCTCGTCGAGGGTGATCGGCGACTGGGTCCGGCTGCCGACCACGAGTCGGCCGTCGGCGGACAGGGACAGGTCGTCCGCGTAATTGAAGCTTCTGGTCCCCAGCAGCGCCCCGGTGGCGAAGTCGATCTTCATGATCTGGTAGGAATGACCGGTGTATCCCAACATCGTCGCGTACAGGACGCCGGCGCCCGCGTCGTACTCGATGCCTCTCAGATCGGCGAAGTCGAGGCCGCCCCCGCCTCCGACATGCTTAAGGTCCTGTAAGATCGTCCCCGAGCCGTCGATCTCGTAGACGTCGTTCCGCAAGGCCACGAGCAGGTTGCCGTTGGCCAATGCCTTGACATCGAAGACGCCGCTGCCGGCCGTGGGGAAAAACAGGCGCCCCGACTCCGTGCTACCCTGAGTGAATTGCACCAGACCGCCGCCGGAGCCGACGTAAAAATGGCCCGAGTCGTCGAAGCCGATCTTCCCGAACGAGATATTGCCATCGAGGTACGAGCCCGGACCGTCGTAGGCGTACCTGTCCTGGAGGACGCCGGAACTGTTGTACGACTGGACCTCGAACTTACTTGCAGGACCGGGGAAGGACTGGACCACGTACAGGAGGCCGTCGGGTCCGAAGGCGAGCCCTCGCGCGCTTGCGCCCAAGGCGATCGGTCTAATCGGCATCATATCAATATATGCGCCATCTGAACTATACCGGTCGACGAGGTTCGGGCCGTTTTCCTTGGTGATCGTCGCGTAAATGTCGCCAACCACGAAAAAGTCGCTAACGACGCCCGCACGGACGTCGGCCGCCACGACGCTCCAAAGCGCCGCCGCCGTCACGCCGATTAGAACTCGTCTCATCGCCTTCGTCTCCCGTTGATCTGGGGGTCATGGAAAGCCGTCCGCTTCCAACCGGCGGATCGTGTCGCCACGCAAGATAGCAACCCGCCACGATCGCCTCAAGACGATGAACCCTCCTTAATGTGAAGAATTTCTAAGGCGACCTTAATTTGGCTTAAAAATGCCTATCTGAAAAGCGCGGCGGCTCGGGGCCGCTTGGAGTTCGGCTGGGCGAACCGGCCCGATCATGCTAGAACGCCGCCGGCGTTTCGAAGTCGGGTTGTTCCTCCAGGCGGACCCAGCGGCCATGACGCATCGCTTCGGACTCCTCGCGCTTGTTCTCGCGGTCGGGGCCGCTCCCGGCGCGGCCCGGTCTGCGACGGAGGTCAGGCTTGAGAGGGACTTCGTGGCGGGCGTGGTCGAGAAGCTGCCGCCGAGCCCGTTCGAGAAGGAGGGGCAGTACCGCGGATCGGTGCATTCGTACCGGCTGGCGGGCTTCGACCCCAAGCGTCGGAGCTTGCTGGCGACGTTCACGGCCGAGGGGGAGTTTCAGCCCGTCGCCTCGGGACCGATCTCCGAGCGCGTGAGCCGGTCGAAAGAGCACGTCGAGGGCTGGCGGAAGTTCCGGTTCGAGATCAAGGCGAGCGTCAACGTCGAGGCCGGCATGGACGGCTCGCCGAGGTTCAAGGTGGACGTCGACGAGGTCAAGCGGACCGAACTGGAGGGGGTCGCCGGCCTGCTCGCGAAGCTCCTCGGCAAGCGGTTCGACCAGATCGCCACCCAGGTGGCCGACGGCCAGGCCGAGGCCGTGAACCGGCAGCTCAACGCCGAGATCATGAAGCGGGCCGCCGCGTTCCGGGACTACGGCGTCTTCTGCGGCATCGACTACGCCGCCGACTCCGTCGTCCTCCGCTTCGATCTCACGCGGCTGAAGCGCGAGGGCTTCGTCGGCTACGTCTACCCCGAACCCCGCCCGGGCGCCTTCCCCTTGTATCGCTGGCTCGACGTCCGAACCGGCTCGCACCGCTACACGCTGTCGCCAGGCCCGGAGGCCCCGGCCCGCTATTCCAGCGACGGGATCGCCGCCTACGTCCCCGACGCCTCCGCCCCCGGCGCGAGGCCGATCTTCGCGTACCGCGGCCGGGTCGACAACTTCTACACCCCCAACCCCCAGGGCGAAGTCATCCGCCCCCGGCTGTTCCGGGCCGAGGGGGTCGCCTTCCACGTCCTCGACCAGCCGACCGACGGCGCCGTCCCGTTCTATCGGTTCTTCGACGCGCGCCGAGGGCTTCACTTCTACACCGTGCATCCCCACGCCGAGTTCGCCAAGTAGCGATCCTCCAGCGCTGTTTGCTTCTGGGATGCAAACGAGACGGGGCCGAATTCCCTTCTCCCCTCGGGCTGACGGCCCGACGCTTTCTGATTACGAGTCCCTCGTCGACGACGACGGGAGATCCTCCTACCAGCCCGACGCGCAAGCGAGGGAACGACATCCGGGGGTCGCGAGGAAGACCGTGAACTTCCCCGGGCGGTCCCCCTCGCTTGCGCGTCGGGCTGGTATTACGAGGTCTCGGAATCAGTGTCGGGTCGTCAGCCCCCCGGGAGCCATAGGTATGGCCACAACTTTTCGACCTGGGTAACCTGGTCCGGCATGGCTATCA
>ERZ778018.2110-NODE-2110-length-13526-cov-5.736545_pt1 | contig 13526 bp, 11 predicted proteins | sample MGYA00375748_ERZ778018 | MGnify/ENA primary metagenome ERZ778018 (study PRJEB29350, sample SAMN05509839) | bioreactor metagenome | biome: bioreactor; material: wastewater | place: South Africa: University of Cape Town | collected 2014-04-22 ... | reverse complement strand
GGCGCGCCGCTCGCCGAACTCGGCATCAAGGTGGCGTTCACGCCGCTCGGCATTTTCATCGCGATGATCTTCATCGGCATTCCGTTCGTGGTGCGCACGGTACAGCCGGTGCTGATCGATCTCGATCCGGAAATCGAGGAAGCGGCGGCGAGCCTCGGCGCCAACCGCTGGCAGACCGTCTGGCGGGTGATCCTGCCGAGCCTGATCCCGGCGCTGCTCACCGGTTTTGCGCTGGCGTTCGCCCGCGCGGTCGGCGAGTACGGCTCGGTGATCTTCATTGCCGGTAACCTGCCGAACGTCTCGGAAATCGCGCCGCTACTGATCGTGATCCGGCTGTCGGAATTCCGCTATGCCGACGCCACCGCCATTGCGGTCGTGGTGCTGGTTGCGGCGTTCCTGATTATTCTCGTCGTCAATCGCCTGCAACATTGGGCGCAAACGCGCATCCCGGTTCACTAGGAGAGCTGCGATGTCCGACAGCGCGATTGCATTTGATTCAGGAAGGGTCGTGGTGCGCAGCGAGCCGTGGCTTGCGCGCGTCGTCATCATCGGCCTGACGATGCTGTTCCTGACGGTGTTCGTGGTGTTACCGCTGGTGATCGTGTTCGCGCAGGCGTTCGCGCACGGCGTGGGTGCTTATCTTGCCGCGCTGGCCGAGCCCGAAGCGTTGTCGGCGATCAAGCTGACGCTGGCGGTGGCGGCGATTTCGGTCGGCCTCAACCTGGTGTTCGGGCTGATCGCGGCATGGGCCATCGCCAAGTTCGAATTCCCCGGCAAGACGTTGCTGATCACGCTGATCGATCTGCCGTTCTCCGTCAGTCCCGTGATCTCCGGCCTCGTCTTCGTGCTGCTGTTCGGTGCACAGGGTTATTTCGGTACATGGCTGCAAAACCACAACATCCAGATCCTGTTCGCGGTGCCGGGCATCGCGCTGGCGACGACGTTCGTGACGTTTCCGTTCGTGTCGCGGGCGCTGATCCCGCTGATGCAGGAGCAGGGCACGCTGGAAGAGGAAGCCGCGCTCTCGCTCGGCGCATCGGGGTTGCAGACCTTCTTCCGCGTCACGCTGCCGAACATCAAATGGGGCGTGCTGTATGGTGTGTTGCTGTGCAACGCACGCGCGATGGGCGAGTTCGGCGCGGTGTCGGTCGTCTCCGGCCACATTCGCGGCGAAACCAACACGATGCCGCTGCTGGTTGAAATTCTCTACAATGAGTATCAGTTCGTGGCGGCGTTTGCCGTCGCCTCGCTGCTGGCATTGCTGGCGCTGATCACGCTCGTTGCGAAGACTCTCCTCGAGCGGCATCTCGACGAAGGGCGGCAAGCACGTGACAATTGAACTGACCAATATCACCAAAAAGTTCGGCGCGTTTGCCGCGCTCGACGGTGTCGATCTGAGAAACGCCGACGGCGAATTGCTGGCGCTGCTCGGCCCGTCGGGTTCGGGCAAGACCACGTTGCTGCGGATCATCGCGGGCCTCGACTGGCCGGATGGCGGCGATGTGGCCTTCGACGGCGAGAATGCGCTGGCGCGCGGTGCCGGCGAGCGGCAGGTCGGCTTCGTGTTTCAGCATTACGCGCTGTTTCGCCATATGACGGTGTTCGAGAATGTCGCGTTCGGCCTGCGCGTCAAGCCGCGCGCCGTCCGCAAGGACGAAGCCGCCATTCGCGCGCGGGTGAAAGAACTGCTCGATCTGGTGCAACTCGATTGGCTCGCCGACCGCTATCCGAGCCAACTGTCCGGCGGCCAGCGCCAACGCATCGCGCTGGCGCGTGCGCTGGCGACCGAGCCGCGCATCCTGCTGTTGGATGAGCCGTTCGGCGCGCTCGATGCCAAGGTGCGTAAGGAACTGCGCCGCTGGCTGCGCTCGCTGCACGAGGAAATCAACGTCACCTCGGTGTTCGTCACGCACGATCAGGAGGAGGCGCTGGAAGTCGCCAACCGCGTCGTGGTGATGGACAAGGGCAGGATCGAGCAGATCGGCACGCCCGGCGAAGTCTACGATTATCCCGCGACCGCGTTCGTGCATGGCTTCATCGGCGAGTCCGTCGTGCTGCCGGTAAATGTCACCGAGGGGCGGGTCTGGATCGGCAATCAAGCCCTGAAGATCGATGCGCCCAATGTCGGTGGGCCGTCGAAGCTGTATGTGCGCCGCCACGATATGCAGGTCGGCTCCGAAAGCATCGGCTTGCGCGGCGCGGTGCGCCATGTGCGCTCGTTCGGCGCAATCCAGCGCGCTGACATCGCGATCTGCGCAGGTGGCGACGAGACGGTGATCGAGATCGATACCCCACGCGATCACGCGCTCCGGACCGGCGAGACGGTCGAACTGCACCCTCGGCGCTATCGCATTTTCGCGGATTGAACGATTCCAGTGTCGTCCCTGCGCAGGCAGGGACCCATAACTACTGGCCTTGGTTGTCGCAAATAAACCTGCCCAGGTGATAGGGCGGAATCGCTGCGGCGTATGGGTCCCTGCCTGCGCAGGGACGACTCATTCTGTGTTGCAAAACCACCCGCAAAATACGTATCTGCTCAAGCTCTGAGCGGCTCTATGCCAAGCTGAGAATCTCGAAGGGCGGCGGCGATCCTTCGAGGCCCGCTGCGCTCGCACCTCAGGATGACGTAGACGCTCCCCCTAAAAGCGCAGACCGTTCACCTTTCAGCCACGGTTGATGTGCAACAACGGTTGCTTGGCAGTTGTGGGGATTCGGGCATGAAGCGCGTCTTGGCGGTCTTGAGCAGCCTTCTGATTCTGGGTGGCTGCGGCACCACCGTCGAGCCGTCGTCTGAGCAGCCTGCCTTCTATCTCAGCATGGCGCATGGCGGGGCCAAGGTGGATGCCGGCGTCGCAGCCTCGATGATTTCCGGCTATCGCCGTAACAACGGTCTCGGCGTGGTCACCGTCGATCCCGAACTGATGAAGGCGGCCGAGACCCAGGCGATGGCCATGGCCAAGCGCAACAAGCTCGACCACGACGTTGCGGGCGCGCTCGGCAAGCGCCTCAATGCCGCCGGGTATCCGGCGGCGGTGGCCGTGGAGAATATCTCGGCGGGCTATCATACCTTGGCGGAAGCTTTTTCCGGATGGCGCGATTCGCCGCCGCATCGCGCCAACATGCTGCATAAGGGCGTGACCCGGCTTGGCATCGCCGCGACCTATGCACCGGGCACCAAGTACAAGGTGTTCTGGGCGCTGATCCTGGCCGCACCGGACGAGAAGCCGGTCGCCGCAAGATGACATCCACGTCATGTGATGACTAGAGTGTGACGGCGCACGCGATTTCGTCGATTGACGGGGCGGGTTTCAACCGCCACGGTGCCGCCTGAATTTCCGATCATCCCGACGTCACCCATGCCCATGTCCGATATCTCACAATCCGCGATTCCCGCGCAGGCGCGGCGCGTGCTGGTGCTGCAAGGCGGTGGTGCGCTCGGCGCCTATCAGGCCGGCGCCTATCAGGCGCTGTGCCGGCACGAGTTCGAGCCGCAATGGGTCGCCGGTATTTCCATCGGCGCGATCAACGCCGCGATCATTGCCGGCAATCCGCGCGAGAAGCGGGTCGAGCGGCTGGAGGAGTTCTGGCATCTCGTTTCCGCGCCGGTGCCGTGGGAAGTCGAACCGCCGGGCGATTATGCGCGCTCGCTGTTCAACGAAGGCAGTGCGGCGATGATCGCCGCCTTCGGCGTGCCCGGCTTCTTCATGCCGCGGATTCCGCCGACGCAGTTCTGGCCGACGTCCAATCCGGAGGGGCTGAGTTTTTACGATACGTCACCGTTGCGCGCGACGCTGGAACGGCTGGTGGATTTTGATCGCATCAATTCCGGTGCGACGCGGTTGAGTGTCGGTGCGGTCAATGTCGCGACCGGTAACTTCGTCTATTTCGACAATGAGTTTCAAACCATCGTCCCCGAACACATCATGGCATCGGGTGCATTGCCGCCGGGCTTTCCCGCGGTCGAGATCGACGGCGATCATTACTGGGACGGCGGCGTGGCGTCGAACACGCCGCTCGACTACGTGCTGGATCAGGAAAATAAAGCCGATCTCCTGATCTTCCAGGCGGACCTGTTCAGCGCGCGCGGGCCGTTGCCGACCACGATGCAGGAAGCCGCCGAGCGCGAGAAGGATATCCGCTATTCCAGCCGCACCCGGCTGAACACCGACCAGAACAAGAAGATCCACAACGCGCGCAAGGCGGTGCGCGATCTGATTTCGAAACTGCCGGACAGTTTGAAGGACGACCCTTCGGTCAAGTACCTGAAGGAGGCGGCCAAGGAGAACACCGTCACGGTGGTTCACCTGATTTACCGGCAGAAGAATTATCACGGCGCGTCGAAGGACTACGACTTCTCCCGTCTCAACATGCTGGAGCATTGGTCGTCCGGCGAGCAGGACGTCGACAAGTCGATGCAGCACAAGGATTGGCTGGAGCAACCGCAGCACGGCCAGACGATGGTGACCTACGATCTCACCGCCGAGGAAGATCGTGTCGCCGCGCAGTGTCCGCCGTCGATGAAAGATTCAAAAAGGAGTACATGACATGGGTATTTTGACAGGCAAGACAGCGGTGATCACCGGATCGACCAGCGGCATCGGGCTCGCTTACGCGCGGGCGATGGCGAAGGCCGGCGCTAACATCGTGCTCAACGGCATGGGCAAGCCGGAAGATATCGAGAAAGAACGCTCCAGCATCGAAGCCGACTTCAAGGTGAAAGCTGTGCATTCGCCGGCCGACATGACCAAGCCGGCGGAGATCGCCGGGATGGTCGCGCTCGGCGAAAAAACTTTTGGCGCAGTCGATGTGCTGGTGAACAATGCCGGCATCCAGTTTGTCGCGCCGATCGAGGATTTCCCCATCGAGAAGTGGGACGCGATCATCGCCATCAACCTGTCGTCGGCGTTTCACGGTATCCGCGCCGCGGTGCCGGGTATGAAGAAGCGCGGCTGGGGCCGCATCATCAACACGGCGTCGGCGCATTCGCTGGTGGCCTCGCCGTTCAAGTCGGCGTACGTCTCCGCCAAGCACGGCATCGCCGGCCTCACCAAGACGGTGGCGCTGGAAGTGGCCACGCACAAGATCACCTGCAACTGCATCAGCCCCGGCTATGTCTGGACGCCGCTGGTCGAGAAGCAGATTCCCGACACCATGAAGGCGCGCAACATGACCAAGGAGCAGGTCATCAACGACGTGCTGCTCGATGCGCAACCGACCAAGGAGTTCGTGACAGTGGAGCAGGTCGCCGCGCTCGCGGTCTACCTGTGCAGCGACGACGCCAGCCAGATCACCGGCGCCAACCTGTCGATGGATGGTGGCTGGACCGCAGCGTAAGCGACGGGTTTTGTATCTCGACGGGTCGTCCCTGCGAAGGCAGGGACCCATACAGCACTGAGTTGCTGTGAAGCAGAGCATGGGACGCCGTGCTCGAATTGAAGCGATGGTGGCTATGGGTCCCCGCCTGCGCGGGGACGACCATCGTTGGGTTTAAATCAAGCGTCCCGCTTGCCGAACGCCAGCACATGTATGCCGAGGCGGCGGCGGACGATCCAGAACAGCAGCACGGTCTCAAACGTCAGCGCGATCGAGGTCGAGGCCGCTGCGCCGTAGCCGCCGAAGTGCGGGATCAGTACGGCGCACAGCCCAAGGTTCACCGCGAACGACAGCGCGTAGGCCAGCGCGCAGATGTTCTGCTGCCCCACCATGTTGAGCAGCCGTTCGACCGGGCCGATCGCGGCGCGCACCACGAGGCCGATCGCGGCGACGAACATGATGCCGTAGCCGCCGACGAATTGCGGACCGAACAACCACAACAGCGGCTTGCCCATTGCGAGCAGCGCGGCGGTCGCGGCCAGCGACGGCCAGAACGTCCACTTGATCGAGTAGGCAACGTAGGCCGCGAGTCGTTTATGGTCGCCCGCGGCATGATATTCGGTGAAGCGGTGCGCGGTGGTCGCCGACATCGCGTAGTGGATGAACGACACCAGCGCTAAGGTCTTCACCACGGCGAAGTAGATGCCGACTTCCTCCGACGAGCGGAACTGTTGCAGCATCAGCACGTCGGTGTAGGTCAGAAGCAGATAGAAGCCTTCGACCAGCAGGATCGGCAGTGAGATCGCGAGCCAGCCGCGCGGATCGTAGGCCTTGGGCCCGGGCTCCACCGTCGCCTTGATGCGGCGATTGAGCACGATCATCTGCCCGGTCATCGCGACCCACACGGCGCTCGCACTGGCCAGCATCGCAGCGGTGGCGTCGAGGCCGACACCGAGCACCACCGCGCCGGCAGTGAAACCGATGATCAACGCCTGGCGGATGATGAATTGCGGCATCAGGCCGAGCCGCATCCAGTCATGCGAGCGGGCGATGCCGTCTTGCGTGTTGGCGACGACGAAGGCCGGCAGCGTCAAGCAACCGATGTAGAGTGGCGTGATGCTGGCGGGGTCAAGCAGCGGCGACAGCAGTTTGACGAGGCCCGCGAACAGCAGCGCGGCGGTGCTGGACGTTGCCAAGGTCAGCCAGCGGCCGCCGGAAAGAAAGCCGCGCAGCAGCGCGATCTCGTTGCGCGCGCGATATTCGGGAATGATCTTCTGCGCCGAGACGGCGATGCCGAAATCGAGCAGGCTGCCGAGCAGCAACACCCAGATCCAGACATAGACATAGATGCCGTAGTCGGAGCCGCCCATCCATCGCGCCAGCAGAATCTGCGCGAGATAGGCCAATGCTGCGCTGACCACGCGGATGACGAAGATGGTGCCGGCGAGGCGGTTGGTGACCGAGTTTTCGGACGCCCCCCCTAGCGCCGCGCGAAGCGGAGCGATCACCTTGGCGCGCCACGACGCGGGTTCAGACGAGGTTTCCATGACAGCCAAGGCAATATCCTCAGGGCGCGCGGCAGCCGGCGATGAGGAACAGGCTTAGCAACCATTCGTTAAGATTCGGTTGGGTGTGCGGTGATACGCGCTTGTCTGAAATGGGCGAAGCAGCGGTTCGGAGGCGAACTATCCAGCCGATCGGCTATTTCGGCGTCATTGCGAGGAGCGTTCGCGGCGAAGTAATCCAGTTCTTACTTCGTGGCTTTCTCGATTGCCTCGCGGAGCCCGTATTCGGACGGCGATATAGCGCGTCGAAGACGCGCGTAAACGCGCTTATGGCACCGATCCGAATGCTCGCAATGGCGGACGGATGTGTCCTGCTATTGCAGATTGACGTTGAATTCGTAGGCGCGATGGCCGTCGGCCAGCGTAAACTTCAGAGCTGCGCCATCCGGCTTGGTCCCCGAGGGCAGCCCATCGAGCGCGAAGGTGAAGCGCTTGAGATCGGATGTGCCATGATCGACGAGCTTCGGCAGCGGCAACGACCAGTCCGGTGTCGGGCCTTCGACATAGAGGTGCAGGTGGTCGGCATCGCGTGCCGCGACGTCGACGATGACATTGGTGGGGCCGTCGCGGCGAACGTCGCGAATCGTCAGCGGATTGGGATCGCCGACATTGGCGGGCTTCGGCACCGCATCGAGCGCGCCGGACAGCGTGTTGTCTTCGGTGCTGGCGACGCTGGCGAACGGCAGTTCGGCATTGGCTTCCACCGGCACGCACAATTTGTCGCACACCGCGTAGCTGATCGCCATGCGCAGCACCACCGGCTTGTCGGCCGCCTTCAGCGCGATGCGCAACGGCAGCACCACTTGATCCTTGTAACCGAGCGAGGTGCCGCCTGCGCCGTCAGGAAAAGGGCGCGGCGCCGGCCACAGCACCGTCACCGCTTCGACGTTGTCCGACTTGGAGAAATCGAAACGCGGCGGCACGCCGGAATCGCCGGGTGTGCGCCAATAGGTTTTCCAGCCCGGTTGCAGCCGAAATGCAACGCCACCGAGCACCACCGCGCCGCTGCGCGATCCGGCGAGCAGGCGGACCGCTGAATGGTCGTCCTGCGCCCACGGCGATGCATCCTGCGCGCGAGCACTGGAGAATGTCGCGCAGATCAACAGCAAAGCGGTGAAGCCAATTGCGGGGCGGGCGGGAACTATTACGGTCATGTGACGTCTTTACAGGGATGCGGTCGACTAAACCATTGAATTGCGTGTGATCCATCCGGCGCGGAGCGCTTGATTGACAGCGACGGCGCCCAATATCAGGATGTGAAGCAAGGCGAGGTCAGGCAGCCATGAACCCTGCAAGCAAAACACCGAAAATCGGCCTCCGCAAGGCAACTGAAACAAAGGCTATTGGTGGCGATGCCGACAGCGGCAGCGGTTACCTCGATGGCCAGTTGCTGGTCGCGATGCCGGTGATGGAGGACGAGCGTTTCGCGCGGTCGGTGATCTATCTGTGCGCGCATTCCTCCGAAGGCGCGATGGGGATCATCGTCAACCGCCCCGCCGGCAGCATCGATTTCCCCGAATTGCTGGTGCAACTGCAAATCATTCCCGAAGCGGATCAGATCAAGTTGCCGGAAAACGCGGAATCGATGAAGGTCCTGAAAGGCGGCCCGGTGGAAACCGGGCGCGGTTTCGTGCTGCACTCCAGCGACTTCTTTCTCGAAGATGCGACGCTGCCGATCGACGATGACATCTGCCTCACCGCGACGCTGGATATTCTCAAGGCGATCGCATCGGGCAAGGGGCCGCGTCACGCGCTTCTTGCGCTGGGTTATGCCGGCTGGGCGCCGGGTCAGCTCGAAAGCGAAATCCAGGAGAACGGCTGGCTGCATTGCCCGGCGGATTCCGATCTGGTGTTCGGCACCGATGCCGAGGACAAATACAGCCGCGCGCTACGTAAGATCGGCATCGATCCCGGCACGCTTTCGAATGCGGCGGGACATGCGTGAACTCCGATAAGTGAATGGTCGTCCCCGCGCAGGTGGGGATTCATACGCGCCGCGGCTGCCATGAAACACGCGCGCTGCCTTTTCTGATGCTGATCGCCACATTGAGGCGGCGGTTATGGGTCCCCGCCAGCGCGGGGATGACCAGCCTGATGACGCTGCATGTTAGACGACGCTTCAATGCGCCGCCTCAAGCCGTTCTTCCGTCAACAGCCGCATTGCGGCTTCGGTGTCCATCGGCTCGCCGAAGGCAAAGCCCTGCGCGTATTCGCAGCCGAGCTGATATAGCTCCACCGCATCGGAATCGGTTTCCGCGCCTTCCGCCACCACGTCCATGCCGAGATCGTGCGCCAAGGCGATAATCGATTTCAGGATCACCGGCCGAGTGCCGCGGCTGGTGGTGCGGACGAAGGACTGGTCGATTTTGATGGTGTCGAACGGGAAGCGTTGCAGATAGGCGAGCGACGAATGGCCGGTGCCGAAATCGTCGAGCGACAGGCCGACGCCGAGTTCGCGAATCCGTTGCAGCATCTGGGCTGCGTGCTCCGGATTTTCCATCACCAGCGACTCGGTCAATTCCAGCTTCAGCGTGCCGCGCGTGATCGAGGAGCGTGACAGCACGGTGCGGATGTCGTGGATCAGGTCGTGCCGCAGCAACTGCCGCGACGAGACGTTGACGCTGACGAAGATCGGGGCGCGAGAGGCGCGCGTTGCGCGCTGCCATATGCTGAGCTGGCGGGCCGCCTGATCCATCACGAACATGCCGAGATCGATGATGAGGCCGCTTTGCTCGGCAATTCCGATGAATTCGATCGGCGACATGCGGCCGAGCTTCGGGTGATCCCAGCGCGCCAAGGCCTCGAAACCGGCGATGGCGCGATCCTCGAGCCGCACGATCGGCTGATAGAGGATGGTGATTTCTTCGCGCTCGATGGCGCGGCGCAGTTCGGATTCCAGCGTCAGGCGGTCGGTCTTGCGTGCGCGCATCGCCGGTTTGTAGACGTCGATGCGGTCGCCGCCGATGCGCTTGGAGTGATACATCGCGAGTTCTGCGTCCTTCACCAATTCATCGTTCGGCGCGGTCTGCGGATCGCTGAGCGAGAGGCCGATCGAGGCGGTGAGGAAAATCTCGCGGTCGTTGAAGGCGATCGGCGCGCGGATGGTCTTGCGGATGGTTTCGGCGAAGGCGGTGATACGCGGCGATTCCTGCTCCGACATCAGGATCAGGCCGAACTGGTCGCCGCCGAGGCGCGCCAGCGTGTCCTGGGCTTTCAGGATGCGCGTCAGTCGTCGCGCCAAGGTCAGCAAGATGGAATCGCCGACCGCGACGCCGACGGAATCGTTGACCTGCTTGAAGCGGTCGATGTCGATCACCATCACGGTCGGCCGCATCGCGGGCACGGATTTCGACAGGTTGCTCAGGCTGGCGAGCCGATCGAGGAACAGTTTGCGGTTCGGCAGGCCGGTGAGGTTGTCGTTCACCGAGTCATGCAGCAGGCGCTCTTCGGCATTCTTGCTGTCGGTGACGTCGGTGAGCGTGCCGATTACGCGCAACACTTCGCCGTCGGAGCCGACAACGGGACGGGCTTTCAGCGAGAACCACATGAAATGCCCGTCCGCGGTGCGCAGCCGGAAATCCTGCACCAGCCGCCCCCGCCGTTGATCGAGCACGCTGTCGAGCGCAGCACGGAAGCGGTCCTGATCGAGCGGATGCAGTACCTCGAGCCAGACCGCAGCGGCGTCTTCCAGCGTGCCGCGCTTGAGGCCGAGCAGCGTTTCGGTTTCCGGGCTGGTGAACACCTTGTCGGCGGCGACGTCCCAATCCCAGATCAGATCGCCGGAGCCGGTGAGCGCCAGCGCGCGGCGTTCGACATCGGAAACGATGCCGCCGGCCGCGCCGCCGGCGAAAGCGTGCTGCATCACCGTGAAGCCGATCAGCATCACAATCAGTACCAGGCCGCCGAGCAATGCCGGGCCGACGATGTCGTTGGTGACGCTGCCTTCCACCGTCATGCCGGCGGCGATCACCCACACCACCAGCAGGAACCAGGTCGGGATCAGCAATACCGCGCGGTCGAAGCCGTGCGTCGAGAGATAGACGATCAGTCCGAAGCCGAAAACGGCGATCAGCGCCAGCGACATCCGCGCAATGCCGGAGGCGACCGCGGGATCGAACAGAGCCAGCGCCACCAGCGAGCCGAGGAAGGCGAGCCAGCCGAGGGTGATGTGCGAGTAGCGGACGTGCCAGCGGTTGAGATTGAGATAGGCGAACAGGAACACCAGCAGCGTCGCTGCGAGGATCGCTTCGCCCGCGGCGCGCCAGATCCGCTCGGCGCCGGCGGACATATCCAGCACCTTGCCCCAGAAGCCGAAGTCGACGCCGATATAGACCAGCACCGCCCACGCCAGCGCGGCGGCGGCGGGAAACATGATGCTGCCCTTCACCACGAACAGGATCGTCAACACCAGCGCCAGCAGGCCGGAGATGCCGATGACGATGCCCTGATACAGCGTGAAGGAGTTGACCTTGTCCTTGTAGGCGTCGGGCTCCCACAGATAGAGCTGCGGCAGCTTGTCGGTGCGCAGTTCGGCGACGAAGGTAATCACCGCGCCCGGATCGAGCGTGATGCGAAACACGTCGGCGGTGGGATTTTCCTGACGCTCGGGTCTATCGCCGGTCGACGGCGTGATGGTCGCGATGCGCGACAGGCCAAGGTCGGGCCACAGCAGGCCGGACGAGACGATGCGATAATGCGGCGCGACGATCAGGCGGTCGAGCTGATCGTCGGTGTTGTTGGCGAGTGCGAACACCACCCAGTTCTGCCCGCCTTCGCGCGCGCGCACTTCGACGCGGCGCACGATGCCGTCGGTGCCGGGCGCGGTGGACACCTGAATCCGGTCGGTGTCGCTATGCTGGTGTTCGAGAACCGCGGTGAGATCGATGGCGGCTGCGTCACTGCGGACGCTGACCGCGTCGACGGCATAGGCGGGCAACATCGAAACCCAAAGCGTGAGGCCGAGCGCCAGCAGCGCAAGAAACCTGATCGGACGCAATCTCGAGTCTCCACGTTGAACGGCGCCACGCGACAATGACAGCGTTGCGCGAGGCAACGAAACGGACACGGAAGACGCTCACGCAGGCCGATTAAACCCCGTTGCTATCGGCCCGTCCCCCCACGGCGATAAATGCCATGGATGCATGGGAATTCAAAGGCTTTCCGATCGGGGTTCCGCGGTCACACCGTCAACACAATTTTGCCAACATGTTGGCTGGTTTCCATCCGGCGATGTGCGTCGGCCGCGCCGCGCAGCGGAAACGTGCTGTCGATCAAAGGTTTCACCTTGCCGGCGCGGATCAGCGGCATCACGTTCGCCTCGATGGCGCTGACCATCGCGGCTTTGTCGGCCAGGCTGCGTGGCCGCAGCGTCGATCCGGTGTGGACAAGCCGCTTGGTCATCAGCTTGGCGAAATTGACGGTGGCCTTCGGCCCGCCGAGGAATGCGATCTGGACGATGCGCCCGTCGATAGCGGCAGCGTCGTAATTCTTCTCGATGTAGTCGCCGCCGACCATGTCGACGATCAGGTTCGGGCCGTTGCCGCCGGTGAGTTCTCGACTGAGCGCGACGAAGTCCTGCGTCTTGTAGTTGATGGCGTGGTCGGCGCCGAGCTTGAGGCAGGCGTCGGCTTTATCCTGCGAGCCGACGGTGACGATGACATTCGCGCCGAACGCCTTCGCCAGTTGGATGGCCATGGTGCCGATGCCGGACGACCCGCCATGGATCAGCATGGTTTCGCCGGCCTGCAATTTCCCGCGCTCGAACACGTTGTGCCACACCGTCATCAAAGTTTCCGGCGTGGCACCGGCCTCGATGATCGATAACGCATCGGGAACCGAAATCGCCTGCGCATCGGGGGCGATGCAATATTCGGCGTAACCGCCGCCTGCCACCAGCGACATCACCTTGTCGCCGATCTTGTGCCGTGTCGCGCCGGAGCCGACCGCGACCACTTCGCCGGCGATCTCGAGACCGGGCAGGTCGCTGGCGCCGGGCGGCGGCGGATAGCTGCCGGAGCGCTGCGCCACATCGGGCCGATTGACGCCGGCGGCTGCGACCTTGACCAGCAATTCGCCGGGGCCGGGCGCTGGAACCGGACGCGTTTCCGGCAGCAGCACTTCGGGGCCGCCCGGCTTGCTGATGCCGATGACGGTCATTTGCGCGGGCAGCTTTTCCATGATTTGTCCTCTTTCTCAGTTCGGGAACCGGTTCTGCTTATAGCGTTTGAAACGGTGTGGGTATCGGTTCCGGCAAAGAAAATACATCGAGCGGGGAGACAGGCGATGGCGAGCGAGGACGACGACAAGCCGCAGAAGAAAGTCAGTCACGAGATCGGTCAGGATTTGTCGCTGTTGTCGGTCGATGAACTCGGCGAACGCATCGCGCTGCTCAAGGCCGAGATCGAACGGCTCGACCAGGCGATGGTGAAAAAGCGTGCCTCGAAGGACGCCGCCAACAGCTTCTTCAAGTCGTAGGCGCGCGCCGCGAGCCCGGGTTGTTGATGCAAGGGCGTCATGCTGAGGCGCGAGCGAGGCGAACCTCGAAGGATCGCCATTGCTCACCCATCTCGAGTTTACCCGAGATGGGAATTGCAAGGATGCAAGTTGGCAAGCCAACTTGCTACGGCTCGGCGTGAAGAACGCCGAGCG
>ERZ778018.2109-NODE-2109-length-13528-cov-5.015809_pt1 | contig 13528 bp, 11 predicted proteins | sample MGYA00375748_ERZ778018 | MGnify/ENA primary metagenome ERZ778018 (study PRJEB29350, sample SAMN05509839) | bioreactor metagenome | biome: bioreactor; material: wastewater | place: South Africa: University of Cape Town | collected 2014-04-22 ... | reverse complement strand
TGCCCGTGCGGCAGCGGCAAGAAGTACAAGAACTGCCACGGCGCGCCGACAGCGGTCCGCCGCGCGGCCGGAGTGTCGTAAACCGATCTCCAAATCGCGATATCAAAGCCCGCTCCGCCCTGGCGAGCGGGCTTTGTCGTTTTGATCAACCGGCGTCGGGGTGTTCCGGGTCGAGGTGATAGATCGTTGTCGAGCCTCCAAGAAGATCGGGAATGAGCCTGGCGAGCCGCTCGGCGGCCTCGTTGATCGCCTGCGCGGTGACCGGCGCGAAGCCATCGATCGGAAAAAGGAAGTCGGTTGTTTGTGCGCTGACGAGGCCGGTACGACTCTGGCGCCAGACCCAGCGGCGGGTGCGCACGTCATGGTCGTGGACGTAGACGATCTCGCCGTCGTCCGGCGTCTCGTCCGGTGCATCGCCCATTGGCTGGAAACGATCGGCGGTCGCGGAGAGGCGAACGTCGATACCGTTCGGCGCGGTGCCGAGATCGTGAGCGCCGATCGGTACGAGCAGGCTGAGCGAGATGCTGTTGGCGAGATCGACCGCCGGACTAATGCGCGGCATGTCGCCGCCTTTTGCGATGCGCCGGACGAGCGCTTCGATCGAGCTGAGGTATTTGCTTGGTGTCCAGCCGCGTGAGCCAAAAGCTTCGCGCCAGATCGCGATACGCGGATCGGCTTTCGGATCGCCGCCGCCGAACTGCTCGCGGATCTGATCGACGGATTCATCAAGCAGATCGGCGATCGCCGGGTTTTCGCCCTGGTTGTTCGCACCGCGTGCGACGACTGCCGCGAAGCGCGCATTGGGAAAGAGTTCAAAAACCGCTTGATCAATCCGAAACAGCGTCACAACCATCTCCTACACCGAGCCGCCGACGTTTACCCAAACATTGAAGCCCGTCCAGGCGTGCGGGTCAATGCGCCTATATTCGTACAGACGGTGGCGGGGCGGTTAGGAGACGCTGGCGTAGTCGTGCAGAGGTTCGGAGGTCGCTTCGCGCGTGACGACGCGCTCGTAGACGCGCAGCATGGCTGACGTGATGGTCTGCCAGGAATAGCGCACTGCCGCTTGTCGCGCGCCAACCTGCATGCGTGATCGCAGCCCGTGGTCTGCCAGTACCCGGTGGAGTGCGTCACTCAGGGCAGCCGGATCGGAGTGGGGGACGAGCAGCCCAGAGACGCCATCCTCGATGCTGAAGCGCAGGCCTCCGACGCTCGATGCCACGATCGGAGTCCCGCAGGCCATCGCCTCGACGGCGACGAGGCCGAACGACTCATAGCGCGATGGGACGGCGCACACATCGACGGCGTTGTAATAGAGCGGCAGGAGTTGCCGTGGTTGCGAGCCGCGGAAGAGCACGGAATCGGCCAGCCCAAGCTCTTCGGCCCGTCGAGCAAGTCGCTGAAGGTCTGCGTCCATCGTCGAACCGGTGCCATCGATTCGGATGAGGCCGCCGACAAACACGAGCCGCGGAGGCTGGCCGGCCCAGTTGTGGCTGTGTAGCAGGTGATGAAACCCTTCGAAGAGCGTATCGATCCCTTTGACCGGGTCAATACGGCCGACGAACAGCACGAGCGGACCGGTCGGCAGGTCGAGTGCCCGGCGCGCGGCGGCGGAATCGCCCGGCTGGAAGAGCGTGAGATCGATGCCGGGCGGCACGAGTGAAATACGGTTCGCGTTCGGACCGAGCCGCGCGATCAATTCGGCCTGTTCGTCCGGATTGGCGGTGATGATCGTATCGGCGATGTCCATCAGGCGACTTTCGACCTGCAACCGGAGCATCGTCTCACGCGTACCGTTACCGGCCACTTCGTTCTTCAGGTGTGCCAGCGTGTGGAACATCATGACGAGCGGCGCGTTCCAGTAATTCTGAAGAAGCTTACCGGCCCAGCCGGAGAGCCAGTAGTGACCATGGATGACGTCGTAGGTCGTGCCCTCGCGTTGCGCCAGATACGCCATTTCGCTCGCGAAATCGGGGAGCGAGCAAAACAGGGCGTCCTTATCGACCGGCTCAGGCGGGCCGGCCTCGACGTTGATCAGGCGAACGCCGCCGTGTACCTCGGCAATGGCGGGCGTCTGTCGATCGGTGCGACGGGTGAAAATGTCGACCTTGACGCCGCGATCAGCCAGATTGCGGCTCAAATCGCGGACATACACGTTCATGCCGCCGGTGTCACGGCCACCCAGCCGGGCAAACGGTGATGTATGCACCGAGATCATTGCCACACGATCGACAATCGGGGGGATGATCTGGCGCAGATGAGGACGTTCGATAGTATCCAAGATCGGTTGTCGCCCCTTCAAACGATGTGAAACGTTTCACACCGCCTAAAACAGTTCGAGCGCAATGCGTATTCCCCGATCGGTTCGACTCCGCTCAGGCGAGTTCGGGGAGAATCAACCCATACTGACCGTCCCGTCGTCGGTAGATGACGTTGATCTGCGCTTCTTCGGGGTTGAAGAAGACGAAGAAATCATGCCCGAGCAGTTCCATCTGTTCGATCGCCTCGTCTTCGTCCATCGGGAGCAGCTTGAAGCGCTTGCGCCGGACGAGCGTATCAAGGGGCGCCTCGTCATCAGTCGCTTCGATCCCAAGATCGGGAGCGGCAGCGGGGAGTATCGGCTGAGCGATCGCGCTCTGGGTGCGTGCCTTCTGCCGGCGACGCTGAAACACTTGCTTGTCACGGAAGCGCCGGATCTGCCGCTCCATCCGATCGATGGCCAGATCAATCGCCGTGTGCAGATCGGTATTGGTCTCTTCGGCACGAAGGATATTATCGGGCGTGGCGATTGTCAGCTGTGCGACGACGTAATCGCCACCGGTGCGTTTCCGGTCGGATCGCACTTCGAGCTTGGCGTCGATCACCCGGACATTCACTTTTTCGAGCTTCTGGTATTTGCGCTGGATATAGCTTTCGAGGTCGTCAGTGAGTCGGATATTCTTGGTCTTGACCTGAACGTCCATGCGTCGTCCTCTCGCTGAGCCCAATCTGGTGCGACGGTTGCCAGACTCGTGCCACCGGTGGTGCCCGCGGAGGGACTCGAACCCCCGACCACAGGGCTTAGGACGCCCCGGCTCTATCCCCTGAGCTACGCGGGCCTGGACGCGGGTAGGGACGACGAGGGAAGCTCGCCTGGGGAAGTCTAACATGGAAATCCGCGGAGGCGCGAAGTTGACCACGCTTTTCAGGCGTGGCCAGGCTATGGTATAGTGCCTGCACACGGGGAGTGGCGCAGCCCGGTTAGCGCGCCGCGTTCGGGACGCGGAGGTCGGAGGTTCAAATCCTCTCTCCCCGACTAGAGACGGGCGGTTCGACCGCCCGTTTTTTGTTTCCTCAGGTTTCCACCCCCGCTGGGGCACATGATGGCAGACTCGTTTGATGCGATTGGTCGAATAGGGTTCGTCGGGAGTGGCGCGGCGGCCGGTGCGCTGGCACGCGCGCTGGATGCGATAAATCTGCCGGTCGTTGCCGTCTCATCGCGACAGATCGAGCGCGCCAGGCATCTCGCCGCGACGTTGCCGCGTTGCCGCGCGACTATCGACCCGCAAGCCGTTGTTGACGCGAGCGATACCGTGTTCCTGGCGGTGCCGGATGACGCGATCGAAACGGTCTGCCGGTCGGGACACTGGCGCCGGGAGCAGATCGTGCTTCATTGTAGCGGCGCCCATTCGCTCGATCTTCTCGCCAGTGCCGCGGATGCGGGCGCGCTCGTCGGCTCGATGCATCCACTGCAAACATTTGCCGGGCAGCCGGACGACGCCGAGCGGATCGCCGGTTCGGTCATCGGCATCGAGGCGGACGGGCCGCTCCGTGGCCGGTTGGCCGCGCTCGCGGAGCGGTTGCGGGCGCGACCGATCTTTCTCACCGCCGAGAGCAAGGTGCTCTATCACGCGTCAGCCGTGATGATTTCGAACTATACGGTGGCGTTGGCCGCGCTGGCGGCGGAACTCTGGGAGTCGTTTGGCACTCCGCGCGACGATGCGTTGCAGGCGCTCTTACCGTTACTTGAAGGCGCCGTGGCGAACCTTGGGACGCTTGGGCTGCCGGACGCGTTGACCGGTCCGATCGCACGCGGCGACTCGGCGACGGTCTCGGCGCATCTCACCGCGCTCGTCCACATTCGCCCAGGGCTACTGCCGCTTTATCGCGAATTGGGCTATAAGAGTCTAGATCTCGCCCGCGAGCGCGGGTTAGATTCGAAAAAGGCGGGCACGATACGCACATTGCTGGCGACCTCGCCTGGGGACGATGCGGTCCCGGATTAAAAGGAACTGGACTGATGCGAGTTTCAATTCAGGATCTGAAAGCCTACAAGGCGCGCGGCGAACGCTTTTCGATGTTGACGGCGTACGACTACGCGACGGCCTGCATTCTCGACGCGGCGGGTATTCCGGTGCTTCTGGTTGGTGATTCGTTGGGCATGGTCGCGCTCGGCCATGAGACGACGTTGCCGGTCACGCTCGACGACATCATTCACCATTGCCAGGCGGTCGTTCGTGGCGCGCGGAACGCCCTGATCGTCGCGGATCTCCCATTTCTGACGTATCAGGTCAGCCCGGAAGAGGCGTTACGGAACGCGGGGCGACTGATCCAGGAAGGTGGTGCGCAGACGGTGAAGCTCGAAGGCGGACGGGAATTGGCCAACACAGTCGAGCGCATCGTCACTGCTGGCATCCCGGTAATGGGCCATCTCGGTTTGACACCACAATCGGTCAATCAACTCGGAGGTTTCCGCGTCCAGGCAAAGACGGTCGAGACGATTCGCGAGCTGGTGAGCGACGCCCACGCGCTCGAAGCGGCTGGGGCCTATGCATTGGTACTGGAATGTATTCCGACTGCCGCCGCGAAGATCGTGACCGATTCGGTGTCTATTCCGACCATCGGCATCGGGGCGGGACCGGAATGCGATGCGCAGGTCCAGATCATTACCGATCTGTTGCACCTGATTCCGGGGCGTATACCAAAGCACGCCCGCGCCTATATGGAGGTTGGAGATCTTATTCGGCAGGCGGTCGAGCAATACGATGCCGACGTGCGTGGCGGAATCTTTCCGACCGAGAAAGAGAGTTTCGCCCTGCCCAAGGGAGTCGATCTCGAAGCGCTCAACGTGACGCTTGACGAGGGGTAGCCGAGTGGAAGTCGTTAAGACGCTCGTATCGCTCCGCAGATGGCGGGCGACGACGCACCGATCGGTCGGGCTGGTCCCGACGATGGGCTTCTTACATGAAGGTCACCTGGCGCTCGTGCGAAAGGCACGTGCGGAGAACGATCTGGTCGCCGTGAGCATTTTCGTCAACCCTCGCCAGTTCGGGCCGGACGAAGATTTGGCACGCTATCCTCGCGATACCGAGCATGACCTGGCCCTGTTGCGCGCCGAATCGGTTGACCTCGTCTTCATTCCGACGGTCGATGAAATGTATCCGCCCGGTTTCTCCACGTCGGTCGATGTCGGCTCGCTTGGTGAGCGGCTTGAAGGGCTATCACGGCCGGGCCACTTCAAAGGCGTTGCCACAGTAGTGGCCCGTCTGCTGAATCTGACTCGGCCACAGCGCGCGTACTTCGGCCAGAAAGACGCGCAACAGGTGATCGTCGTCCGGCGGATGGTGAAGGACCTCGCGTTGACGGTCCAGATCGACGCGGTGCCGACGGTGCGGGAGCCGGACGGCCTGGCGCTGAGCAGCCGCAACATCTTCCTCTCGATCGAGGAACGTCAGGCGGCATCGGTGCTCTCCAGGGCACTCTTTCGGGCTCAGGAGAGCTTCGAATGGGGCGAACGAGATGCGCAGCGAATTCGCCAGATCGTGCGCGATATGCTTGATTTGGAGTTGCTGGTGCGAACCGATTACGTCAGCGTCGCGGATGCTGTGACGTTGGACGAACTGGAACAGATCGATCGTCCCGCTCTTCTCTCGCTGGCGGCCTGGGTCGGTCAAACCCGTCTGATCGACAACCTGCCATTGGAGGCGTGATTTCGTGCGAGGCTGCCGAACGTGAGCGATGGCGACGTACAGAACGACGCGGCGAACAGCCGGCTCCGCCGCATTCCTTCGATTTCGACGATCCTGAGCGATCCGGAGGTGCGACGCCGCACCGATGGCCTGCGTACCGATGTCGCGACCCAGATCGCGCAGGCGGTCGTGCAGCGCGTCCGCTCGGCGATTCTCGCAGGCGACGGAGCTGAGCAGGCTGATGAGATCGTCGCGCATGTGGTTGCCGAACTCGATGCATTGCAGCAACCGAAGTTGCGCGAGGTCATCAACGGAACCGGCGTCATCATTCATACCAACCTCGGCCGGTCGCCGGTCAGCGAAGAGGCGGCACGGGCGATGCAGGATGCCGCCACGCACTACGTCCCGTTGGAAATCGAGCTGGCGGCGGGTAAGCGCGGCGGGCGGATGGCCGAGGTGACGCGCTTGATGTCGCTTCTCACCGGCGCGGAAGCCACGCTCGTGGTGAACAACAACGCGGCGGCGGTGCTTCTGACGTTGAGCGCACTCGCCGCGGGGCGTGAGGTCATTCTGTCACGGAGTCAGGCGGTTGAGATTGGCGGCGGCTTCAGGGTGCCGGACGTTATGCGCCAGAGCGGTGCTCGGCTCGTCGAGGTCGGCACGACCAATCGGACCTACGCGCGCGATTACGAAGCGGCGCTCACCGACGAGACAGCAGCACTGTTGACCGTTCACTGGAGCAACTTTCGGATCATCGGCTTCACCGCCCAGCCAACGCTCGCCGAGTTGGCCGAGCTGGCGCACCGGCGCGGACTTGCCCTGATCGAAGATCTCGGCAGCGGGGCGCTAGCCGACACGGCGCCGTGGGGTCTGGTCCACGAACCGACCGTCGGTGAGAGCCTGGCCGAGGGGGTCGATGTTGTCTGTTTCTCCGGGGATAAGCTGATGGGCGGTCCGCAGGCCGGCATCATCTCCGGCCGGGCCGACGTTATCCGCACGATCACCGCGCACCCGCTCGCACGCGCCGTGCGGGCCGATAAGACGGCGCTGGCAGGCGTCGCCGCCACGCTTCGGCACTATCTCCGCGACGACTATACCGAGACGATTCCGATCTGGCGGATGATCAGCGCTCAACTTGATGAGCTAGAGGCGCGTTGCCGATCCTGGATCGATCAGATTGGATTCGACGGAGCGACGCTCACCACCAGCCAATCCGCCGTCGGCGGCGGCTCGCTGCCCGGCGAGACGCTCGAGAGTCGCGCGATCGCGCTCGGTGAAGAAGCGCTCCAGCGGCGAGGGCTGACGATCGAACTCGTCGCCCATCGCCTGCGCAGCGGCACGCCTCCGCTGGTGCCGCACGTTGAAAACGGCCGCCTTCTCATCGACGCGCGGACCGTCCTCCCCGGCCAGGAAGCTGGCGTCGTCACCGCTCTGTCGGCGGCGCTCAACCCCGGTTCATAGCGCCGCGATCAGTCGCGCCCCCGCTGTATCGCCCGGATTACGAGGCGTTGTCGCGGATATCGCGGAAATAAGGGCTCGGCTCGGGGTAGAACTCCGGGTAGCGCTCGCGGAGTTGGTCGATCAGTTCGAGATAATGCCGAACCGTCTCCTGATCGTTTTCGCGAGCCGCGCTGGAGAGATCGTCGATCAATTGCCGCATCCGCTGGTCGTGGCGTTCCTTGCGAAGCCGTCGCAACGCGCCATCGGCCTCACGACGGACCTGCGCCGAGTACGAAATCGGCCGTTCGCCTAATTGCTGCAGGAGCTGATCGGCGCGCTCACGCGTCGGACCTTCAAGCGGCTCTAGCGCACCCTCGGTCGATTCCGGCGCGGTCCGCTGCAAAGTCCGGAGGATTTCGACATCGCGGGCGTCAAGCAGCTCCTGCTCAGGAATCGCCGCGATCGTCGGCGTCAGCACGAGCGGATGGCGCAAAAGCAGAGCGAAGAGGTGCTCCTCCGGATTGGCAACCGGCTGGCGCGCACGCGCGGATTCGATCGGCCGCGGACGACGATTTTGGGTGGTGGGGCCGGTGGAAAGTACCAGGCGCTCGTCGATCTCTATGCGGCGGGCAACCTCACTCACGTAGTGCGACTGCACGATGCGGTCGCCGATTTCGCGCAGTACCGGGGCGATGCGACGCGCAAGCTCCGATTTCTGGCGAGGGTCGGCCGGCGGAACGGTGCCAATCACCGTGTCGATGTAGTAGTCGATGAGCGGGACCGGTGCCGCGACGGCCGCGCGCCAGGAGTCGACATCTTTACGGATCAGTTCGTCGGGGTCTTTGCCGCTCGGCAGCTTGACGATGCGGATGTCGGTTTTGAGTGTCCGTTCGAAGCGGACCAGTCCGGCGGTATCGGCAACCGGACGATCCGCTTCGGTCAATCCTTCGCGCAAGACGTCGAGCCCGCGCAGCGTCGCCATCTGGCCGGCGGCGTCGGAATCGAGCGCGAGCAGGATGCGATCGGCCGAACGGCGAACGAGTCGCACCTGCGCGCTCGTCAGTGCGGTGCCCATCGACGCGACGACGTTCTCAAAGCCAAATTGATGCGCGGCGATGGCATCCATGTACCCTTCGACGACAACGACCTCACGCTCGCGCCGGATGGCATCCTGTGCGAGGTGCAGGGCATAGAGATTCGCGCCCTTGTCGAAGAGCGGGGTTTGTGGCGTATTCAGATATTTCGGCATGGCGTCGCCGAGCGCACGACCGCCGAAGCCAATGACGTGACCGTCTTTGTCTTGAATCGGAAAGATTAAGCGGGCACGGAAGCGATCGTAGCTGCCATCACCGCCTTCACGCTCGATTGCCAGACCGGCGGCGACGAGGTCTTGGGGCGAAAAATCGCGCTTGAGCATGACGGTCTGCAGCGCGTCCCACGATTCGGGCGCATAACCGAGCTTGAAGCGCTCAGCAGCCGTGCGGTCGACGCCGCGGCGTTCGAGCAGTTGGCGCCCCGGCTCACCCGCACCGGTGTTCCAGAGCACGTGAGCGAACCAGTTGGCGGCGACGCTGTTGGCTCGTGCTAGCCGCTCGTGCCGTTCAACCTCTTCGGGTGGTGGCGGCGGCGCGGCGGGACGGAGTTCGACACCGGTGCGGGCGGCGAGTTGTTCCAGCGCCTGGCGGAAATCGACATGCTCGTACTGCATGACGAAGCCGAAGGCGTCTCCACCGGCACCGCAACCGAAACAGTGGAAGCTCTGGTTTTCCGGAAAGACGACGAACGACGGCGTCTTCTCCTGGTGGAAGGGGCAGAGCCCGGTGAAATTGCGACCCGCTTTACGCAGGCTAACCTGCTGGCCGATCAGGTCGACGATATCGATGCGTTCACGGATCTGCTCGACCACATCATTCGCCACGTTATCCACCCTGTCCTGACCAGAAGCGCGGCATATAGAGCGCTTCGAAACGCGCCAGCGCGTAGCGATCGGTCATGCTGGCGACATAGTCGATGGCGACTCGCTCGACGCCATCTTCGGCCAGCGTCCGCGAAAATTCCGGCGACACCTCGCCCGGATTCGTTGTGTAGTGCTCGAAGAGCCATTGGAGTACCCGCTGGCATTGCAGCGTCGATTCGGCGGCGTTGATCGGGGTATAAACCCGCTCGAAGAGAAAGTCGCGCAGTTGGTTGATCGCGGCGCGCACTGGTTCGGACATCTGAATCGGCTGGGCGATGGTGCCATCGTCGAGCGCCGCATCCGAACGTGCCACGATATCGCAAACGAGCGTGTTGATTCGTTCCGCGTGCCGGCTGCCGAGTACGGCGATCGCCTCGACTGGAATCTCATTCTGTTCGATCATCCCGGCACGCAGCGCGTCATCGAGATCATGGTTAACATACGCGACGCCGTCGCTAATTTTGACGATCTGCGCTTCGGGAGTGTTCGGCTGTCCGCTGACCTGACCGGTGATGTCGCCCTCCGGTTTGGAATGGCGCAGGATGCCGTCGCGCGTCAGATCGGTGAGGTTGAGCCCGCGACCGTCGTTCTCGATGCGATCGACGACGCGCAGGCTCTGCTCGTTATGCCGGAAGCCCGGGAAGACCTCGGCCAGCGCCCGTTCACCGGCGTGCCCAAAGGGTGTGTGTCCGAGATCGTGGGCCAGTCCGATCGCCTCCACGAGATCCTCGTTGAGCCGTAGCGCTCGTCCGATCGTGCGGGCGATTTGCGTCACTTCGAGCGTATGAGTGAGGCGCGTGCGGAAATGATCTCCGTCAGGCGAGATGAAAACTTGCGTCTTGTGCATCAAGCGGCGATACGCCTTGGCGTGCGTCACCCGGTCGCGGTCACGTTGAAAGGCCGTGCGGATCGGCGAGTCATCTTCTGGCGTCTGGCGCGTCGCATTCGCGCTGCGGGCAGCGGCTGGTCGCAGGTAGGCGTCCTCGCGTGAGATCAATTCATCATGGATATGAGCAAGGTCCACGGTACCTCCCGATCGTACGGACACTGCTATTGTAGCGTAAAGCCGCACATTTGTCCTGTACGTACGCATATGTTGTGACTGTTCGACCGACGGGTGATCGGTGTCCAGCTTTCCGCGTCTGATTGCGGTTTTACCTTTACGTCGGTGTTAAAATTGGAATATGAAAGAGGAAACGCGCGAACGGCTGGCCGCGCTCGCGCCCGAGCCAGGCGTCTATCTCATGAAGAATGCGGACGGCGATGTCATCTACGTCGGGAAGGCGGCATCGCTTCGGAGTCGCGTGCGTTCCTATTTCGGCTCACAACGCGGGATGGACGGTAAGACCCGCGAATTGGTCAGCCATATCGCCGATTTCGACGTCATCCGTACCGACAGTGCGTCGGAGGCGCTGATCCTCGAAAACGAGCTGATCAAGCGTTACCTGCCGAAGTACAACATCATGTTGCGCGACGGCAAGACGTACCCGTTCATCCGCATTACAAACGAACCATTCCCGCGTGTCATCAGCACGCGTCGTGTTATTCGAGACGGCAGCCGCTATTTCGGGCCGTTCACGAGTGCGGGTTCGGTGCATAAGACGCTCTCGTTGCTCAAGCGGCTCTTCCCGTATCGACTGTGCGACATCGAGATTACCGGTAAGGCGGCGCGCCCCTGCCTGTACTACCACATTGGCCGCTGCGCCGGTCCGTGCATCGGCGCGGTCGATCAGACCGCCTATGCGCAGATTATTGACAACGTGGTGATGTTCCTTGAGGGACGCGGCGAGGAGCTCTTGCCGCAGATGCGCGCCGAAATGGAAGAAGCGGCAGAAGCGCTCGATTTCGAGAAAGCCGCCAAGCGGCGGGACGAAATTCATGCCATCGAGCATGTGCTCCAGCATCAGAAAATCGTCTCGGATCGCGGCAAGACGTTCGATGTTCTGGCGCTGGCGCAGGGGGCGGGCGGCGATGCCGGTGTTCAGGTCGCTTTCGTGCGCAATGGCAAGATTATCGGCTCGGAGCCGTTCATGCTGCGCGGAGCGCGCGTTGATGATGAGCCCGGTTCGATCCTCTCCTCATTCGTGACGCAGTTCTACGAGAACGCGGCGCTCGTTCCGCGAGAAATCGTGTTGCAACACCCGATCGATGAAGCGGAGATGGTGCAGGACTGGCTCGTTGATCGACGCGGTGGACCGGTAACCCTTACCGTGCCACAGCGCGGCGAGCGGAAGCGGCTCGTCGAGATGGTTGCCAAGAGCGCGGCCGAAAACCTGGAGCAGAGCCGCCTGCGCTGGCTCAACGATCAGCAGCGGATGACCGCCGCCATGAGCGAACTGGCTGACGCGCTGGCGCTCGAAGGGATCCCACGGCGCATCGAGTGCTTCGATATCTCGAATCTGCAAGGGACGAACACCGTGGCCAGCATGGTCGTCTTCGAGGATGGAAAGCCAAAGAAGAGCGATTACCGGCGCTTTAAAATCAAGAGCGTCGAAGGCCCGAACGATTTTGCCAGCATGCAGGAGGTCATCGGCCGTCGCTTCCGTCGAGCCAAGAATGAGGAAGAGACAGAAGAGTGGCAGACGATGCCGGACCTGGTCATCGTTGACGGCGGCAAGGGGCAGCTGAGCGCGGCCCTGGAAACGTTGGGCGAGTTACAGGTCGACGTGCCGATTGTGGGCCTGGCCAAGGTGAATGAAGAGATCTTTCTGCCGGGGCAGAGCCAGCCGGTCATCCTGCCACGGGATGGACAAGCCCTCTTCCTGGTGCAGCGCATACGCGACGAGGCGCACCGCTTCGCGATCACCTTCCACCGTGCACGTCGTAAGAAGTCGGATTTCAAATCGGTACTCGATGATCTGCCCGGCGTCGGTCCGCGTCGCAAGCGGGCGCTTCTCAAGACGTTCGGCTCGCTGAAGAAGATCCGTGAAGCGTCGGTCGACGAGCTGTGTGCGGTTGAAGGAATTGGCCCGGCCCTGGCCGAGCAGATCAAATCGGAACTGGCGGCTGGATGAGCGAACAATCAGAGGCGGAATTGGTTCCGGCCTCAACGCCTGGTGTCGTTGAGCGCGCGGCTGATCTACTGCGGGCGGGCGAGTTGATCGTTTTCCCAACCGACACGGTGTATGGCATTGCGGCCGCCGTCGATCGACCCGACGCCGTAGCGCGTCTCTACGTTGCCAAGGGACGCCCGCTCGACCGGCCGATCCCAGTCCTCATTTCCGGATTTGAACAGGTTTTGCGACTCGCGCCCCATGCCGATGCGCGGCTCGAACGGCTCCTTCGCCAATATTGGCCCGGCGGTTTGACAGTCGTGCTGGAGGCCGCTGACTGGCTGCCGCGCGAGATCGTCGGCGACACCGGGCATGTCGGTTTGCGTTTCCCGGACCACCCGCTGGCGCTGGCGCTGATCGACGCAGCCGGGGGAGCGCTGGCGACGACGAGCGCCAATCGCTCAGGAGAACCGGCCGCGACGAACGCGCGCGACGCGTTTGCCGCGCTCGCTCAGCAGGCGAGACTGGTGATCGACGACGGTCCATCGCCGGGCGGCGTCAACTCCACCGTCATCGCGGTCGATTCCGATCGAATCACGATCCTGCGCGAAGGGTCGATTAGCGCCGGCGAACTGCCCGAAACACTGTCACGCTGAACTACAGTGGCGCCTTAATAGCGGGTGCCGTGCCGATGTCGGTAACGTCGATCACGACATGCGCTCCACCGTCTGCACCTGCCGTACCGCTGCCCGATTCGCTGAGATTCAGATCGGCTTTCGTCAGGTAGCTACCGTTCTGGGCGACCCAGATCTTGGCAACCACACTTGTGTTGGCACCGGTCGCGAAAATCGAATTAGTGGCTTGCGACAGGTCGTAGCGGGCCGTTTCGACGTTGCTCTGTACGTCGTTGACCTTGGCAGTGCCGATCACCGTGAACGGCGCGTCCTGGGCCGCGAGCCCGTTGATGATCTGCTGATCGGCGTCGAGCAGCGGCGCCAGCTGCTTGACCGGCGAGGCGTCTTCAGATGACTTCGTCGGGCCGAGTCCGAAATCGACATAGATCTGACCGTCGACGCGCCAGAGCTTGAAGAGCGCGCGACCAGAGCTGGTCAACACCTGGACCTTGCGGTCGGCGCCGTTGCGCTCGATCTTGATCGTCGTCGGGTCGGTGATGCCCGGTAGGCTGGCGA
>ERZ778018.2108-NODE-2108-length-13528-cov-6.166184_pt1 | contig 13528 bp, 13 predicted proteins | sample MGYA00375748_ERZ778018 | MGnify/ENA primary metagenome ERZ778018 (study PRJEB29350, sample SAMN05509839) | bioreactor metagenome | biome: bioreactor; material: wastewater | place: South Africa: University of Cape Town | collected 2014-04-22 ... | reverse complement strand
ATCTGGCTGAAGATGTCGCTGTTGCCGTCGAACGGATCGCCGCCCGGCCGGCCGCTGCGGAACTCGAAATGGGTCGCCCCCGGCCCCTGCTGCCGGCGCTGGCGGAAGGCGGCGAAGGGGTCGCCGCCGCCCTGCGCGTTCTGGAAGCCCTCGAAGCCCTGGAAGCGCGGCTTGCCCTCGGCATCGATCTCGCCACGGTCGAAGGCGGCGCGCGCCTTCTCGTCGCCGACCACCTCATAGGCCTGGTTGGCGGCGGCAAAGCGCTCCTTGGCCTTCGGATCGTCCGGGTTCTGGTCCGGATGATACTTTTTCGCGAGCTTGCGATAGGCCGATTTTATTTCCTTGGCCGAGGCGTTTTTGGCAACGCCCAGCACCTCATAGGGGTCGCGCATCGGGTTGTCCCAGACTGAAGATGAATGCACTCGGCTACTATATGCGTGCAGCTAGGAAGAAATTCCAGTGCCTGACGGGCTTCCGGCGGCGGAATCGGGGGCCGCCGAAAAACTCTCGAGCCGCCATGCGCCATAGCCGGCCATGCACGCCTCGCCCACGAACAGCGCCACCCCGTCGAAGCTTTCGCGCGTGGTGGTGAAGCGCCGGCAAAGCCTGCCGCCGGCCTTGTCCTCGGCCAGTTTCACGATGGCGCCGCGCGAGCCGGTTTCGGGGTTCGCCCAGGCCAGTTCCTTGCCCGCCAGCGTCTCGACATCGGCGGAGGACACCGCGTTGCGGATGGTCGCCTGATCGGCGGCGAGGCCGGCGTCGCCCGGCGCGGCGGCCGGCGACACGGCGCTGGTGACCACCGACCTGTCGACATCGGCCTTGGCCAGGCTGAAGCCGCCCGCGCCGCAGCCGCCGAGTGCGAGCAGGCCGGCAAGCAGCATCGCCTTCAGGCTGGCCGAACCGAAAAGACGGACAGGCCGGGTGTCAAAGGCTTGCGCAAAGCGCGACAATCGGCAATCTCCCCGCCATTGGATAGAGTTTGAAGAAACTATGAACGAAACCGCGTTAACAGATGGTGACTTTACCGAAAGCACGGAGCCTTTGCGGCTGTTCGCGAAATGGCTGGAGGACGCCGGCAAGTCGGAACCGAACGATCCCAACGCGGTGGCGCTGGCCACCGTCGACGCCGAGGGCCTGCCCGACGTGCGCATGGTGCTGCTGAAAGGCTTCGACGAGCGCGGCTTTACCTTCTACACCAATTTCGAGAGCGCCAAGGGCCGTGAAATCCTCGGCAGCATGAAAGCGGCCATGTGTTTCCACTGGAAATCGCTGCGCCGGCAGGTACGCGTGCGCGGCCCGGTCGAGATCGTCAGCGACGAAGAGGCCGACGCCTATTACGCGAGCCGGCCGCGCGGCAGCCGCATCGGCGCCTGGGCCTCGAAGCAGTCGCGGCCACTCGAAAGCCGCTTCGCGCTGGAAAAGGCGGTCGCCGAATATACCGCGCGCTACGCCGTCGGCGACATTCCGCGCCCCAAGCACTGGTCGGGCTTCCGCATCCGCCCGACCCATCTCGAATTCTGGCACGACCGGCCGTTTCGCCTGCACGACCGCGTCGTGTTCGACCGCGACGGACCTTCCGGCGCATGGAAGAAGACGCGGCTTTATCCGTGAGGAAAGGTCGTTCCTTCCTTGGCGGTGCAGGACAGTCGTCTACGGCGCAGCAGGCCCCCACTCCGGTTTGCCTGGCAAACCACCTCTCCCCCTCAAAGGGGTAGAGGAAAGGCGTCGTGCTTGCAGCCGGTATTTCCTCTCCCCCCGTCGATCGGTGGGGTGAGGAGCGGTCCGCGCAGCGGACGAAAAGCCAAATGCTTGGCTTTTCGAGCAACGAACGCCCGGAGCGGCAGCGAAGGGCCGGAGGTGGCTCGGCGAAGCCGAGACGGAGTGGGGGTCGAAGCTTTATCCCTTCTTTCGCTGCATGAACGCCGTCAGCGCGGCACGGGCTTCTTCGGATTTGAGGCGCTCGCGGAAATGCTCGGCCTCCATATTTATGCGCGCCACTAGTTCCTCGCGCGAGCCGCGCATCAGGTCGCGGGCGATCCCCAGCGCCTGCGGCGGCTTGGCGGCGATCCTGTCGGCGGCGGCAAGCACCGTCCGTTCCAGCGCGTCCTCCTCGACCACGTCGTAGATCAGGCCGGCGGCCCTCGCCTCACCGGCGGAAAGCCCTTCGCCGAGGCCGAGCAGGGCGAAGGCGCGCTGCTGGCCGAGGATGCGCGGAACGATCAGGCTGGAGCCCGCCTCCGGCACCAGCCCGAGATCGACAAAGGGCGTGCGGAAGACGGTGCGTGGCGTAGCGAAGGTCAGATCGCAATGCAGGTTGAGCGTGGTGCCGATACCGACCGCGATGCCGTCTACGCCCGACACCATCGGCTTTCGCGAGCGCGCCAGCGCCAGGAGGAAATCCCAGACTTCCTGGCCGCCCTCACCCCCGGCGGCGAGGGCGAGGAAATCGGCAAGGTCGTTGCCGGCCGAAAAGGCGCCGGGAACGCCCAGGAAAACATGGGCGCGGATGGCCGGGTCGGCATCGCCGCCCGTCAGCGCCTCGGTCATCGCCGCATACATGGCGCGCGTCAGGGCGTTCTTCTTTTCGGGCCGGTTCATGCGCATCACCTGCACCGCGCCGTGCCGCTCAACCAGAATATGGTCGTTCATCGCCCCGGTCTCATCCCGAAATCAGCGTCTTTCCGGCGGCCGCCAGGCTAGGCCCGCCCCCGATCACTCTTTCCTTCAGCCCTCTCGCCTCGCAGAGCAGGTTTTCGGCCGAAAACCGGCAAAGAGCGGCGCGGGCTTCGGAGCGGTCGGCCACGGCCCCGCGCGCCAGATAGGCGCAGCCGGCCGCCAGCGAGAAAAGCCTGAGATAAGGCGTCGCCCCGGCAAGCAAGGTCTGCTGATCGCCGGCGGCATGCCTTTCCTGGAGAAATCGCGTCGCCTCGGACAGGTCGTCCAGCGCCTGGTCAAGGAGATCGGCGGTGCCGCCCAGCTCGGCGATTTCGGCGGTGCGCGCCGCGGCAGCGATCGCCACCAGTTCGTCGATGTAGACATGGACGGCCTCGCCCTCGCCGAGCGGCAGCTTGCGCGTCGCCAGATCGATCGCCTGGATGCCGTTGGTGCCCTCGTAGATCGGCGCGATGCGCGCGTCGCGGTAAAGGGCTGCGGCTCCCGTTTCCTCGATGAAGCCCATGCCGCCATGCACCTGCACGCCGAGCGAGGCCACCTCGACGCCGGCATCGGTGGAGAACGCCTTGGCAAGCGGCGTCAACAGGTTGGCGCGGTCCTGCCAGCGCCCGGCCTCGTCGCCCCCAGAATCGCCCTCGACATGGCTCATGTCGATGGCATGGGCGCAGGCGTAGCAGATGGCGCGCGCCATCTGCGTCAGCGCCTTCATGGTCAAAAGATTGCGCTGCACGTCCGGATGGTGGACGATCGGCGCCATGCCTTCGCCCACATAGCCCGCCGCCCTGCCCTGCCGGCGCTCGTTGGCGTAGGCGATCGCCTTTTGCGTGGCCGCCTCGGCAAGCGCCACGCCCTGTACGCCGACGGCAAGCCGCGCGTTGTTCATCATGGTGAACATGCAGGCCAGGCCCCTGTTTTCCTCGCCGATCAGCCAGCCGACGGCGCCGGGTTCGGCTCCTTCGAAGCCGTCGCCATAGATCATCGTGCAGGTGGGCGAGGCGTGGATGCCGAGCTTGCGCTCCAGCCCGGAACAGAACACGTCGTTGCGGCGGCCGAGCGTGCCGTCGTCGCCCACGAGAAATTTCGGCACCAGGAACAGCGAGATGCCGCGCGTGCCGGGCGGCGCGTCGGGCAGGCGCGCCAGCACCATATGCACGATGTTGTCGGAAAAATCGTGCTCGCCATAGGTGATGAAAATCTTCTGGCCGAACAGGCGGTAGGTGCCGTCATCCGCCCGCTCGGCACGGGTGCGAAGGGCCGCCAGGTCCGAGCCGGCCTGCGGCTCGGTCAGGTTCATCGTGCCCATCCACTCGCCCGACACCAGCTTGGCGAGGTACTTTTCCTTCAGTTGCGGCGTCGCGTGCTTGTCGAGCGCCTCGACCGCGCCCATCGTCAGCATCGGCCCGAGGCCGAAGGCCATGGAAGCCGAATTCCACATCTCGTGCGTGGCCATCGCCAGCATGACCGGCAGCGCCTGGCCGCCATAGGCCGCCGGGCCGACCAGCCCGTTCCAGCCCGCTTGCGCCCATTGCCGGTAAAGCGCCTTCCAGCCCGGCGGCGTCGTGACCTTGCCATCCTTCAGGACAGCGCCCTTTTCGTCGCCGGCGCTCGCCAGCGGCGCGATCTCCTCGGAGGCGAAGCGGCCCGCCTCGCCAAGAACGGCGTCGACCAGATCCTCGCCGAGTTCGCCGAACGCCCCGGCTTCGACAGCCTGGCCGAGGCCCGCGACCTTCTTCAGCGTAAAGGCGATTTCATCGACCGGCGCTCGGTACATGCCGCATCCTCCTCGATTTCGGTCCCGTCATTATGACGCTCGGCAAGCGGCAAGGCCACCGGGCATTCGGCCGCCTACTCTTTACGTAAACGTCAAATTTTGTCACGCGGATTTTTGCCTGCCGCCAGCCGCGCGATACGGAATCAAATCGTTAACCATAGTTGTTCAGGATCGGCGCGAAGCGTTGCCGCACCAGCGAGGATCGGGGGCTTGGATTTCAAGGCGCGACATTTCCTGCGCGCGGCGCTGGCCGCCTTCGTCCTGACGGCCGCCGCAGCCGGCGCGGGTGCGTCGGATTTCTCCGAGCCGTGGAAGAATCCCGACCGCGCGCTGGTGATCGATGCCTACGAGTACAATGCCATCGACTGGGCGAAGCTTTCCACCGACAAGCGGATCGCCGGCTTCATCGCCAAGGCTTCCGATGGCATGCCGCCGCCCTATTACTGCTCCGGCGACGAGACGGCCTTCCGGCTGTGCAAGGCGCTGTGGAAACGCCACGCGGTGGCGCGCGAACTGTTCCACACCCGCAAGGCGATGGCTGGCCTGCTCGGCCTGAAGTGGGGCGCCTACCACCTCGCGCGGCCCGGCAATCCGGTCGAGCAGGCCAACAATTTCATCGATTTCGCCGAACCCGGCCCCGACGACCTGATGGCCATCGACATAGAGGACAACGACCCGGAAAAGTGGATGTCGCTGGAAGACGCCGAGGAATTCGTGCGCCACGTCCACCGGCGCGTCGGGCGCTTTCCGGTGCTCTACACCAACGGCTCGACCGCCAGGCATATCGCCGACAACCGCGCGCGCTACCCGCTTCTGTCGCGGCTGCCGCTCTGGTACGCGCGCTACAAGCCCGACATCGATATCCATTTTCCGAAGGGCAACTGGCAGGGCTACGCGCTGTGGCAGTTTTCCGCTCAGGCCAATTGCAACAGCCGCCGCTGCCCGTACCGCCCGCCCGGGACGCCGCTCGACATCGACGTCAACGTGGCGCCGATGAGCGTCGCCGAATTGCGCGAGCAGTGGCCGTTCGGCGGCCTGATCGACGCGCCGGCCGAGATGCTCGCCAGCGTGCCGGTGCCGATTTCGCGCGAGGCGGCGCTCAAGGGAGCCGTGACGCTGACCTACGCGCCGGTTGCGCCGACGCCCGGCTACGAGGAACTGCTCGCCGCCGTCGGCCAGGGCTGGGCAGGCGTGCGCGGCGGCTTTCTGATGGCGATGGCGCAGGCGCGCTCGCAGGCGATGGTCCAGTACGCCTCGGCAAGGCTGGCCGGTCCGCCGCCTGACCTGATACTGGCGGCCGCAGCGCCCGGGACGGGCATCGACCCCGTCGCTACCGGCTCGATCGGCTCTAGCTCGCCGCCTGTTCCCGTTCGACCGCGCGCCAGCCGATGTCGCGGCGGCAAAAGCCCTGCGGCCAGTCGATGCGGTCCACCGCACGATAGGCATTTTCCTGCGCGGCCCGCACCGTTTCGCCCATGGCGGTGACGCTGAGCACACGCCCGCCGTCGGCGACCAGCGCGCCGTCGCTGAGCGCCGTGCCGGCATGGAATATCTCGACGCCGTCGCCCGCCGCCTGCTCGACGCCGCGGATCAGCGAACCCTTTTGCGGCGCGCCGGGATAGCCGTTTGCCGCCATCACCACGGTGAGCGCGGCCTCGTCGCTCCAGCGCACCGACATGTGGCCGAGCTGGCCGTCGACGGCAGCGTCGAGCAGCACCAGGAGATCGTCCTTCAGGCGCATCATCAGCACCTGGCACTCCGGATCGCCGAAGCGAACATTGTATTCGATCAGCTTCGGCCCCTCGTCGGTGATCATCAGGCCGACGAACAGCACGCCGGAAAACGGCGCGCCGGCCTCGGCCATGCCGCGCATGGTCGGCTCGACGATCTCGCGCATGACGGCCTCGACCATGGCCGGGCTCATCACCGGCGCGGGGGAATAGGCGCCCATGCCGCCGGTGTTGGGGCCGGTATCGCCATCGCCGAGCCGCTTATGGTCCTGCGCGGTGCCGAAAGGCAGCGCGGTGGTACCGTCGCACAGGCAGAAGAAGCTCGCCTCCTCGCCGGTCAGGAACTCCTCGACCACCACTTCCGCCCCCGCCGGGCCGAACGAGCCGTCGAAACAGGCATCGAGCGCGGCCAGCGCCTCGGCCATGGTCGTCGCGACGGTGACGCCCTTGCCGGCGGCCAGCCCGTCGGCCTTGATGACGATCGGCGCGCCCGTCTTCTCGACATAGGCTTTCGCCGCCTCGAGACGGTCGAAGCGGCCATAGGCGGCGGTCGGGATATGGTACTTCGCGCACAAATCCTTGGTGAAGCCCTTGGAACCTTCGAGCCGTGCCGCCGCCTTCGACGGGCCGAAGACGCGGACGCCCGCAACGCGCAGGACATCGGCGAGGCCGGCGACCAGCGGCGCTTCCGGGCCGACCACGACCAGCCCGATCCTTTTTTCCGCGCAGAAAGCGGCGACCGCCGCGTGGTCCGCCACGTCCAGCGCCACCAGTTCCGCCTCGCGGGCGATGCCCGGATTGCCGGGAGCGGCATAGAGCTTCGTCAGCATCGGCGAGGCCGCCAGCTTCCACGCCAGCGCATGCTCGCGCCCACCGGAGCCAAGGAGAAGTACGTTCACGAGATCATTCCATGCCTGTCGGATACCGCCCGCTATTGCGCCGGACGCGCAAGGTCAAGCCTTTCCATATGCGCCGGCCACAGGCGTTAGCGGCTATAATGGAAGCGGCAGGCGGCAATCTCCAGAACCTGGGCGTCGCCCTTGCCCGTGACCCGGTAGACGAGCCGATGCTCCTGGGTGATACGCCGGGACCACCAGCCTGCCGCTTCGTTGCGCAAGGGCTCGGGTTTGCCGATTCCGGCGAAGGGAGCCCGGCGTGCATCCTTGATCAGGTCATTGATACGCGTGACGACCTTGAGGTCGACCGCGTGCCAATAAACATAGTCGTCCCAGCCGGCTGGCGTCCAAAGCACCTTCACGGCTCGAACAACTCATGTTCCTCAAGCTCGCCGGCGTTTGCCTGCGCGATCGACTGGCGCAGCCTTTCGGCGTTGGCGGGAGAACTGAGAAGATGCAGCGTCTCGCGCAAGCCCTCCAGTTCGGCCAGCGGCATGATCACCACCGGCTCGTGATTCTGGCGGGTCACCACCAGTTCCGTGCGATCCTGCTCGACCTTGTCGAAGTGGCTCGCCATGTTGGCACGCAATTCGGTCAGCGTCACGAAACCCATCGCCCTGCTCCATTCCCGTTTTCTGTACATATATATGTACGTACTCCAGCTTGGCAAGGCCCTTGACGCGGTGCTTTCGCGCTGCCACTCCACGCGCCATGGAAACCATCCAGTCGAAAGCCTCGCAAGGCCGCGTCGCCGACGCGCCGAGCGGCCATTGGGTCTACCGCGCCTTGCCGCGCTGGGCGTGGCCCTATGCGCAGCTTGCCCGCTGGGACCGGCCGATCGGCTGGCAATTGCTTTTGTGGCCCTGCTGGTGGTCGGCGGCGCTGGCGGCAAGCGCCTATGCGCGGCCGGGCGAACCTCTCCTGTCGCTTTTGCCGACGCCGTGGACGCTCGCCCTGTTCCTGGTCGGCGCGATCGCCATGCGCGGCGCCGGCTGCACCTATAACGACCTGGTCGACGAGGGCATCGATTCGCAAGTAGAGCGCACCCGTTCGCGCCCGCTGCCGTCGGGGCAGGTCAGCCGCCGGCAGGCATGGGCCTTCCTGATCATACAGGCGCTGGCCGGGCTCGCCGTGCTTTCCCAGTTCGACAGCTTCGCCGTCGGGCTCGGCATCTCCTCGCTGGCGATCGTCGCCGTCTATCCGTTCGCGAAAAGAGTCACCAGCTGGCCGCAACTCGTTCTCGGCCTTGCCTTTTCCTGGGGTGCGCTGATGGGATGGGCGAACGAGTTCGGCGACATCGACGCTCCGGCGGTGCTGCTCTACATCGGCGCGATCCTGTGGACGATCGGCTACGACACCATCTACGCCCATCAGGACAAGGAAGACGACGCCATCGTCGGCGTGCGCTCCACCGCCCGCCTGTTCGGCGACAACACCCAGTCCTGGCTGGTCGGCCTTTACGGCGGCGCGCTGATGTGCTTCGCCGCCGCCTTCGCGGTCGCACAGGCGCCGGTGGTGGCGCTGGCCGGGCTGATCGCCGCCGCCGCCCATATGGGCCGCCAGATCCTCACCCTCGACATCGACAACCCGGACCAGTGCCTGAAGCTGTTCAAGTCGAACAACCAGGTCGGCTGGCTGATCTTCCTCGGCCTGATCGGCGGCGCGCTGTGGGTGGCGCTGAAGCCGCTGGTGTAGGCCTGTTTTCAGGCGCGCGCGATGATCTCCTCGCCGCTGACGACCAGCCGCAGGCCGAGGTCGCCGGTGCGGCGGCGGGCAAGGAAGCGCGGGCGGCGCTGGACGGAGGTCCTGCCCATGCGGCGCTCCTTCGCCGGCAGCGCCTTGATGGCGGTGCCCAGCGATTCCTCCAGCGTGCGGGCAACCCCGTCCGCCTCGATCAGGAGCATCGGCAGGCGGTAGGCGTCGGCCCAGGCGCGCCAGTCTGCCGCCACGTCGTCGAGATCGTCGGCGACCAGCAGCGGCACCGACAGCATCGGGTCGTGGTGGAGCAATTCCAGCGTCACCGTGACGTTGCCGTCCGGGTCTTCCATGGCACGCGCCGCCACGCCGCGGAACGCCATGGCCGGCAGCGCGATGGTGGCCGGCAGGCCGCTCCGCTCCAGCATGCGGCGCACGACCGCGCCCCGCTGGTCGATGGTGAAGGTGACGTCGCCATGGACGTCGCTGGTGGCGTAGCTCACCATCTGCGGCAGGCGGAAGGGGTCGAGGCGCATGTTGCGCCCGGCCCAGACTGGCTTCAGTCCGGTGTTCATTCGATGCTTTCCCTGTCTGTCCCGAGAGCCGCTTTTCCGGTCCCTCCGGGCCGGTGTTCCCGGCCTCGTTTATGGGCAGAGCCTAGCGCGGGGTCGTTACCGCCGCGCTTAAGAAAGTCGGTTAAATTTTGCTGATCTTGCAGATGGTTATCGGATTCCCACCAGGGCCGGCGGCGGCAAGGATCAGATAACCTTACCCGGATTCATGATGCCGGCGGGATCGAACGCGGCCTTCACCCGGCGCATCAGGTCGATCGCCGCCGGCGGCGCGGTGGCGACCAGTTCGTCCCGCTTCAATTGGCCGATGCCGTGCTCGGCCGAGATCGAACCGTCGAAGGCGCGCACCACCTCGTGCACGGCCTCGTTCATCCGATGGTAAAGCGCCAGGAACGCCTCGTCGTCCGCGCCGACGGGCCGCGAAACGTTGTAGTGCAGATTGCCGTCGCCCATGTGGCCGAAGCAGACCGGGCGCGCACCGGGGCTTACGCGCTCGACGGCCTCGGCCGCCCGTCCGATGAAGGCGGGGATCGAGGCGACCGGCACCGAAATGTCGTGCTTGATCGACGCGCCTTCCGGCTTCTGCGCTTCGGGCAGGCGCTCGCGGAAATTCCAGAAGGCGTCGGCCTGCGCGATGGAGGCCGAAATCACCGCATCGCCGAGTACCCCCGCTTCGAGGCCGGCCGAAAGGATGTCTTCGGCAAGCCCCTTCGCATCCTCGGCTGAGCGGCCCGACGAAATCTCCATCAGCACGTACCACGGCCAGTCGCCGGCAAGCGGCCGCGCCACGCCCGACGCATGCTTCAGCGTGTAGCCGTAAGGGCGCTGGCCGATCAGCTCGAAGGCGGTAAGGCTCGCGCCGCCACGGTCCATGGCGAGCAGGAACAGGTCGAGCGCGGCCTTGGCCGATTCGAGGCCGACGAACGCGACCTCGCGGCCGCGCGGCTTCGGGAACAGCTTCAGCACCGCCGCGGTGATGACGCCGAGCGTGCCTTCCGCCCCGACGAACAGGTTTTTCAGGTCGTAGCCGGTATTGTCCTTCTTCAGCTTGCGCAGATCGTCGAACACCTCGCCGGTCGGCAGCACCACCTCGACGCCGAGGCAAAGCTCGCGCGCGTTGCCATAGGCCAGGACGCCGGTGCCGCCGGCGTTGGAAGACAGGTTGCCGCCGATCTGGCAGGAGCCTTGCGAGGCGAGCGACAGCGGAAACAGCCGGTCGACCGCATCGGCCGCGTCATGCAGGTTTTGCAGGATGACGCCGGCCTCCACCGTCGCCGTATTGGACAGGACGTCGATCTCGCGGATGCGGTTCAGCCGCGACAGCGACACGATCACCTCGCGGCCGGAAGCATCCGGCATCTGGCCGCCGACCAGGCCGGTATTGCCGCTTTGCGGAACGATCGGCGTGCCCGTCTCGCTGGCAAGCCTCATGATGCGGGCGACTTCCCCGACGCTGCCCGGCTTCAGCACCAGAGAGGTCGCGCCATGCCACAGGCCGCGCGGCTCGATCAGGTAGCCGGCGATATCGGCCGGGTCGCGCAGGGCATGGCTTTCGCCGACGATAGCGACGAAGCGCGCTGCCAGGGCCGGGTCGAGTGGGCCGCTGCCTGCCGTCATGGAACCGCCTCGAACGCCGACAGCGCATCGCGCGGGGCCGCCGCGCGCGCCAGCCGGTCGTTGATCGCCTCGCCCAGGCCTTCGACGGGTATCGGCTCGACGGCGATCGAGGCCGCACCGGTCGCATCCAGCTGCCGCAGGCTGGCGAACAGGTTGCTTGCCGCTTCCCGCAGATCGCCCGCCTCTGAGAGGTTTTTCACCGCGGCCGCCTTTTCCCAGCCTTGCGCCCGTACCGGACCGAAAGCCAGAAGCGCCTCGCCTTCGGCGACGCTTTCAGCGCCGAGCCGCACTGCCGCCCCCGGCGCATAGTGCGAGGCCATCATGCCGGGCGCCTGGATGCCGCCGGCGCCGCCGCGCACCGGCCTTGCGCCGGTCGCCGCTTCGATGTCGTCGGCGGTGACGCCGCCCGGCCTGAGCAGCCGCACATGGCCGCCTTCGACCTTGACGATGGTGGATTCCAGCCCGACGGTCGTCGCCCCGCCGTCCACCACCAGCTTTATCCTGTCGCCCAGCGAAGCCGCCACCGCGGCGGCGCTGGTGGGGCTGATGCGCCCGGAAGCGTTGGCGCTGGGGGCGGCCAGCGGCCGGCCGAAGCGGGCGATCAGTTCGGCGCCGAAGCCGCGCGGCATGCGCAGCGCAATCGTTTCAAGCCCCGCCGTCACCAGCGGATGAATGTCGGCACCGGGCCGAAGCGGCACGACCAGGGTCAGCGGACCCGGCCAGAATTTTTCCGCGAGCCTGCGCGACAGCGGGTCGAAGACGCCGATGCGCTCAGCCATGGCGAGGTCGCAGACATGGGCGATCAGCGGATTGAAGCGCGGCCGGCCCTTGGCCTCGAAAATTCGCGCCACGGCCGTGCCGTTGGCGGCATCACCGGCCAGCCCGTAGACAGTCTCGGTCGGAATGGCCACCACCTCGCCGGCTTCCAGCAAGGCCAGCGCCCGTTCCGCCGCTTCCCCGGCACCGACGATATCAACCACGACAACAACCCTTCCGGGACCTACCCCTCGCCCGGCGTGCTATAACGCCACGATCCGCATCGCAAGCGCACGTTGGCAAATTATAAAGTCCTGAAATGCTATTTGTGGGATCGAGGCGGCATCATTGCCCGGCAAACGGCGAGCGATGGCGAGGGGTGTTCTTGTTTGTACGCGTGATCGCAGGGCTGATCGTAACGACGGGCGCCGCACAGGCCTCGTCCTTCGTCGTCATGGGCGAGAGCGCGCCGGTGGCTACGCCGTCCATCGTCGCCCTCGGGGCGCCGGCACCGGCCAGCGCCGCCACGCCGTCGATCGTCGCCATGGGCGAACCCCTGCCGACGGTCACCGGCGAAAAGGTGGCGGCCATCCCGCACACGCGCAAGTGGGGGCCGCGCTTCCAGCCGCTCGTCATCCGCGGCGGCCTGGCGGATAACGCCTTCGCCGTGGCCTCGCCCTCGCCGCAGCAGGCCGCTTCCGGGACGGACGCTCCCCCGGAGCCGCCCGCGCCCGATCAGCCACCCGCCTACCTGCCGCCGAACGGGCTCGGCAAGCACCGGTGGTGACGGCCGACCTGCCTCAGCCGGCTATTTTCGAGAAATCCGCGACCCGGTCCGTCGCCGCGCGGATGCGCGCCAACAGCGCCAGGCGGTTCGCCCGCACGGCCGCGTCCTCATCATTCACGTGAACGTCTTCAAAAAATGAATCAACGGGCCGGCGCAGACCGCTCAGCGCCAGCATGGCGGCGGAAAAGTCTTCCTTTTCTATCGCTTCGCCAGCTTCCTTCTCAGCCCGATTCACCGCCGCAAACAAGGTCTTTTCCGCTTCTTCCTTGAACAGCCCCGGCTCGACGGAGGAAGCGACGGCCGTGCCCTTCTTCTCCTCGGCGGCAAGGATGTTGGCCGCGCGCCTGGCGCCGGCCAGAAGATTGGTGCCGTCATCGGTATCGAGGAATTCGCCCAGCGCCTCGACCTTACGCACGACGATCAGGAGATCGTCGTTACCTGACGCCCCCTCACCCGCCAACACGGCATCGATCAGGTCATGCCGCGCGCCCTGATCGCGGAGGTAGACCTTGAGGCGATCATGGAAGAAGGAGAGGAGATCTGCTTGCCAGTCCTGATTATCAATGTAGGGCGAAAGCGTTCCGCTATTTCGGATTTCATTAGCACGAGCGATATGATCTGACAGCTTCACCCGAACCCCATTCTCGATCAATATCCGGATCACGCCCAGCGCCGCACGGCGCAGCGCGTAGGGGTCCTTCGAACCCGTCGGCTTCTCGTCGATGGCCCAGAAGCCGGTGAGCGTGTCGAGCTTGTCGGCAAGAGCGACCGCGACCGACACCGGATCGGCCGGCACGCGGTCGGACGGGCCTTGCGGCTTGTAGTGATCCTCGATGGCCGACGCGACCGAGGCGTTTTCGCCTTGCAACAACGCGTATTTGCGACCCATCGCGCCCTGAAGCTCGGGAAACTCGCCGACGATCTCGGTCTGCAAGTCGGCCTTGGCGAGCACCGCCGCGCGCCCGGCCGGATCCGCATCGGCGCCGACGACCGGCGCCAGTTCGCGCGCCAGCCGGCGGATGCGCTCGACG
>ERZ778018.2105-NODE-2105-length-13549-cov-4.627686_pt1 | contig 13549 bp, 8 predicted proteins | sample MGYA00375748_ERZ778018 | MGnify/ENA primary metagenome ERZ778018 (study PRJEB29350, sample SAMN05509839) | bioreactor metagenome | biome: bioreactor; material: wastewater | place: South Africa: University of Cape Town | collected 2014-04-22 ... | reverse complement strand
TGATCTCGTTGATGTAGAGCTGCGTGCCCTGAGCGCCGTCCGAGAAGGTGTCGCTCAAGAAGCCGTTGACGATGCTCCGGCCGCCGTTGCCGATGATGATCGCCCCTTCACCCCCCGAGGTGAACGTCGCCGCGACGTTGGCGCCGTTGAGCCCCGTCGAGAAGACGCCCCAGCCCGGATTGGACAGGGAGACGGGATTGGTCAGACCGGCCGCGAGCCCCGGGTTCGAGACCGTGAACGCGTTTGCGTTGGTGTTGCCCGTGAACGTCGCGCCGAGCCCGGCCACGTTGCTGTTGGTCCTGGTCCAGTCGGCGACGATCGCCCGGCCTCCGCCCGCCACGAACGTCGATAGGGCCGCGAACGCCGAGCCGGCGCCGGAGATGTCCTGCTGGAACAAGATGCCCAGATCGTAACTCCCCGTCGCGATCTTCGTCGCGAAATCACCCTGGTTCGCGGCCACCGTGATGACGTTCGGGCCGGTCACCGCGGCCAACGCCCCCGCCATGCGATCGGTCCCGCGCAACCCGTCGACGTAGTAAAGGATGTTCGCCGCCCTCGCGGAGGGTCCGCCGAGCGAAACCACGACGGCCGCGGCCAATCCCATCAACAAATGCTTGATTTTCTTTTTCATCGCGTCCACTTCTCGTTGTTAATGAATAGGTCCTACTCCCGGGACGCTCATCGGCGATCGACCACCCTGGGACGATCTCCCCATGGCCCGCGGGCTCTCTGTGCAGGTGAAGTCTAAGCGGCCAATGCAGTGAATCAATCATGATGACAATAACAATCATGCAGTTGATGAGCCTGTTCAACGCGCTCCGGGGCGACGATGGCGCGAGGCGACAGTCGGGTCAGAATCAAGCGTAAATTGGCGTGATCGCTTGGTTAGGCGAGGCTTTTCCCCGCCAATCGCCGCTCGATTCCTTGTTTGGTCGGCGGCGCCGCGTCCCGTTCGGCCCAAGTCGCGTCTCGCGTCGGATCTCGACTTCTCGGCCGGCGGTTGGCTACGATGGGGGCTCTTAGTTGACGGGACTGGAATTGGGGACGGGCCATCGAGCACGGCCGCCGATCGGTCCTCTCAGGTCGAACCACTCCGATTGATTGATTGAAGGACGTTGTATGGCTCTGACTTTCCGCAAGCTCGGCCGGTCCTCGAGGCTGGCGACGGCGATCGCCGCGTCGCTGATTTCGGGCGCGGCCCTGGCTCAAGACCCCAAGCCGCCGACGGTCAAGGCGCCGGCGGCCAAGCCGGCCGATCCCAAGGCGCAGGCGTTGCTTGAAGAGGTGGCCAAGGCGTATCAGTCGCTCGGCAGTTATTCCGACCAGGGCGAGTTCGTGGTGTCGGCGACCATCGGGGAGAAGGTCGAGAACCAGTCGCAGCCGTTGAAGCTGACCTTCGTCCGGCCCAACAAGCTGGACTTCGACGCCGGCCCGGTTCGGCTGGTCAGCGACGGCAAGACGATCACGACCGCCATCGTGCCGCTCAAGAAGTTCGTGGCCGCCGCCGCCCCCGAGAAGCTGAGCGTCGAGACCTTCCGCGACGGCCCCACCGGCGCGGTGCTGTTCGGCGGACCGTCGGGCGTGCCGATGTACATCCTGATCAACCTGCTGACCTCCGACGAGCCGCTCAAGGCCCTTGAGCAACTGGGCGGGACGCTGCAATTCGACCCCGCCGACCCCAAGGGGAACACCCTGCTGGTCGATCAGGTCGACGGCCCCGACCTCCGGCTGGCGGTCGATCCCGCCGCCAAGCTGCTCAAGTCGGTCGATCTGGTGCTCGACGCCAAGCAGCTCGAAGAGAGCGCCAAGGCCGGCCAGAAGGTCAAGGTCGACCGCCTGGGATGGAGCGCGGGGACCGTCTCGACCGCCGTCGCCAAGGACCGCGCGTTCGCCTACGCCCCCCCCGAGGGGTTCACCAAGGTCGACTCGTTCCAGCAGCCCGGCCCCGGCGACGAGGGACAGGACGAGAAGTTCGCGGTCAACGAGTTGATCGGCAAAGCCGCGCCGGACTTCACGCTCACCGTTCTGGACGGACCCGGCAAGACCCGGACGGTCAAGAAGGCCGAGCTGGCCGGCAAGGTCGTCGTCATCGACTTCTGGGCGACGTGGTGCGGCCCCTGCATGATCGAGCTCCCCGAGATCCAGAAGCTGGTCGAGCAACTGACCAAGGACAAGAAAGACGTCTACGTCGTCGCCCTCAGCCAGGACCGCGACCCGGCCGAGCTGGCCGAGGTCCGCAAGCTCGTCGAGAAGACGCTCAAGGAGAAGGAGATCGACCTGGGCTCGGGCCGGGGCCTGATCGGGCTTGATCCCAGCAACACCGTGGGCGAGGCGTTCCATGTCGAGGGGCTGCCGACGCTCGTGGTGCTCGACGGCAAGGGGGTCGTCCAGTCGGCCCACGTCGGCTACAGCCCCGACATCCGCGAGAAGCTCGCCGCCGAGATCGACACGCTGCTTTCCGGCAAGCCGTTGGCCCAGCCCGAGAAGGCCAAGGCGGCCGAGGCAGCGACCGGGAAGAAGTAAGAGTCGTCTCGACTCGAAACGCGCGGCGGCAAGTCGCCGCACTCCACATCAAGGTAGGACCGAACGGGCCTCCCATGTGGAGTGCGGGAGCTTGCTCCCGCATGAGCCGCGAGTAACGCGCGGCGGCGAGCCGCCGCACTCCACATCAGCGTGAGACCGGCCTCACTGGATCACGTTTCGCTTTCCCGATCCTCAACGCCTCGGTTCGAGGTTCTCGAGGTCGCTGACGGCGATTACGCGGGTCCGCAGGTCGGCGTTGAACCGGGTCTGGCCGCGAACGCCGACCCGGTGGGCCAGGAGGGGCTCGGGGTCGAGGCCGGGGGGGATGTCGAGGTAGGCCACGGCGGCCCCCTCGCGGCCGATCAGGGCGTAGACCTTGCGGCCGTTGATCATCCGGGACGACGGTTGGACGAACCCGACCGCGTCGAAAAGCCGCTGGGTCTCCTGGGCCGAGGCCGCCATCTTCCGCTCCACCTTCGCCACTTCCTGATCGCGTCGCCGGCTCCTGGAGACGATCGCGATGATCCGCTTCGCGGCCTTCGCCGCCCGCTCGTACTGGGAGACCCGGTCGAGCCTGCTTTTCAACGCGTCTTGCAGCTCGGGGCGGGCCTTCAAGAGCGTCTGATACTCCGCTCGAACGTCTGTCAGCTCCCAGCTTTCGACCGGCCGTCCGGTGACGATCGCCTGGAGCACGCCGTCGATTCGTCTCAGCTCCGGGTCGGTCGCCGTCCCCGGATCCTCGGGGGCCTGGTACGCGGCGCGGACCTCGGCGGGGGGAGCCGCGGGGGACGAGGTTGGACGATCCCAGCCGATCCCGTCGGCCGGCGCGAAGAAGCTCAGGTCCGCCGGCGGCGCGATCGCCAGCCATCGTCGACCGCCGCCGCCGAACGCCAGCGGGGGCCGATCGACGAGCAGCACCGGCGCGCCGCGCGGGAGCGTCAGGCAAGGGGGGCCGGGCAGCCGCGCGCCGGGGTTCCCCGACCGGACCATCGCCTCGGCGGCGCGCACCCGGGTTCGCGCCCCGACCGCGACGTGATCGGCCGGGCCGGCGTCATCGGGGCGCTCGACGGCCCTTTCCTCGATCCAGCAGACGACCGTCGACGGCGGCTCGACCGCCAGCCAACCCGTCGGCGCGGCGACCTTCCAGCGGACTCGCAACCGATCGCCCCGCTTTAATTCGACGACGATGTAGCCGGCCTCCCCCGGCCGGTCGAACACGTCCAGACGATCGGCCGCAACCCGAGCCTCGACGACCTCCACCGGCGCGGCGATCGGATTCGCCTCCGGCTTCCCGTCGACCGGGAAAGCCAGCGTCAATCCGGCGAACACCGTCAGGAGGACCGGAATCGCCACGACGTCACCCTTGTGTGGATATGTAAAATGGAGTGGGCGGGCGGAATAGGAAAGTCTCGCGTGCGCGTGGGCGGACGTTCGACCGGCGAATGGCAACGGCGTGTTACCCCACCGGCCGAATCCCGTCAACGGCAACCGGGGCGAGGGCGTTGACGAGAGGAATCGGGTCGGCGTGGTGGAAATCACATATTTCGAGATTCCATGATTGTTTCAGCGTGTCCGCGGCTTTAGGCTTGCCGCTGGGTTGGGATCATCGGGCCATGGCGACCCGGCCCCAGCCGGCGGGCGTCGTCTTAGATGGGGAGGCCGAGCGATGGCGACGAAGAAAGCCAAGGCGAAGGTCGGGGGGGCTGGGCAAGCCGGTTCCAAGGTGCGGGCGAAGAAGGGGGGGGGCGTTCCGGTCGCGCGGAAGACCGCCCGCGTGAAGCGGGAGAAGGTTCCGGTCGGTTCGATCGTCGCCTGGGAAGACGATCCGATGTCGGGGGGCGCGCCGATCGTCCGGCCGGCGCCGAACCTGTCGGCGGGGTCGTTCGCGATCCGGATCACCACCCCGGCGCCGCCGGTGAAGGAGTACAAGCCCGGGACTTCTCAGTTCCGCTACTGGACCGCCGCCGAGGCGCTCGCGCGGGCCGCCGGCATGTGGAGCGTCCTTGTGCCGGCGACCCGCTGGCAGCCGGGCGGCGTCCTGCCGGTGGTGCTCGACTTCGGGGTCGACCTGAACGCCTACTACGACCGCGAGGGCCTGAAGTTCTTCCATGCCGCGGCCGGCGGCAAGATCGTCTACTCCGGCGAGAGCCCCGACGTCCTCTGCCACGAGCTGGGGCACGCCGTCCTCGACTCCGTCCGACCCGACCTGTGGGACGCGAACAGCGACGAGGTGGCCGCCTTCCACGAGTCGTTCGGCGACATGAGCGCCCTGCTGTCGCAACTTCAACTGCCGAGCTTTCGCAAGACCGTGCTGACCGAGACCGGCGGCTCGCTGTACCGCTCGTCGCGGCTGTCGCGGTTGGCTGAGCAGCTCGGCTGGGCGATCCGCCTCGGCCGTCCCGACGCGGTCGACCCAGACAGCCTGCGCAACGCCGTCAACTCGTTCTTTTACCGCGATCCGATGCTGCTCGCGCCGAGCGGCCCGGCCAACGTGCTGACCTCCGAGCCGCACTCGTTTTCGCGAGTCTTCACCGCCGCGTTTTTCGAGGGCCTGGCCAACATGCTCGGCTCGGTGGACCCGACCAAGGGGGCCTCGGCCGACCAGCTCGGGCAGGTCGCTCACGACGCCGGCTCGCTGCTGGTCGAGGGGGTGCGCCACGCCCCCCTGGCGGCGTCCTTCTATAGCAAGGTGGCCGGGGCGATGGTCGCCGCCGACGCAGCCGGTTTCGGCGGCAAGTACGCCCAGGCGTTGAAGAGCGCCTTCATCCGCCACGGCATCCTGTCGCTGGACTCGGCTTCGTCGTTGACCGGCCCGCAGGCGGTCGGCATCGCCCAGTCCTTCGCCGCGAGCAGGACCGCCGCCGCTCCGCTCGCGCCGGTGTCGATGAACCTCGACGGCGGCCGATTCGGCCTGGCGGGCCGGACCCTGGTCTGCCAGGTCGCCTCCCACTCGCAGACCCCCGCCGCCGCCCGCGCCATCACCTCGGCCGCCACCCCCGGCTTCGCCGCGGCCGCCGACGCGCCCGCCATGGTCGGCTACGATCACCAGGCGGCCGAGTCGTTCGTGGTCGACCTGTTCCGCCGCGGCCGGGTCTCCGTGGGCCCGCTGACGACCCCCGAGACCAGCATCGAACACCCCATGCACCACAAGACGCATCAGGTCGTGGAGCGGAACGGCGATTTGGAGCTTCTCCGAATTCAGTTCGACTGTGGCTTCAACGGCTGAGATCGACTCGGAGCGACCGCTCGAACCGTCGATTTGTCCACGAGTTACGACTGCAATTGCAGGGACCGCGAATCGCCCGTTTGACTTGGCGAGGGGGGGCGGTCCAGAATAATCGGTTGGGGAGGCGCCGGGCTCCGGCGTCTTCCCCATCGGAACCCATCACGGAGGCCGGCATGTCCAAGCCACGCAAGAAATCGCCCCGCAAGGAACCGACGCTCGAAGCCAGATCGATCGACGCCGTCCCGGCCGGTATTCCCGACGAGGAGTCGGCCCAGTTCGTCCGCAATCTGCTGTCGCGCGGCGAGGCCGTCCCCGCCGGGGAGGAGTTGCCCCCCGGGGCGACCCACGAGATCGTCGCCGGTGTCGTGGACGGGGCGCCGAAGGTCGTCCGCAAGCGGTTCTCGGCCTACTGACGCCCCGCCGGACTTTCCGCCTCGGCGCGGCGAGGCGGCGCGCGGAGCTTGAATCGTCTCTTGATTCGGGCTCTTATCATGTTGTAAACTTGCGGTTTCTTCGCCGACGGAGCGGAATGGCAGCCGGCAGGCGAGATCTCGAATTCCAAGAAGACGTCGCGGGGCGGGGTCCGCGGAGTTTCCCGTTCACCCCGTCGCGCGGCCCGCCGTCCGCCAGGAGTTTCTCAGGAATGTACGCTGTTTTCGAAGACGGAAGCCATCAATATCGCGTTCAAGAAGGCGATTACATCCAGGTCGACCACCGTCAGGGCGTGGCCGGCGACGAGTTGATCTTCGGCAAGGTCCTGCTGATCGCCGGCGACGGCGAGCCGACCCTCGGCGCGCCCGAGATCGCCGGCGCGCGAGTCGTGGCGAAGATCGTCGACCAGTTCCGCGCCAAGAAGATCATCATCCAGAAATTCCGCCGCCGCAAGAACATGCGCCGCCGCCGCGGTCACCGTCAGCCGTACACGACGGTCCAGATCGTCAGCCTGGCCGCCGCTTCTTGACGCCGGTCCCTCGCTGCTGATCGATCGGCTTTGCAGACTTTACCGCTCGCGCTTGGCAAGACTTCTTGCCGCGAGCGGTTTTTTTTTGGCTCCAGCCGATCCGCAAGCAAGAGTTGAGGGTTTCGAACCGCCCAGGATCGGGAGCCGTGATCGCTCCGGCCGCCGGAGGACTTCCTCGAAATTTGTCGGGTGGGCGCGGCCTGCCTGGCTTTTGTAAGCCGTGCGTTCGAGGCGAGGTGGGCGCGCGCCCCCTTCGATGATTCCGACCTGTCCGGCTGCGGCGTTCGGTTCGCCGATTCTCGAAAATTCATGTCCGCCTGTCCAGATGTCGAGAATGGTCTCGAATAGATGAACGCCTGGACCGATGGACCCCGCATCCGGTAAGATAGGCGAACCTAGTTCTGCCTCGCAATCAAGCGTCTCATGGGAGTGTGCCAATGTCGTCAGTAGGCGAGCGGACAGGAATTTCCTCCACGGAGCAGGCCGAAGGACATGCGGCCAAAACGAAGGATCAGACCAAGCAGCGGTCTGGAATGCGGGTGCCTCGCGTCTTCAGCACGGAGGGCGTGAACCCGTTCGATCAGGTCGAGTGGGATTTTCGGACGGCGGCGATCAAGGACGAGACCGGGCGGGCGATCTTCGAGCAGCACGACTGCGAGATCCCCAGGGCCTGGAGCCAGCTTGCGACCAACGTGGTGGCGAGCAAGTATTTCTACGGCGACGTGACCGCCGGCAACGGCTCCCCCCGCGACGGCAAGCGCGAGTTCTCGGTGCGGCAGCTCGTCGACCGGGTGACGCGGACGATCGCCGATTGGGGGCGCGAGGACGGCTACTTTGCGACGGCCGAGGATTCGGAGCGGTTCTACGACGAGTTGTCGGCGCTCTGCCTGAACCAGTACGGGGCGTTCAATTCGCCGGTCTGGTTCAACGTCGGGCTGTACCACAGCTACGGGATCAGCGGCCCGGCCAACAACTGGCGGTGGGACGAGGACGCCCGCGCCATCGTCGCGGCCACGAGCGCGTATCAGACGCCCCAGGCGTCGGCCTGCTTCATCCAGAGCGTCTCCGACGACATGGAAGGGATCATGAAGCTGGCCCACAGCGAGGCCATGCTGTTCAAGTTCGGCTCGGGGACGGGGACCGACCTGTCGACGCTCCGGTCCAGCCGCGAGAAGCTCGCCGGCGGCGGCAAGCCGTCGGGCCCGGTCAGCTTCATGAAGGTGTACGACGCCGTCGCCAGCGTCGTGAAGTCGGGGGGCAAGACCCGACGCGCCGCCAAGATGCAGACCCTCAAGATCTGGCATCCCGACGTCCTTGAGTTCATCGAGTGCAAGACCAAGGAGGAGGCCAAGGCCCAGGCGCTGATCCGCCAGGGGTACGAGGCCAACTTCAACGGCGAGGCGTACAGCTCGGTCCTGTTCCAGAACGCCAACCTGTCGGTCCGCTGCACCGACGGTTTCCTCAAGGTCGCCGAGAACGACGGCGACTGGACGACCAGGGCCGTGCTCACCGGCCGGCCGATGGACACGTACAAGGCCCGGATGCTGCTCGACAAGATCGCCGAGGGGACCTGGCTGTGCGGCGACCCCGGCGTCCAGTACGAGGACACCATCCAGAAGTGGCACACCTGCCCAAACACCGCTCCGATCAACTCATCCAACCCGTGCTCCGAATACATGTTCGTTGATGATTCGGCGTGCAACCTGGCGTCGCTGAATCTGGTGAAGTTCGTCGGCGAGGACGGCGTCTTCGACGTCGAACGGTTCCGCGCGGCGGTCCGGGTCTTCATCACGGCTCAGGAGATCCTGGTCGACCACGCCAGCTATCCGACCGAGAAGATCGCGCTCAACAGCCACAAGTTCCGGCCGTTGGGTCTGGGCTTCGCCAACCTCGGCAGCCTGTTGATGTCGTCGGGCCTGGCCTACGACTCCGACGCCGGCCGGGCGTTGGCGGCGTCGATCACGGCCGTGATGCACGGCCAGTCGTACCTGTCCAGCGCCGAGCACGCCGGCGTCGTCGGCGCGTTCGACGGCTTCGCGCTGAACCGCGAGCCGATGCTCAAGGTCATGGAGATGCACCGCGACGCCGCCTACGCGATCGACGCCGACGCGCCGGCGAACCTGTTGAGCGCCGCGCACGCGGTCTGGGACGAGTGCCTGGAGGTCGGCCGCAAGAACGGCTACCGCAACAGCCAGGTGACGGTCCTGGCGCCGACGGGGACCATCGCCTTCATGATGGACTGCGACACCACGGGCATCGAGCCCGACATCGCGCTGGTGAAGTACAAGCTGCTGGCCGGCGGCGGCATGCTCAAGATCGTCAACCGGACGGTCCCGGCCGCGCTCTCCAAGCTCGGCTACGACGAACCCGAGATCCGCGGGATCCTCGAATTCATCGACAAGCACGACACGATCGAAGAGGCGCCCGGCCTCAAGGACGAGCACCTTTCGGTCTTCGACTGCGCGTTCGCGCCGCCGCAAGGGGGGCGGAGCATCCACTACCTCGGCCACCTCAAGATGATGGCCGCCGTCCAGCCGTTCCTCTCGGGGGCGATCTCCAAGACCTGCAACCTCCCCAACCAGGCGACCGTCGAGGACATTCGCGAGACCTACCTGGAAGGCTGGAGGCTCGGCCTCAAGGCGCTGGCGATCTATCGAGACGGCTCGAAGGGGAGCCAGCCGGTCTCGACGTCGAGCGAATCGTCGGGCGACAAGTCGAAGGCCGCGGCCGACGCCGTCGCCGCCGCCGCGGCGAAAGCGCCCGAGCCGGTCGTGGAAGTCGTCCGGCCGACCGTGGCGGCGTCGGTTGCGACCGCGACGGTGGTCCGGCCCCAGCGCGAGCGGCTGCCGCACACCCGGCGGAGCATGACTCACAAGTTCGACATCCAGGGTCATGAAGGCTACATCAACGTCGGCTTCTATCCCGACGGCCGGCCCGGCGAGCTGTTCATCACCATGGCGAAGGAAGGCTCGACCATCGGCGGCCTGATGGACGTGTTGGGGACGTCGATCTCGATCGGCCTGCAATACGGCGTGCCGCTGGAAGTCTTCGTCAACAAGTTCGCCCACAGCCGGTTCGAGCCGGCGGGGTTCACCAAGAACTCGGACATCCCGATCGCCAAGAGCATCGCCGACTACATCTTCCGGTGGCTCGGCATGGAGTTCATCGAGGGCTACCGCGAGGCCAACGCCCCCAACCGGGGCGCGTCCGAGCCCCCCCCGTCGGCGTCGGCGTCCGCGTCCGCTCCGGTCATGAAGGTCAACGGCCATCGCACGGCGACGATCGCCGATCTTGAGGACGCCGAGGCCGCGATGGGCGCGGGCTCGCACGCCAAGCTTACGCCGGTCGCGCCGGTGGCCGCCGAATCGTCGGTCAGCGTACAGGACCGCCAGTTCGCCCACTTCCAGAGCGACGCCCCGTCCTGCGACAACTGCGGCGCCCTGACCGTCCGCTGCGGCACCTGCTACCGCTGCTTCAACTGCGGCAACAGCATGGGCTGCTCCTGACCCCGACTGCTCGAATCTCCCGACGACCATCCGAAGGCGTCGACCCGCAGGGGTCGGCGCCTTTTCGCGTTTCCGAGACGTGGATCGACGGGGCTCGCCACGGAGAGTCGCGGCTCAACGCGCCTCGACGGATTCCCGCTTGGCCGATCGGGCAGCATGCGGCGCCGGCGACTTCGTCGAGGTCGATTCGCGACGGCGGCGGAACAGCGCGGCTCGCTTCACGGCTTCGAACGCCCAGCGCAGCGAGTTCCGCCCCATCATCATGACGACGCCGATCACCGTGGCGACGATCGAGGTCACCGGCAAGACCGTCTCGGGACCGAAATACCCAAGAATGACAAATGACGTGAACATAATTTATGGTCTTTCATAAAAAGGCTGGCAAATGGTCGACAGGGCGCGGCGGACGCGAGCCCGCGAGTCGGATTCCTCGTTGCCGGCGGATGACGAACGAGTCGTCGATAACCGTCGCGGGGGACGATCGGCGAACGAGGTGGTGCTTGAATCGAAGTGTTCGCGGTGATTAGATACCAAAGCGTCGATCGCCTCAAGGCGAATTCGAAATCGATTGCGACAAATCGAATTCGACGCCGAGGCCCCGACGCGAATCCGATCGCGAGGGCTGTTTTTCCAAAGGAAACTTAATAATGCGTCGATTGATGATCTGCGTCGGCCTGTCGTTCCTGTGCGGTCTTTCCGTCTCGGCGGTCGCCGACGGCCCCGGGCCGCTGACGTTGGACGTATGGCCCGGCCCCGCGCCCGGCGAGACGGGGGAGGTCGGGCCGGAGCATTTTGCGGACCCTCAGCCGGGCCAGCGCGAGGTCAAGCGGTTGGCGAACGTCTCCCATCCGACGCTGACCGTCTTCCGCCCCGATCCGGCCAGGAATACCGGCGCGGCGGTCGTGATCTGCCCCGGCGGCGGGTACAACATCCTGGCGTGGGACCTGGAGGGGGAGGAGGTCGCCGCCTGGCTGAACACGATCGGCGTGACCGGGATCGTCCTCAAGTACCGCGTCCCCCGGCGCGAGGGGACGCCCAGAGACCAGTCGCCGCCCCAACCGTTGATGGACGCCCAGCGCGCGTTGAAGGTGGTCCGCGGCAAGGCGTCCGAATGGGGGATCGACCCGCACCGCATCGGCATGCTCGGCTTCTCGGCCGGCGGCCATCTGACGGCCGCCGCCGCCACCCGCTTCACGGAATCGACCTACCCGGGGAGCGACGAGATCGACAAGCAGAGCGCGAAGCCGGATTTCGCGGTGCTCGTCTATCCCGGCGGCATGGAGAAGCGGGACGACCCCGCCAACCCGATCGCGCTCGTCACTCCGCAAACGCCGCCGATGTTCCTGGCCCACGCCGGGAATGACAACGTCAGCCCGCTGAACAGCGTGAGTATGTACATCGCCTTGAAGAAGGCCGGCGTGCCGGCCGAGTTGCACGTTTATTCGACCGGCGGCCACGGCTTCGGCCTCAGGCCGAGCGACGACGCCTGCTCGACCTGGCCGAAGCGTTGCGAGGAATGGCTTCGCGCGATGAAGTTCATCCCCAAGGCCGACGCGGGCGAGTGACCCCCCGCGTCGGCGCGGCGCCCGTCCTGGCCGTCAGCGGGTGAAGGTCAGGCCGGGCGACTTGTCGCCGGCCCCGGCGGGGCTGAAGACGAACTTGTTGGGCTCGCTCTGAGTCACCTTGCCGGCCAACGGCGGGCCTTCGGTCTGGAACAGGGCCAGGGTCTCGTCCTTGTACCCCGCCTGCCCGGTGAGGGTCTCCTTGTGGCCCTTGGCGTCGATTTCCCACGAGAACTTGCCGTCATTTTCAAGCGTCAGCGCGATCGACACGTCGGCCGACGGCTGGGCCTTCCACGAGCCGATCAGGTTCGCCGGCGGCGGCGGAGGGGGTTCTTCCGCCTTCGCCTCGGTCGCGGCCTGAGCCTCCGCGGGGGCCGCTTGAGCCTCGGCCGGCGCGGCCGCGGCGGCCGGTTGTTGCGCGGGGGCCCCCTGCGCCGCGGCGGGGGGCTGATCGGCGACCTTCTTGAGCACCTTCACGAACGAGGCCGCGAGCTGGTCGTCGGGCGCGAGCTTGGTGACCATCTCGAACTGCGCCGCGGCGGCTTCCTTGTGGCCCTGCACCATGTAGTGATAGGCGAGCAAGAACTGCGGCGAGGGCGCGTTCGGTTGCGCCCGGGCCACGGTTTCGAGCTCGCGAAGCTGGTTCGTGTAGGTCTCGACGTCCGGGTACAGGCCGACCAGCGTGGCCCAGTTCCACCCCGGACCCGTCGACAGGACCGCGTAAGCCGCCGACGACGCCTCGTCGTACCGTTTGAGGGCGAACAGCGCCAGCGCCCGGAACTCGTGGACGACCGGGACGTCGGGCGTTTGCTTCAAGACCTGGTCGGCCAGGTCGAGCGCGCCCGGGTAATCACCCGCCTTGAAGGCGTCGCGCGCCTGCGAGAACAACTGTTCGGTGGTCTCCGCGACCTCGGGGGCGGGCGCCGGGGCGGCCACGTTGATCGGCTGCGAATAGTCGTACACCACGGTCGTCTGCGCCGGCTGCGCGGCGACCACCACGGTGTTGTACGGGTTTACATAATTGCTGTAGAGCATGCTGTTGGCGAAACCGCCGAGTCCCCAACTATTGTAGTTGGCGACGCCCCACGTCGGGAAGTAATTGTACATTCCCATCGTCGAGTAGCCGTATCCGGGGTAACCCCAACCGAATCCGGAGGTCATCGCGCTCAGGCCGAACGAGGTCAACGCCCCCGCGCCGAAGCCGGTCCAGAATCCGTTTCCGCCCCAGCCTCCTCGATACCAGTTGCCGTAATACGGCGACGCCCAACCGCCTCGGCCGAAGCCGCCTCCCCAACCTGACCCTCCCCAGCCGCCGCCTCCCCAGCCGCCGCCTCCCCAACCTGACCCTCCCCAGCCGCCGCCTCCCCAGCCGGGACTGGTGGAGTTGTAGTTGTTGCCGGCGCGGAAGACGCTGTTGTTGACGTTCGTGATGTTGTTGATGTTGGTGTTGATGGGACGATTGGCCACGACGTTGGTGTTATTACCGATTTGACCGCCGCCCAGCCAGTTGTTGAGTCCAGGCCGGTTGTACCCCGGACGGTTGCCCGTGATCCACCCCGGTCGGTTGCCGCCGCCTCCGCCGCCTGGCCGGTTGGGCCGGTTGGGGAATGCACCCCCTCCGCCTGGCCGGTTGGGAAGACCGCCGCCTCCTCCGCCTGGCCGGTTGGGCAGGTTGGGGAATGTACCCCCTCCGCCGGGCCGGTTGGGAAGTACGCCCCCGCCGCCGGGCCGATTGGGCAGACCGCCGCCTCCTCCGCCTGGCCGGTTGGGC
>ERZ778018.2103-NODE-2103-length-13555-cov-5.392963_pt1 | contig 13555 bp, 12 predicted proteins | sample MGYA00375748_ERZ778018 | MGnify/ENA primary metagenome ERZ778018 (study PRJEB29350, sample SAMN05509839) | bioreactor metagenome | biome: bioreactor; material: wastewater | place: South Africa: University of Cape Town | collected 2014-04-22 ... | reverse complement strand
GATCGCCTCGTAGGCATATTCCGAGCAGGTCGGCAGGTGCCGGCACGAATTGCCGACGAAGCCGGACAGCGTCAGCTGGTAGAAGCGCACCAGCGCCGTGCCCAAGACGCGGCCCGGCGTCCTGCGCCATGGGCCGCCCCAGTTGCGGGAATACCGCTTTTGCCGATGACGGGCGTGGTCGTGCATGCAACCTCCTTTCCCGAACATAAGGGGTTTGCCGCCGCCAAGCGAGGCCGTCCGATCGTCAAATATTGTCGAACAGTGAGTGCTCGCCGTTCAATTTGAACATCGCGAGCGGCAACCCTATCTTGGCTCGCAAGCAAACCGGCGCAACGCGGGGCCTCCTCCCCGAAGCGCCCCTTCGCGCCCGGCCCGGCCGGATACCCGCGGAACGAGAACGACCATGACCAGGCAAACAGAATTCGGCATGGACACCTTCGGCGACGTCACCGTCGGCGCTGACGGCAAGCTGCTTGCGCAGGCCGAGGTGATCCGCAACATCGTCGACGAAGCCGTGCTTGCCGACGAGGCCGGCGTCGATTTCATCGGTGTCGGCGAGCATCACCGCTCCGACTTCGCCGTTTCGGCCCCCGAGGCGGTGCTGGCCGGCATCGCCACCCGCACCAAGCGCATCAAGCTCGGCTCGGCGGTGACCGTGCTGTCCTCGGACGACCCGATCCGCGTGTTCGAACGCTTCTCCACCGTCAACGCGCTGTCGAACGGGCGCGCCGAGGTGATCCTCGGGCGCGGCTCCTTCACCGAATCCTTCCCGCTATTCGGCTACGAGCTTCGCGACTACGAGACGCTGTTCAACGAGAAGCTCGACCTGTTCGCCGCCCTGCTCGAAAACGGGCCGGTCACCTGGCAAGGCAAGCTGCGGCCGCCGCTTGCCGGCGTCACCGTCTATCCCGAGATCGAGCATGGCCGCCTCAGCGCCTGGATCGGCGTCGGCGGCAGCCCGGAATCGGTCGTGCGCTCGGTGCATTACAATATCCCGATGACGCTCGCCATCATCGGCGGCGATCCCAAGCGCTTCCTGCCGTTCGTGGAGCTCTACAAGCGAGCGCAGGAACAGACCGGCAGCGGGCCGATGCCGCTCGGCGTGCATTCGCCGGGCTTCGTTGCCGACACCGACGAGGAGGCGCGCGAAGGCCTATGGCCGGGCTACAAGGCCATGCACGACCGCATCGGCCGCGAGCGCGGCTGGCCGGAGACGACGAAGGAGAGCTTCATCCACGAGATCGAGCACGGCTCGACCTATGCCGGCTCGCCCGAAACGGTGGCGAGAAAGATCGCCGCGACCGTGCGTGCGCTCGGCACCGACCGCTTCGACCTCAAATACTCGTCAGGCACCACCAGCCACGACAGGATGATGAAGAGCATCGAACTCTACGGCACCCGGGTCATTCCCTTGGTGCGCGACCTGCTCTCGCAAAAGGAAAAGGCCGCGTAAGCCCGGCGGAACCTCGGAGGCGGCTTTTCAGGCCGCCTCCTCCGCATGCTTCCTCTCGATCTGGTCGAGGCAATCGACCACGGCGTCGAAGGTCAGCATGGTGGAGGCGTGGCGCGCCTTGTAATCGCGCACCGGCTCCAGATATTTCAGGTCACCGAAGCGGCCTTGCGGCGGCGGCCCGTTTTCCTTCAGCATTTTCAGCATCGCCTGGCGCACCGCGCGCAGTTCCTCGGCGGTGGCGCCGATCACATGCCGCGCCATGATCGAGGACGACGCCTGCCCCAGCGCGCATGCCTTCACGTCATGGGCGAAATCGGTGACGACGCCGTTTTCCATCGCCAGATCGACGGTCACGGTCGAGCCGCACAGCTTGGAATGGGCCTTCGCCGTCGCGTGCGGGTGCTCCAGCCGGCCGATGCGCTCGATATTGCCGGCAAAACCCAGAATTTTCGCGTTGTAGACGTCGTCGATCATAATATTCCGCTCCCCCGCCGCCCGGCGGACAGCGATTGCCGCTTGCGCATCTTTCATTCGCAGCGCCAACCCTTATATAATGCCAGTGTTTCGGGAACGACAAGGCGATTGCCGCGTCTATAGACCTGGAACCATGGCACGCCGCTTTCGGCCCTCTCATGAGAACCGTTAAAGGCTGTGGTCCGTTCAACTCGTCCCTCCGTCGAGGGGGACTACGGGAGACGCCTTCTCATGGATGCTGTCATCAAGAAATTTTCCTCTCCGGCGCCCCAACCGGCAAAACCCGCCGACCGGCCGAGCCAGGCCGAGGTGGAAGCCGCCGTGCGCGTTCTTCTGCGCTGGACCGGCGACGATCCGGATCGCGAGGGGCTTGTCGACACGCCCAAGCGCGTCGCCAAGGCCTATCGCGAGATGTTTTCCGGCTACGCCATGGATCCGGCCGACGAACTCGGCCGCACCTTCGAGGAAGTGGCCGGCTACGACGATCTCGTCATCGTCAAGGACATCGAGTTCCATTCCCACTGCGAGCACCACATGGTGCCGATCATCGGCAAGGCGCATGTCGGCTACCTGCCGGACGGCAAGGTGGTCGGCCTGTCGAAGATCGCGCGCGTGGTGGACATTTTCGCCCACCGCCTGCAAACGCAGGAGGCGATGACGGCGCAGATCGCTGGCGCCATCCAGGATACGCTCAACCCGCGCGGCGTCGCCGTCATGATCGAGGCCGAGCATATGTGCATCGCCATGCGCGGCATCCGCAAGCAGGGCTCGACGACGCTGACCTCCACCTTCACAGGCTCCTTCAAGGACAACCCGGAAGAGCAGGCCCGCTTCATCGGCATGATCCGGAACGCGGTCAAATAGCTTTCCGCAAGACAGGGACCGGTAGTCTCGATGCTTGAATTTCCCGATCCCTCCTCCGACAAGAACATGACGGAGGAAGGCACCGTCTTTTCGCCGCGCTTCGACGCCAACGGCCTCGTCACCGCAGTCGTCACCGACGCCGGCGACGGCATGCTCCTGATGGTCGCCCACATGAACGCCGAGGCGCTGGCGCTGACGCTGGAAACCGGCATCGCGCACTATTGGTCGCGCTCGCGCAAGACGCTGTGGAAGAAGGGCGAAACCTCCGGCAACGTGCAGGAGGTCGTTTCGGTGCTCACGGACTGTGACCAGGACGCCGTCTGGCTGCGGGTGAATGTGTTGGGCCACGACGCAACCTGTCACACCGGCCGGCGTTCCTGTTTCTATCGGACGGTGGAACGCGTCGACGGCAAGGCGACCCTCGCCGCCGACGGCTCGCAACCGCTGTTCGACGCTCGACGAACGTATCGAAACACCTGACCGGAAGTTCATCCCGACCTCGACCAATGTTCACTGTTTCGATACCGCAAGAATGCTAGAGTGAACCTGGGACAAGGGAGATCGCGATGCTCGAATGGGCGTCATTGCGCGGCAGACCTGACCTGCGCGAGGCCAACGGCCCCGCTTCGGCGGGAGGGTTGACGGCTGCCGAAGCCCCGAGAAGCACCGGGATCGCGCTCGCGCTGGGAGGCGGCTGCGCGCGCGGCTGGTCGCATATCGGCGTGCTGCGCGCCCTGGACGAGGCAGGCATCGATATCTCGATGATCGCGGGAACCTCGATCGGCGCGCTGGTCGGCGGCTGCTATCTCGCCGGCAAGCTCGACCAGCTGGAGGAATTCGCCCGCAGCCTGACCAAGCGGCGCATCTTCGGCCTGCTCGACCTCAATCTGCGCGGCAACGGCCTGTTCGGCGGCATGAAGCTCGACGCGCGCCTGCGCGAGCACCTCGACGGCACGCTGGTCGAGGACCTGCCGAAGCCGTTCGTCGCGGTCGCCGCCGAAATCCGCACCGGCCACGAAGTGTGGCTGAACAGCGGGTCGCTGGTGACGGCCATGCGCGCTTCCTACGCGCTGCCCGGCGTGTTCGAGCCGGTAAGCTGCAACGGCCGCGCCCTGGTCGACGGCGCGCTGGTCGATCCGGTGCCGGTGTCGGTCTGCCGCGCCTACGAGCAGCCGCTGGTGGTCGCCGTCAACCTTTCCTACGACAATTTCGGCCGCTCCGCCGTGATCCGGCACAACGCCGGCGAATTGACCCTGTCGCGGGCGGCGGCTTCCTCCCCCGGATTCCAGAGCGAGGCCGAAGCGAAGGAAAGCCGCCTCGGCATCACCGGCGTCATGGTGGACGCCTTCAACATCATCCAGGACCGCATCTCGCGCGCCAGGCTGGCGGGCGACCCGCCCGATCTTTCGCTGCATCCGAAGCTCAGCCATATCGGCATGACCGAGTTTCACCGCGCCGACGAGGCGATAGAGCTCGGCTACGAGGCGACCCGGCTACAGATTGCCGAACTCACCCGGCTGCAATCGGTGCTGTAGCGCCGTCAGGCGGGAGCGGCGTCGACAATGCGCAGTTGCACCGTGCGGTTGCCGTTCCAGTAATTGCCCGACAGCGAGCCGGCGACGTGGACCGTGCGGCCACGGCCGGCAAGCAGGAATTCGCCGAGCGGCGTGCCCACCGCGCGAAAGGCGATCGCAGCCACGCGCCCGCCGCTCTGCGACTGCAATTCGACGCGGACATGGCTGGTGCCGACCGGCCTCGCATCGGCGATGCGGTGGCGCGGCAAGGCGAATACGGGGGCGACATGGCCCGAGCCGAACGGCCCCGCCTTTTCCAGGGCGTCCAGAAGATCGAGCGTCGCACCCTCGGCGGCAAGGGCCGCGTCGATGGACAGCGCCTCCTCGTCCTGAAGCCGGAATATGTCGGCCGCTGCCTGCTCCTCGAAGAAGGCCCGGAGCGCGCCGAGCTTGTCGCGCTCGACCGTGATGCCGGCCGCCATCGCGTGGCCGCCGCCCTTGACGATAAGCCCGGCCTCGACCGCCGCACGCACCATGCGGCCGAGATCGAAGCCGGCGACAGAGCGGCCCGAGCCTGTACCAATGCCGTTGGGATTGAAGTGGACCGCGAAGGCCGGCCGGCGCGCATGCTCCTTCAGCCGCGAGGCGATCAGCCCGACGATGCCGGGATGCCAGCGGTCGCTGACGGTGACGATGACGGCCGGACCCTTGCCGCCGGCAAGCTCGGCGTCGGCCTCGGCGCGCGCCTCGGCCACCATCTGTTGCTCCATCGCCTGCCGTTCCTGGTTCAGCCGGTCGAGCGTTTCGGCGATCGTACTTGCCTCGACCGGATCGTCGGTGGCAAGCAGCCGGCTGCCGAGGGCTGCGTCGCCGATGCGGCCGCCGGCGTTGATGCGCGGGCCGATCAGGAAGGCGAGATGAAACGGGTTGAGCGGCTCGCCGATGCGCGCCACCCGCGCCAGCGCCGTCAAGCCGGCGTTCTTCTGCCGGCGCACCACCTGCAAGCCCTTGACGACGAAAGCGCGGTTGACGCCGGTAAGCGGCACCACGTCGCACACCGTGCCCAGCGCCACCAGGTCGAGCAGGTCGAGCAGTTCCGGACGCGGCGCCTCGGGCAATCGTTCGCGCAGCAGCTTCGCCGTCCGAACCAGCGCCAGGAAAACCACCCCGGCGGCGCACAGATGCCCCTGCCCGGAAAGGTCGTCGTCGCGATTGGGATTGACAATCGCCGTCGCCGCCGCCGGCAGCGCACCGCCCACCTGATGATGGTCGAGCACGACGACGTCGGCGCCCGCCGCCGTCGCCGCCTCGATGGCCGCAGCGCTGTTGGTGCCGCAATCCACCGTGACGATCAGGCTCGCGCCGCGCGACACGAGTTCGCGCATGGCATCGGGGTTGGGCCCGTAGCCTTCGAAGATGCGGTCGGGAATGTAGATTTCGGAGCGGACGCCGAAATGATCGAGGAAGCGCTTCATGAGCGCCGAGGACGCGGCCCCGTCGACATCGTAGTCGCCGAAGATCGCCACCTTCTGCCCGGCCGTCACCGCGTCGGCGATGCGGGAGGCGGCCTTGTCCATGTCCGTCAGCGACGAGGGATCGGGAAGGAGGTCGCGGATGGTCGGATCGAGGAAGCGCGCCGCCTCGGCGGCGTCGATGCCGCGCCCGGCAAGAACGCGCGCGACGATCTCGGAAACGCCCTGCTCCTGCGCGATGGCAAGGGCGGCCATGTCCTGCCGCTCGGTCAGCCGGTGCTGCCAGGAGACACCGGTCGCCGAACGCCTGACATCGAGGAAGAAGCGTTTCTCGCCGCTCATGCGGCGCACAATTCTGGACTGCACATGCCTTGTCTTAAAGCATGTCCGCCGCCCACGGAAAACAGGTTTCGAGCGCCGCCGAAGCGACGCCTCGCCGGCCTTCAGTACCAGCGGCGGTGATGCGAGGAGGCCGATTGGCCGATCAGCATGCCGAGCGCGAAGCCGACGACGCCGCCGAGCATCAGCGCCGAGGATATGGTGCCGGGGTTCTCCTGCACGGTCTCGGAGACGCTCTGAGCCTTCTGCCGCAACTGCCGCGCGGCGCGCGCGGCGCTGTCTGAGGCGCTCTCGACCCAGCCCGAAGCCTCCTCGGCCATTTCTTCCGCCCGCTCCGCGAGCGTCTTGTTGATCCTGTTCATCTCCCGGCGAAGTTCGGCGATCTGCTTCTTCATCGCTTCCTGGATGTCGTCTGATTTCGGCGTCTCGGCCATGTCGTCCCTCGCTTCAAACGATGCTGCAACTGAGGCCGATAACGGCGGCGCCGGCCAAAGGTTCCGGCGGACGAAGAAGCTATCCCGCGCGCTCGATGCGGATGACCTGCGGCTTGGAGGTCAGGTGGCCGTCGCCGGTGACGGCCTCGACGGCCTTGCGCACGGCCTGCTCGGTCGTCTCATGGGTGACGAGGATGACGGTCTTCTGCTGGGCGACCTCGAGGCCGTCGGCGTGCTGGACGATCGATTCCAGCGAAATTTCGTTCTCGGCCATGCGCTTGGCGATCGCGGCGAACACGCCGATCCTGTCGTGCACGGTAAGGCGGATGAAATAGCCGCCGGCGTGGGAGCGCATCCGCGCCTTCCGATAGGGCGCAAGCTCCCTGACCGGGCGGCCGAACACCGGCCCGTGCTGGAAGCCGGGGCGGCTCTTGGCGATGTCGGCGATGTCGCCGATCACAGCCGACGCGGTGGCGTTGCCGCCCGCCCCCGGCCCCGACAACAGCAACTCGCCCAATATGTCGGTCTCGATCGCGACCGCGTTGGTGACGCCGTTGACCTGCGCGATCACGGAAGCGGTCGGCACCATGGTCGGATGCACGCGCTGCTCGATGCCGCTTTCGGTGCGCTGGGCAACGCCGAGCAGCTTTATCCGGTAGCCGAGTTCGCCGGCGGCGCGGATATCGGCCTGGGTGATGTTGGAAATCCCTTCCAGGTAGATGCTGTCGGCGGCGATCCTGGTGCCGAAGGCAAGGCTGGTCAGGATCGACAGCTTGTGGGCGGTGTCGTTGCCCTCGATGTCGAAGGTCGGGTCGGCCTCGGCATAGCCGAGCCGCTGCGCGTCCTTCAGGCAATCCTCGAACGACAGGCCGTCGGCCTCCATGCGCGTCAGGATATAGTTGCAGGTGCCGTTGAGGATGCCGAACACGCGGTTCACCGTATTGCCGGCCATCGCCTCGCGCATCGTCTTGATGACGGGAATGCCGCCGGCCACCGCCGCCTCGTAGTTCAGGAGCACGCCCTTCTTCTCGGCGACCTCGGCAAGCGCGACGCCATGCTTGGCAAGCAGCGCCTTGTTGGCCGTCACGACATGACGCCCGGCCGAGAGTGCCGCCTCGACGCAGGCGAGCGCCGCTCCTTCCTCGCCGCCGATCAGTTCCACGAACACGTCGATGCCTGCGGCTTCGGCAAGCTTCACCGGGTCGTCGAACCATTCGACCCCGCCAAGGTCGATGCCACGGTCGCGCCTGGCATCGCGCGCGGAGACGGCGACCACCTCGATGGCGCGGCCGCACTGGCGGGTCAGTTCCGCCGCCTTGGCGCTCAGCACGCGCACGACCGAGGCGCCGACGGTGCCCAGCCCGGCAATTCCGACACGCAATGCTTCAGCCATGTCCGGCGATACTCCTCGGAATACGGATTTTAGTGCTCAGCGGCGGGCCGAGAGCGAAACGACGTTGCCGGCGCCGCCTGCCGGCGTCGCCAGGAAGCGCTTGATGTTGCGGGCGGCCTGGCGGATGCGGTGCTCATTCTCGACCAGCGCCACGCGCACGAAATCGTCGCCGTGTTCGCCAAAGCCCACGCCCGGCGCCACCGCCACGTCGGCATGCTCGATCAATAGCTTGGAGAATTCCAGCGAGCCGAGATGGCGGAACGCCTCGGGGATCGGCGCCCAGGCGAACATCGAGGCGGCAGGAGCCGGAATGGTCCAGCCGGCCCGCCCGAACGCGTCGACCATGACGTCGCGGCGCTTGTGGTAGACTTCGCGCACTTCGGCAATGTCGGAGCCGTCGCCGTTGAGGGCCGCGGCAGCCGCGACCTGGATCGGCGTAAAGGCGCCGTAGTCGAGATAGGACTTGACCCGCGTCAGCGCCGAGATCAGGCGCTCGTTGCCGACGGCGAAGCCCATGCGCCAGCCCGGCATGGAAAAGGTCTTGGACATCGAAGTAAACTCGACCGCGACCTCCATCGCGCCCGGCACCTGGAGCACGGACGGCGGCGGATTGCCGTCGAAATAGATCTCGGAATAGGCGAGGTCGGACAGGATGATGAGGTCGTTCTTCCTCGCGAACGCCACCACCTCCTTATAGAAGTCGAGCGAGGCGGTTAGCGCGGTCGGGTTCGACGGATAGTTGAGGATCAGCGCCAGCGGCTTCGGGGTCGAATGACGCATGCCGCGCTCCAGCGCGGGAATGAACTTGTCGTCCGGCTCGACCTGCATCGAGCGGATGACGCCGCCCGACATGATGAAACCGAAGGCGTGGATCGGATAGGTCGGGTTCGGGCACAACACCACGTCGCCAGGTGCTGTGATCGCCTGCGCCATGTTGGCGAACCCTTCCTTGGAGCCGAGGGTGGCCACCACCTGGGTGTCGGGATCGAGCTTCACGCCGAAACGGCGGGCGTAGTAATTGGCCTGCGCCTTGCGCAAGCCGGGAATGCCGCGCGAGGCCGAATAGCGATGCGTGCGCGGGTCGCGCACGACCTCGCACAATTTGTCGACGATGGCCTTCGGGGTCGGCAGGTCGGGGTTACCCATGCCGAGGTCGACGATGTCGGCGCCGCGCGCCCGGGCGGCGGCCTTCAGCCGGTTGACCTGCTCGAAGACATAAGGTGGCAGGCGGCGGACCTTGTGAAATTCTTCCATGGCGAATCCCGGGGCGAAGGCAGCAACCGGCCGGAACCCTGCGTCCGGCCCTGCCCGGCGCTATAACCTTATTTGCAGGTCGGGTCGAGGGTGGGATCGCACTCGCCTTCGATTTGCTTCAGCGTGTCGCCGGCGTGGCTTTTGGCAAGACGGTTCAGCGCCGCCGCGTCGCCCTTTGCGCCTGCGCCTCCCCCGCCGGAAGCGACGGCCCGGTCCCGGTCCGCCTTCAATTCGCCGAGCTTTGCGTTCCGCTCGGCGTCGGTGAACTGCTCGGCCGCGACCTCAGGCTTTATGTTGAGGTTCGGATAGGTGCCGGTGTCGCGCGCGGCTTGCGAGACGGGAACGGCGTCCTCGATCGTGTTGCCCGCCCCGCAGCCGCCGGCGGCGAGCCCGGCCGCCAGCACCGCCGCAACCGCTGCGGCGCGGCACGATCCGGCGCGTGAGAAGAAGCCATTCCCCATACGAATTGTCATATTGTTTTCCCGACGATCGAGGTAGTGGGCGTTGGACCGGGCTTGCCGTCCCATGATAGCATGGCAACAATACATGTGGGGAGGAGCCACTCAAACCTATGGCAAAGGCAAGCGACCCGCACAAGACGTCCGATACCGAAGCTTCGGATATCGACCAGTATGTGGTGAAGGACCCCGAAAGCTTCGCGCTCAACGTGGCCCGCATGGTCGAGCAGGCCGGCAAGGCCGCTTCCGCCTGGACCGCGCCGCGTGAACGGGGCGAGGTGCGCGACCACGTCGCCGACCCGGCGGCCGATATGGTCAAGACCTTCTCCAAGCTCACCGAATACTGGCTTTCCGACCCGCAGCGCGCGCTGGAAGCGCAGACGCGGCTGTTCGCAGGCTATATGGGCGTGTGGGCCAACGCCATCCAGCGCATGGGCGGCGATCCCGAGCAGCCCGGAGGCGCAGTGCAGCCCGAGCGCGGCGACAAGCGCTTCCAGGACCCGGAATGGGGCCGCAACGCCTTCTTCGATTTCGTGAAGCAGGCCTATCTCGTAACCTCCCGCTGGGCCGCCGACCTGGTCGAGCACGCCGAGGGCCTCGACGAGCACACCCGCCACAAGGCCGGCTTCTACGTCAAGCAGGTCTCCAACGCCATCTCGCCGTCGAATTTCATCCTGACCAATCCGGAACTGTTCCGCGAGACGGTGGCCTCGAACGGCGAGAACCTGGTGCGCGGCATGAAGATGCTGGCCGAGGACATCGCCGCCGGCAAGGGCGACCTCAAGCTGCGGCAGGCCGACAGCGCGACCTTCGAAATCGGCCGCAATCTCGCTGTGACGCCCGGCAAGGTGGTGGGGCGCAGCGACGTCGCCGAAATCATCCAGTACACCCCCGCGACCGAAACGGTGCTGAAGCGGCCGCTGCTGATCTGTCCGCCATGGATCAACAAGTTCTACATCCTCGACCTCAACCCGCAGAAATCCTTCATCCGCTGGGCGATCGAGCAGGGCCATACGGTGTTCGTCATCTCGTGGATCAACCCTGACGAGCGCCACGGCGCCAAGGATTGGGAGGCCTATATCCGCGAAGGCCTGCAATATGGCCTCGATATCGTTGAAACGACTACCGGCGAGCACGAGGTCAACGCGATAGGCTATTGCGTCGGCGGCACGCTGCTCGCGGCGGCGCTGGCGCTGCTGGCGCAGGAAGGCGACCATCGCATCCGTTCCGCCACGCTGTTCACGACCCAGGTCGACTTCACCTATGCCGGCGACCTGAAAGTGTTCGTCGACGAAGACCAGGTGGCCGCCGTCGAGCGGTCGATGAACGAAAAGGGCTATCTCGACGGCACCAAGATGGCGACGGCCTTCAACATGCTGCGCTCCGGCGACCTGATCTGGCCCTATGTCGTCAACAACTACATGCGCGGCAAGGACCCCCTGCCCTTCGACCTGCTTTACTGGAACGCCGATTCCACCCGCATGGCAGCCGCCAACCACTCCTTCTACCTGCGCAACTGCTATCTCGAGAACAACCTGTCGCAAGGCCGGATGGAACTGGGCGGCCGCACCGTGTCGCTCGCCGACGTCACCATCCCCATCTACAACCTCTCCACCCGGGAAGACCACATCGCCCCCGCGCGCTCGGTGTTTCTCGGCAGTCGGTTTTTCGGCGGAGACGTCGAGTTCGTGATGGCAGGCTCCGGCCATATCGCCGGCGTCGTGAACCCGCCGGCAGCCAACAAGTACCAGCACTTCACCGGCGGCAAGCCCGTTGGCAACTTCCAGGATTGGGTCGCAAAAGCGCAGGAGAACCCCGGTTCCTGGTGGCCGCACTGGCAAAACTGGATCGAACGCCAGGACAACCGGCGCGTTGCCGCACGCACGCCCGGCAATAACCTGACCGTTCTCGGCGACGCGCCGGGAAGCTACGTGAAGGTGCGCGTGTAACATTCTGTAATGTGCGGTGAGTTGACGGGTCGCCAAAAGCTGGCGAAAGGTAGCGTCAATACACGGACAGCCCGAATCTGTGCGCTTTCGCAAATTTATTTCGAGGGTTGCCTGTTTGACACAGGTCTGGCTTCCGGTTTTTGGAGCCCGACGCTTCCGAGGGGCATCGCTTCAACGGCCGACGACTAGGTATGGCGCCGACATTGAGGGGAATTGTAGTTTGAAACCAGCAGGATCGCGCCTTGCGAAGGGGAAGGGCTGCGCCGTTCTGGCCGCCCTTTTTTCCGTGCTCCTGGCGTCCTGCACCTCCACCGGCATGACCGAGATGTCCGCCGGCATGCCGGGCTACACGGCGAATGCGCCGACAGCCGACACGTCCGGGGCCTCGCCTGATACGACCGCCTCGTCTGAAGGGCCCTCCGTAACCGGCGAACAAAGCCTGATGACGGCCGAAGGCAATACCGAGTTGCCGGCCGAAGTCGCCTACCTGCCCTCTCCCAGCCCCGGCGCCGGTTTCGTGGTCGCCGAACCGGCCGGAGCCGACGCCATTGCAGGCAGCACGCCGGCCCCCTTGCAGGCCGGCGCACAGGAGCCGGCTGCGCAGGCCGTCGCCGCAGCGCCTGCGCCGCAACCCGAGGCTACGCAGCCGACGGCTGCCTCGGACGATACCGCGCTTGCCGCCGCCAGCGAGACGCCTAAGCCGCAGGCTTACGCTGCGCCGAAGAAAAAGGGCTTCCTCGCCTCGTTGTTCGGGGGCTCGCGCACGGAAGCGCCCGCCCCTGCCGTGGTCGAGATCAACCCGGCGCGCGAAGCGGTGAAGCCGGTCCTGGCTTCGGTCGAGGTCAGCGAGAAGCCGCTCATCGTCGATGCGAACGAGATAAACCGCGCCTCGATCAACGGTTCCTTGCCCGGCGTGCGCCAGACAGCCCTGTTCGAGATCAGGCGTAAGTCCGGCGTCGACGACGAAAGCGACGTCGACCTGCATGAAGACGAAGGCGCCGGCCTTTATCAGGTGGCGTCCGCCGCCGGGCTGGCGCGACTGGCGCCCAACGGCCTGCTGAAGCAGACCGAAAGCGTCGATGTCGCCTGCCTGAAACCGTCGCTGGTTCGTGTCCTCAAGATGATCGAGGGCCACTACGGCAAGAAAATGATCGTCACTTCCGGATTCCGCGACCCGAATCGCAATCGCCGCGCCAACGGCGCACGCAATTCCCTGCACATGTACTGCGCGGCAGCCGATGTCCAGATTCCCGGCGTGAGCAAGTGGGAGCTGGCAAGCTATGTGCGTTCCATGCCCGGGCGTGGCGGCGTCGGCACCTATTGCCATACTGAATCGGTGCATATCGACGTCGGCCCCGAGCGCGACTGGAACTGGCGCTGCCGCCGCCGCAAATAGCGTCATCATACGCAAGGCAGGCGGTAACGCCGTTTGACCGGCCCTGTTAGAGCCAGGAATGGCTGGCTTTTGTAAGCCCGGCGCCCGCCTGTGGAAAAAAGTTGCATGAAGCGCGGCAGACGGGTTGCCCGTTTGCATTCGCCCCACTATAAGCCGCTGCAACTGAGCGCGCCCATCGTCTAGCGGTCAGGACACCGCCCTTTCACGGCGGCGACACGGGTTCGAGTCCCGTTGGGCGTACCAGTCTTTTCATGGACTCACGAATGCCGGGCGTTGCAGAAATTTCTGCCAACGGCTCGCTTGTGCGCGATCTCGTCTCTTGCGGCTTTGGCGAACAGCGCTGGCCTTGCTTGCCTGCGCGGCATTTTCACCGCCCGACCGATCCCTGCCCGTCAGAAGCCGGCAGGCGCTGACCGTTGCAGGGTGGGCTTGCCGCCCTTGAGCCGATAGATGGCCAGGCGCCGCTCGACACGGCCGTCCGGCCCGAAGCGGAAGACGCCGGTGGCACCGGCGAAACCGGCCGAGCCGCGCAGGGCGTCGGCCGATATGGCCTGG
>ERZ778018.2101-NODE-2101-length-13564-cov-4.345029_pt1 | contig 13564 bp, 14 predicted proteins | sample MGYA00375748_ERZ778018 | MGnify/ENA primary metagenome ERZ778018 (study PRJEB29350, sample SAMN05509839) | bioreactor metagenome | biome: bioreactor; material: wastewater | place: South Africa: University of Cape Town | collected 2014-04-22 ... | reverse complement strand
ACCGGGCTCTTCGGCCTCAAGCCGACCTTTGGCTTGATCCCCTATTACCCGACAAGCGCCGTGGAAGCGCTGGCTCATGTCGGCCCGTTGACCCGCACCGTGCGTGACGGCGCGCTGATGCTGAATGTACTGGCCGGTCCCGACTGGCGCGATCGCAATTCTCTCAACAGCCGGCCGGTCGATTTTCTGGCCGCCTGTGACGGAGATCTGCGCGGAATGCGGGTTGCCTGGAGTCCGGACCTCGGCTTCGCCGCCGTCGAACCGGGGGTTGCGCGGATCGTTGCTGATGCCGTCGCTGCGTTCCGTGATTTAGGCGCCGACGTCGTCGAGGTCAATCCGAAGCTGGACGACCCCTGGCAGGCGCTATCGGTCATCTGGTCGACCGGCATGGCAGCGGGCCACGCCGAGAACTACGACGACGTGCGTGATTTGATCGATCCCGGACGAGCGCGAGTGGTCGAAGAAGGATTCGCGGCGAGCGGTGTTGAGTTGACGAACGCGCACAATCGCAAGGCTCAATTTGTGGAGCATGTGCTGCGCTTCTTCCAACCGTATGACCTGCTGCTGACGCCAACCGTTCCGGTGACGGCGTTCGCGGTCGGCAGCGACCAGCCGGGCACGGTGAACGGCCGGGAGACGTCATACCTCGGCTGGACGCCGTTCACCTATGTTTTTAACCTGACCGGCCAGCCGGCCGCGACGGTGCCCTGTGGCTTTGCGATCGATGGACTCCCGGTCGGTCTGCAAATCGTCGGCCGCTTCGGTGATGATGCAACCGTACTTCGGGCCTCGGCGGCGTTCGAATCGATCCGTCCCTGGGCAGATCAGCGTCCGCCACTCGACTGAATCCGCTTCTCGCAATCGGCTTGCGGTGTGGGCTATTATCAAGAGCGGTTTTCGGCTCGGGTTGACTGTCCAGACCGCGATCCTGCCCGGCATTCAGATACGGCTCGAAAGGAACTCGACAATGCCGCCGAGGCGGCCGGCGATTGATATCATCTCGCATAGCCCTGACCAGACGCGGCAACTCGGATTTCGCCTCGGCCGCCTGTTGCAGCCGGGTGACATTATCTTGCTGGTTGGCCAGGTTGGAGCCGGGAAGACGACGCTGGTACAGGGGATCGCGCGTGGCCTGAACGTCAGCGACTACGTTCAGAGCCCGACGTTCGCGCTCGCGGCCGAACATGCCGGGCGGACGATGGCGGGGCAGGATGTCGCCCTCTATCATCTGGATTTCTACCGGCTCGAAGGCGTCGCGGACCTTGACACGTTCGGCTATGAAGAGTATCTGGACGATGAATCCGCGGTAGTCGCGATCGAATGGCCGCAGCGCTTGCCTCCGGCGACGCTTGATGCCTATCTGTTGATCGAACTTCATCATCTTTCGGACGCCAAGCGACGCCTCGTCTTCAGGCCGACCGGTAATCACTACTCCGAAGTCGTCGATGGTCTTCGAGCGGAGGTCTTTGGTGCTCAACCAAGGTCGAACCCTTCTCGCAATTGATAGCTCGACCGAGCGGAGCGGGGTGGCGCTGTACGACGGCGACGACTTCTGCGAATTGATCTGGGATGCCGGTCGCAACCAAACATCGACTTTGAGTGTCGAGATCAGGCATCTGCTGGGGCTCGCGCGCGTTGAACTTCGCGATCTCGGTGCCATAGCGGTCGCCATCGGCCCGGGGAGTTTCAACGGCCTGCGGGTCGGTCTGAGCATCGCCAAAGGGCTCTGTTATGGGCTGAAGATCCCGGTCTGCGGCGTCGGCACGCTCGATATCGCGGCCTATCCGCACGCGGCGAGCCGCTCGCCGATTCGCGCCTTCGTACGCGCTGGTCGCGGTCGTGCGGTTTATGCCGATTACCGGCACCGGAACGGCCGCTGGGTTCGGGCGACGGAACTGCAGAACGAGCCGTTCGACGCGATCGCCGGGCAACTGACTGAGCGGACAATCGTCGTGGGCGATATGCCGGCCGATCTGGCCGCGAAGTTGGCGGATGAGTCGCTGGCAGTCCTGCCATCACCGGCGTTGCGCCTGCGGCGTCCATCGTATTTGGCCGAGATCGGTTATCGACGCTGGCAGGCGGATGATACCGATCCGCTCGAAGCGCTGGAGCCGATCTACGTCCATGGTGCGGCGCGGTCGAACGGCAACGAAACGGGCACGAAAACAGCGGTTCGGAGCACTGATTGACGTGAACGACGAACAGCTCGAAGCGGAACGTAGCTACTACATCGAGCCGATGCGCCTGGAAGACATCCCCGAGGTTTCGCGCGTCGAACGACGCTGCTTTCCGAATCCCTGGCCGGAATCCGCCTATCGCCGCGAGCTTCGCAATCCGGAAGGCAATCACTATATCGTGCTACGCCAGCGACAGGAGAGTCCGGTTGAGCCGGCGCCGATGGCTGAATCGCGAGGACGGCTCCTGCTGTTGCCGCTTCTCCGTCGCCCTGAACGACGCGTCACCGATCCGATTATCGGGTTCGCGGGGATGTGGATTCTGTTCGACGAGAGCCACGTAACGACCATCGGCGTGGCGCCGGAATTTCGCGGACAGGGTCTCGGTGAGTTGCTGCTGGCGACCCTTTTCGCGGCGGCGATTCGTCGCAATGGTCAATGGGTAACGCTTGAGGTGCGCGTCTCGAACCGAACGGCGCAGGCGCTCTACGTGAAGTACGGTTTCACCCGACAGGGCGTACGACGCCACTACTATTCCGATAACGGGGAGGATGCAGATATCATGTGGTCTGCCTCGCTGCGCGATCCCGACTATCGCGAGCGCATCGAGCAGCTCCGCGAGGAGCTGTTCACCCGCTTTCGCGAATCGGGGATTGAGATCGAGATGCGTGATTCATGAAGATTCTCGGGATCGAAACCTCCTGCGATGAAACATCGGCAGCGGTCGTCGACGACGAGCTGCGTGTCCATTCCAATATCATCCAGTCGCAGATCGACCTCCACGAACGCTACGGCGGCATCGTGCCGGAGTTGGCGTCGCGTCGACATATCGTCGCGATCCTCCCGACGATTGAATTGGCGCTCGAAGAAGCGCAGACGACGCTCGACAAGATCGGCGCGATCGCGGTGACGGAAGGTCCGGGGCTGGCCGGCAGCCTGCTGGTTGGGGTGAACGTCGCCAAGGCCCTGTCCTGGAGTCGTGATCTGCCGCTCATCCCGGTCAATCATCTCGAAGGACATATCTACGCGAACTGGTTGCGACCGGCCGATGACCCGGAGTGGTCACCGCCGGAGTTTCCCGTCGTCTGCCTGATCGTATCGGGTGGTCATACCGAACTGCTCCTTATGCGCGAGCACGGCACCTATGAACTTCTCGGACAGACCATCGATGACGCGGCCGGTGAGGCGTTCGATAAAGGTGCGCGCATTCTCGGTCTTGGTTTCCCGGGCGGTCCGGCGATTCAGAAAGCGGCGGCCAACGGCCGCACCGGGCAACATCCCTTACCGCGTGCCTGGCTCGGTGAAAGCTACGACTTTAGCTTCAGCGGATTGAAAACCGCGCTCCTGCGCGAGGCGGAGCAGTACCGGCGGCCACGCGGCGGTCGGACACGCGCGAGTGAGAGCGATCCGTTTCAAACACACGAGCCGGTGCAGTACGGTCCGAATGTTCCAATCGCCGATATCGCGGCCGACTATCAGGATGCGATCGTCGAGGTGTTGGTCAACAAGACCGCCCGCGCGGCGCGCGACTACCGAGCCGCGACCGTCCTCCTGGCCGGCGGCGTCGCGCCGAATGCGCTGCTGCGCAAGCGTTTGCAGGCCGCGGTCAGCGTGCCGCTTCGTTACCCACCGGTCATCCTCTGCACCGACAACGCGGCGATGATCGCCGGGGCAGCGCATTTCAACACCCGGCGCGGTGATCGCGCCGCGTTGGACCTCGATATTCATCCGCGCTTGCCGTTGACCACCAAAACCGCGATCAAGTCGTGATTCAGACCGATCAAGGGAGGAACGATTGACTGTCACGCCGCGTAGCGTCGCGATCGAAGTCGCGCGTGAAGCCGGACGAATCCTCGGCGAGCATTATGGTCGCGCCAAAGAAGTGCGCTATAAGGGCGAGGTCGATCTCGTCACCGAGATCGACGTGCGAAGCGAAACGCTGATCGTCGAACGAATTCAGCAGCATTTTCCCGACCATAACATCCTGAGCGAGGAGAGCGGCCAAACTCGGTCGCCGCAAACCGGCTCCCCGTATCGCTGGATCATCGATCCGCTCGACGGCACCACGAACTTCGCGCATGGCTACCCCTTCTTCTGCGTCTCGATCGGGTTGGAGCGGGATGGCGAGATGATCCTCGGCGTGGTCTACGCGCCGACGCTCGATGAACTCTTCGTCGCCGAGCGTGGCTTCGGTGCCTTTCTCAACGGGCGGCGGCTCGCGGTCTCGTCGACCGATTCGCTGATCCGTTCGCTGCTGGTGACCGGCTTCAACTACGATCGCGCGACGGCACGGGCCAACCTGGCGCGTTGGGAGCATTTTCTGATGCGCAGCCAGGCCGTGCGACGCGACGGGTCGGCGGCGCTCAATCTCTGCTTCGTGGCTGCCGGCCGTTTCGACGGCTACTGGGAGCTGGGCCTCAAGCCGTGGGATTGTGCCGCCGGTGCGCTGCTCGTTCGCGAGGCGGGCGGTATCGTGACGGACGGCGAGGGGTCGCCCCATCACTTCGATGCGCCCGCGCTTATTGCAAGCAACCCTCACCTGCATCCGGCGCTTCTCGATGGCGTGCGGCAGCCACAGCCGGTACCTCGCGATTGAGCGAGGATACCGGGCGCTGGTTTCTTCGTTGCGAGCGATTTGTTCGTCAACCTATACTTTCGCTATGAATTCCACGACGACGTTGCTCTGTTCAGATCGATTTCGCGAGCACGATACCGGTGAACATCCGGAGAACGGTCGGCGACTGCTCGCCATTATGGAACGGCTACGTGGGGCCGGCATGCTCGACGATCGTGCGATCATCGAGCCGCACGCCGCCACCGTCGAAGATCTCTGCCTGGCCCACGACATCCGTTACATCGAACTGGTGCACGAGGTCGCGGACGCAGGTGGCGGCTATCTTGATTCCGATACGTGTATTTCACCGCGGTCGTACGAAATCGCGCGCCTGGCGGCGGGAGCCTCGATCGAGGCGGTCGATCGCGTGCTGGGCGGCGATGACCTCCATAATTTCGTGCTGCCACGGCCGCCCGGTCATCATGCGATGCGTGCTCACGGAATGGGTTTTTGTCTCTTCAACAACGTCGCGATCGCGGCGCGGCATGCCATCGACCGGCGCGGCCTGATGCGTGTCGCTATCCTCGACTGGGATGTGCACCACGGCAACGGCACGCAGGCGATCTTTCTTGATTCGGATCAGGTATTTTACATCTCGCTCCACCAATCACCGCTTTATCCGGGCAGCGGGAGGATGGACGAGGAGGGTGTGCGCCATGGGTATGGCTACACGCTCAATCTGCCGCTGCGTGCCGGATCGGGCGACGCGGTTTATCTGGCGGCGCTCGATGAGATCGTCGAGCCGCGCCTGGCGGCCTTTCAGCCTGAATTGATTATCGTGTCGGCCGGTTTCGATGCGCATCAGAGCGATCCGCTCGCCTCGATGGCGGTGACGACCGAAGGGTACGGCGAGATCGCGCGTCGAATGCGCCGCTATGCTGAGGCGTTCTGCCAGGGACGATTGGTGACGGTTCTCGAGGGCGGCTACAATCCGGACGCGTTGGCGCGGAGCGTTGAGACGGTTATTCACGTCCTGGATGAATCTGACTTGGAAAAGGAGCACGAATCGTGATCGCCGTGATTGATTACGGAGCCGGCAATCTTGCGAGCGTGGTGAATGCGCTGCAGCGTATCGGCGTTCCGACGCATGTCACGACCGATCATGATGTCATCGCTGCCGCCGAGGGAGTCGTCTTTCCTGGCGTCGGCGCCGCATCCGACACTATGAAACATGTCAACGCGCTCGGTCTTAGCCCGGTGATTCGACGGGTCATCGAGGATGGGACGCCATTTCTCGGCATCTGCATGGGGATGCAGGCGCTGATGGGTGTCAGCCTGGAGGGTGGCGAGCATCAGTGCCTCGGTGTCGTCCCCGGCAGTGTCCGACGCCTGCCGGACGGCCAGCCGGTCCCGCATATGGGTTGGAACCAGGTCTGGCAACAGCGGCCGAGCGCCCTCTTCGAGGGTATTCCCGATGGTGCGGAGTTCTATTTCGTCCACTCCTACTACGTCGATCCCGACGACGATTCGTATACCGGCGCGACGACCGAATACGGTGTGAATTTCGCCAGCGTCTTCGTGCGGGACAACCTCTTCGCGACGCAATTTCACCCCGAAAAGAGCGGGGCCTACGGCTTGCGGCTGCTGGCTAACTTCGCGCGAGTTGTGGCAACGCAACGCCAACGGGTAGCCTGAGCCGATGTTGATCATTCCAGCGATCGACCTGCGCGAGGGACGTTGTGTTCGGCTGGTCCGGGGCGATTTCGCCCGCGAGACGAGCTACGGCAACGATCCGGTCCGTGTCGCCCGGCACTGGGGCGAACTCGGTGCGCCCTGGATTCATGTCGTCGATCTCGATGGGGCGCGCGACGGCGCACCGGCGCAGCTCGATCTTGTGCGGCAGATCGCCGAGATCGGCGTGAACGTCGAACTGGGTGGCGGCCTGCGCAGCCTCGACGATTTCCGGGCCGCGTTCCTGGCCGGAGCACGACGCGTGGTGATCGGGACGGTTGCGGTCGAGAACGACCTGATCTTGCGTCAGGCAGTGCGAGCGTTTGGACCGGAAGCGGTCGTGCTCGGCGTCGATGCGCGCGACGGCCTCGTCGCGACGCACGGGTGGTCGCGTGTCGGGCGAATTGAAGCGCGGGCGCTCATCGAACGCGCCCGCGCATCTGGTGTCACGCGATTGATTTATACCGATATTGACCGTGATGGAACGCTGACCTCGCCGAATTTCGAAGCGATCGCGGCCGTCGCGCAGCTTGGGGTCAGTGTGATTGCTTCCGGCGGTGTTGCGTCGCTCAGCGATTTGCGACAGCTGGCCGCTATTCCGGGTGTCGAGGCCGCGATTGTGGGCAAGGCGCTGTACGAGGGTACGGTGACGGTGGAAGCCAGCGATGATTGGCAGGTGGATGCGATCTCCGAAGTGCGGGGCGTAGGGGTGAACGATGACAGTCCGGAATGATTTGCGCGACGTCGCGCGCGACGACGAACGGCGTAAGCGCGACGAAGCAAAGGTGCAAACGCTGCAAGCGCAGATCGACGAACTGCGCGGGATCGCTCGTGAGTTTGCCAGTCGCCAAACGCGGCTCGAAGATCAGTTCAAGACGAGCGATGCGACGATCGCCCAGTATCGCCTCACGTTGGAACAACACCGGCACGAAGTTTCGCAATCCGCTCAGGCACGGCAGCTCGAAGAAGCACGCGTTCGGCAGCAGCTAAGCGACCTCGAGACACGGATCGACGATTCGACGCGGCCGATTCGCTCGCTGCAGGCACACGTGGCCGAGCTGATCGAAACGGTCCGCCGGCAGCGGGACGATGTCAGTCAGGACACCAAGCGCTTCGATGATCTGCGCGGGCTGATCGATCATCTCGGCGCGCACAGCGAACGACAGATTGTCGTATCGCAGGCGCTTCGTGATTCGATCGAGAATCTGCGCGTCGAGGTCGAGCGGTTGCAGCGTGACCTGCTCCGCGTTGACGACGCGACCAAGATCGTTGATCAGGATGCCCGTCGCCGCGTGGCGGAAGTAACCCAGCAGATCGAGAATATCGCGGTGCAGGTGACCGAGGCGATCGAGAGCTCCGACGCCTTCGGTGCCCGCATCGATGACGTTGAGCAGACGATTACCACGATCTGGCCGCATTTCGATGTCCTCCGTGACGCCCAGGAGCGTCTCGACGGTGAGATCGAACGCTACCGCGCGCAGGCGAAAGAGCGCGACGATCAGGCCGCGGAGCGTCTGGAAGAGCTGCGCAAGCAGGGCGAATCGCTGGTGGCGAACCTTGACGCCGCCACGACGCAACGATTCGAGCGGATTACGGCCCGTACCGAGCAGCTTGATGAAATCGACCGCGAACTCGCCTATCGCCTCTCGATGACCGAAATTCAGCTAGAGGAGCTGACGCGTGTCGATCAGCGGGTGCGGCGCGAGATGTGGCAACTGCATGAGCAGCGTGCCCGGCTGAAACTCGAACAGGCGCAGCATGAATACGACACGGTGATGGACGCACGACGCCAGGCCGAACAACGGACCGGCGATCACGTATCGACCGATTCACGAGAGAAGTATTGACACATGCTCACGAGACGTGTGATCCCCTGCCTCGACGTCACCGATGGCCGCGTCGTCAAGGGCGTGCGGTTTCAGGGGCTGCGCGACGCCGGAGATCCGGTTGAACTGGCGGCGCGCTACGACGCAGAAGGCGCTGACGAACTGATTTTTCTCGATATCAGCGCGACAGCCGATGGGCGCGCCACAATGGTCGATGTAGTGCGCGAAACGGCGCGACAGGTCTTTATTCCGCTCACCGTCGGCGGCGGGGTTCGTCGTGCGGATGATGTTTACACGCTCTTGCGTGCTGGGGCGGATAAGGTGAGCGTGAATAGCGCGGCCGTTGCCGATCCCGCGCTGATCGCCGAAGCTTCGGCGCGTTTCGGTAACCAGTGTATCGTGCTGGCGATCGATGCCCGACGCGTCGGCAACGGTGCCTGGGAGGTCTATACCCATGGCGGCCGGACACCGACCGGCCTCGATGTGCTCGATTGGGCGCGGCGTGGCGTTGAACTTGGTGCCGGCGAGATTCTGCTCACCAGCATGGACGCCGACGGCACCCAGGATGGCTATGATCTGCAGCTGACGGCGGCCGTCGTCGAGGCAGTCGATGTGCCGGTCATCGCCTCCGGCGGCGTCGGGACGTTGGAACACCTCTATGAGGGGATCGCGGTCGCGAACGCGCAGGCGGTACTTGCGGCCTCGATTTTTCACTACGGCACACATACGATCGGCGCAGCAAAACAGTACCTTTCGTCACGCGGAATTCCAATTCGACGCTCAGAGATTGAGTAAGATACGCGCAAGACTAGCGTTCGTTCGCTCAAACCTGAGTGGTCAGAGTTGACAGGTTGCTTGTGCGTATGCTAGCCTGCGATTGATCAACTGGCTGACGAGGGCTTCGCTGGGGACAATGCAGTGCCCTGCCGGTTGAATTAGAACCATTTACCGCGTTCGATTCGATGTTTCCGCAAGTGCGGACCGCAGCAATTCGCGCCGATCACAGGGGTCGCGCGGCAGGGTCATGACGGCGGAACAACGAACCGATGGTTGGCCAACTGGACGTGTTGTCGCTACGTGGGGACGACAACGACTTCGCGCCAGTTTCGGTAATACAGCTCCTGTTGCCAGGTACTCGGGCTCCCGGCGGCAGGTAGCTACCAGATGGCCGGCCAATGGTATTAGGAGGGAAGGTCGATTGGGCGTTCGAAGAGAACGGCGGCGCCTTGTTGTTGGGTTGCTGCTAGCCGCTACGGTGTCGGCCGCCACGGTTGCACCGGTCGCGGCCGACACGAACCTCATCGTCGGCGATGAGGCGGTCGTGGCTCATACGAACGGTGACGGCGTCAATATGCGCGATGCCGTTTCAGGAAATATCCTAAGTACGCTCCCAGATGGCACAACACTGTCCGTCCTCGCCGGGCCGCAAGCGGCCTCGGACGGTTCCCAGTGGTACAACGTGGCCGTCAATTCCCAGGAAGGCTGGATCGTCAGCGATTACCTTTCGCGGGAAGCTGCCCAATCGGGGCAGTCGGTCACGGTCACCGGAACCAACGGCGATGGACTGCGACTCCGCGATGCAGCCTCATACGATTCCACCACGTTGACGGTTATTCCGGACGGTGCGACCGCGCAAGTGGTCGGCGCTGAAGTTACGGACGGCGCCGGAAACGTTTGGGAAAACATTTCGTACGATGGTCAAACGGGCTACTCGTCACGAGACTTTCTGGTCATCGGCGGCAGCGCGACCCCGGCGGCGCAGTCGACCGCAACCGTGCAAACGGCCGCACCGAGCGGCATTTCGGTTGGTGGAAACGCGCAGGTTACCGGCACCAATGGAGATGGGTTGAACCTGCGCTCCGATGTCGGTTATGACTCGGCCGTTCAGACGGTCGCGCCGGACGGTGCCGTCGTTCATGTGATCGACGGTCCGAAGCAGGATGGCTCCGGCAATACCTGGTGGGGTGTCGACTACTCCGGCATGAGTGGCTGGATGATGGCTGATTACCTCACGGAGACCGATCAGCAGCCGGCGCAAGCGAATGCCAACACACAAGCGGCAACCAGCACGCCTGCTGTCCAGACGGCTTCGGCCCCGGCCACCAGTTCGATCGGTGAACAGATCGCTGCCGAGGCGATGAAGTATCTCGGCTACCCGTACGTTTGGGCCGGCACGACCCCAGCCGGTTTTGACTGCTCGGGCTTTGTTTACTACGTCGTCAATCAGGTCACCGGCGGTGGATTCCCGCGCGATATGGCTTCCCAGGTTACGATGGGCAGCTACGTCGATGCGAACGACCTGCAGGTAGGTGATCTTGTCTTTCAGCAGAATACGTATCAGTGGGGCCTGTCGCACGCCGGTATCTATATCGGGAACGGCCAGTTCATCAGCGCCGCGAACGAGAGTGTCGGTGTGACGATCAGCAACCTCTGGGATTCGTACTGGGGATCGCGCTACTACACCGCGCGCCGCATCGGCGGCTGATCCCGGCCCGAATCACGACTCGAGTCAAGAAAAAAGACCCGCGAATTTCGCGGGTCTTTTCTTCGTTCGCCGAGGTGCAGAGGCCACGGATCGGATGGCCCATCCTCGCGTCTCGGCGAAAAGTTCTTCGCTATTTCCCGGCGAAGCGTCCTGCCGACAAGAAATCGACGTTGATCTGCGAGGAGCCGTCGAGGGCAAGCTGGCTCAGAATCTCGCCGATGACGCTGGCGAACTTGAATCCATGGCCGGAAAAGCCGCAGCCGACGATCACGTTGTCGTGAGACGGGTGCCGGTCGAGAATGAAATGCAGATCCGGCGTGTTCGTGTACATGCACGTGAGCGTGCGCAGGACCGGCCCGGAAGCGCCCGGCATGTACGTATCGAGCACGTTTTGGAGCATCGCGACTTCGTCATCACGCACCTCGCGGTCGATCGTCTCCGGCGTGCAGACGTCGCCGATCTCGTGCCGACCGATCTTCACCCCCTGCCCGGACAGCGCCGGGAAGCCGTAATAATGCCCCTCGGGCACCTCCATAAGGAAAACCGGGCAGTGCTCAGGTGCGAAGGTTGGCGCTGCCGTCGAATCGAAATGGACGTTGACGATGCGCCGGACAAGCAGCGGAGCGTTCCAGCCGCTGATGACGTCCTTGCTCCAGGGACCGGCCGTGATGACGAGCCTGGCAGCGGTCACTCGTTCCGTCGCGGTGCGCACGAAGACGCCGTCGCCGTCCGAGCCCCATTCGAGCACCGGTGTGCTGAATCGCAATGTTGCGCCGTGCCGGCGGGCCGATTCCAGATGAGCGGCGGTACAGCGCTCCGGCCGCAAGAAGCCGCCCTCGGGGTCAAAGAGCGCCATGAGATTCTCCGGCAGCTGGAAGCCGGGAAAGCGCGAGCGGACCGCGGTGGCATCGAGTTCCTCGACGTTCAGTCCGAATTCCCGGGCGCTTCGTGTGGCACCGGTGACAAAACCGCTCTCGGCGCTGCCGATATTGAGCGCGCCGGTGAGTGTCATCAATTCCTGGCCCGATTCGATTTCCAGCTCGTGCCAGAGTTGATAGGCGCGTTCCAGCATCGGCACGTAGTCCGGCGATTCGAAATACGCCTTGCGGATGATACGCGTCTCGCCGTGCGAAGAGCCGTTCGCGTGGCCCGGCTCGAAGGCATCGAAGCCGATGACGCTGGCGCCGCGTCGCGCCAGATGGGCGGCGGTCGCGCTTCCCATACCGCCAAGGCCGAGGACGATGACATCCGCACTCGTGGCTGAACTCATACCCTTCCCCCTGTGCTGAAGATCCTACGATACCGGAAAAACCGGATCGGCATACACTCCGCGGCTGCGTGCGGGCAGCAACGCTGCGATCACCCGCATGGCCCGTTCGGCAGACTGCGCGTCACCCAGACCGTCGAGCGCGCCATGTGTCAGTGCCGGTCCGAACGTGACGTGGAAGCGCTTACCCTCCTCAAACGCGCCAACTGGCACGAGCGGCACCCCGCGCCGGTTGAGCAATGTCAGGAAACGTCCCATGCCGTTTGGTGGCCTGATGAGCGCTTGTGTGCCTCCCGCTTCGGGATGCAGCGCGACGACCTGGCCGCCTGGATCGGCCAGCGCATGAACAATGTCGCGCAACGCAGCCCCTCGACCAAACGCACGGCGATCATCGGCCGGTGTCAGGATTATGCCGTAGAGATCGGCAAAACGCCGCAACGCCCAGCGCAGATGCCGGGGATCGACGAACCAGGGACCAGGGGCCGAAATGGAAGTCCTTCCAGTTGGACGTCATCACCCAGCGAATTGGATACTCGCCCGGGTGGGCGCGCGCGATCGCGTCGATGATAATGCAGCCGCCCCAGCCAACCCAGGTGCCCGGTCGCCGCTCGTAGTGATTCGAGAGGGTGATGTACGGCCGTTGCGCCGGCAGGTCGTCAAGCCCGGTCACCACCGGTTCGTACAGCAGGCGCCCGAGCATGTAGGCGGCATCACGACGTATATCGCGCGTTTGATGCCGGAGCGTGGCAAGCGCATCGGCGAGCATGAGCCTGGGTGGCAGGAAGAGGCGAGGGCCGGAGGGGAGCCCGGCGCCGGCTCGTTCACGCGCCGGCTGGCGGGCCTCGAAATGCTCGCGCGGGCGCATCCGCGTCAGCGATCCCCGCTCGTTTGTGCGTTCATCCTGTTGCCGCAGGTGTAAATCGCGGTGTTCGATCGCGAGCCATTCGCGGTGATTTGCCTGACTGGTTGGTTGTTGGTCAGGCAAGCTCTGGGCAACGATTCGATCAGTGCCGCTGCCTATATGACGGGAACGTGCCGCGTCGGAGCCACATCGGTCGTTCGCCGGTCGGTCGGTTCGACGTGGGACGGGCGCGTTCAAATACGTCATCTTGCGGTGCTCCTCGCCTGTCACGGAAAGCCCGAAACACGGCAGCCGGAGCGCGTTCGCCTCGGTCGTCTCACGTACGCCATGCTCTCTTCGTCACTATAGGGCGAGTCCGAACGAGGTTCCACGCTCGTACGGTCAGGTTCGTTTGGACAATCTGGGAGGAAACGGAAATGAGAACGGACACCACGATGGTTCGTGCTGCCCGTTTGCTTGGTGCCGGATTCGAGGCGAAGCGTGGAGCGTTGCTAGCTGAGCACCTCTTCGACGACGCCATTCTCGGACGTGCTGCCATCGAAGTTGATGCGCGACTGCAGCTCCGGCGACGTCTCGCGGATGCGGCTCTCGATCTCGTTCATGACATCGGGGTTGGTGCGCAGGAACTCCTTGGCGTTCTCGCGTCCCTGGCCGAGTCGCTCCTC
>ERZ778018.2089-NODE-2089-length-13667-cov-10.869233_pt1 | contig 13667 bp, 13 predicted proteins | sample MGYA00375748_ERZ778018 | MGnify/ENA primary metagenome ERZ778018 (study PRJEB29350, sample SAMN05509839) | bioreactor metagenome | biome: bioreactor; material: wastewater | place: South Africa: University of Cape Town | collected 2014-04-22 ... | reverse complement strand
CCTTCCCCCGCGAGGGGGGAAGGCCGTTATGCCGGCCGCGACGCCCTTATGGGACAGACTCTTACCGGGAGTTCGCGACGATCGGGCCGATCGAACTTGAGGAGACGCGTCATGTCCGAAAACCATCGCCGGGTCGCCGTGATCGGCGCCAGCGGGGACCGCTCGAAGTACGGCAACAAGGCCGCGCGGGCGTTCGCCGCCCAGGGCTGGGAGGTCTTCCCGGTCAACCCGTCGCTGTCGGAGGTCGAGGGGCTCGTTTGTTATCCGAACCTGGCCGCGATCCCCGGCGATCGACTCGACCGCGTCTCGTTCTACGTCCCGCCCGCGGTGGGGATCGGGATCCTCGACCAGATCCGGGACAAGCGGGTCGACGAGGTCTGGATCAACCCCGGCGCCGAGTCCCCCGCCCTGCTCGCCCGCGCCGAGGAACTGGGGATCGACGTGATCCAGGCGTGTTCCATCGTCGCCGTCGGCGAGGACCCAGGGCGCTTCTGACCGATCTGGGGGACGTCTTCCCGCGCGGGCCGTCGGCGCGGGATGATGACGGCGAGGGCGGGCGTCTTCACGATCCGTCCGGGAGGCTCGCGTGATTTCCTTGCAAGTCATCATCGCTTCGGTCGCGCTGGCCGCGGCCGAGGAACCCCGCGTCGACTTCAAGGTCGTCACCTGGTACGACCGCGCCGCGCCGATCGCCACGTTCCAGTATCGCGGTTACGACGTCCGCAAGGGGGAGTACGGCCCGGCCGTCGACGCCTGGCTGGCGACGATGCGGGATCAACATCCCCGCTACAAGGTCGTCGTCCGGGACGTCGACCTGTCCAGCGAGCCGGGGCCGACGGAGCGCCGCAAGGTCGGCGCGGTGATCCAGCGCGAGTTGCTCGCGGCGGCGGCGGAGGAAGGGCTGTTCGTCGCCCCGCGGTGGACGGACGAAAAGCGGGAGCCGAAGCTTCCGTCGCCGGTTCCGGTTCGGATTCGACCGTCGCTGCAACCCTGGCGATTCCCGCCGCCGTCGCCGATCATCGTCCGACCGGGCCCCATGCCCATCCCCTCCCCGGTGCCGATTCCCTATCCCCGGCCGCATCCCTGAACCGTCGCGGGCTTGTCCGAGGCCGCCGGGTCGGTCAAACTACGGGCTCCTTGTCGAGCCGAACCGACCGACGCCCGGAGCGAGCCCGCCATGAAACCGATCCGCCTCGCGCTCGTCCCCTGCCTCCTCGCCGCAGCCATCGGATCGGCCCACGCCGACCCGCCGGGGCTCAAGCCCCTGGAGTTGGGCGCGAGCGCGCCCGATTTCGACCTGCCGGGGGTCGACGGCGCCAACCACAAGCTTGGGGACTACGCCGACGCCAGGGCGCTGGTCGTCGTCTTCACCTGCAACCACTGCCCCACCGCCCAGGCCTACGAGGCGCGGATCGTCAAGATGCACCGCGACTATCAGCCCAGGGGCGTCGCCGTGGTCGCGATCTCCCCCAACGACCCCAAGGCGCTTCGGCTGGACGAGCTCGGCTACACCGACTTGAGCGATTCGTTCGAGGAGATGAAAATTCGGGCGCGCGATCACGACTTCCCATTTCCATACCTCTACGACGGCGACTCCCAGGCCGTCTCCACGGCCTACGGCTGCCTGGCCACGCCGCACGTCTTCGTCTTCGACGCCGAGCGCAAGCTGCGCTATCAGGGCGGGTTCGACGACTCCGACGTCAAGACGCCGAAGGAGCATTACGCGATCGACGCGCTGGAGGCGGTCCTCGCCGGCCGGCCGGTGGCGCGACCGACGTCGCGCGTCTTCGGCTGCTCGACCAAGTGGGCCGACAAGCGCGTCGAGGCCGAACGGTCGATCGAGAAGTGGGACGCCGAGCCCGTCGCCATCGAGCCGATCGGCCTGGACGGCGTCGCCGAGTTGGCGAGAAACAAGGGCGGCAAGTACACCCTGGTCAACGTCTGGGCGACCTGGTGCGGTCCCTGCGTCGCGGAGCTTCCCGAGTTCGTCGCGATGAACCGGATGTACCGCGGCCGCCCGTTCCGCCTGGTCACCATCAGCCTGGACGACGTCGCCAAGAAGGCCGAGGCGTTGGAGGCGCTCAAGAAGAACCACGTCGCCGCGGCCAATTACGTCCTCGACTCGTCCGACCGCGACGCCTTCGCCGAGGCCCTCGACCCCGCGTGGCCCGGTCCCTTGCCGCACACCCTGCTCATCGCCCCCGGCGGCGAGGTCGTCTATCGCAAAACCGGCGGCATCGACCCGCTGGAGGTCCGCCGCGCGATCGTCGAGAAGATCGGCCGGACGTATTGACAACCGCGCGCTTCAGAACGACAGGTGATTTCCCAATGAGTCGCGACAAGACGCTCAAGCGGATCCTCGACGGCGGCGTGGTGGCGGTGGTCCGGGCGCCCTCCGGCGAGGCGCTCGTGAAGGTGGTGGAGGCGCTGGCCGAGGGGGGCGTCACGGCCGCGGAGATCACCTTCACCGTTCCCGACGCCCTCGACGTGATCCGAGACGCCCGCAAGGCGCTGGGGGACGCCGCGGTCCTCGGCGCCGGGACGGTCCTGGACCCCGAGACGGCCCGCGCCGCGATCCTCGCGGGGGCCGAATACCTCGTCTGCCCGACGTTCGACCCGGACGTCGTCCGGCTGGCCCGGCGGTACGACAAGGCCGTGATGCCCGGCGCGTACACCCCCACGGAGATCCTGACCGCCTGGGAGGCCGGCGCCGACGTGGTGAAGGTCTTCCCCGCCGACGTCGGCGGCCCGCGCTACTTCAAGGCGATCCGCGGCCCCCTGCCCCAGATCCGATTGATGCCCACCGGCGGCGTCGACCTGGACACCGCCGCCGACTTCCTCAAGGCCGGCGCGTGCTGCCTGGGGGTCGGCGGCTCGCTGGTGGAGCCCAAGGCCGTCGCCGCGGGCGACTTCGCCCGGATCCGGGATCTGGCCTCCCGCTACGTCGCGATCGTCCGCGAGTTCCGCGCCGGCCGCTGAGGGCCGGGATCAGTCGTCCTCCGAGTCGTACCGCATCCGGTCCAGGACGTGCTCGGGGCAGGCGCGGATGAATTTCATGTGAAGGAAGAACCAGCCGGTGCCGAGATCCTCGCGGCTGGCGACGGCCTTGCCCTCGACGGCCGCGGGACCGTCGCGGCCGTTGACGACGAGGTTGAGCACGGCGTCGGCGGGGGGGACCAAGGGCACGATCAACCCGGCGCCCCCCTGGCTGAGGTTCACGACCCGGACCTCCATCCGACGCTCGGCCCAGCGCTCGTTCCAGGTCATCGCCGCTTCGTCGAACGGGGTCTCGCTGCGAGGCCAGCGGCGACGATCCAGGACCGGGGTGTTGAGCTGGGGCGTGTCCCCCCTGAGGAAACGGCCGAGGAGTCTCATGTGCCTGATCTCGCCGAGATGACGTCGTCGCCGCCTGGGCCCCGCGCCCGGCTTCCTAGGAAAGCCTAGGTCGTGCTTTCCGAGGCGGGGGCGTGTTGCCGAATCTCGACGCGGCGTGGCTGATTTCAGGCCGGGGGCTCGACCTTGTTGGGCAGGGGGAGGCCCTTCTCGTAGTTGGACAGGCTCTGGACGATCGTGCCGGCGATGCCCTCCAGGGCCTCGCGGGTGAAGAACGCCTGGTGGCCGGTGACCAGGACGTTGGGGAAGGTCAGCAGTCGGGCGAGGACGTCGTCCTTGATGACGCGGCCGGAGAAATCCTCGAAGAAATAGTCCTCCTCCTCCTCGTAGACGTCGATCCCCAGCGAGCCGAGCCGGCCCGACTTCAGCGCGGCGACCGCCGCCCTGGTGTCGATCACGTCGCCGCGGCTGGTGTTGATCAGCATCGCGCCGGGCTTCATCAGGGACAGGGTTCGGTCGTTGACGAGGTGGCGGGTCTCGGAAGTCAGCGGGCAGTGGAGCGAGACCACGTCGGAGCGCGACAGCAACTCGTCGAGCCCGACGTACTTCACGCCGGCGGCGGCGAGGTCCGGATCGACCCGGGAGTCGTGGGCGAGGACCTCGCAGTCGAAGCCGCGGAGGATCCTGGCGACCAGGCCGCCGATCTTGCCCGCGCCGACGACGCCGGCGGTTTTGCCGAAAAGGTCGAAGCCCATCAGGCCGTCGAGCGCGAAGTTCCCCTCGCGGACGCGGTTGAAGGCCCGGTGGATGCGGCGGTTCAACGTCAGGATCATGCCGACGGTATATTCTGCGACGGCGTGAGGCGAGTAGGCCGGCACCCGGACCACCGTGATCCCCAGTCCCGCGGCGGTGGAGACGTCGACCTGGTTGAACCCGGCGCAGCGGCAGGCGACCAGGGTGGTCCCCCCCTCCTTCAAGGTCATCAGCGCCGCGGCCGACGCCTCGTCGTTGACGAAGATGCAGACCGCGTCGCAGCCGCGGGCGAGCCCCGCGGCGGCGGGGGTGAGCCGGGCCTCCAGGTAGTGCAGCTCGTGGCCCGTTCCCGCCGCGGCGGCGTCGAGGAACTCGCGGTCGTAGGGCTTGGCGCTGAAGACGGCGACTCGCATCGGCGCGGCTCCGGGTCGTGGAATCGGGTCAGGTTTCGCGAGGGGGGACGTCGGCGAGGAGTTTCAGAAGCGCGTCGACGTCGATCGGCTTGAGCAGGTGGCGCGCGCAGCCCGAAGCGCGAAGGCGGTCGGCGACGTGGTCCTCGGCGTGGCCGGAGACCGCGATCAGGAGCGGCGGCGGCGGGTCGTCGCGAAGCCGCTCGGCGACCTCGAAGCCGTCGACGTCGGGCAACGTCAAATCCAGGAGCACGACGTCGGGGCGGAACCGTCCGTCGGCGGCCAGGGCGTCGCGGCCGTTGTAGGCCGTTTCCGTCTGGAAGCCCTCGGCGCCCAGGAGCGCCGCCGTCATGTCGGCGGCGTCGCGGTTGTCGTCGACGATCAGGACGCGGGTCGGTCGCAAGGCCGGCCTCCGGGTTTCGTCTGGGCGGTCACGGCGGCGTCGAGCCGCCTTTTCAGGTCGTCGAACGTGGAGGGGGCGTCGCGGTCGAAGACGAACTGGGCGGGGAGGCCGACGATCCGGCTGGCCCCAAGCTCCGAGAGCGCGCGCTGGCAGGCCGTCAGCTTCCTGGCGGCGATCAAGGCGGTGACCCGCCAACCGTCGCGGCCGGCCTCGTCCCGGACCTCGCCGCGGGCGACGTGCCGCGCCCCCCGGGAGGAAAGGTATTCGGCCACCCTCGCGGCCGTCTCCCGTCCCGTCGTCGACGTCGAGCCGACCGCCTCCAGGTGCAACAGGCCCTCCGAGCGCCTCGCGCCGTCCATCGCGTCCAGGAGCAACGCCAGGGGGCCCGCCTCCCCCTCCGCCACCAACTCCCGAAGGCTGGGGGCGTGGCCGATCAGGCAGGCGGCGGAGTCCAGCACCGTCCCCCCGCCGATCTCGCGCAGGCGGTTGTCCTTCAGCGTCACCCCGGAACTGGTCAAATCGACGATCACGTCGGCGATCCCCAGGCTCGGGTGCAGTTCCAAGGCGCCGTCGGAGTCGATGACCTGGTAGTGGAACACGCCCCACTTGCGGAAGTAGCGCCGGGTCAGGGCCGGATACTTGGTGGAGACCCGGAAGGTCTTGCCCGACGCCTTGAACTCGGCCGTCAGGTCGACCAGGTCCATGACGTGGCCGACGTCCACCCAGCTTTCCGGGACCGCGACCACCAGCCGGCAGCCGCCGTAGCCCAGGTCCGGATCGACGACCGCGGCGTCCCTGGCCTCGAAGGAATGCTCTGCGTAGACGTCCATCCCGGTGACGCCCAGGTGGCAGCGGCCCTCCTGGACTTGCAGCACGATGTCGGTCGGCCGCATGAAGACGACGTGGAACCGAGGCTGGCCGGCGATGACCGCCTCGTACTGGCGGTCGCTGGCGCGCTTGACCTTGTAGCCGGCCGTCTTGAGGATCTCCACGACCCCCTCGTACAGGTGCCCCTTGGAGGGGATCGCCAGCCGGATCGGATCGACGGGGCCGTTCATCGCGCGTCCCCCCCGGCCAGCGCCAGCCGGCCCTTGATCTGGGCGACCAGTTCGTCGCCGCGAACGGCCCGGACGTCGCCGTGCTCCAGGTCCCAGACCTCGACCTCCGCGGCGATGGTGACGATCCGGTCCAGCCCCAGGCTCTTCGCGTGGGCGACGGCCGGAGCGATCTCCATCTCCGCGACGACGACGGGAAGGTCGACGCGGTCGCGAAGGAACGTCGCCAGGGTCGCGGCCCGGCGAGGGTCGCCGGTGACGAGCCAGCCGCGCGAGGGCTTTTCGACCGTGGGGGCCGTCGCGGCGAGGGCGCGGTCGAGCCGTTCCAGGCCGAAGGCGAAGCCCGCGCCGCGGTCGTCGCGGTCGCGGCCTCCCAGCACGCGGGCGAGGCCGTCGTAACGGCCGCCGCCGCAGACCTCGACGGCCCCCTCGGACGTATCCACGGACAACTCGAAGATCATTTGCGTGTAGAACCCGATCCCCCGGCCGAAGCCGAGATCCAGTTCGACCCGGCCCAGGTCGACCCCCAGGCGGTCGAGCATGTCGCACAACTCGGCGAGGGCCGCCACCGTCCCCGGCGCCCGCGCGGCGAACTCGCGTTCCAGGCGCGCCAGCACCTCCCTCGCCGGCCCTCGCAACGCCGAAAGCGCCGCGACGATCCCCCGGACGTTCTCCAGGGCGTCGCTCAAGGAATGCTCAAGCGCCCATTTGGCCCGCAGCCGGCCGACGATCTCGCCCCCGGAGCGCCTGCCGGCGACGTCCGGGACCAGGTGCCGGAACAGGCGGTCGACGCCGGGGTCGGCCGCGGCCGCGGCGGGGGCGAACGCCGCCGCGGCGTCGGCCCCGGCGGTCCCCAGCCACTCGGTCAGGCGGTCGAGCGCCGCCTCCAGCGTCTTGACCCCCTTCCCCTCGCTGGCCGCCTCGCTCAACGACTCGATCAACGCCGAGTTCGCCGACGGCGGCAGCCCCGCGGCGTCGAGCAACTCCAGAATCAGCCCGACGTGACCGATCCGGACCTTGGGCGCGGCGACGCCCAGGGCCCGCAGCGACCAATCGGCCAGCCAGATCACCTCGGCGTCGGCCGCGGGGCCGCCGGCGCCGATCAACTCCACGCCGGCCTGGACGAACTCGCGGACCACCGCCTCGCCAGGCTCCTGGAACCGGAAGACGGGGCCGGAGACCGCCGCGCGCCACGGCAAGGGGGGCGGTTCGGCGGCCTCGACGTAGGCCCGCGCCAGTCCGGCGGTCAGTTCCGGCCGCAGACAGATTCCGGCGGTCCCCGCGCCGGAGACCTCGAACAACTTCCCCACGATCCCCGCGCCGCTCTTGCGCTCGTGCAGGTCGGCCAGTTCCAGGATGGGCGTTCGAACCGGCCGATAGCCGGCGCGGGCGAAGGACGCCGTCAGCGATCGCTCGTAGCCCGACATCCGGGCGCAGTCGGCTTGCAGCCAGTCGCGGGTGCCGCGGACGAGGCCGACGTGGCGTTCGACGCCGTTGGAGGGGTCGGGGCTCATGATCCGGCCCCCCGCCGCTCGATCACCTCCAGCGCCCCCAGCACCGAATCCTCCAGGACCGACCACGCCAGCCCCTTGTCCTCGGCTCGGGTCTCCAGGTCGCGAAGGTTGAACGTCTCGGCGGCGACCTCGTCGGGGCCGACGATCACCGCCAGTTTGTGCCCGCGCTTCGAGCCGTAGCCCATCTGCTTGCCCACCTGGATCGGCTCGGGGAAGATCTCGCAGCCGACGCCCGCCGTTCGGAGCGTCGCGGCCAGCCGGGTCGGGACGCTCGGGTCGACCCCCGGAAAATTGGCGACCAGGACCGGCGCGGTCGAGCTCGAGCCCTTCAGCGCTCCGGCCTCGTCCAGAAGCGCCAGCAGGCGGTCGAGCCCGATCGACGCCCCCACTCCGGGAAGGCGTCGCGAGGTGAATAGGCCCGCCAGGTCGTCGTAGCGGCCTCCCGAGGCGACGCTGCCGAACCGCTCCCAGCCGTCGACGGTGGTCTCGAAGACGACGCCGGTGTAGTAGTCCAGCCCCCGCGCCAGCCCCAGGTCGACGGCGATCCGGTCGGCGGGCACCCCGCCGGCCTCCATCAGCCGGACGACCTCGCGAAGATCGGCGATCCCTTGCGCCGCCCGCTCGTGGGAGCCGAATCGCGACGCCGCGGCGTCAAGCGCCTCGGGCGTTCCCCGGCCGGTCTGGGCGAAGTCGAGGACCGCCGCGGCCTGCTCGTCGGCGAGCCCCGCGCCGCCGGAGTCGTCCGGCCGCGCCAGTTCGGCCTGGACGCCGTCGCGGCCGATCTTGGCGAGCTTGTCCAGCGACCGCAGCACCAGCCCCGTCTTGCCCGAGAGTCCCAGCGACTCCAGCGCGCCGTCGAGGATCTTGCGGTTGTTCACGGCGATCGTACACGGCGGAACGTCGGCGGCGGTCAGGGCGCGGTGGATCATCTGGCCGGTCTCGGCGTCCGCCAGGCGGCTGTCGACGCCGATGGTGTCGAAGTCGCACTGGACGAACTCGCGGAACCGGCCCTTGGCGGGCCGCTCGCCGCGGAAGACTGAGCCGATCGCGTACCGCTTGAACGGCACGCCGACCTCATCCACATGCCTGGCGATGAACCGGGCCAGCGGCACCGTCAGGTCGAACCGCAGGGCCAGTTCGCCGGGCGTTCCTCCCTTGTTGGTGACCTCGAAGATCTGGCGGAGGACCTCGTCGGAGCCGGCCCCCTTGCCGGTGAGGACTTCCATCCGTTCGATGTGGGGGGTTTCGATCGGCGCGAAGCCGAAGGAGGCGAACGTCTCGCGGAAGCTCCGCAGGATGCGCTCGCGCGGGATCATGACGGCGGGGAGCAGGTCGCGCAACCCGCTGGCCACCCTGGGATCGATCATCGGCGTCCGCCCCGCCGCGGCGATCGGCCGAGTCGATCGGCCGAAGTCGAACCGCGTTAAAAAAGTCGCGGCGAGGCATACCGAGCCTCGCGAGCAACCCAGGTTAGCAAACCCCGGCCTTCGACGGCCATAGACATGGCCGCGTCTTACGTCTCCTCGACCCGTCGCCTCCTCGCAAGTCGGCGGCGAACGGCCTTCTCCCCTTGAGGGAGAAGGTGGCCCGAAGGGCCGGATGAGGGGTCGACCGGCGTCGCGTCTCGGTGAAAGTCCTGGTTTACCAAGGACTTCGAACCCGATGCCTTCCGGTCGCGCCACCTTTCATCCGGCTTCCCGCCAGCTTCTCCCTCAAGGGGAGAAGGCCGTTCGCCGCCGGCCCGCGTGGACGCGGTCGCCGCCGACCGCGCGTTTCGCCTCCGAACGTGGGGCCCGTCAGCACCAGCGGACGGGATTGCCGGTCTCGACCGACGCCCGAAAGACGATTTCCAGGGGTTGGAGGACGTATTCGTAGTCGGCCGCTCGTTCGCGCCTGAGTTCGACGTGGAGCCGCGCCGGGTGTTCGAAGCGGCATCGTCCCCGGTCGTCTTGCATTCGTCCGTCGGGCCAGGGAATCTCCCCGCCGGAAACCGCGAGCCGGCATTCGAAGGTCTCTCCCGAGTCCAACGACTGAAACACGACCCGTCCCGGCTCCGGCCCGTGCATGTACGCTTCCGGGTCGAGGAGCGTCTGGGTGAAACGGAGCGCCCGGAACCGTTCGACCCTGGAGTCGCGGTCGCGGATGAAGAACCCGATCGGATCGAACCCGGCGTCGAGCCCCGACCGCCCGTCCATGATGAAGACGCCCTCGTAAGCCGCGACGGCCCGCTGGATCGTCTCGCCGGTCGCCGGATCGACGAGGAAGACGGCCGTCCCCGCGTCGTCGATCCGTCGGAACTCCGCCAGCTCGCCCAGCGCCCCCGCGGCGGCCGTCGAATCGGTCTGGCCTCCGTTGACGTCGGGAAGCTCCCGTTTCAGCACGGGGAATCGCTCCCAGCCGATCGTTCCGAGCGCCTCTTGAAAGAGACGATAACCCGTCCAATTGGAGATTCGTTCGCTAGCGGCGTCCATGTCGGAGTGGACGCAAGCCGTCTCCCTCCATCGAACGAATCCGAGGAAGTTATCGTCCGAATCGAACTCCGGCTTCAGATTCAAGTATCCGTCGGAGTCGATCTTCAGCCAGTCCCGCGGGAACGGAGGCTCGCTCGCCAACCCGTCCCGAAGGCAGTTGCACATGACCGTCGCGTCGAGTCCCATCGCCTCGCCCTCGAATGCCCGCCGTCGAGTCGTCGAATCGAAGACCGTCCGCGCCGACATGGGGTTCGCCCCGGAATCGCGACGACTCGCCGGGTTCGGACTTGATCCTCCTCGCGGTACAATCAGCGTCGCCATGACGCTCATCCCCATCCACGACCTGGACGATCCCCGGATCGCCATCTACCGTTCGCTGAAGGCGACCAACGCGACGCGCGGCCTGGACGGCTTCGTCGTCGAGGGCGAAAAGCTGGTAAGGCGCCTGCTCGCCAGCCGGTTCCCGACGGAATCGATCCTCTTGACCGACCGCCACGTCGACCGCCTGGGGGCGACGGTCCCGGACGACGTTCCAACTTACGTCGCGCCGTTCGAGCGGGTCCACGACCTGGTCGGCTTTCCGTTCCATCAGGGGGCGTTGGCGTGTGGGCGACGACTCCCCTGGCCCGACTGGCGGACGCTTTGGGGCGAGGCGACGGGGCCGTTGCGATTCGTCGTCTGCCCTCGCGTGAGCAACCCGGAGAACCTGGGGTCGATCGCCCGCTTGAGCGACGCCTTCGGGTTCGACGGGATCCTGGTCGGCCCGTCGTGCCCCGACCCGCTCTCCAGGAGGGTCTTGCGGGTCTCGATGGGATCGGCGCTGAGGGTTCCGATCCTGACCGCCGACGACCCGCTCGCCCTGGCGGTCGCCATGAAGCGCGAGCTTGGCCTCGCGTTCCTCGCCGCCGAGGCCCGCGAGGCGACCCCGTTCGAGGACGTCGCGGCCCCCGACCGCCTGGCCGTCGTCCTGGGCGACGAGGACCGCGGCGTCGATCCGGCCTGGGTCGCGTTCTGCTCCCGGTCCATCACGATCCCCATGCCCGGCGCGGCCTCCTCGCTCAACGTCGCCGCCGCCGCCGCGATCCTGCTCCACCACTTCCGACGCCGATAAGCCTTTGTAGGCTGGGTCTCGACCCAGCTTGGAGAAGCCTCGGCCCGCGTGGGCTGGGTCTCGACCCAGCCTACAAAGACTTCCGCCTACGCTGAGGCGGAACGGTCAAGCGAACAGCCGGATCCTCTGCCTGCGAGGCCGTTCGACGACCTCCAGCGGCAGCGCCCGGCGCTCGGCGGCGGCCATCTCCCAGCCGAAGCCGGTGGTGAACGATCGGCCGGGGGGGCGCAGGGCCAGGTCGTCGAAGTCCTGGTCCTTGGCGCAAAGCGGCGGCGCGGCCTCGACCACGGTTCGACCCCAGCCCAGGGCGAAGACCGCGTAGGGCAAGGCGACGTCCGGGTCGATCCGCCGCGACACCGACACCCAGGGCGTCCCGTAGGCGTGCCGAGTCCGATAGCAAAAGACCGCCGTCCCCGAGAAGAGCGCGCCGTCGAAGTCGTGGTCGGGGTTGCCGACCCACTCGACGGTGTCGCTGAAGTGCTGCAACTCCCGCGACGGCGTCACCGCGAGCGCCATGCGCACCATCGCCTTGTACGCGCCGACCGGGACCGTCGAGGGCCCCGCGGCGGCGTCGTCCTCCGCGGCCAGCGCGCGCTGGAAGCGGACGAAGTCGGCGTCGATGGAGTCGGCGAACTGCTCGTGGCATTCGTCGCAGATCTCGGCGGTGGCCAGCGTGGTCGCGCCCAGGGCCCCGGGGACGACCGCCCTGGGCCTTGAGAAGCGGGCGCGGGGGGCGGCGCGCTCGCAGAAGCGACACCCCAGCCGCGACCGTCCGCCGACGACGACCGGCTCGGCGGAGACCAGCGGATACTCCGCCGCCGGCCGATACGCCTGTTGGAACGCCAGATCGACCTCGGCGGCGGCCCAGTCCTCCCGATCCGCGCCGTGCGCCCACCCCCGACGCTCCCAGCGCTCGTAAGCGGCGTGCTGAATCTGTTCCCAAGTAGGCTGCATCGCGCGATCCCTCGACAGTCGACGCGGTTCGATCCGATCAACGTCCCCAAAACGGCCCCGGGCCCTCGATCGCCCATCATAGACGCGCGACGATTTTCGAGAAAGACCGGCCGCGACGGCGAACCCGCTTGACCCCGGCGTCGTAGGATCGATAATGGACGACGATGGGGCGCGGGGCTTTTCCCGCGTTCCCAACGACGGCATCCATTCCCAAGGGGGCGAACCAGGATCGACCGGATGTCCGAAGTGAACGGTGGCGTGCCGAGGTTGGTCAGCTGGCCTCGTAAAAAGCCGACCAAAACTTAAGTGCCAACACCACTGTTGGTCTCCGTCTCGCCGCCTGAAAACGGTGAACGGCCCCGCGACGAGCCTTCTCCCGAGAGGTTCGGCCGGGGACGCCAATTCGGGATCGCCTAGGCCAAGCCGCTTGTTGAGGCCCAGGCTAAACTCATGACGAGCTAAGCCGAAAGGGATCCTGTCGACCGGAGCCCCGAAGCCGACAATCAAACGATCGACTACGCACGTAGAAGCCCTCGCCGACGCTTCTCGGGACGCGGGTGCAATTCCCGCCGCCTCCACTTCTAGCCCGCCTGGGAGAAGTCCCAAGCGGGCTTTTTTATTGGATTTACGTCGATCGGCCTGCCCTATAAGGACTTGCGTCAGCGTTCCGTGTCAGATAACGTGTCAGATAACCCCTTGGCCGTGTCAGATAAGCTGGTAGAATCGGTGCCATGACCTCGTGATCCACATGCACCGAGACCGCCATGGCACGCCGAAATCGTGACCTGAGCCCCGACCCCCAAGGCCGCTACCGCCCCTACCTCGGTTGGAAACTCGGGGAAGATGGGAAGAAGCGGCAGCATCGCTTCAACCTGGGGACCGACCGCAAGGAGGCGGAACACCGCCTCGCCAAGATCCGGCAACTGTACGACGAGAACTGCCGAGTCGTCGGGGAAGACCTTTGGTCACCGCTGGCCCTCTCCTACGCCGAGGAGATCGCCAAGGGGCGGCGTCAGATCACCTACTTCCCGCCGCCGCCCGAACTCTGCATCGAAGACCCGGAGACCGACTACGCCCAGATGATCCAGGTGGACCGGGATCGCTTCCCGAGCCTGGACCTCGTGCCGTCCGATCCGGCGCTCTACGCCGAGTCGGTTCGGCGAGGACAGCGTGGCGTGGTCGAGAGTCGGCTGCGAGAACTGGAAGCCGAGATGAGGGAGTTGGGGGCCTTGGCCTCGAAGCGGTCGCTGCCCGAGAACCTCATCCCCGGCTCGCTACACGAGGCCCTGGACGCCTACGGAGCCCACGACGTGCCGACGGCCAACACACGAGTCGGCTCCGGGGAGTTGAGCCCCTACGGCCGGCTCCGTCTGGCTCGCATCAAGCGGTTCAAGCGGGAGCACGAGGATGTCCCGCTCCACTCGCTTGATCGTGACCGCTGCTCGGCGATGGTCGCCCACTGGCGGGCCAGGCCGGTCGGGGCGAGGGGGGCGACGAGCCGGGACAACGCCCGCCACCACGTCGGCGAGCTGATGCGGTTCTTCCGCTGGCTCGACACGACCGACAAATTCCACTGGCGGATGCCGAGGGGGCTGGAGGGCGTCAAACGGAAGATCCCCAAGTCCGACGCCGACCGCAAGAAGGCCGTCATCAGCAAGGTGGT
>ERZ778018.2086-NODE-2086-length-13689-cov-4.837832_pt1 | contig 13689 bp, 11 predicted proteins | sample MGYA00375748_ERZ778018 | MGnify/ENA primary metagenome ERZ778018 (study PRJEB29350, sample SAMN05509839) | bioreactor metagenome | biome: bioreactor; material: wastewater | place: South Africa: University of Cape Town | collected 2014-04-22 ... | reverse complement strand
ATTGGCGCAGCGCCTTCAGCGCGGCGTCCGAGGCGGCGTCGATGTTGCCCCAGTCTGTCTGGTTCAGCGGCCGGATCGCCGTCTCGGCCTGGTCCCATGCGGTTTCGTAGTCGGTGATGCGCTTGGCGGCACCGGCAAGATCGCCCTTGGAGGCGAGGGTCTGGACATCGGCGATGATGGTCTTGAAGGATGAAAGGTCGCCAAGCCCCGCCGTTTTGGCGGGCGCATTGCTGGCGTAGAGCTCGAACCCCGTGAAGACCGCCACCGGCGTGACGATCAGCGCAAGCGCGAGAAGGATTTGTCTCATCGGCGGGTCTCCTGATCTGGCGAAGGCACGATAAGCGGCATGCGCGCCGCCCCGGCGCTTGATCGCGGTTCTGTTGGCCCGTTGTGACTACGCCCGTTCAATTAGATGAGAATTAGAAGCAGCCACGATGACCGCCGCGTATGCCGGCGGTCATCGCCGCAACCTGTGCAGGCAGGCGAGTTTCGTCTATTCCTTGCGGCATGCGTGTCCTGGTGATCGAAGACGACATGATGCTCGGCAAGGCCTTGGCGCAGGCCCTTGGCGATGCCGGCATGGCGACGGATTGGGTGCGCGACGGCGATCTCGGCGCCGAAGCCGTCGCTGTCGGCGGCCATGGGGTCGTGCTGCTGGACATCGGCCTGCCCGGCCGTTCAGGCTTGGAAATCCTGCGCTCGCTGCGTGCGGCAGGCGACAAGCGGCCGATCCTGATAATCACCGCGCGCGACGAACTCGACGATCGCGTCGCCGGGCTCGACCTCGGCGCCGACGACTACCTGGTCAAGCCGTTCGAAGTGAAGGAACTGCTTGCCCGCATGCGCGCCGTCCTGCGCCGGCATGGCGGCGAGGCCGTTTCGACGTTGTGCACGAGCGAGATCGAGCTGGATCTGGCGAGCCACGAGGTCAAATATCGCGGCAACGGCGAAGTGTTGCCGGCGCGCGAGTTCGCCTTGATGCAGGCGCTGCTGGAGCGGCCCGGAACGATCCTTTCCCGCGCCCAGCTCGAGGAAAGGCTCTATGGCTGGGGCGAAGAGGTGGAAAGCAATGCCGTCGACGTGCTCATCCACTATGTGCGCCGCAAGTTCGACAAAGACGTCATACGCAATGTCCGGGGCGCCGGCTGGATGATCCCGAAGTGACGGACGCGATTTCAATCCGCCGCACCGCTTTTCTCTGGCTTGCCGGGTTGATGACGGTCATCGGCGTCTGCGCGGCGGCGACCTCCTACGTCCTCGTCCGCAACGAGGCTTCCGCCTTCCTCGACAACCAGCTTCGGCAGATCGCCCTCTATGTCGGGGACGCGCGTTCGTCGCCTGCGGCAAACCCCGTCAGCGAGGCACCGCACGACCCCGAGGACGATTTCGTCGTCCAGGTCTGGGATGCGGCCGGCCGGCCGGTGCGGCAGTCGCATCCAGCCGTCGGTCTTGTCTTGCAACCTGCGACCGGTTTCGCCGATATTTCGACCGGCGACACGGACTGGCGCGTCTACACGCTGGCGGGGCCGGACCGGACCGTCCAGGTTTCGCAGGACACCAGGGTCCGGCAGGAACTGGCGGCCAACGCGGCGTTGCAGGCAGCCATTCCGATCATGATCCTGATTCCCCTGTCGTTGCTGACGCTGGGCTGGATCATCGACCGCATCATGGCCCGGCTCGACCGCCTGGCCGCCGCCGTCGCCTCGCGCAGCGGCGGCGCTGACGATCCCGTCCCCACGGACGACGTGCCCGCCGAAGTCATTCCCTTCGTCAGTTCGATCAATCTGCTGCTCGCCCGGCTGCGCGCCCTTCTGGAGCGGCAGCGGCGGTTCATCTCGGATGCGGCCCACGAATTGCGCACGCCGCTCTCGGCGCTGCAAATTCAAATCGACAACCTTCGCCACGACGACCGGGACGGCCGCTTTTCCGAGCGCCTGGCCGAGCTGGAAGCCGGGATCGGCAGGGCCGGCGGCCTCGTCGGCAAGCTGCTGCGCCTGGCACGCTACGACGCCCGCGAACCCGCGCCGACGCCACAGCCGATCGACCTTGTCCGGCTGGCGCTCGACACCGTCGCGCGCCTGACCCCGCTCGCGGAAAGCCGCGGGATAGACCTCGGCATCACGCGCCAGGACGGCGCCACCGTGACCGGCTCGCTGGCCGATTTCGAAATCGTCCTCGGCAATCTGGTGGAGAACGCCGTACGCTACACGCCGTCCGGCGGAACCGTCGACGTCGCGGTGGCCGTTGTCGGGCAGGAGGCCCGGATCGAAGTCCGCGACACCGGCCCCGGCATTGCGCAGGAAGACATGCCCCGCGTGTTCGAGCGTTTCTTCCGCGCAAGGCCGCAAGACAGCGAGGGCAGCGGCCTGGGACTGGCGATCGCAAAGGCAGCCGCCGAAAGACAGGGCGCGCTGCTTAGCCTCGCGATGCGCGAGGACGGACCGGGCCTTGTTGCCTGTCTTATTGCAAGAGTGCCTTAAAGGCTGCCGACCGTCAGAGTTTTGGCGACACCAGGCACGATGCCGAAATCGTCGATCTCGCTGCCGAGTGGATACGGCGGCATGGATCGGCGGAAGCCAAGTGCTGAACGGGGTTCATTTCTGTTCTTCAAACCGACGGTTCGTGCTATCACTAACAATCATGACAAGGCAGAACAGAGTAGCCGTCATCGCCAACCGCGAAGGGCTGGATTCCCAGGCGCTTCTTGCCGGGGCAGTTGAAGTCTGGCGTGCGGTGGGCGTCAGGGTCGTTGGCATATTGGCTGAGAACAACCAGATCGAAGGTATGTGCAGCGCCGACTTCGTGCGCGATATTGCTTCGGGCACGCGATATTCCATTCACCTCGACGCCCCACCGCCCGGCAAGACCTGCCATCTCGACGCGGAAGGCATGGATAGGGCCTGTGCTGGGCTGCATGGGCAGATCGCATCTGCCGATGTCGTCGTGCTCAGTAAATTCGGCAAGCTGGAAGCGATGCGGCAAGGTCTTTGGCCGGCGTTCACAGCCGCCGTCGCAACCGGCAAACCGTTGCTGACGACGGTGTCGGCCAGGCATTTGGATGCCTGGAGGGCATTCGCGCCCGCGCCGGCGTGGCTCGAGCCGGACGGTTCTTCGGTCGAGCGTTGGTGGGAAGCCGTGGAACCGGCCGCCCGTCACCGCGAACAAGCAGAGGCGGCTCCCGGAGCCGCCGCGACCAGCGCTTAGCCCGCCGCCGCGGCGAGGCTTTCCCTGGCTTCCGATTCGAACCCGTCGCCGACGGCAAGGCCATGCGATTTGGCGAATGCGGCAGCCGACGACTTCTGGCCGGCTTCGGTGCGGACCTTGCCGATCTCGACCGTCCCGCCCTGTACCGCAATACTGACCGTCTGATCGCCGATCGCGGCGATCGTACCTGGTTTGCCGGCCACGTCGCCGAAGCGGCGCACCGGATGCTTGCGGCTGTCGAACAGCCGTACTTTCTGGCCGAGCACGGTCGTCCAGGCGCCCGGCGCGGGATCGCAACCGCGGATCAGGTTGTGGATGAAATCGAGATGGGCGCTCCAGTTGATCCTGGCTTCCGCGTCACGGCACCAGCCTTCGTAGGAGGCTTCGTCCTCGTCCTGCACGGTTTCGGTGTGACGGCCGGCGACGACGAGATCGGCCGCTTCCAGCATCGCCTCGACGCCGAGCGGGAACAGCCGGTCGAAATAGACCGTGCCAAGCGTGTCGTCGGGGCCGATGGCGACGCGCTTTTGCAGGATCACCGGACCTTCGTCGAGGCCGTCGTTCGGCCGGAAGATGGTGAGGCCGGTTTCCGTCTCGCCCTTGATGATCGGCCAGTTGATCGAGCTCGGTCCGCGATATTTCGGCAGCAGGGACGGGTGGTACTGGATGGTGCCGTGCCTCGGAACGTTGACGAAGGCCTGAGGCGCGAATTGCAGCACATAGGCCATGACCGCGAGGTCCACATCAAGTGCACGCAATGCGCCTTCCGCCGCCGGGCTCTTCAGGTTCGGAAGCTGGAACAGCCTGAGGCCACGTTCCTCGGCGGCAAGGCGTAGTGGGTCGGGACGGGCGCCGGGTTTTTCGGGCGCGCAGAACACGCCCGCCACCTCGTCGCCGCGTGCCAAAAACGCTTCCAGAACACTCTTGCCGAACGCCTGCTGGCCGATGATTGCGATGCGCATGCTTGCCTCCTCGATCTTTGGCAAAAACCTTCTTGTCCCGCGTTGCTGAAGGCAGCGGGCCGGTCGGTGTCGGTGGATGGAAGCGCCGGACAGTTCAAAGACCGGTCGGCGCGGCTGTCAGCGTCCCGTGTTGATCCAGACCGCCTTAGGTTCGGTGAAGTTGTCGATGGCGGCGTCGCCATGCTCGCGGCCGAAGCCGGAATCGCGCGCGCCGCCCCAGGGCAGGCGGATGTCGGTCGGGCCGTAGGTGTTGACCCAGACCGTGCCTGCCTTAAGCTTCCGGGTGAAGCGGTGCGCGCAACCGATGTCGCCGGTCCACACGCCTGCCGCAAGGCTGTAGACCGTGCCGTTGGCGATGCGAATGGCGTCGTCCTCGTCCTTGAACGGGATGACTGCGGCGACGGGGCCGAAGATCTCTTCCTGTGAGATGCGCATTTCGTGCTTCACGCCGGCAAAGACGGTGGGTTCGACGAAATAGCCGGCCTCGCCGCGCCGCGCGCCGCCGGTGACGATCGAGGCGCCCTCGTTGCGGCCGATGTCGATGTAATTCAGCACGCGCTTCATCTGCACTTCCGAGACGACCGGTCCCATGGCCGTCGATGTATCGAGCGGATCGCCGATACGGATCGACTTGGCGCGTGCTGCCAGCCGCTCCACGACGTCGTCATAGATGCTTTCATGCACGATGATGCGCGAGCCGGCCGAGCAGACCTGGCCGGTGTTGAAGAAGATTCCGGAGCCGGCAGCCTTGACGGCGGCGTCGATATCGGCGTCCGGGAAGACGATGTTGGCCGACTTGCCGCCGAGTTCCAGCGTCACGCGCTTCAGATTGCCGGCGGCGCCTTGCAGGATCTGGCGGCCGACGACCGGCGAGCCGGTGAAAGTCACCTTGTCGACATCGGGATGATCGACCAGCGCCTGGCCGGCAATCCTGCCGAAACCGGGCACGACATTGAGAACGCCGGCAGGGAAGCCGGCCTCCAGCGCCAGTTCGCCGATCTTCAGCGCCGTGAGCGGCGTCACCTCAGCTGGCTTCAGCACGACCGTGCAGCCACAGGCGAGCGCTGGCGCGATCTTCCACATGCCGATCATCAGCGGGAAGTTCCAGGGGATGATGGCGCCGACGACGCCGAGCGGCTCGCGCACCGTGTAGGTCAGTGCGTCCGGGCGGGCAGGGATGACCTGCCCGTTTATCTTGTCGGCCATGCCGGCATAGTAGGTCAGCGTGTCGAGGACGGCGGGCAGGTCCTGGCGGCGGATGGCCGAGACGGGCTTGCCGGAATCGAGGCTTTCCAACCGCACCAGTTCGTCCTCGTCGCGGCGGATGAGGTCGGCGAGCTTGAGCAGCAGCGCGCCGCGCTCGGAAGCCCTCATATGGCTCCACGGTCCCTCGAAAGCGACGCGGGACGACCGCACCGCAGCATCGACATCCTCAGCGCCAGCCTCGGCGACCTTGGCGAGAACCTCGCCGGTTGCGGGATTGAGTGTGTCGAACGTACGGCCTGAAATAGCGGCGACGCGATGCCCGTCGATCAGGAGCTTGTTGGTTTCATCGACAATCCGGTTGAGCACGCCGAAGCTCCATATATGAAATCAGTTTCATATCTCATGCAAACAATCGCGACCCGCACGGTCGGCCATGAGATGGCGCGTACGCTAATTGACCCGTAAAACCATAGGAATATGAAATCTTCTGCAAAAACGGTGGAGCCGAAATATGAACGGATCTGCCTATGTGTGGAGATCAAAAATATGAAATTAAGTTCATATCATAGTATCACTATGCTGTGCCCAACCGGAGAGGTGGAATGATCCGGATCGAGATCGAGCCCCTATGGCGGTTCAAGCGACGCGAGGACGGGCGCTCGCTGGAGATCATGCTGGATTTCCTTGCCGAGATCCGTGCCACCGGCAAGATCACCGCCGCGGCGGATCGTGCGAAGGTTTCCTATCGGCACGCCTGGAACCTGATCGAGAAATGGTCGGAGTTCTTCGACATGCCGCTGGTGGTGCGCCGGCAGGGCAGCGGCACAAATCTCACGCCTTTCGGCGACAAGCTGGTCTGGGCCGGCCAACGGTTCGAGGCCCGGCTGAGGCCTTTCCTGCAAAACCTGTCGCAGGAACTGGAGACCGAGATCAACCAGATGTTGCCGCATGGGCCGCTGGTGCTGCGCGTCCATGCCAGCCATGGCTTCGCGGTGCCGAAGCTGCGCGAACTGCTCAGCCGCGAACCGGAAATCGATGCCGATTTCCGCTATGTCACCAACCAAAATTCACTTGTTTCACTAGCGCATGACGGTTGCGACCTCGCCGGCATGCACTTGCCGCAGGGCGAATTGCGCAAACGCGCCATCGCCGCCAGCAAGGGCTGGCTGTCGTCGGCCGCCCATCGGGTCATCGGCTTCGTCACGCGCGAGGTCGGCCTGATCGTGGCGCGCGGCAATCCGCTCGGCATCACGACGGTCGAGCGGCTGCTCGATCCTCAGGTCCGCTTCGTCAACCGTGATCCGGACTCGGGAACGCGGCAACTGTTCGAGCACCTGCTTGCCCAGCACCAGCTCGATGGTCCGCGCATCAACGGCTACGAGCAGATCGAGCATACCCATGCCGCGGTGGCGGCCTATGTGGCCTCCGGCATGGCGGACGTCGCTTTCGGCGTCGAGGCCGCGGCGCGGCAGTTCGACCTGGATTTCGTGCGACTGCTTACCGAGGATTACTTCTTCGTCTGCCGCAAGGACATTCTGGAGATGGAGGCGGTGAAGCGCATCCTGAAGGTCATGCAGGGCAGGGAGTTCCATGCCGCGATTTCGCAGGTGCCGGGCTACCGCGTGAAGGACCCTGGCGTCATCAAGACCATCGGCGAGGTATTCCGCAGATCGGAGTAAGCTTGTCGCCGAGCGGTTTTCGTTCGGTCGACGGCCTCCGCACCCGAAAGTGAAAAAAAAATCCACCCGCACGGAGAAAAATTGCATGTTTGCAGCGCGAACAATCGAAGCATCCGACAAACCGGCCTTCTATGACGAGTTGTGCAGCCAACTTTCCGGCCTGCTGCACGGCGAGAGCGACGCGATCGCCAACGCCGCCAATACGTCCGCGCTGATCTTCCAGACGCTACCCGGCCTGAACTGGGCCGGCTTCTATTTCCTGAAGGAACCCGGCGAACTGGTGCTCGGGCCATTCCAGGGCAAGCCTGCCTGCGTGCGCATTGCAGTCGGGCGCGGTGTTTGCGGAGCCGCAGTCGCGCGCAAGGAGCCGCTTGTGGTCGAGGATGTCTATGCCTTTCCCGGCCACATTTTCTGCGACGGAGATTCGCGCTCCGAACTCGTCGTGCCGCTCATTCGCGACGGCGCCGTTCTCGGCGTCCTCGATCTCGACAGTCCGACGACGGGCCGTTTCGATAATGACGACCGGGCCGGCATCGAGCGGATCGGCCAAATCTACATGGCGGCCAGTTCATCGGCTTTGTGAGCCGGACCGTTTCGCCGAACAAGCCCGGTCTGACGTTGCTGAGGGGAACATCGGTCAATTTGACAAGGAAAAGAGCGGAGGCGTTGATGGCTGGAACCGAGACGCCGATCGGCATCTATGCCGCCGGCAGCCTGCGAAACGCGCTGCCGGCGCTCGCGAAGGCCTTCGGAGCGATGACGGGCAGCACCTTTGAAGTGCGCCATGGCCCGGCGGGCCTGTTGCGCGAGCGCATCGAGGCCGGCGAGCGCCCCGACTTGTTTCTTTCGGCGAATCTCGCTCATCCGGCACGGCTGGCCGAAGCCGGCCTTGCCCGACCGCCGATTATTTTCGCTCGCAACACGCTGGCTGCGATCGTGCGAAAAGATGCCGGCATCACGACGGAGAACTTCGTCGATCGCCTGCTTGCGCCGGACGTGGCGATCGCCACTTCGACGCCTTTGAAAGACCCTTCGGGAGACTATGCCTGGGAGGTTTTTCACAATATCGAGGCGATCAGGCCGGGTGCTTTCGCCATGCTGGAAGCCAAGGCGCGGAAGTTGGTCGGGAGCGGCGAGCCAGCGAACCCGCCTGGTAACTACGATGTGATCGCCGACGCACTCAAGGCTGGCACGGCCACGCTGTTTTTGGGTTACAGGACGGGTCTCGGTCCGCTGGCCGCGAAGTTGGACGGCGTCGAGGTCGTCGCCATTCCGCCGGAGGTCAACACCTTTCCCCGGTATGGCATGGCTGTATTGAACGATTGCAGCGGTGCCGGCATGGCCTTCGCATTGTTCATCCTGTCCGTCGCAGGCCAGAAGCTTCTGGCCGATTTCGGCTTCCAGCCCGCAGCGCTTCCTGCTGCCGCGTGCAACTAGCTGACATGCGCACCTGCTGCGATTTCACTCCAAGACACACAGAAGGGATTGCGTTATATTTTTTGAAATATAACCATCGCGATCCAATCGCTTCCTTAGGAGGAATACTGTCGATGGCCATCGTCCAAACGCCACGCCTGTGGCGCGTTTTCATCCCCCTTGTTCTTGGCCTGCTGGTCGTGGCTGGCCCAACATGGGCCCGTGAGGTGACCGATCAGGTTGGCAACAAGGTGACGATCCCGGACACGATCAGCCGTGCCGTTGTGCTCGAGCATCATGCCCTCGACGTCATCGTTGAACTGGGAGCGCAGGACCAGGTCGTCGGCGTCATGCGCGATTGGCAAAAGCAGCTTGGCAAAGGCTTCGCGAGACTGGCGCCGGGCTTTGAAAAACTTTCCGAGCCGGGCGACCTGAAGACCGTCAACGTGGAGGAACTGCTCTCCCTGAAGCCGGATGTGGTCATCGTTACCCACTATGCGCCGGAGGACATGCTCAAGCAGATACGCGCCGCCGGCATTCCGGTCGTCCAGGTCGCCTTCTTCGCCGCGCCACCCGAAGAGGCCAAGAAGCTCAATCCGACCCTGACGGACGAAAAGAAATCCTATTGGGACGGCGTGGTCGGCGCAGTGAACCTGCTCGGCGCCGTCTTCGGCAAGGAGGACGGCGCGCATAAGCTGGTCGCCTATATGACGCGCGAGCGGGCACTCGTCGATCAGCGCACCGCCAACCTGCCGGAGGAGGGACGCACGACGCTCTATATGGCCAATCCGGACCTGACCACTTACGGCTCGGGCAAATATACCGGTGTCATCATGGATCAGGCCGGCGGCCTGAACGTAGCCCGCACCGTCAAGGGATACGGCAAAGTGACGATGGAGCAGGTCTTGGCATGGAACCCGGACGTCATCATCGTGCAGGATCGTTATGAGCCGGTGGCCGCCGAAATCCGCAAGGACGCGGCCTGGCAGTCGGTGGCGGCGGTGAAGAACGACCGCATCTATGTCACGCCCGAATATGTGAAGCCTTGGGGCCATCCAGTGCCGGAAAGCATCGCGCTCGGCGAAATCTGGATGGCCAAGATGCTGCATCCCGATCTGTTCAAGGACATCGATCTGGACAAGAACGCGCAGGATTTCTACCAGGCCTTCTACCGGACCGACTATGTCGCCAAGTGAAGTCGCCGCCGGTCCGAAAGTTCGGACCCGTGGAGGGCTACAGATCGGCCTGCTTGTCGTAGCCGCGCTCGTGGCGGCGGCCGGTGCCGCCTGCATCGGCCGTTATCAGATCGACATCGGGACCCTGCTGCGGGTGCTCGGATCGCGGGTCTTTCCCATCGAGCACACCTGGCCAGAGACGGTCGAGACGGTCTTGTTCGAGGTGCGCTTGCCGCGCATCGCGATCTCGATGCTGATCGGCGCGGCCCTTTCGGCCAGCGGAGTCACCTTTCAGGGGATTTTCCGCAATCCCCTGGTCAGCCCCTTCATCCTCGGCGTGTCCGGCGGTGCGGGATTCGGCGCGGCGGTCGCCATTCTCCTGGATAGCGGCTCGCTCGGCATCCAGCTCAGCGCTTTTTCCTTCGGCGCCCTGGCCGTCGTCATCGCTGTGCTCCTGAGCCGTGCCTATTCGAGCAATCCCACGCTTGTGCTGGTTCTGTCAGGGATCATCACAGGCGGCATCTTCACGGCCCTGCTTGGGCTGCTAAAATACAGCGCCGACCCGGAAGACAAGCTGCCGGTGATCGAGTTCTGGCTGCTTGGCTCACTGTCGGCATCGCGCGCCAGTGTCCTCCTCCGGCTGGCGGTGGTCGTGCTGCCGGCGCTGCTGCTTGTCATGGCGCTGCGCTGGCGCCTCAACCTGCTGGTCTTCGGCGACGAGACGGCCAAGTCGCTCGGCGTTAACGTCACCCTTGAACGTTTCATCCATATTGCGCTGGGAACCCTCCTTGCTTCCGCTTCCGTGGCGGTCTGCGGTATCGTCGGCTGGGTCGGGCTGGTGGTGCCGCATCTGGCGCGGCTTCTGGTGGGGCCGGATCATGTCAGGCTGGTCCCGGTTTCGCTCCTGCTCGGGGCGATCTTCCTGCTCGCCGTCGACACGGTGGCGCGAACGCTGACGGCGGCGGAAATCCCGCTCGGCATCGTCACCGCCCTTTTGGGAGCGCCGGTCTTCGCCATCCTGCTTCGGCGCGGGGAGCGCTCATGGATGTGAAGGAGGTTTTCGCGCTCGAGGCGGCTGGCCTTTCGGCCGGTTACGGCGGAAAGGCCATTTTCAGCGACATGTCCTTCACCGTGCCGCGAGGTGGGCTGCTCACCATTCTCGGGCCGAACGGAGCCGGAAAATCGACGCTGCTCAAATGCCTGGGCGGGATATTGGAGCCGCGCGCGGGCCGTGCGCTCATCCTGGGGGATGCCGCCGGCTCCCTTCCTTCCGCCGAGCGAGCACGACGGTTGGCCTTCGTCTCGCAGACCGAGAACGCGGCGTTCGCATTGTCGGTGGAGGAGATCGTGCTGACGGGCCGCGCCGCCCATCTCGGCCTGTTCGACAGGCCGGCCGCGAAGGACCGGGAACTGGCCCGTCAGGCCCTCGACATGATGGACATCGGCCATCTCGCGGAACGGTCGTTCGCCGAGTTGAGCGGCGGTGAACGCCAACTCGCCCGCATCGCCCGCGCGCTGGCACAGCAGAGCCCGATCCTGCTTCTCGATGAACCGACCGCGCATCTCGATCCGGCGCACCAGATGCAGGTGCTCAAAGCAATCTTCACGCTCGCCGGCGAAGGCCGCACGCTGGTAATGACAAGCCACCAGCCGGAACACGCTTTGGTCTGCGGCGGATCGGCCCTTCTCCTGTCCCGCAGGGAAGCGGTCAGCTTCGGTCCGGCAGGGGCGGTGGTCAACGAGGCCAATCTCGGCGCCCTCTACGATATCCCGTTCAGGCTCATCGAAACGCCGGCAGGGCCGATCGCCGCCGCCGACTATACGACGCTGAGAACCGAAGGGACTCGCAGGAGATCGCCGGCATAGTCGATGCCGACGCCCCCTGTTTTTGTACCCGTAGCCGGCTCTCCTTCGGAGCCCCGCAGGCGGGTTGCGATGCTATTCGGCGGCCTCGGTATGCCGGGGAAGCGGCGCCACGCGTGCCGCGCAATACTTGAACTCCGGGATCTTGCCGTAGGGGTCCAGCATCGGGTTGGTCAGCCGGTTGGCCGGGCTTTCGTTGAAGCAGAAGGGCATGAACACCATGCCGTCGGCAACTTCGCGGTCGGCCCGCAGGATCGCTTCCACCGTGCCGCGCCGCGTCTCGACCTCGATCACGTCGCCGATATGCAGCCCCTGCCGCTCGATCTCGTAGGGGTTCATGGCGGCGATGCCGTAGGGCTCGATGGCGTTGAGCACGCCGGCGCGCCTGGTCATCGCGCCCGTATGCCAATGTTCGAGCATGCGCCCGGTGGTGAGAACCAGCGGATAGTCGTTGTCCGGCACTTCGGCCGGCGGCAGGAGGTCTGCCGGCACGATACGACCGCGGCCGTCCGAGGTCGGGAAGCCGGAGGTGAAGACGATCTCGTTGCCGGGCACGTCAGGACCGTCTGCCGGATAGATCACCGACTCCTCGCGTTCGACGCGCTCCCACGAGATGTTCTTCAGGGAAGGCATGACCTGCGCCATCTCGGTGTAGACGTCAGGGACGCCCTTGTAGTTCCAGTCGAGTCCCATGCGGCGGGCAAGCTCGATGATGATATCGATATCTTGCCGCGCTTCGCCGGGAAGGTCGAGCGCCGGCCGGCCGATCTGCACCTGGCGATTGGTGTTGGTGTAGGTGCCGAGTTTCTCGGCATGCGCGGAGGCCGGCAGCACCACGTCGGCATGCCAGGCGGTTTCGGTCAGGAAGATGTCCTGCACCACCAGATGGTCGAGCTTAGCAAGGGCCGCGCGGGCATGGATCTGGTCCGGGTCCGACATGGCCGGGTTCTCGCCCATGACATACATGCCCTTGATCTCGCCCGCATGGATGGCGTCGATGATCTCGACCACGGTGAGGCCCTTCTTGGGGTCGAGCGTCTGGCCCCAGAAATTCTCGTACTCGCCGCGGATATCGACGTTCTCCACCGACTTGTAGTCGGGATAGTACATCGGGATCAGGCCGGCGTCGGACGCGCCCTGCACGTTGTTCTGGCCGCGCAGCGGATGCAGGCCGGTGCCGGGGCGGCCGACCTGTCCGGTGATCAGCGCCAGCGCGATCAGGCAGCGCGAATTATCGGTGCCGTGGGTGTGCTGGGAAAGGCCCATGCCCCAGAAGATCATCGAGCGCTCGGATTTGGCGTAGAGGCGCGCAACCTCACGCAAAACCCTGGCCTCGATGCCGCAGACCTCCGCCATCGCTTCCGGCGAAAAATCCTTGACCTTCTTCCTGAGCGCCTCGAAACCCGTCACGTTGGCCTGGATATACTGCTCGTCATAGAGCTTTTCTTCCACGATCACGTGCAGCAGCGCGTTCAGCATGGCCACGTCGCTGCCCGCCTTGAATTGCAGCGAATAGGTCGCGTGGCGCATCAGGTCCTGCTTACGCGGGTCCATGATGACCAGTTTCAGCCCCTTCTTCACCGCCTGCTTGAAGTAGGTCGCGGCGACCGGATGGTTGGTGGTCGGGCGCGAACCAATGATGATGACGCAATCGGCCTTCATGGCATCCATGAAGGGTGCGGAGACCGCGCCGGAGCCGACGCCTTCCATGAGGGCCGCGACCGACGACGCGTGGCACAGCCGCGTGCAGTGGTCGATATTGTTGGTGCCGAAGCCCAGCCGCACGAACTTCTGGAACAGATAGGCTTCCTCGTTGGAGCCCTTGGCCGAGCCGAAGCCGGCCAGTGCCTGGCCGCCGTTTTCCTTCAGGATTTTCTTCAGACCGCCGGCGGCGCGCTCCAGCGCCTCCTCCCATGTCGCTTCGCGGAACACGGTCAGCGGATCGACGTTGCGCAGGTCGATGTCGCCGGCCTTGGGCGCGTCGTCGCGGCGGATCAGCGGTGTGGTCAGGCGGTCCGGCGACATGGCGTAATCGAAGCCGAAGCGGCCCTTCACGCACAGGCGGTTCTCGTTGGCAGGACCGTTGCGGCCATCGACCTGGACGATCCGGTTGTCCTTGACGGCAACCTTGGTCTGGCAGCCGACGCCGCAGAACGGGCAAACCGAATCCACGACCCTGTCGAA
>ERZ778018.2083-NODE-2083-length-13699-cov-8.383392_pt1 | contig 13699 bp, 13 predicted proteins | sample MGYA00375748_ERZ778018 | MGnify/ENA primary metagenome ERZ778018 (study PRJEB29350, sample SAMN05509839) | bioreactor metagenome | biome: bioreactor; material: wastewater | place: South Africa: University of Cape Town | collected 2014-04-22 ... | reverse complement strand
GCTGATATATAATGATAATTTCTGATGGTAGCGGGAGAGGGACTCGAACCCCCGACCCCAGGATTATGATTCCCGTGCTCTAACCAGCTGAGCTACCCCGCCACGGTCCCCGCCTGACGAATTCCCAAGATGAATCCCCAAGGCGAGTGCGGCGCATATAAGAAGCCGCTCAAGGGCCTGTCAAGCAATGAACGTCTTATCCCGACCGGACCGAATTTGGTCCCTTGGGGCAGCCCCGTGCCAGCACCTTACGAGACTTTCAGTTCCCTGGATCCCGCGTGGTGAAGGTATGCTTCCCCACGGTATGCGGTGACTGTGTCTCTTCGCCGGTAGGAGCGATGGTGGCGCGGCTCTAAGACGATCACACGCGCTCTGGGATCGATAAGAATATTTGTTGACAATGAAACAATCTGATCTGATTGTGATCTGCCGTTCTCGTAGATCGGCGAGGCTATGAGCCGAGCCGGTTGCACATGAGCACTCATCGTCATGCCTTATGTTTTGAAGGTGGCGGCTCCAGTAAGGGGCTAGCGGCATGGTTGCGAACGGCCAATGTGAGCTGCAAGGATGCGATAGCGATCTGTCACATGCCGCGGGAAGCAATAGCGGCAAGGCAAGTTGCGCTTCGACATTGAATTCTCGTTCAACCCACACGCGATTCTGAAACGCATTCTCCGATGAACACCGCCGGCAAAGCTCCTCATGACAACGTGCTGATTGTCGGCACCGTCGATACCAAGCCTGATGAGATCGCGTTCCTGCGCGATTGCGTTGTGGAGGCTGGTGGTCGGGCTGTCATCATGGATGTCGGCGTTAGAGATCAAACCCGTTTTGCGCCGGATATCACCAATAGGGACGTGGCGGCCGCGGCCGGGCTCACGCTGGAGGAAGTCGCTGCCTCGGCCGACGAGAATGTCGCCATGCAGGCGATGACGCGCGGCGCCATCGCGCTGACGTTGCGGGCCTTCAAGGAGGGCAGGGCGCATGGCATCCTGGTGCTCGGCGGCACGATGGGGACAGACCTCGCGCTGGATGTCACTGCGGCGCTGCCGGTCGGCGTTCCCAAATTTCTCGTCTCGACCGTCTCGTTCTCGCATCTGGTTCCGCCGGAGCGTCTGGCGCCCGATCTGATGGCGATCCTCTGGGCGGGCGGACTCTACGGTCTTAACAGTCTCTGCAAATCCTCGCTGCGGATGGCGGCGAGTGCTGTTGTCGGCGCATGTCGAAGCGCCGCACCGTTGGCGACGGACAGGCCTCTGGTCGGGGTCACGTCGCTGGGCACGAGCGCTTTGCGTTACATCGTGGCGCTGAAGCCCGCGCTCGAGCAGCGTGGCTACGAGGTGGCGGTGTTTCATTCGACCGGAATGGGCGGACGAGCTTTCGAGTCGCTGGCTGCACAGAACAAGTTCGCCGCCGTGCTCGATCTTTGCCTTCAGGAGCTTGCGAACGACGTCCATGGCTCGATTGTCACTGCCGGCGGCGATCGGTTGGAAAACGCGGGCCGGCTCGGAATTCCTCAGATCGTCGCACCGGGCGCGATCGACATGATCGACATGCCGACATGGAAGGACACTCCCGAGGTTTATGCGGATCGTCCACGGCATGAGCACAATAGGCTGATCGCTTCGGTGATTTCGACGGCGCAGGAACGGCGCGCGGTGGCGCGCGCCATTGTTCGCAAGCTGGCCGCCGCGCAGGGCAAGGTGAAGGTGATCGTGCCGCGCGAGGGCATTCAGGAATGGGATCGCGAGGGTCAGCCGCTTCACGAACCCGAGGCGCATCGCGCTTTCGTCGACGAATTCGTTGGAGGTCTCAGAACGCCGATTGAGGTTCTCGAACTGGATGGACACATCAACGACGCATCGTTCATCGATGCGGTGCTTGCGACGTTCGATGACTGGGTGAAGGCGGGAATTATCCCGCCGGGCACGCCGGCCGCCCTCCCGGCTTCACCGTCGGTCTGACGGGGCCTACTGCGATGGCAACAGGAAAGCAGGCGCTTGTTCTGGATTTCGGGGGCGTCATTTCGCGGACCATGTTCGAAACGCATCCGATCACGGAGCGGGCATTGGGGCTTACGACCGGCAGCCTGACATGGCGCGGACCGTTCGATCCTGCGTCGGATCCGTTGTGGGTCGACATGCAGGAGAACCGCATCACCGAGCGCGACTACTGGCGGACGCGGGTTGCGGAAGTCGGCAGCTTGTTCGGCGAGCGATGGGAGATGAGCGATTTCGTACGCCGGGCGCGAGGCGACGATCCGATATCGACGATGCGACCGGAAGCGGTCCGGACCATCGAAGCGGCCGCCGCCGCAGGCAAGCGGCTTGCGATTTTGTCGAATGAACTCGATCTGTTTTACGGAGAAGGATTCACTCGTCGTTTCCCGCTTCTGAGCGATTTCGAAGTGGTCATCGATGCGACCTATACCGGAATCCTGAAGCCGGATCCGCGTGCCTATCAGCTATGCCTCGAGGCATTGAAACTGCCGGCCGATCAGTGCGTTTTCGTCGATGACCAGCGGCGCAACATCGACGGCGCCGAAAAGGCCGGAATGTCGACGGTGCACTTTGACGTGCGCGAGCCGAAAAAGTCCTACGCGGAAGCCCTGGTCAAACTGGGCCTTTCGGCGGACGTGCTTGACGTCGCTTAGGCTCGCGGAGAAGCGGTGCATTTGCCGCGACGTACGGTCGCTGCACTTTGATCATGCCCACCGGTTGCGCTTATCCTGAAGGCTGCGACCATCAACCGTCGTTGCCGTCAGTGGTGTCGAACGTCGCGTTCGGTCCTTGCAGCAATTGGCTGCGGAGCATCAGCTTGTTCAAGATGGTATCGAGCTGCAGTTGTTCGGCGTCCGACAAGCTTGCAAGAAACCACGCCTGCGTGCGGGCCGCTTCCGGCAGAATGCTCTTGCACATTTTTGCGCCGTAGCGCGTGATCGACAGGAATATCCGCCGGCCGTCGTTCGGGTCGTTCTGCAAGGTGATCATTTTCAGATCGACCAGCCGGCGCTGGGCGCGTGACACGCGCGCCTTGTCCATGCTGGTGCGTTCGACGACTTCAATGAAGGATAGCGTTCCATAGGCGTACAGCGCCATGAGAATGCGCCATTCGGGCATTTGCAGGTTGAACTGAGTTTCGAACAAGCGCCCGATCGATTGCGAGACGCGATTGGCAACCACCGACAGCTTGTAGGGGATGAAGTCATCAAGCGAGCCGATCGCGCCGAGCTTGTGGGGCTTGGCGGCCGCAGTCGTGGTGGATTGCGTGCCCGGCAATTTCCTGCCCTGCTTTTTTGTGGTCACCGACAATCTCCTCGCGTGCAGGTATCCTGCGCATGGCACGGCGTTTCCGAGTGGCGAACATCTCGAAACCAAGGATCGAGACTCGTCGGCGGTGCATCGAACAGATTGTTAGCGCGATTCTGCCTTCACGGCCTCGCCGAAATGAAGGCATGTTATGCCATCTCCGGCCTCGCAAGAACCCAAGGCCAAGGTATTGCGGCATGGAGATTGTGCGTGAGCGCCATTCCGAACGGAGCCGTGGATCGGCGATCCGTTGCCGATTGCCCCTATTTCTAGCTGGCCGCGGCGGTGGCGCGTTCGACCTTCTTGCGCAGGTTCATGGTAAGGCGCGCCTGCTTCTGGAAGTGAGCCTGCAACAGGCTCACCGCGCGCTCCTCGTCGCGGTCGAGCGCAGCCTTCATGATGGATTCGTGCTCGTTGTCGGTGGCGACGGCGCGCTCGGCATACTTCCAGAAGTAGCGGCGATAGCGCTCCATGTGATCGTAGAGCTCGTCGAAGAAGTGCAGCAACCATGGCGAGCCGCAGCCCTTGCACAGCGCATAGTGGAAGGCGCGATGACGGTCTTCCCACTCGGTGCGCAAATCCTCGTCGTCCTGATCGGCGGAGACGGCGATGCCGGCCAGCTTGAGGCGGTGGAATGCGGAGAGAAGGTCCACCTCCCAATCTTCACGCCCTTCCTGGATGGAGCCGCGAATGGCGTAAGCTTCGAGGTTGGCGCGGAGATTGGAAACATCCAGCATCTCATCGAATTGAATCGGCGCAACGACGAAACCCTTGTGATCCTCGGCGATCACAAGGCCCTGCGCGGCCACCTGAAACAGGGCCTCACGCAACGGGCTTGTGCCGACTTCGTAGCGCTTGCTCAGCTTCTCGAATTGGAGCCGTTCGCCGGGCTCAAGATGATGGCGGATGATGTCGAGGCGCAGTTGCTGCACGACGCGGCCGGCGAGTGTCTTCGGCGCTTCGTCACGTGACGGATGCAGGCTTGGACCCCACTTGCGTGGGAGCTGTTTGGGCATGTTCCGCATACGCTGCGCCTATTTGTCGCGAATCTCTATGCAATATGGGCCAGTGGTGGTCAGAATCCAAGCAGAAACAGATTTTCGAAAATGTTGACATTGTTGGAAATGTAAAGCAGGTTTGGATCGGGAAGGAGAACGCTATGGCCGAGATCGTTTACGCTGCCGGCGCGCCACATGCACCAGGCTTGATCGGATTGTTGGAGGCTGCGCCTGCCGACGTGAAGGATGTGGTGATCAATACCTATCGTAGCCTCGCCGACGCCATGGCCTCGGCCAAGGCGGACGTTCTGATCGTGTTCGCCAATGATCATCTCGCCAATAGCCGCGTGCGTACTTATCCCGATTTCCTGATCGGAATGGCCGCAGAGCATCGCGGACCTTACGAGTGGTTCAAGCCGTGGATCGGCTGCGAGGACTACACCGTGAAGGGCTCGCCCGAGGTGGCTGCCGCCTTGTTCGACGGTATGACCAAACGCGGCATCCGGATGTTCGCGCAGACCGAGAACCTGAAGTTCGACGACAATATCTCCGTCCCGGTTCTGCTTACCAACGTCGCGGGCTCCGGCATTCCCATGGTGCCGGTGCTGCAGAACTGCACCGTGCCGCCGATCCCGGATCAACGCCGTTGCTATGAGGTCGGCAAGGCACTCGGCGATTTCATTCGCGACGACCTTCCGGCCGATATGCGTGTCGCGCTGCTCGGTTCCGGCGGCCTCAGCCACGAGCCGGGTGGGGCGCGTTATTACTTTATCGACGAGGAGTTCGATCGTTGGTTCCTCGATCTTGTCGCGTCCGGTGACCATGAGAGGTTGCTCGACGAATTGACGCTGGAGAAAATGGAGGCAGCCGGCTCCGGCGGCACGGCGGAATTGCTCGCCTGGGTGGTCGTGCTCGGTGCGATCGGCTCGAAGCCAGGCAAGAGCTTCGGTTACACCGTTCACAAGGACTTCAAGTGTGGCGTCGGTGGTGTGCTGTGGGACATGAGCCCGAACATGCCGAAATCGCGCGCGGCCTGACAGGGAGACGATCATGGGACTCGAGAAGTTCAAAGCGTCGCTCGCCACGCACGATCTTATTCAGGATTTGAAATGGTCACCCGAGCTGCGTGAGGAATTCGCGGCGAACGAGGCGTCCGTGCTGGATCGTTATCCGCTGCGGAAGGACGAGCGGCACGCCATCGAGACGCGGAATTTTCTCGCGCTCTACGATCTCGGGCTTCACCCTTATCTCGGCGGACAGTTCGCGCGGCTGATCTTCGGCAATGAGGCCGGCAAGGGCGCAACCGTCGCTGTGAACAAGCTTGTCGAATCGCTGCAAGGCAAGGGGTCTGTCGCGTAGCCGCTGACTGATTTTCAGAAGTTCAGCATTTCATCATGAACCGGCGCGCGAAGGCGCGCACGGAACGGCATCGTGCGGCCTCAGGCCGTGGATATCGGAACGACAATTGAGGCGGCCGAGCCGCCAAGGGAAGGGGAACTTACAGATGCGTCGTGCCTTCAATTGGATCAAGCCGGCTCTTGCAGCCGCTTCCGTTCTGGTGCTTGCGGCGTCTGGCGCCGCAGCGGCCGAAAAGGCCTCGCCGGGCGTCACCGACACCGAAATCAAAATCGGTGGCATTTGCCCCAGCACCGGCCCGATCGCGTCCTTCGTCACGATCTGCGCCATGCAGGATGCCTACTTCAAGTATATCAACGATCGCGATGGCGGCGTGATGATGGGTGACGGCAAGCGCCGGAAGATTTCCTACACGTATTATGATGACGGCTACTCGCCGCCGCGCACCGTGGAGCAGGCCCGACGCCTTGTCGAACGCGATCAGGTCGCGTTGATCATCGGCCCGTTGGGCAGCGCGACCGGCTTGGCGATCCGTGATTATGTCAACAAGCGCGGCGTGCCGCAGCTCTTCGTCGGCAGCGGCCTTTCAGCATTCAGCACCGACTCCAAAGCGTTTCCCTGGACCATCGGCTGGCAGTCGGCATACACCACCGAGGGCAGTATCTTCGCGGAATTCGTGAAGACGAGAAAGGCCGACGCCAAGGTCGCGGTCCTTTATCAGAACGACGATTTCGGCAAGGAGCTGTTGAACGCGTTCAAGCACGCGGCCGAGGGCAGCGGCATCAGCATCGCTGCCGCACAGTCTTACGAGGTGACGTCGCCGACCGTGGATTCACAGGTCTCCAATCTTGCGGCGACCAATGCCGATGTGCTCCTCGTGTTTGCAGTCCCGAAGTTCACCGCGCAGACGCTGCGCAAGGTGCAGGATACGTCCTGGCGGCCGATGGTGATCGTCACCAACATCAGCGCCTCGAAGAAGACAGTGATGGAGCCTGCCGGCGAGGAGGCTTCGGAAGGCGTCTATTCGGCGGTTGCTCAAATGGACCCGACTACCAAGGACTATGCCGACACCAAAGATATCAAGACCTATCGCGAGGTCGGCACCAAGTTTCCCAGCTCCGGCCTTAACCTCGATGATCCAATGACGATGATCGGCTTCGGGCAGGCGCAAACCATGGTCGCCGTGCTTGAGAAAACCAAGACGCCGACGCGCGCGGGGATCATGGAATCGGCGCGGCATCTGTGTGGCGTTCCGGTGCTCGGCCTTGTCCCCGGCGTCAAGGCCTGCGTCGACGGCGAGCGTGATCCGTTCTACGTCGAATCGATGCAGGTGGTCCGCTACAGCAAAGGAAGCTGGGCACCGGTGGGTGACGTGATCACGAAGTATGAGGGCAAGACCCCTCATCAAGCCAAGTAGGATCGGGTAGTTGATCATGAACACCGAATTGCTGAACGAAATCTTGCCGCCGAAAACCGGACGAGCGCTGATCGTCCGCCAAGGGGAGGTTTTCAGGATCACCGATCTGGAAGGCCAGCAGGTTGTCGACGTGGCGATCTTCAACGCTAATAACTATCGCGACCGACTGTCTCTATCCTATTCCACGACACGGTACGCGATGCAGTTTAGCGCGCGCCGTGCCGGGCGTGCCGAGCCGACGGTTGCGATGTCGAAAGACTTTCTGACCGAGGGTGATGTGCTGATGTCCACCATTTACACGCCGTTGATGACCATCATCAAGGAAACGCCAGAGCCGAAGGGCGTTCACAAAGTCAATCAGCGCATGTGCAATCGGCGCTTCTACGAGAGCTTCGGCTTGACCGGCATCGATGGTTGTCACGAAATCATCGGCGGCGTCGTGGCGCCTTACGGAATTCTGCCGGAGGATATCCCCGACACCATCGACTTCTTCATGAACTATCATCACGACTGCGGCAATCATTCCTGGGTTGCCGAGTCGCCGGTGTCGAAGCCGGGCGATTATGTCGAACTGCGCGCGGAGATCGATTGTCTGATCGCGATCTCCAATTGTCCTGAGGATCATGTCAGCCAGATCAACGGCGGACGCTGCACGCCGATGCGGCTACAGGTCTTTGCCGTCGAGGCGGCGACTGCGCAGGCGGATTGATGGCGGTTCACGTTCTCAAAGCCTGCGCGGCCACTGTGCAGGGCGGGATCATTGATCCCAAGACGAAGGCTGTCCATACGGTCGCATCGGGCGACACGGTGATTCTCGATACCTGGGCAATGTGGGACAATGCCGGCGGGCCGTCGCTCGCGCTCGATCAGGCAATGGCGCTGCGCGAACGTTTCCGCGCGGAAGGGCGCGGGCCGCACAGCCTTACCGGCCCGATCGCGGTCGAGACCGCGCGTCCCGGCGATGTTCTCAAGGTCGAGATCGAAAGTCTCGAGATCGCCGATCACGGCATCAACCTGATCTTCCCCGGCGGGCGCAGCCGCGGTCTGCTCGGCGATATCTTCAAAGATGCTGAACTGCGCCATTTCCAGCTCGATCGCCGGACCATGACCGCGGGTTTCGGTGACGGCATCAAAATTCCGCTGCGGCCGTTCCTCGGCATCATGGGCGTGCTGCCGCCACCCGATGACGCGCCGCGCAGTTCGGCGATCCCGGGCAACTTCGGCGGCAATATCGATTGCGCCGATCTGGTCGCCGGCAGCGTTCTATACTTGCCGGTCTTCGTCGACGGCGCCGGATTCTATGCTGGCGATGCTCATGCGGCACAGGGATCTGGCGAGGTGGTGCAGACCGCGCTGGAGACGGCGATGACCGCCGCCCGTCTGAAACTATCCGTCGTCAAGAGCTATTCGATCGTGCGGCCAAGGGCCGAGACGCGCGAGCACTTCATCACCATGGGGCTGCACGAGGATCTGCGCGAGGCGGCGCGGCAAGCCGTGCTTGACATGATTGATTTGCTCGTCGCGACCAAGGATATGACGCGATCCGACGCTTACGCGTTGTGCTCCCTGCAAGCCGATCTGCTGGTGACCCAGCTTGTCAATGGCGTCAACGGCATTCACGCACGTATGCCGAAGGCGATCTTCGGCAAAGGAACGAGCCAGTGACCGCTTTGCTGCAAGTTCGCGATGTCGGAATCGAGTTCGGTGGCGTGCGTGCGCTGCAGGACGTTTCGTTCGATGTCGCGGACGGCAACATTTGCGGATTGATCGGGCCGAACGGCGCCGGCAAGACCACGTTGTTCAACGCGATCTCGCGGGTCTACCAGGTGAGCCGGGGCACGATCCATTTCGCGGGGCAGGATATCACGGCATTGCCAGCGAACCGCATCATTGGCCTTGGTGTCGCACGTACGCTTCAAAACGTCGGGCTGTTCGGCACCATGTCGGTGACGGAGAACGTGCTGCTCGGCGCGCATCATCGGCTACAGCCGGGCTTCATCAATGCCATCTTCGGCAAAGGCGCGGTGATCGACCCCCGCGCAACCGAAGAGGAAGCACGCGGGATTCTCCACGATCTCGGATTGTCGGACGTTGCCGATCATCTTGCCGGAGGACTGCCGTTCGGCACTCTGAAGCGGATCGAGCTTGCCCGGGCGTTGATCTCGCACCCACGGCTTCTGATGTTGGACGAGCCGGCCAACGGGCTATCGCATGGCGAAGTCGACGAACTGTCCGACGTCATCCTGCGGGTGCGGCGGCGCTATGGCCTGACCGTGCTGCTGGTCGAGCATCATATGCGAATGCTGATGCGGATTTCGGATCGCATTGTTGTGCTAGAGAATGGCGTCAAGATCGCCGACGGAACGCCGGCCGAGGTAAAGGCCGATCCGAATGTCGCGGCCGCTTATCTGGGAGCGGCGGCATGAGTCTGTTCAGCATCAAGGGAATGCACGCCGGTTACGGCGCGCGCAATGTGCTGCACGGTATCGACCTGGACGTCGAGGAGCGGCAGATTCAGGTGGTGCTCGGTGCCAACGGCGCCGGCAAGACTACGCTGTTACGCGCGATTTCCGGCACCATCGCCCGCGAAGGCACGATCCTGTTCGATGGGGCGCGTATCGATCGCCTGTCGGCGCGCAAGATCGTCGCGGCTGGCGTCGCGCACGTGCCGCAGGGACGCGGCACCTTCGCCGATCTGACGGTGGACGAAAATATCCGGCTCGGCGCTTATCTGCGCACGGGCGCGGAAGCGCGGCAGGATCGCGAGCGCTGGCTGACATTCTTTCCGCGTCTGCGCGAGCGGCTGTCGCAGCAAGCGGGCAGCCTCTCCGGCGGCGAGCAACAGATGCTGGCGATCACCCGCGCGCTGATGTTGAGGCCGCGATTGCTTTTGCTCGACGAGCCGTCGCTTGGTTTGGCGCCGATCATCACGCAGGGGCTGTTCAAGACCCTCGCCGCCATTCGCGAAGAAACCGGCATGACCATGCTGATCGTCGAACAAAGTGCCAATCTGGCGCTCGATGTGGCGGATTCGGGCGTGGTTCTCGAAAGCGGCGAGATTGTGCTGCGGGATTCCGCGCAGAATCTTGCGGGCAATGACGAGGTTCGCCGCATCTACTTGGGGTACGAATGAATCTTTTCGCCAGTCAGATTATCGATGGTCTCGCGGATGGCGCGATCTACGCGTCGCTCGCGCTTGCGCTCGTCTTCAGTTATCGCTCGACCGGTATCGTCAATTTCGCGCAAGGCGAAATGGCGATGCTGTCCGCTTACCTTGTCTGGCAGTTGATGGCGTGGGGAATGCCACTGGTGCCGGCGGCGCTCGTCAGTATCGTCATTTCCTTCATTGCCGGCGCGCTGTTGTATGCCACCATCGTCAAGCCGCTGTCCCATGCGAGCCTGCTCACGGTCGTCAGCGTGTTGATCGGCTTGTATCTCGCGCTCAACAGTCTTGCTGGCTTCCTCTGGACCTACACTATCAAGGCGCTGCCGAGCCTGTTTCCGAAAGCGCACTTGCAATTCGGCTCGTTCACCGTGTCCGCGGAGACGGTAGGGATCATCGCAGTTGTCGGCGTCGTGCTATTGTTGCTCTATCTCTTGTTCGAGACCACCAAGGTGGGGCTGGCAATGCGTGGCGCGGCCTCGACGCCGGATTCCGCCATTCTGGTCGGTGTCTCGGTTCCCGTGATGCTGCTGATCGGTTGGGGTATCGCAGCAGCGCTCGGCGCACTGTCCGGCATTCTTGTGGCACCGCGCGTTTTCCTCAATCCGACGATGATGTTCGGCGTCATTATTTACGCCTTCGCCGCGGCGACGCTCGGCGGTTTCGACAGCGTGGTCGGCGCGGTTGTTGGCGGTCTCCTGGTCGGCGTCGTCGAGAATCTGGTCGGCACCTACATTCCGTGGATCGGGCCTGATCTCAAGATCATCGTCGCGCTGGTTCTGATCTTCGGAACATTGCTGATCAAGCCGGATGGATTGTTCGGGCGAAAGAAGGTTGTGCGGCTATGAGCATCGTCGTCAAACCGAAGTTGCCGGTCGCTATCTGTGTGGCGGTGGCGGCTGTGCTCGTCGTCATCTTCCTCTATGTCATTCCGTTCGTCGTTCCGAGCTATCTGGTCAGCCAGTTCGCCACGGTGCTGGCGTTCGCCATCGCTATCGTCGGTATTAATCTGGTGACCGGATTCGGCGGCGCCATCACGCTCGGCCATGCAGCCTTTGTCGCGCTCGGCGCTTACACCACGGCGATTCTGGTGGTGCGCTACGGCTGGAATCCTTATGCGACGATCCCGGTCTCGGCAGCGTTGAGCTGGATCGCCGGCTGGTGCCTCGGTTTTCCGGCGCTGCGATTGCAGGGACTTTATCTGGCGCTCGGCACGCTGGTACTGTCGATCACGGTGCCGCCGATATTGAAGCGGTTCGATGGATTCACCGGGGGCGTGCAGGGGCTCAATGTCGGAAATCCCGAAGCACCGGCCTTTCTGCCGCTCGATGACTCGCAATGGATCTATTTTGTCTGCCTCGTGATCGCGGCGGCGCTTTACGTGGTCGCGCGTCGCATCTTGTCCGGGCCGTTGCGACGGGCGCTGATCGCGGCACGCGACAATCAGCTTGTCGGGGCGGTGATGGGCGTGGATCGCGCGACGCTGACCACTGCGACCTTCGCGATGAGCAGCCTTTACGCTGGCGTTGCCGGATCGCTCTACGCCATGATCGTTGGCTTCGTGTCGCCGGACACCTTCAACGTCATGATGAGTCTCAGCCTGTTTGTTGGTGCGGTAGTGGGCGGGATCACCTCGCTCAATGGCGCCATCATCGGTGCAATGTTTATCCAGTTCGTGCCGATCTGGGCCAGCGACATCGATGTCTCGCTCGGCGGGTTGGTGTTCGGCGGTGCGCTGATCATCACGCTGGTGGTGATTCCGGCCGGCATCGGCGGGTTGGGCGAGCGCGTCTTTCTTTGGCTTTGCACCAGGCTTGGCTGGGTGGAGGGCGCCGGCCCCGTGCGTGCCGAAGCGGAGGCGATGGGGAGTGCGCAGAATGAGCCCGCATAACATCGACTACATTCTGACCGGCAAGGTCATCACGCTGGATGCCGCCGGGAGCATAGCGGAGGCGGTCGCCGTCGCCGGCGATCGCATTGTTGCTGTGGGCGAACGGCGCGAGATTCTGGAATTGAAGGGATCGCAGACGCGTGTGACCGAAACCAGCGGCACCATCATTCCCGGGTTCAACGATGCGCACGCCCATATGGATACCGAGGGATTGCGCGATCGCTTCCCTTCTCTCGGCCATGTGCGTAGCATCGCCGATGTGCTGGCGCGGATTTCTGAGCTTGCCAGGGCGACGCCGCGCGGCGAATGGATCGTCACCATGCCGGTCGGCGATGCGCCGTTTTATTTTGGCGGCCCGATTGTCTTGCGCGAACGCCGGATGCCGACCCGCGAGGAACTGGATCGCGCCGCGCCGGATCATCCGGTCTGTATTCTGCCGCCGTCAGGCTACTGGAGCCTGGTGCCGTGCTACACGGCGTTGAATTCGCTGGCGCTGAAATTGAACGGGCTGGATCGTGCGTCGATGTCGCCGGTGGAAGGCGTCGAACTGGAACGCGATGCCGCGGGCGATCTCACCGGTGTTATCGTCGAACACAACTATCCGGATTCGGCGCAGATCGCGCTGCTGCCGGCAGTGCCGCGCTTTTCGCCGCAGGATCGCCGCGACGGCATCCTGCGCTCGGTGCGGGCGTATCACACCGTCGGCACCACCAGCGTCTATGAAGGGCACGGCTGCGCGCCCGAAGTGATCGGCGCCTATCGCGATCTGTGGCAGGCCGGTGATCTGACGATGCGGATGCATCTCGTCGTCAGCCCGACATGGGCCACCGGCGACGAGGCCGAACTGATGATGCGCGATTGGCTCTCGCACGCGCGCGGTTCTGGAATCGGCGATGCTACGCTGCGCATCGGCGGCATTTTCGTCGGCTACGGTGGGGAACCGACGGCGGCGCGGGCCGCGCGGATCGATCCGGCGGATCTGGGCTGGTCGTGCTACATCAAGCACGCCAACGAACCGGCGGATTTCGAAAAGCTGTGTATGCTCGCGGCCGCGCACGACCTGCGCATCCATGCGATTGCCGTGGACAAACTGTACGAACTGCTGCCGATCTTTGAACGCGTACATGCGGTTCATGACATCTCACGTCGCCGCTGGGTGGTGGAACACATGAGCCATGCATCGGCATCCGATCTCGCGCGCCTCAAGGCGCTTGGCATTGGCGTCACGTTGATCCCGGATTATCACGTCTGGAAAGTCGGAACACGCTTCTTCCCGCTGTCGGAGGCGGATCGCGAACTGGTGTCGCCGACGGCGCAACTCGACGCGCTCGGCGTGCCGGTGGCGTGCGGCACCGACAACAGCCCGTTCAATCCGCTGGCCACCATGCGGGCGATGCGTACCCGCCGCGAGCGCACTACGGGCGAAGTGCTGGGTGCGGGCGGGCGAACGTCCGCCGAACTGGCGCTGCGCGCGATGACACAAAATGGCGCATGGTTCTCTTTCGAGGAGAACGTCAAGGGACGGATCATGCCGGGCTATTTCGCCGATCTCGCGGTGCTCAGCGG
>ERZ778018.2079-NODE-2079-length-13717-cov-5.099327_pt1 | contig 13717 bp, 18 predicted proteins | sample MGYA00375748_ERZ778018 | MGnify/ENA primary metagenome ERZ778018 (study PRJEB29350, sample SAMN05509839) | bioreactor metagenome | biome: bioreactor; material: wastewater | place: South Africa: University of Cape Town | collected 2014-04-22 ... | reverse complement strand
TCGGCCACCACGTTGCGCGCAGTCAGCATTTGCAGCGGGCTGCTGGCGTCGATGATGGCCTGCGCGGCAATCAGGCATTCGTCCACCAAAGTCAAACCGGGTCCGTCGAAGCCGTAGCGTCCAACGCGATCGAATCGCTGCGCGCATCGCGTCATGGCGTCCTGGCCACGCTCCAGCATGTCGGCCAGGGCTTCATCGATCTGCAAGGCGCGCACCTTGGTCATGTTGATGACCATGGCGACGCGAATGAAATCGTCTTCGTTGGCCGAGCCATCTTTCAGCCGCTCGAATGCACTCAAAGTCTTGAGGTGCTCGACCGTTTTCTCGCCGGGCTCGTGCGGACTGGCGTTGCACAGCAGCATCAGGGGCGCGAGGTCGTTGAATTCGCGCTCGGGTTTGGCGCGGGCGGCACGGCGCGCCATGCGGCGCATCTGGCGGTTCATCATGACAGCGCCTCCAGCTCGGTGTAGTCCGCGACCAGGTCGGCGCCTTGATTCAGCTTATCCACGTCCAGCATCCACGCACGATCACCTGCCTTGCCGGTGATGGTGGCCTCCAGACCCTTGGTGGGCACCAGCCTGCCTTTGGCGTTTTTTAGGTCAATGCGCACGAGCACCCTGTCGCCGACGGAAAAACCGTTGGGCGCTTCGGCCGCGTTCATGGCCTGCGCGATCGCGGCGCTGGCCTGGGCCTTGGTGGTCTTGGGGGGCTTGTCGGCCTTGGCCTTGCGGGTGGGCTTGGCGGTGTCGGGCTGCTGCGGTTGGCGGGCGGCGGCGCGTTCTGCGGCCTCGGCTTTCATGTCCGCTTGCACGCTGGCTTTGATTGCCGCCAGATCCAGGCCGATGGTTGGCGCGATGGCCTCCAGGTGGCGCGCTTCGTTGACGGGGCGCCCAAATTCTGGTGTCACATCGACCGCAGCTGCCAGCATGAGCATCAGGTCAAGGTAGGCTGAAATGCCGCGTTGCAAACGCTCCTCGATCGCCAGCGCAAGGCTGTCGCGAGACATCGGGCGCCCGAAGATCGCCTGCAAGCTGTCTTCGTCGGTGTCGTGTGCAATCAGTTCTGCCGTGGTTTGCAGAACGATCGAGGGCGGCACTTCCATGGGCGCTTGATCGTGCATGTGCTCCACCACGGCCGAGATGGCCGCGCGGCGCCAGCGCAGCTGATATTCGGTCTCCAGCACTTCGCGCGTGGGCTCGGCGCTCAGGCGCTGACCAGGCTTGTTCTTCGGCGGGGCCTTGGCCTCCAGCGCCCGGCTGGCCGCTTGCACGGGCACGGCCTCCACAAGCGCGCCACTGGGCGCCTCGATCAGCACCACCTTCTCGGGCTGCATGCTCTGGCCCAGCAGCGCGCGCAGCGGCTCGGTGTCGCCCTTGCGCGTCTTGTCCAGCAGCAGGTAGCCGGCTGGCGTGGCGCTGTCGGTGGGCATGATCTCGCGCGCCTGCGAGCCGGTGATGACGGTGCGCCCGCGTTCGCGCGCCTGCTGCATCAGCCGCGCGTTGTGGGCCTCTTTTTTGTCGGCAAAGCAGCTCACGTCGGTGCAGACGTCCACACCGGACTTGTCCCACAGCTCGGGCGATGCACCCGTGCGCTTGGCGCAGGTGGTGCAGGCGCCAGCCGCGGGGAACAGGCTTGCGTCATCGAGCGCAAACGGCGCCTGGGCCAGGTCGGTCATGTAGTTGCGGCGCGCCAGGTCGGCGGCGCTGCGGTAGCTCATGGGACCGTTGTCTGGCCCGCCCGTGAGCACGCGCCGCGTGAACTCTTGCTGCAGCGCCATGGTGGGCCGCTGCGCCACCAGCAGCGCCACGCTGCGCTTGAGCGTGCCTGCGCGCATGGCAGCCTGGGCCTCGGGGCACAGGGCCAGCAGTCGCTGCGACTCGTACACGTGGGTGCGGCTCTTGCGCACGGCCTCGGCCGCGCTTTCGCGGGTGTAGCCGTGTTCCTCGATCAGGCGCTGTATGCCACGCGCTTCATCCAGCGGGTTCAGGTCGGTGCGGTGCAGGTTCTCCACGAGCTGCATCAGCAGCGCCTCGGGCGCGGCCACGTCCTTGCGCAGCACGGGTATGCGTCGCAGGCCGGCCAGCCGCGCGGCGCGCCAGCGGCGCTCGCCCGCGATGATCTCGTGCGTGGCGCGGCGCGTCTCGGCGTTTTCGAAGGTGTCCTGCAGGCGCTCGGGCGGCAGCTTGCGCACCAGGATGGGCTGCAAAACTCCGTACAGCTTGATCGTGGCGGCCAGGTCGCGCAGGTCTTCGTCCTCAACCACGGCGCGGTTGGTGCGGCTGGGGGCGCATTCGTCCAGCGACAGAGATTGATCATCGTCGGGCGCGGGTGCCTGTGCGTCAAGCACCTCGAACGCATCCAGCGGCAGGTTGATGAGCCCGGCGCCCATCACCACCTGGTACTGCCTGCCGCCGGGCGTGCGACTTTTGATGGTGCCTATTTGTCCGGCCTCGGGGAGCGGTTTGCCGCGCAGCGTGGTGGCGCTTTGCAGCACGCGCACCTGGTGGCCGATGAGAGGGTCTTGGCGTGTCATGCGGCACCACCTTCCTTGGCGGCGCGAGCGGCTATCCAGTAGGTGTGGAAGCCCTTCCCCCACGACGCGGTGTAGAGAAAACAAAGGATGAAAATCCCCCACTGCTGGGATTCCCAGGCAGCGAAGAACCAGAAGGGCTGGCCCAGCAGACCGAACACCGAAGCCCAGCGGCGCCGGGATTCGAGTGCCGATTGCGAAAGGGCGACGGCCGTCACGCCGAAGAGCGCAATGAAGATCTGTGCGATCACGCCGACACCCCTTCCTCGGCATGGGCGCGGTCGGCGCCTTGGCTATGCTGCGCACTGACTCGGTACTCATAGCGATCCAAGCTGATGAACAGTCGCAGCGCCATAGCCGCCGTCTGCACCGCTTCGTTGCGCACGTTCTCTGCATTGGTCTTGTGTGGCTCATAAGTGAGTTGCAGCATGTCTTTCGTCAGCTCACCAAATTCCTCGCCAAGCACTGCCAGCGCATGGAGCGGATCGGTTGGCCATGTCGGGAATTTGTTGGTTGCGCGCGCCACCTCCATGAGCACATCGTGAGCAGCCTCGGTCAGTGCATTTCCTTGTTGTGCTGGCGCTGGTTGGGGTGCTGGCTGGGCGGTGGGCGCGGCAACAAGGGGTTCGGACTTGCACCATGCTGCCCCAGGTTCATCCGACAGCCAATGCCCCATATCTGGCGCGTTCGGGTCGCTAATGCGGTAGGCAACTACAGGCCCCGTCACAGTGGCAGGCGCTGCGGGCGCGTGGCTGAGGATGCTGGCAATCATCTGCGCCACATCGCAATCCGCGTAGCCATCATCAGCTACGGCTCCGATCCACTCACGCGTCGGCTTTGCAGGCACCAAAACCCATCCTTCTGGCGCTGCCTGGGCGGCGGGCACCTGGCCCTTGTCATCGAAGCCGGACAGATTCAGCGCTGCTTGCAACGCGGACACGTGGCGCGCGTTGGCGGTGGTGCTGATGCCGTTCTTGGCGGCAAACTGCAGGAAGCCTTGCACCAGGACCTCGCCCGAGGTGAGCCTGCGCCGGTCCAGTGTGTCTGGCGGCAAGGTGCTGGCGATGGTGACGGCGCCGTGTACGTCGCTGTACACCGCCACGTACGTGATTGAGGGGGTCATTCAAGGTCCTTGCGAAATGTGGGCTGCTCAAAGGGCAGCGTGATGTGGGACGCGTCGCAATCGATGCGGCGCGCGCGAAATGTGGGGTTGGTGGTTTCCAGCTCGGCCACCTGACCGCGCAGGCGGCGCGCCAGGTTGCTGGCGGCGTAGTAGCTGGCCGGGCTGGCGCTGGGGTAAATGTGGCGGGCGCGCACCTGCTGGCCGGATGGATCGGTCAGCCGCACTTCCACCAGCGGGTAGCCTGAGGTGGTGATGCGGCACACCGCCGATGTAACGGTGCCGCGAATGCGAAGGTGCAGCGCGGTCATGCCGTCACCCGCGAAGCCAGGCGGTCAGGACGGCGGCGATGCGCGGCGCGGCTGGCAGCAGGCAGGCGAGCAGCACTAGAGCGAGCGCGCGCCATGCGCGGCACCGGCGGCGCCGGTACGGCCCTTCGACGGTGATGGGCGGCGGCATCAGTGCGCCCCCCGCTGCTGGATGCGCGACAGGCACAACACGCTGGCCGGTGGCGAATCGGGAAAGCGTTGCTCGGCATCGGCCTGGGCAGCGGCGCTGCTGATGAAAAGGCCCTCGTAGGGTTCATAGCCCTGCACCTTGATGCGGAATTTCAGCAGCACGGTGCCGGTGTAGGTGCGAAGACGCAGGACGCTCATGCGGCACCGCCTTCCAGCAATGGGCAGATGGTGACCCGAGCCAGTGCAGCTTCAAGGCGGGCCCGCACCAGGGGCGGAACGAAGTAATCGACATCGCCCGGGGCCACGTGCTTGGTGCCTTCGCAGCCCCATTCGCACTCGAACAGCGCGGTGTCGTCATCCGCATCGCCCCGGTCGATCAGATCGCGGGCTGTGTAGATGTTGTAGATGTAGCCCGCCTCACCCCACCCGGCCGTGTCAACGTCCCAGGCCAAGGCCAGCAGCGCCTCCAGCCGCGTGCAGGGGTTGTTGCACGCCGTGGGACAGTCGAAGAAAACCCACCGCTCCTGCAGCGGTCGATCGCGCTCGCACATGCGCTGCGGCAGGCTGACGATGGCGCGGTACAGACGTCCGTGAGTCAGGTAGTGAGCGGGGTAAATGAGCTGCCCGGTGGGCAGGAGCGCTTTGGCGACAGCGTTCATGCGGCACCGCCTTCCTTGGGAAGCGTGGACGCGTCCGCCAGCTCGGCGCGCACCTGGATCAGGCGCGTGATGATCTGGCCCAGCTTGGATTCATAGCCCCAGTCCCCGGGAGCGCCGGCATACCGTAGCAGCGAGTCCAGCGCGGCAATCCAGCGACAACGCTCTTCACGCGTTGGGCCATATGACGCCAGAGGCAAGGCATCGAAGCCCTTCGCAGGAGCCTCTACGTACGAGATTTGCGCGCGCAGCCTGACGAGCAACTCAGTGACGGGCGGCTGCTGCGCCTCGTCGTCTTCGAAACCGGCGATGAACTGCTCGGCTTCTTGCAGCGTGCGGTGCAGCGCTTGCAGCGCTGCGAGGGGGGATTGAGACATTTGACCTCCAGCGCCCGGGGTGGGCGTGGAGGTAGATTAGCGAAAAGCTAGAATTAATGCAAGCGTTTCGCTAGATTTTGATCATAATGTCAGCGCGCAAAATGTCGCGCAACCTGAGCTGAGGCATTCCAATGGACGTACTGGACTACATGGAGCGCGAGAGCGCCGAGACGATGCGGGAGATGATGCGCGATTACGCCGCCTCTTTCGATCGAGCTGTCAGGGTGACCGCAGCACTGGCTGGCGGCGCAGCGGCGCTGGTGTCCTACGCGCCTTCGGCTGCTATGCCTTCATATATGCGGTGGGTGCTGCTGGGGGTGGCTGGTGTGTGGGGGGTCGCAGCGGGTTGTCTGGCGCTACACGGCACCACTTCTAACTTCTTGCAATCTGGCGCGTCGGTACGAGCCATGCAAGATAGGTATCTAGTGTCTGGCGGCGTGCTGAGCCCGTACGATGGCGGCAAGCAAGATGCAATGGTGCAGGTACGCTTGGCCGAACTGAACCGTCGCCACGCGGCGATAGAGGACTACAAGAAGGCGCTGGGCAAGCGTGCACGGGTGCTGAACCGCGCCATTTTGTGTGCTGCGACGGCGCCAGCGGCGGGGGTGCTACTGGCCGTCATTTTTTCGATCAGCTCGTCTTGAGTGGCGGCGTTTGCGACTTCTCGTGCCCTACGCCCGTGTTGGTTGGACCGTAAGGTGAGGGAGAGGGCGCTGGCGCCGGGGCGTTGGGTGTCTTTTGGCTCATGTATTTCCTTTCATGCTACTTGCTCGCATCACACCGAGCTGTTGTGACTGCAGTCTCGAAAGAAGGGATGAGCTTGGGTCGATGAACGATCTGGTAGGCCATCCCTGTTACTTCTTCCTTCCCCATGAATTGCAAAATCGCCTCACTGCTCTTCGTGATCAACTCCACCAAAGTTTTGTGTGCAGCGGCCAGGCAATCGGGCGGGCGCAGCGCTTCGGCCTCACGCTGCAATGACTGCATGCTGGCAGCGGGAACCGCCAGAGCGATACGGCTGGTGGAAAAAGCCAGTCGCTCGGTGTCTGCCCAGCGGCGATACAGCGCCAGAAGCGGCGTAGCCTCTGGCGGTCCGGAGAGTTGTGCATTGGGCTGCACATCGCGTCTCGCCGCTCCCGTTCCTACATACCCGCTGTTCTCCCAAGTTTTAATGGACTGAGTTTCTTTGGCATCTGCAGAACAGCCTTGCTCCTGGTAGGTGACACGTCCATCAGCCCCGATGCACTTGTTGATGGCCCAAGTTGGCGTACAAGCCAAGGCCAAGAGCAGTAAAAACGCCCTCATTCGCAGTGATCCCTCTTTGTAGTCATTTCTCAGCGCGTCCTTGGTCAGGAAATTTGTAAATCCGGGCCGTGGCCCTGGATTCAACCGGTTTTTCGGGCGATGGCCTGCTTGCTGGTGCGGATATCCACGCCCAGGTCTCCAGCCGTGGCCAGCATGGCGTTTTCCATGGCCCTGGCCGCAACGCCGTTGAGACGGGACAGCTTGCTCAGGTCCACTCGGCTATAGGGCCATGCGTTAAAAGATTTCACACTTTCGGAGGTGCGCGAGCGACCGACGGTCGTCGATGGACCACTAGGCAAATTTGCCCATCCGGGATATCCCGCATCCAACTTTGACTGCAACCTTGGACCAACGCCACGAGGATTTCCAGATGGCAGCTTTATGCCATTGATGATCTGCCAAATGGTCTGATCGTTGACATCAATTTCATCTGCAACGGCCACATGCCCACCCTCCCGCTTGCATAGGTCGATGAGGGCCTTGATGAGGTGTTCCTTCGGGGTCATGCCCAATTCAAGCAAAACGCTAGATTGAAGAAAAGTGCTTTTCGCTTGACTATTGCTAGCGAAACGCTAGGATGTGCAGTCATGGAAATAAGCACATCCGTACGTCGATCCGTCGCACGAGACCTCGACATTTCCGAGCAGTACCTCTATCAGTGCATCACAGGCCGAAAGTGCATGCGACCAGAGGAGGCCGTGCGTGTTGAGCAAAAGAGCAATGGACGAATCAAGCGCTGGCATTTGCGTCGCAGTGACTGGCATCTGATCTGGCCGGAGTTGATTGGGGCAGTTGGCGCGCCAACCATTGTCACTTGCGACGTGAATGAGCCCACCCAGCAAGCGCAAGCAGCTATCAACCATGATGTGCAGGGGGTGGTCCATGGCTGAAGCACCCTTTGGCGACCTGCACCAAGCGACTAGAGCTTTCGGCGCAATCAGTCTTCACCAGGCTTTCCTGCCCGCTGATGGTGTTGCCGCAGCTGTTCTATGCGAGCTTCTATCACGCCTGACCACTCCTGCCAGTACTCGGGCTGCTGGTACTTCGGAGGCAGCTGGGCCACTTGATGGTCTACCTCCAGCTCGTATTCGTCCAGGACGGAGGGGAGAGCCTCCAGCGGAACCCGACCCAGTATGGCTTTCACCATCGCCCCGAGCGCCAGCTGGCGGCTCGACGTCTGTCGAAATGTCTTCTGGAGATCGGTGATGGCCTTGATGGTTTCCTTTTGGAATTTTTCCGGGTCGTGCATGTTCGCCCTCCTTGATGTTCATTGTTTGGAGGCTGCCAGTGCCTGACAACCTCGAAGCCCAGTTCAACGCCTGGGTTGCGTCCAAACGGTTCTTGATCGCCGGACCGGCGCCCACCCTCAGCTGGCCGCGGCCACGGCTGCGCGTTGCAGGTCCAGCAAGATGGTCTCGCCTATCGTGTCTCCCTGACGCTCGGCGTTCTGCGCCAGCCGCGCCAGGTCTTTGGCGAAGGCTGCTTGCTGCGGTGCTGGCAGCGCTCGCACGGTGGCGAACACCAGGGCGCCGAGGGCGTTGACGATGGCATTCGCAGTTTCCGCATTCAGCGGCAGCGACGTGTCGTTGCTCATTCCTGTTTCCTTTGCATGTGTCGGGGGTGTCAGCGGCCCCTGGCGCATTTTCCGCCGGGTGGCCGCTCTCAGCGGTGGCTGCGCCCTTTCCTTCAGGTCTCCTCCCTCCCATGGGGGCGCGGCCGGCGGCTTTTTTTTCCTGTACGGGCTGGGTGCATGGGGTCATGCGCTGCAGTCTCTTTTTTTTGCTCGCACGAGTCATTCCGACGGGTTCCGAAAGAGTCGGAACCCGTCGGAACGGCAAGGCAAGAACCATCACTGCATAACTACGACATGAGGGCCTTGTGAACGAAACGCTGTACGAAGACGAATTGGACGCTGCCCGCGATGCGGTCAAGCACCTGGGTGGGGCCAAGAAGGTGGGCCTGCTGATCTGGCCAGACAAGACACCCGAGGCGGCCGGGCGCCACTTGCACGACTGCCTGAACGCCGGCCGGGCCGAGCGGCTGAGCCCGTCGCAACTGCTGCTGCTGATGCGCCTGGCGCGCGAGGCGGGATTTCACGCCCTGACGGCCTACTTGCTGCGCGAGGCGGGCTACGCGCCCCCGGTGCCGGTGCAGCCGCAGTCTGAGGCCGAGGTGCTGGCGCGGCGCATCGAGGCGATCCTGGGTGAGGCTTCGTCGCTGGCGACGCGGCTCGAGCGCATCAACAGCGGTAACGCGGGCGAGGTGCACTGATGGACAACCTGCAAAGCGTTTTGCTGCAGATGCAGCAGTTCGGCATCGAGCTGCGCGACCGGGACCTGCCCCTGAAGCTGGATACACCGCGCAGCGTGACGTGTGGCGCCAAGGGCAAGGACTGGTACAAGCTGTACACCTTCCGCCCGGATGCGGGCGGGTCTTTCGTCGTCGGCACCTTCGGCACCTATCGTCATGGCGGCAGCGCGCAGAAGGTGGAGGTGGACTGGCAGCCTCTATCCGAGGCCGAGCGTGAGCGTGCGAAAGCCGAGCGTGCCGCAGCGAGGGCCCGGGCCGAGGCCAAGCGCCGCGAGGAAGCGGCGCTGGCCGCCATGGGCGCGGCCGAGTTGCTTGCGCGCGCCAGCCGCAAAGGGGCATCGCCCTACCTGCAGCGTAAGGGGGTAGATCCAGAGGCCTGCCGTTTCTTGCCCGATGGCACGCTGGTGCTGCCGCTGATGCATTACGGCATGCCGCTGCCCGACCGCCTGCGGGGCGTGCAGCGCATCCTGCCGGACGGCCGCAAGCTGTACACAAAGGGGTTTGACAAGCCGGGCTGCAGCTGCCGCCTGGGCAAGGCGGACCCGAAGTCATCGGCGCTGCTGATGGTGTGCGAGGGCTACGCCACGGGCCTGACGGCGCGCATGGCCACGCTGCGCCAGCACCCGGTGTTCGTGGCGCTGGATGCGGGCAACCTGGCGCACGTGGTGCCGCTGCTGCGCGCCTTGTATCCGCGCTCGCGCATACTGGTGCTGGCAGACGACGACTGGCAGACGCGCGATCCGCACACGGGCGAGCTGACGAACCCCGGCCGCACGGCCGCGCGAGCCGTGGCCAAGCAGGTGCCGGGTTGCGACTTCGTGACGCCAATCTTCGCCGCAGCCACGCGCGATCGTGGCGACACCGACTTCAATGATCTGCATGCCCGCGAGGGCTTGGACGCGGTGCGTCGCCAACTATCTGGCGTGGTGGCGGCGATGGCGAGGTTCTATGGCTGAAGTGCCAGACAGCGGGGCACCAGGCGCGGCGCCCGCGCCACCACCGCACGCGCCCGAAGGAGCGCGTGCCAACGGCGCTCTCGGCGCGTCAGCGCCGCTGGAGGGGACTGTCGTGCACGTCGCATTCGGCGATCGCGCAGCAGCTGGCGCTTCTGGGCATGCTGATGGTGCGCCCGGCGCTGCCGACCCCACCCCCTCCCCCCCTGAGAAAAGCGCAACTGCGCTCGACCAAGGGGATGGGGGCACCCTCCCGCCTGCTGAACTTGCCGATGCCGAGCGCCCCGTCCAGGGCCGAAAGCGCGAGAAAACGATCGACTGGGGCAAGTTCAACCACCTGGTCGAAAACTTCACCTTGATCTACGGCACGGACACCGTGTGGGACGGCAGCGAGCGGATGATCATGAAGATCAGCAACATGGGCCACGCTCATGGCGCGGACATGGTGCGTCTGTGGAAAGCCAGCGAACGGCGGCGCACGGTGCGCCAGGACGATGTTGTTTTCGAGCCGTCCATGGCGCCGGACCCAGAACACATCATCAATCTGTATGACGGCATGGCTCTTGAGCCAAAAACAGGGGATGTCGAGCCGATCCTAGACTTGATCCGCTTTTTGACCAGCCGCTGTTGCGACGATGCGCAGGATTGCGACAACGTCATGCACTGGCTGCTGTGCTGGCTGGCCTATCCATTGCAGCACCCGGGCGCGAAGCTGCGCACGTCGGTGGTCATGCATGGCGATGAGGGCGCGGGCAAGAACTTCCTGTTCGACATCATGGTCGCGATCTACGGCAAGTATGGCGCGCTGGTCGGCCAGGATGAACTGGAAGACAAGTTCAACGACTGGCGCAGCTGCAAGATGTTTGTGGTTGGCGATGAGGTCTCAAGCCGAGCGGAGCTGGTGCACAACAAGAACCGGCTGAAAGCGCTGATCACCTCGCCCACGGTGCAGATCAACCCCAAGAACCTGCCGCGCCGTGAAGAGAAGAACCACATGAACATCGCGTTCCTCTCCAACGAATTGCAGCCGCTGGCACTGGACAACAGTGATCGGCGCTACCTGGTGGTCTACACCCCGCGCGCGCAGGCATTCGAGTATTACCGTGCCCTGAGCCAGTGGCGCGACAACGGTGGCGTGGCGGCGTTCTACGACTACCTCCTGAACTATCCGCTGGATAGCTTTGACCCCTACGCCCCGGCCCCCATGACCGAAGCCAAGCAGGCTTTGATCGGCCTGAACCGCAAGAGCCCCGAGCTCTTCTGGCAGGAATGGGCGGGCGGCGAGCTGGACCTGCCGTACATGGCCTGCTCACTGGCCCAGTCGTACCAAGCCTACCTGAAGTGGTGCCAGCGCACCGGCGAGCGGTATCCGTTCAAACGCGAGCAATTCACGCCCACGATGCTGCGCTTCAGCGAATCCATGGGCCGCCCGGCATGGAGCAAGGTGATGAAGTTGGACGCCGATATCGGCACATCAAAGAAGGTTGAGCGCATGTTCTTGGTGGTCGATCCATCGCCCGACATACCGCAAGGGCAATGGGCCGCCTCATGCGTGCGCGACTTCGAGACGCACTTGCGCAATTACCTCGGGTGGGGGAAATCCCCCGGCTCCCCCGATGAAAGCGATACCGGGAGGTCGAACTGATGCATGCGAGTTACGCGGTTACGCGCAGGTGTAACCAACAGATCAAGCACTGGCGCGGCCAGTTACGCGGTTACGCGGTTACGCGTAGGTCACACGTGCATGTGTGCGCAGGCGGGCGCACGTGGGCGCGTGTGCGTGCATGCATGTGCGTGTGCTGCGTAACCGCGTAACCGCGTAACTCGCTAGGCGCGGCGCGGGTTTCATGGTTACGCGCACGCGTAACCGCGTAACTGCATCTTCTCTTTTTTGAAAAAGGAAAAGGAAAGTGGAAGGATTCGAACGAACGGCGACAGTGGTGGAACTGATCTGGCGCGACTTCCTGGCTGCGGCCGTCGCATCGGGCGCTCTGCCGCCTCAAGCCTTAGGGTACAAGCTAAGGTCCACCCCCCAGGTAGGTACTTCTGGCGTCAAGATTCACGAGGGTAATTCGGCCCCCGCGGGGGCGTTAGTGGCTGGTCTGGGCAAAAGTGAACGATGCGGTGAACGCCGGGGGTTGAAGTGAACGGGCGCGTTGAGCTGATCACCCAGGCGGAATACGCGCGCCGCCGCGGCGTGGCGAAGTCTGCTGTGGCAAAGGCCGTACGCGAGAGCCGCATCACGCTGATCGACGGCAAGGTGGACCCGGCCGTGGCGGACATCCAGTGGGCGCAGAACACCCGCACGCGGGCCGACAGCGGGCGCGCCACGACGGGGAACGCCAGCGATGCCACCTTACCCATTGCCGACGCGTCCGCGGCGCCCAGCGGCCCGGATGCCAGCCCCGCCGCGCCAGGCTACGCCGACTACCGCGCCATCCGCGAGAAAGCCGAAGCCGAGATGGCCCAGCGCGCGAACGCAAAGGACGCTGGCCTGCTGGTGGAGCGCACCAGGGTCGAGCGCGGCATGTTTGATGTGGTGCGTGCCCTGCGCGACGCCGTGATGGCCATCGGCCAGCGTGCCTCCCCCCGTTGCATCGGCCTGGCCGACGCGCGCGACATCGAGCATGTCATCACCGACGAAACCCGCAAGGCGCTGGAAGGCTTCGAGGCCCGGCTGGCTGCGTTGCTCCCGCCGAAGGAAACCACCTGATGCAGACCCCGCAATTCGTTTTGGGCCTTGACGACGAACTGATCGTGGACGAGTTCGCCTGTGGTGGCGGCATGTCGGAAGCCATCGAGCAGGCCATCGGCCGCCATGTCGATATCGCCGTGAACCACGATGAAGATGCCTGCAGCATGCACGCCGCGAACCATCCGCAGACGGAACACCACTGGAAGGATGTATTTGAGGTCTGCCCGCGCATGGCGACGCACGGCCGTCCCGTTGGCTTATTGCACCTGTCTCCCGACTGCACCCACCACAGCCAGGCCCGTGGCGGCCAGCCTCGCAGCAAGCAACTGCGCGGCCTCGCCTGGGTGGCTGTGCGGTGGGCCGGCGTGAAGCACCCGCGCATCATCACCCTGGAGAACGTCAAGCAGATCCTGCAATGGGGACCGCTGATCGCCAAGCGCTGCCCCAAGACCGGCCGCGTGGTCAAGCTCGACGGCACCGTGGCCGGGCTTGGCGAGTGCGTGCCGGTGCGGCAGCAGCACCTGGTGCCAGACCCCGCCCGCGCCGGGCAGACATGGCGGGCCTTCGTGCGTGCGCTGGAGCGCCAGGGCTACGTGGTGGAGTGGCACGTGCTGTGCGCTGCCGACTACGGCGCCCCGACCACGCGCAGCCGCCTGTTCATGGTGGCCCGGTGCGATGGCGCCCCCATCGTGTGGCCCGAACCCACCCACTTCAAGAACCCGAAGAGGGGCCAGAAGCGCTGGCGCTCTGCCGCCGAGTGCATCGACTGGAGCATCCCGGGCCGCAGCATCTTCGAGCGCGCGAAGCCTCTGGCCGACGCCACCCTGCGCCGCGTGGCCCATGGCATGAAGCGGTATGTGCTGGACAGCGCTGACCCGTTCATCGTGCAGATTGCCAACTGGTCGCGCGATGGCTTGAACAGCGCCCGCGATCCCCTCTCAACGGTTACCGCCTGGCCCAAGGGCGGATCGCATGCAGTGGTTGCGCCTGTGATGGTGCAAGTGGCTCACGGCGCCGGAAAGCCTGGTGGCGTGCAGCGTTGGGGTCTTGGTGCCAGCGACGTGAAGTCACCCATCGGCACTGTCACGGCCAGCGGCGGGCAGGCTCTGGCGATTGGGAGCCTAGTGCAACTCGGACACGGTGACCGACGTGGCAAGGGGCCGGATGCCCCCGACCTCGGCAAACCGCTGCCCGTGATCATGGCTGGCGGTGGCAAGTTCGCCGCCGTCACCGCGTTCGTCGAGCAGGCCAACGGCGGCTTCAACGCCACCCCGGCCCGAGATGCCCGTGAACCTCTGTCCACCAGCACCGCC
>ERZ778018.2078-NODE-2078-length-13727-cov-5.040009_pt1 | contig 13727 bp, 13 predicted proteins | sample MGYA00375748_ERZ778018 | MGnify/ENA primary metagenome ERZ778018 (study PRJEB29350, sample SAMN05509839) | bioreactor metagenome | biome: bioreactor; material: wastewater | place: South Africa: University of Cape Town | collected 2014-04-22 ... | reverse complement strand
CCATCCGTGCCTCGCTGGCAAATTCACTGTGGTCACCTACTGAGCCGCAGCGAAGCATCTCTCGAAGGCTTCCCGCAGCACGACGCTCGGGAAACGGAGAGGAGATTCCTCGCGGCGGCTCGGAATGACAGCAGGGCGACTCGGAAGGGACAAATAATACCGCCTCGTTCCAGCCCCTTCAGTGGGCTTCGCCGCAGGAGCCCGGGCATTTATCCCCGGGCGGGGTCGGGGCGGCAACCCGCTCGGGATCCGACGACTCGTTCTCCCAGGCGGGCCGCAGGCAAGGCCCTGTCCGCCGGTACACGACCACCGTTCTCCTAGGCGGGCCGCAGGCAAGGCCCTGTCCGCCGGTACACGACCACCGTTCCCCGGGCAGGCCGTGGACGAGACGCTGTCCGCCGGTACACGACCAACCTTCCCCGGGCAGGCCGTGGGCGGCAACCCGCTCCCCGGGCGAGCCTCCGGCGACGACCCGCTTCGAACACACGACCCGTCTCCACATCCGGGCATCGGGCGGCGCCTCAGCCTACACGCGCCCGTCTACCGGGCAAACATCCGGCGACGACCTGCGTGGGGGAAGATGACATGCGTGGTGGGGGCCGTCTCGTGTATACGCGCGCATTGGGGCGGGACGTAAGGTCGCGTGAGCGGCGAACACCCTGCGAACAAGAACGCAGGGTTTTCGCACGACGGCCGAATGCCGATAATAACCAGGCGGCGAACGAACGCTGCCGCACGTTTGATTCGATCCGAAGCGGCCGGGAGAGCGCGTGTGACCATCAATCAGGAGCCGCTCACCACACTCGAAGCGGCGCTCAACGCGCGCGATGTGGCAGCCACGACGTCCGCCTTGCGTGAGTTGACCAAATCGGGCGAACTGGCCGATCGCATGGCGAGTCTGACGCGCGCCGAAGCGCGACGGCTGGCCGAAGTGCTGGGCGACGAAGCGCTCGGCGAACTGCTCGGTGAGCTCGATCCGAGCGATGCCGCCAGTATCCTCAGCCTCCTCGCGACCGTCGACGCGGCCGACGTGCTCGAATCAATGGATCCGGACGAAGCGGCTGACGTCGCGGCTGAGATCGCCCCCGAGCGCGTCGACCAGATCCTCGTTGAGATGGAGCCCATTGAGGCCGAAGAACTCCGCGGCCTGATGCTCTACCCGCCGGATAGCGCCGGCGGCCGGATGACGCCGGCCTTCGTGTCGATCGCACCCGATCTCACCGCTCGGCAGACGATCCTGGCGCTCCAACGACTCTCGGAGCAGGCCGAAACCATCTCTTATGTCTACGTTACCGACGAAGCGGATCACCTACTCGGCGTGCTGTCGCTGCGACTGCTCGTGCTGAGTCCGCCCGAGACCCCGATCGCGCAACTGCTCATTCCGGATGTCGTCAGCGTGCCGGTCCTAGCCGACCAGGAAGAGGCGGCGCAGGTGCTGACCGAACGGGGTCTGCTCGCCGTGCCGGTCGTCGACGACGACAATCGCCTGCTCGGCATCATCACGGTCGATGATGTCGCCGACATTCTGGAGCAAGAGACGACCGAGGATATCGAGCGTCTCGGTGGTTCCGAGCCGTTGGAAGAACCATATCTGCGCGCCTCGCCGATCCTGCTCTGGCGCAAGCGCGTCGGCTGGCTGCTCGCCCTCTTCCTGGCCGAGGCGTACACCGGCACGGTGCTGCGCCACTATCAGAGCGAGGTCGAGGCGGTCGTCGCACTCTCCTTCTTCATCCCGCTCTTGATCGGCACCGGCGGGAATGTCGGCTCACAGGTCGTCACGACGATCGTGCGCGCCATGGCGGTCGGCGATGTCCGTTTCAGCGATGTCTTCCGCATCGTGAAGAAGGAGCTGATTACCGGACTGATGCTTGGCGCGGTCATGGCCGCCGCGACCTTCGTGCGTGCCATGACCCTGAGCGTCGGCATCGATGTCGGTTTGACGGTCGCCATCGCGGTGTCGGGCATCGTCATCTGGGCGGCGGTGGTCGGGGCAGTGCTGCCGCTGGTCTTGCGCAAGCTGCGTGTCGACCCGGCCGTCGTTTCGGCCCCGTTCATCTCGACCCTGGTCGACGGCACCGGGCTGATGATCTACTTTACCGTCGCGCGCCTGATGCTCCATCTCGGCTAGAATTGACCTATGCGCCGGGAACCCGAAATCATGGATGCCGTCCCCGGCGTGACGCCAGAAACGGAATGACGATGCGCAATCCGAGCGTCGCCGGCTTTCTTATCATCATGATTGTCTACGCCGTTGCCCTGATCGGCTGGCTGCTCTACGACGGCGGGGCGATTCTCGAAGTCGTTCTGTTCTACTTAATCGGTATCCCGATCGCCGCCATAGCGGTTTGGTGGAGTGGCCGCACCCGCCAGCGGCGCCGCTGAAGCGATTGCTACGGGTTGGCGGTATTCGATGGTACGTCGGACGTCGTGACGGTCAGCGTCCCCTTCATCCCCGCCTGCTCATGTCCCGGAATCGCACAGTAATAGGTGTAGTCGCCCGCCTTGTCGATCGTCACGGTGAACTGAATCTTCTGCCCCGGCTTGACGTCGGCCGACTTCACTTCTTTGCCGCCCACATTCACCGCGAAATTGTGGATGATCGTGCCATCGTTATTGACGAAGAAGTCGATCTTGCCGCTATGCGCCTTGGCAATCGCCGGGGTGATCGAGAACTCCTTTTCGCTCATCGTAAGCGTCGTGTTCCCCACCACCGGGGTACCATTGACCGGTGTCGACCCGGCCCCACCGGCGGAACTGGGCGGCGTCAGCCCGGCCGATGTCGAACTCCCGCAACTCACCAGCACGAGACCCACCGCCGCCAGCGCTGCCAACAGAACCAACCCAAACCACCGTCGATGTACCACGTTGCAACCTTCTTTCGAACTGCGCCGCTCGTTTTACGCACGTCGAATCGTCCCGAACGGCTGGGGCGTCCGGGTACGATGGGCGCAAGGTTGGGGCCATGATGTCGGATTCAGCGTTCCGCCGGCTGCTCGAAACCTGGCCCCGTATCCGCCGTATCCTGGAGTCGGAGCTTCTGGAGGTATTCGACGACGCGAATCGATTGGTCGAGCAGCCGGCCCATATCTTCCGTCTGCTGGGTCAGGCGATCGAACTGGCGTTGGAGATCGAGCAGCTCCGATTCGAGGCGGTTAACGCGTTCAAGCAGATACCCGAACCGCAATGACGCGTTCGGCGCCGGCCGGCCGTCCTCCATCAGGGTCGCTCCTTTCGACGCGGACGCGTCGAACCATGGGCAGCAGGAACGTGATGCGGCGCCGGTCGCGCGGGTGCACGTCGTGGTGGAAACATGGCGCATCGAATCAGTCACGTTCTGCTCTTTCGCCAAAGATTGTGTCATCACGGGTTCCGCGCACACCGACACTGTCTCAAACGCGCTCGCTCTCGGAATGAATTTCCGAGGCGGACGAGGTGACAAGGCATACAGCCTGCCCCGGATGTTTTGAACGCACATGGCCGATTCGACTCGACGTAGAGGCGCGAAAACAGCACACTCTATGTGCAATTGACGAGGCCGCACGTCGCAGGATCGCTGGCGGTTCATCTGTTCTCACGCGAGCGATCTGACGCGGCGATCTACAACAGCCAGGAGCTGGAGGCACCCAAGCATGAATCGACGACGGAGGATCTGGGCGACAGTCGCCATCACCATCATTCTGGTGCTCGCCCTCTCTAGCGCCTCCTTCACCGCTGGATACGTCGTAGGGCATTCCAACGCGGCACCAGCCGCGGCGACAACCCCAGCGACCACAGACGTGCCCGAATTCGAGATCTTTTGGCAGGCGTGGGATCTGGTGCACAAGAATTATGTCGACCAGAAAGCGGTCGACACCAAGACCCTCACCTACGGCGCGATCCAGGGGATGATCGACTCGCTCGGTGATGTCGGGCACTCCCGCTTCCTGACGCCGGACGATCTGAAGGATGAGCAGCAGTCGCTCTCCGGGCAACTGGAAGGGATCGGCGCCGAGGTTTCAATGCGTGACGGCCAGCCGGTCATCGTCGCGCCGATCGCCGGTTCGCCGGCTCAGAAGGCGGGCGTGATGGCGGGCGATATCATCTTGAAAGTCGACGGCAACGACATCACCGGGAAGTCACTCGACGACGTCGTCAACATCATTCGTGGCCCGGCCGGTACGTCGGTCACGATTACGGTCATGCATCAGGGCGAAACGGCGCAGACCGACATCAAAATCGTGCGCGCCAAGATCAACGTGCCGAGCGTCACCTGGGCGATGCTGCCCGGTACGAAGACGGCGCATATCCTCGTGAGCCAATTCGCCAGCAACGCGACAGCCGGCCTCGTGACCGCTATCGACGATGCGAAGGATGCCGGCGCCACCTCGATCGTGCTCGACCTGCGCAACGATCCGGGCGGTTTGCTCGATGAAGCAATCGGCGTGACGAGCCAGTTCGTGAAGCAAGGGAACGTGCTTCTGGTCCAGGACGCTCAGGGCAAACGAACGCCGGTCACGGTGCGCAGTGGCGGTAACGCGCTCGATATTCCGATGGTCGTGCTGGTCAATAACGGCACAGCCAGCGCCGCCGAAATCACGGCGGGAGCGCTTCAGGATCACCAGCGCGCCAAGGTGATCGGCGAAAAGACGTTCGGCACCGGCACGGTGCTTTCGACCTATCATCTGAGCGATGGCTCGGCGATCCTGCTCGGCACCGAGGAGTGGTTGACGCCGGACGGTCGTGAGATCTGGCACAACGGCATCACGCCGGATATCGACGTCGCCCTACCGGATGGCGCGACGCCACTGACGCCGGAACAGGAGACGGACATGAGCGCCGATGAGCTGCAGAAGAGCCAGGATACCCAGCTCCTGCGCGCCCTCCAGGAGCTCAACAATCCAGCCGGCAGTGCCGCCACGCCAACGCCGTAGGGCCATCTCACGGTGTAGACGTAGGGGGCAACCGGTGTGCTCCCGCCGGTCGCTCGGAACGTCGGGCGACCGTTTCCTCATGCGAGTCGCGCTCAGCCGAGATCGAAGGTGATCGTTTGACCGTGGCTGAAGAGGCTCATCAGGAAGCTCGGGCTGAACGAGAGCAGAAAGCCATTCGACTCATTCGCCGGTACCTGAAATGCGATTTCTCCGTGGATCGAACCGAGCGCCGGGATCGTCTGCGGCAGGCTCGGCGAGGTGAGATCGGTTTTCGGCGTTACATCGCCGTCCATCGGGAACTCCGTGCCGCTCTTGTCCAGGACGATGAACTGCGCCGCCGGTGACATACGGGCGTTGTTCGTATCGAGGTTCTGAATGACGAGATCAAGCACCAGAAAACGCATGCCATCGTTCGGCAGCACCCCGTCAATATCGGTCCGGTTGATCACCCTTTTCACCGTCACGACATAGGTGCCGATATGCGCCTGCTGACCGACCGCGTAATGGCCGTCACTACCAGGAGTCGCGACGCCGGTCGGCATCGGACCGGTCGGGTTGCCGCAAGCCGCCCCGCCGATCACGATGAGCAGACCAAGGATCATCGGTATGAGGAACTGCCGCTTCACGCTCGTTTTCTCCATTCGACCGAGTTCATGTCCGCTCACAGCGCTGCCGGGCGCACCCGAAGCGCGTCGCTATTGTACCGACCGGCGCCCCTCATCGTGCTCCGCGGTCAACGGTACGACGGACACGGTCGATCTCCTGTACCGAAGAACAGGCGCCAACCGGCGGATCGTTCACTAGCCGAACCGCGAACGGCTGGCTAAACTTGTTTTAACAATGGCGCTCACGTCGGTCGTGCGTACGTACGAGTTGTGACTCGGAGACGACCAATCGAACAGTTGATAACGGAGTATGGCGTTTATATCGTCGCGCTGCTGATCTTCGTCGGCGAGCTTGGTGTGCCGACCGGTATACCGGCGGAACTGGCGCTTTTGATCGCCGGCAGCTACGGCGTTCACTCCTTCTCCGGACTCGTCTTCGCCGTTGCGCTGATCGTCGTCGCCGATATGGCGGGCACCACGACGTTGCACATCGTCTCGCGCACCGGCGGTTCGCGCCTGCTTAACCGGCTCCTGCTGAAATTTGGGAAGCGAAGTGAGGAGACGATCGCGCGCTGGCGCGCTCGCCTTGGCGGCCACGATGTCGTCGCCGTCGCCGTGGGGCGCATGCTGCCACTCGTACGCATGTATATCTCGATCGGCGCCGGGCTGTTGCAGATTCCCATGCGCGATTTTTTGCTCGGATCGCTGCCGGGCGCCTTCATCTGGGGCGGCGTGCCGCTCGTTCTTGGCTACTACCTGCACGGCGACGTGCAGCAGTTCGCCACCAACTACGCCACGATTTCGCATCTCATCTTCGTCATCCTGCCGGCTCTGACGATCAGCGCGCTGGTAATGTGGTGGGTGCGACGCGGTCATACGCGCTGGAGCAAGCTGCGACGAGGCCGCTCGGCCGCCGGTATCCTGACGGCCTCGATCAGCGTGGTCATCATGGTGCGCGCGCTCGTCGTCAATACGGACGTGATCGAAAGCGGCCTGGCCGCGCTGCATCACACAATTCTGACGACCTGGTCGATCGCACTGGCCGCACTGGCCATCGCGCTGCTGAGCGTCGCGCTCAACGATCTCCGTGTCGCGATCCGGCATCGTCAACCGCAACGCTCAGCGACGCACGAGGCGGTGCAGGAGTTGACGACGACGGTCGTCTGGCTGGCGCTTGTGATCAGCACCGGCACACTCATCTTCCTGATTGCCAGTCACTACGCGCTCTTTTAGGAGAGCCGCGCTTCATCCCACCCTCATCGCCAGGCGTACGCGTTGCCCTCAGAGCGGTCGTTCAGCGATACACTACGTGTGATGAATCGCGGCCCTGCGACCATTGACGAACCTTCCGGACGGGCGGCGACGTTTGCTACACAGAACTGCAGAGGGGAGCCGGCGCGCATGCGCATCGATCCAATCGAGCTCGATGATGTTGAGGACGACGATGTCAGGAAGGTGCTCGATGGCCAGGCGCGCAAGTGGGGTGCGCCACTGCTCAACCACCGGCTGTACGCCCGACGGCCGTCGATCTTCCGTGGCGCGCGCGGCATGTGGGGCGGCATCGACGCCTCGAGACTGATTGATGGGCGGCTTGCCTCGCTCGTCAACGTGCGCGTCGCCTCGATCAACGGCTGCGTCTTCTGACAGGACATCAACGCCGCCGTTGGCGGCGAACTTGGAGTGCCGGACGAGCAGTTTGCCGAACTCGCGAACTACGCCGAGAGCGACCGTTTCGACGACCGTGAGCGGACCGCCCTCGCCTACGCCGACAGCATGACAATCACCGGCCGTGACGTCGACGACGCGCTTTTCGCCCGCCTCAGCAGCTACTTCTCGCCCGACGAGATCATCGAACTGACCGCTATCATCGCCTGGGAAAACTCCTCCAGCAAATTCAACCGCGCGCTGAGGGTGCCATCGCAGGAGCTGGTCGAACGAGACAAAGCGCGGCGTGCGGAGCGAGACAGGCGCCGAGCGGCGCGTGGCGTATCACACGAGGGTTAATCCGGTCGGCAACAGCGACCGACCGGCACAGCGTGCTCGGCGAAGATCAACGGCCGTCGGCGTGTAGCGCATCGGCAACGACATCTTCAAGGGCAAGTGCGCGTCCCGCTTCGAATTGTGCCGACCACGCCACCTCACCAAGCGCGCAGCGTCCCCTGTCGGCGGTCTGCTGGACCTCCGCCTTCTCAGGCTCCGAGCTCACGGCTCCAAGACGCGTGCGCACCCGCCGCGCGGCACCGAGCAAGCGCGCGGCACGGGGCATATCTCCCGTTGTAACCGCGACGGCGGCCATCGCTTCCAGCGTGACAGCGATCTGCCGGGGATCATTCAGTTCAACCTTCAGCTGGAGCGCTTCCCGCAAAAGGTCATGCGCACGTGCCGTATCTCCCATCCGGCGCGCCACGTTGCCGAGATTGGTGAGTTGGACGGAGACGGAATCACGGCGCCCGATCCGCCGATCGATGGCCAGCGACTCCTCAAGGTACGCAGAGGCACGATCGAGATCGCCCATGTAATACCAGGCCGCTCCAAGGTTGTTGAGCGCCCGGCCGAGCGTACCCAGTTCATCCAATTCACGCGCCGTCTGCACGCACGCTTCCCAGATCGTCGCGGCGCGCGGAAGCTCCGCGTTGTCATAGGCCGCACCGCCCATCAGGATACGGACATTGAGCTCGCCGCGCATGTCACCGTCCGCTCGATAGAGCGCCGCGCTCTGTTCAAACCACTCGCCGCCTCGTTCGCGTTCGCCCTGGGCGATAAGCATCATCCCACTTGCCTCGCACAGACGAGCCCGCATTCGAAGCGGTGCGTCGCCTGCTTCCGGGCGGTCCAGGGCGTGTTCCACCCACTCCCATCCTTCCCCGACGTACCCTCGCAGCAACCAGAAGTGACCGAGCGCACCAGCCAGCCGCATTTCCAGGTCGGGCTCCGGCTCCGCGCGCGCGAACGCCAGCGCAGCCCGCAGGTTGTCGAGTTCTGCTTCAAGTCGCGGGATCCAGATGGCGCGCTCGAAGCCGGTCAGTGTCGGGGCTGCCTGTTCGGCAAGTGCGAGATAGTATTCCGCGTACCGTTTGGGAAGGGCCATCGACTCCAAGTCGCGAGCCAGCCGCTCGGCGGCGAACTGGCGCACCAGTTCGTGAAGGCTATAGCGACCGGGTCCGGCTTGCCGGAGCAACGACTTGTCGACCAACTCAACCAGCGTCGCGGCCGTGACTGCGGCCACCGTCAGCGCCGCCTCCCGTTCGAAGCTGCCTCGAAAAATGCTCAAACGCGCCAGCGCGCGCCGCTGGCGTTCGGTGAGCAAATTCCAGGTGGAATCGAAGATCGACCAAAGGCTGCGCTGCCGATCCGGGGTATCTCGGGTCCGTACGGGGAGGGAATCGAGGTCAGCCTGGAGCGCATTGCCAATCTCGTCAGGCGCGTAGTGATCGACCCAACTGGCCGCCAACTCGATGCCAAGCGGCAATCCATCGACCAAGCGGCAGAGTCGTGCGGCGCCGGCAAGTTCGCGCGGGTCTTCACCCCAACCGGGAACCCGGCGCCGCGCATGGTCGAGGAACAGGCGTACGGCGACCTGTTCGCCGGGATTCGCCTCGCCGCTGGCTGGAACGGGAAGTCCAGCGAGTCGCACCGGCACCTCACCTCTGAGGGCCAGAGGCTCACGCGACGTGGCCAACAGGGAGAGGGTTGGAGCTACTTCCAGGAGTCGGTGGATGACGGTTCCCGCTTCGGGAAGATGCTCGCAATTGTCCAACACAAGTAGCGCGGTTCGGTCGTGGAGACTCGTCGCCAGTCCGTCGAGCGCACTGCGCTGACCGTCCAGAATCAGGCCAAGGGCCGCGGCAATTCCGCCGGCAAGGGCGGCACGTTGGAGATCCGGGTCATCGTCAGCCTGGACACCGGTCAAGTTGACCCACCATACGTCATCACGGAATTTTGGTCGTAACGCCCAGGCAGCCTCCAGCGCGAGGCGCGTCTTGCCGACACCACCCATGCCGACCAGCGACACCAGCCGCGTCGAGCCGACCATAAGCTCGGTCAAACGCTTCAGTTCATCCTCACGGCCAATGAGGGGCAGCAGGGGCGCCGGCAACGACGGCGCTCGAACTGAGTGTTGGGCGCGCGGCCGCCACCCGGCGCTGAGAGCGGGATCACCGACTCGAATTCGTTCAGCGAGCTGGACGGTCTCGTCGTCGGGGGCGACACCGAGTGCGTCGCGCAAGACGTCGACGCAGCGGGCATACGTGGCCAGCGCGCTGGCACGATCTCCGCTCATCGCGTGCGCCAGCATGAGCTGGCGAAAGGCGACCTCTCGCCAGGGGTCGAGCGCCAGCTGGCGTGAGGCGGCCACGGCGGCTTCGGAAGCCTGCCCTTCGGCAAGATGCCGCTCAGACAGCCGTTGGAGCACCCGCAGCGCTTCCTCGCGAAGCTGTTCGCGCCGGAGAAAGAGCCACTCTTCGAACTCCTCGCAACCCGGCAGATCGAAACCGGCAAGCAACTCGCCGTGATAGAGGGCAACGGCACGATCGAGATCGGCTCCGTCGGTGCTTTTGGCGAGTTGCAGGAATTCCACGGCGTCGACCTGGGCCTCATCGACGCGCCACTGCAGTTCCGTGGGCGTCACGGAGAGCGGCGCTTCGCCATAGGTGAGCGCGGCGCGCAGCCGCACCACCGCCTGCGTCAGGTTGCGCAGCGCGCTTTCGGTCGGAAGCTCGGGCCAGAGGAGACCGGCGAGGGTGCTACGGCGATGGGGGCGATCAGACTCGAGCGAAAGGTAGGCCAGAAGTGCTTCGACTTTGGCACCGCGGAAACGGCTGATGGTCACGGCGTCGTAGCGAACCTGGAAGGTGCCCAGAAGCGCGATGGCATACCCCACTGGAGTCTCCCTGCCCAGCATCGAGCCGGTCGCCAGCCAATCTTTTGCCAGCACCTCAAGTTTGACTCCAGCAACGAGTGCGCGCAACAGCCAAACGGACACATGCCGGCTGCGATCATATCCGGTCGCACTTCGGTCGCACGCTGGTCGCACGACCCCACTACTCTGGAGCAAAGGAAAGGGTGGGAGTGGTGACGGAGGGAGAGGATCGAAACCAGGTGCGACCGCGCAAGCACGTTTTCCTGCTCTCGTTGTGGCAAGAGCACCCAAGCGGTGTCTGGCGCGCCTCGCTGCAAGTGGCCGGTAGACCGGAGCGCCGGGGCTTTGCCACCGTCGAGTACCTCATCGCCTATCTGTTACAGCTCACCGGGCCAGATGGTCCCGAGGTCGAAGGGTTACCCCTTTCGCCGGAGGAGTCGGCGTGATTCGCGCGGTCAAGATTCGTGAGGTGGGAAATGGAGGGATAGCCCGGAAGCATCAACCGCTGACTCGCGACTAATCTGGAGTTTTCACCGACGGCCTTCATCAATAGCGACGAAATCAACAGGGACATGGAAGGGAGTTCGTAATGTCTCGGCCCGGAACCCAAGCTACCACGTGGCGGCTCATTACCTCGATCGTGTTCGTGCTCGCGATGCTGGGAGTCTTCGTGCCGGCCACGCTCGCCGCAGGCGTTTGCCCCGCAACCGAAAGCGACGTGCAGAGTTTGATCAGCGCGGGTGGAGCCATCGACTTGAACTGCTCCACTGATACCACGATTCTGTTCACGAGTTCCATCACCGTCGGCAATCCCGTTCAGTTAGATGCCTCTGGCTCGGCCGGGGTCATTACTTTTGATGGCGGTCGGCAAACCCAACTCTTCTCCGTGAGCGGTGACGCGAGCCTCACACTCACCTCGTTGACCCTAACCAGAGGGAGCAACCCTCAAGGCGCGGCGATTGATAACGAAGGCACGCTAAACGTGAGCGGCAGCACGTTTGTCTCAAACGGCATCCCGTACGCTTCTGGGTCCGCGATCTATAACGCAGGCACGCTGAACGTGAGCGACAGCACGTTTGCCTTAAACGGCACAATGTTCGGTACCGAAGGTGCAATCTATAACACAGGCACGCTGAACGTCGATACCAGCACGTTCTCGGGCAATATCGCCTGGCAGGGCGGTGCGATCGCCAACTTCTACGGGTCCGCTGTTGTCGACAGTTCCACCTTCTTCTTGAACTGGGCTCAAGAGGGAGCGGGAATCTGGACTGTTGGCAACGACGCCGGTAACGAATTGATCGTCAGCAACAGCACCTTCACACAGAACGACGTCCAATCCGATGGATCGGCGTTCTCGATCAACTCCACGTCGACCACCGTACGCAATAGCACCTTTTCCGGAAATACCGGTCGGTCAACCGTCTACGTGGGGACCCCCGCACCAACAACGCTCCTCAACAATACGTTCGCCGGGAACAACCCGAGCTATGTAACGATCTCCGCCAACCATTCAACGTTAACCGAGGGCGGCAACATCTTTGACACGATCTGGAACTCCTGCTCCGTGGTCTCAATTGTCGACCTCGGCTATAACGTCGACCCAACCGGTTCGTGCACCGGGCATCTCAGCGGCACGGGCGATGTCGACGGCGATCCGATGCTCGGCACGCTTGCCAACAACGGCGGCCCGACTCAGACCTTCGCCCTTTTGGCCGGCGGTACGGCGATCGATCGCATTCCAACCTCATACACCTATGTCGACGTCAACAGCAATAATGTCCCGCTCTGCCCCAGCACCGACCAGCGCGGAGCCCCTCGCCCGCAGGGCAATGCGACGTTCTGCGACGCGGGCGCCTTCGAGTCGGATCTCCCCGCGGCTCCGCCCGATTCGACCTCACCCGTAATCACGCCGAATATCAGCGGGACGCTCGGCAACAATGGCTGGTACACGAGCGACGTGACCATCACCTGGTCGGTGGCTGATGCCGAGTCGGATATCGCCTCCAGGAACGGATGCGATGCAACGACCATCAGCAGCGACACGACGGGCACCACGCTGACCTGCTCGGCGACGAGCGCCGGTGGCACGAACACGCAATCCGTCACCATCATGCGCGATGCGACCGCGCCGACGCTCAGCCCATCCATCAACCCGAACCCGGTGCTGCTCAACGGCTCGGCGACGGCCGATTCGAACGCGAGCGACGCGACCTCCGGCATGGCCGGTTCCAGCTGCAATTCCGTCGATACAAGCAGCGTCGGTGCCCATACCGTCAACTGCAATGCGACCGATAACGCCGGCAACACAGCCAATGCCCCGGCCGGATATACCGTTTCGTATCAGTTCAGCGGATTCACCAGACCCGTCGACGGCACCGTGCTGAACGCTGCGAAAGCGGGCCAGACGATCCCATTGAAGTGGCGACTGACCGACGCGAACGGCGATCCGGTGACAACCCTGAGCAGCGTCAGCGTCACGACTGTCGGTTTGCAGTGCGGTGCCGGCACCTCGGCTGACCAAGTATCCGAGTACGCCAGCGGCGCCTCGGGCTTGCAGAACCTGGGCGATGGCTACTACCAATTCAACTGGGCCACGCCGAAGAGTTACGCGAACTCTTGTACGACGCTGCGCCTGAATCTCGGTGAAGGCAGCAACTCGAACCCGATCTACCATACGGCCAACTTTGGCTTTACGAAGTAGCGCCGAAGCGTCAGTCCACGAGAGCGCCGGTTCATCCCGGCGCTCTTCTCTATTGGAGCAGGTGTGATTGGCGGCACGCCCACTCCGCATCAGCGATCCTCGCCCACCCCTCGCTGTCCGTTCGCCATCCCCGGCCGGCTCTGCTAGACTGGTCCCTGGCTTGACTATGATGATGAAGAGTAATTACCTCACAGTGCCATGGCGACGCCGTACGGTTGGCGAACGCCGCAACAAGCGAGGTCGCACCGGCGTTGCGAATGCGGCGCTGCGGCGTGCGCTCAGTGCATTGTTGCTCGCGCTCACGCTCGGCACGGCGTTCAGCGGTGTGGCCGGAGCGGCGCCCGATTTCGCCGACGATGCGTTCGCGAATGTTTGGACTCGCACGGATGCGCCGGTGCAGTCCACGTCAGTTGCACGCAGCTGGTTCTGGGGACCGCAGGCGAACAGTGGCCCGCTCTACGAGCGCTATCTCGATGCGCCGAATCAGGAACGCCTCGTTCAGTACTTCGATAAGGGCCGCATGGAGATCAATGATCCCGCCGGCGATCGCGCCGATCCCTGGTTCGTGACCAGCGGGCTGCTCGATCGTGAACTGATCAGCGGCCAGATCGGAAGAGCACACGTCTGAACTCCAGTCACCTTGTAATCTCGTA
>ERZ778018.2076-NODE-2076-length-13731-cov-4.875768_pt1 | contig 13731 bp, 11 predicted proteins | sample MGYA00375748_ERZ778018 | MGnify/ENA primary metagenome ERZ778018 (study PRJEB29350, sample SAMN05509839) | bioreactor metagenome | biome: bioreactor; material: wastewater | place: South Africa: University of Cape Town | collected 2014-04-22 ... | reverse complement strand
GCGGGGGGAACCCCACTTGTGGGGTCGGGCCGGCACGGCCGGATGAGGGTCGTGGCGCTTCGAGGCGCATGACGACCCCGCACCCGAAATCCGTGGCGATTCCGACGGCCCTCATCCGCCCTTCGGGCGCCTTCTCCCGGGGGGAGAAGGGAATACGATTTCCCCTCGATTAGATGGACGGATCGATGACCGACGCCGATCCGATCCCATTCGCCGACGAGCCCCCCTCGGGGGTGAAGGCTTCGGCCGCCTCTCCGCCGCCTCGTCAGGCGACGGTCCCCATCGAGGCCGACGGCAAGCCGACGCGAAACGGCCGGGCGCTGGCGATCGTCCTGACGGTCTCGGCCTGCGTCCTGCACGGCGTCGCCGTCTGGCTCGGGATGGGGGGCGCCGACGGCCTCCGCAACGGCTGGCCGCTCTGGCGCGACGACCACCCGCTTTATTATCACAGTGCGTTGGTCACCCGGTCGTTCCTCCGGCAGTCGGGGACGACGGCCGGCTACGACCCCGGCTTCATGGCGGGCTATCCCAAGAGCGTCGTCTTCCCGGCCTCGTCGACGCTCCCCGAGGTGGTCGTCTGGGCGTTCGGCGGCGACCGTCCTGAATGGGCCTACAAGCTTTACGTGCTGATCGGCACGGCGCTCGCCCCCTGGCTGGTGGCGGCGGCCTGCTGGGTCTGGAGGCTGCGGGCGGGGGGCGCGACGACGGCCGTCTGGCTCTACCTGGTTTACATCTGGACCGATTTCCCGATCAACTACGCGGAATTCGGGATGGTGCCGTACCTGCTGGCGGTCCCCCTGAGCCTGGTCGCGACGGGGGCGTTCGGCCGGTTCCTCGACGTCGGCGGTTTCGGCCGCTGGCTGGCGGCCTCGCTGCTGTCGGCGTCGGCGTTTCTGGTCCATCTGACCTCTGCCATGATCGTCGGCCCCGCCGGCGCGGTCGCATACCTCGCCTGCCGGTCGCGGCTGACGTTCAAGCGGCGGCTGGGCGTCTGGACCCTTCCGGCGGCGGTCCTGGCGTTGAACGCGTTCTGGTGGCTGCCCTTGGTCTGGCTCTCCCAGACCAAGGGGGCCAGCGACTTCGTGTTTCGGCACCCGGAAGGGGCGGCGCGGCGGATCGTCCAGATCGCGGTCGCCGAGGCGCCCGTCCAGGTGATCCTGATCATGCTGGGAGCCCCCGGGCTGGTCGTGCTCTGGCGTCGCCGCCGCGGCACGGGGGCGGCGCTCTGCGGGTTCTGCGGGGCGGGCTTCTTCTGGGGATACCTGTCCGGGGACGTCCGGGCGTTCGACTTCCTCCAGCCGGGGCGGCACACCTACGCGTTTTACACGGGACTGACCGTGGCGGTCGGCGCGGGTTTCAGCCCGCTTCTGGAGGCGCTTCGGCCCAGGCGATTGGGACCGCTTCGGCTCGACCACTGGGCCGTGGCCGCGGCCGTCTTGATCGGGGTTCGAATCCTGGGGGTCTCGCTGGCGGGCTCGGCGCAAGCCCGGCTGGGGGGTCCCGAGCCGTTCCTGTCGAGTCGGCCGTCGCCCCGGCTGGTCTGGGTGGTCTCCGGGATCAAGGCCCATGCAAAGCCCGGCGACCGCGTGCTTTACGAGGAAGGGGGCTTCGACGTTCCGGGGACGCCCGACCCGTATCAGCGGGGCCGATTCAGCGGCCTGATCCCCGAGCGGACGGGGGTCGAGCTGATCGGCGGCCCGTATCTGCACGCGGCCCTGCGGACCAACTTCACGCAGTTCGGCGAGGGGAAGCTGTTCGGCGTCGCCGAGTGGGACCGGACCTTCTTCGAGACCTACGCCCGGCTCTACCGGCCCACCCTGATGGTCTGCTGGACCCCTCGGGCGCGACGGTTCTGCCAGTCGAACCCCGACCTGGCGACGGTCTTGGAGGACGACGGCGCACTCCTGATCGCCCGGATCACGGGCTTCGAGGGGGACGCCGTGCGCGGGAAGGCCAAGGTGACGGCCGAGCCGGGGCGGCTGACGGTTCGCGAGATGGAGCCCGATCTTGACGGATCGGTGGTCTTGCGGTATCACTTCGTCCCGAGCTTGCAGGCCCAGCCGGCCGTCCCGTTGGACGCCGTGCAAGAAGAGGGGGACCCGGTTCCGTTCATCCGGATCCGACCTTCTCCCGGGGCGTCGGAGGTGGAATTGGAGATGATTCCGCCGATTCCGATCCCCTGGGCGTCCGGCCGGTGAAGTGAAGGGCATCCTTTGAAGTCCGCGGCGAAGCCCCGATGCTGGTTCGCTCTGCGTGGCTTTCTCCAGGGAGGGAGTACGCCGTGCTCGAGATCGACACCGGACCCCGACGCCTCGTCATCGGCCGGTTCGCGCGACCGTTCTTCTGGTTCCTTTGGGCGACGATCGTGGTCACCGCCGCGGCGTTCTATTACCCCAAGGCCGCCGACCAGCGCAGCGCCTTCGTGCGTTGGCAGCCCCAGGTCTTGAAGTTCTGGAACGGGGTGAACATCTACGACAAGATGTACTTCCCGAACCCGCCGATCATGCCGATCACGCTCCGCCCGTTGATGACCCTGCCGCCGGTCGCGGCCGCGCTGTCGTGGTTCTTGATCAAGGCGGCGCTGACGACGATCACGCTCTTGATCTGCTTCGACGTGGTCAAGCTGCCGGGTCGAACCACGCCGCCGCCGTTCTTCCAGACCGCGATCCTGCTTCTGAGCCTGCGGCCGATCCTCGGCGACCTCCACCACGGCAACATCAACCTGCTGATCCTGTTCCTGCTGGCGGTGATGTTCCATGCCTGGCGGAACGGATACGACGTGGCCGCGGGCCTGTTGCTGGGCCTGGCCATCTCGTACAAGGTGACCCCCGCGCTGTTCGCCCCTTACTTCTTCTACAAGAAGTCGTGGCGGACGGTGGGGGCGACGTTCCTGGGTCTGGCCCTGTTCCTGGTGGTCATCCCCAGCCTGGTGCTGGGCTCGGACTTCAACACGCTCTGCCTGGAGACCTGGTGGCACCGGATGCTGACGCCGTTCCTGATGGAAGGCAACGCCAGCCCCCAGGAGCCCAACCAATCGGTCGTCGGCGTCCTGACGCGGCTGCTCACCGAGATCAAGCCGGGGACCGACCGCTACGACGTCCAGCTCGATCTGAACCTGGCGTCGCTGCCGCCTCACGTGGTCGGCCTGCTCGTCAAGAGCGTGGCCCTGGGCCTGGTGGGGCTGCTCGGCTTCTTCTGCCGAACCAAGGACCCCGACCGCAAGAGCCCCCTCTACCTGGGCGAGATCTCCCTGGTGGTGCTCACCATGCTGTTCGTCTCGGAGCGGAGCTGGAAGCACCATTTCGTCACCCTCGTGTTCCCCTACACCTACCTCGTGTACGAGTTGTACTCGCCCGGCCTGACCTCGCGAGCCCGGTACGCGATCGCCGCCGCCCTGACCACCTCGTTCCTCTTCATGGCGAGCACGTCGAGCGAGCTCGGCGGACTCTTCGCCGACGGCACGGGGCACGACGTCGCGCAATATTACGGTATGTTCATGTGGGCGGCCGTCGTCCTGTACGTCGCGGTCGCCTGGCGGCTTCGGGTCGGTCAGTCGGGAGTCGCCGCCGCGCCCGCGACCGCAACGCCCGACCGCGAAGCCCCCGCGCCCAACCACGCGCTGCGGCCGGCGTAAATGACGCTCGAAGCCGACTGAACCGCCCCCGGGCGCCGCGCCCTTCCGACCGATTCCAATCCTGGTCTCTTCATCGACCGCCGCCGCGGGCCTCGCGACGGCTGGTCGATCTCGCATGCCGGCGCTTCGGCCGACTTTGCCGGTTTTTCAGATTTCAACGATTAGCTCAAGTCCGCCGGGCGCGACGACCGATCCCATCTTCATCTCTCAAATCGAGGTGGGCGGCCGGGAACTTCGAAGGCCGATCGAAACCACCTCCGTCCGAAACGACGGCGTCCAGGATCTCTGCGGCGCCGACGACGTCCAGATCCAGGCTGCCTGCCAAGGAGGGCCGATGAAACCGTCGAATGAACTGCCGCGGAAGCGTCGTGAGAGGCTTTGCTCCGTCGATCGCCTTGAAGACCGCACGGTGATGAGCGCGGGGATGGGAAGCACCTTCGCCATCGTCCCCGGGACGATCGCCGCGGCCGGCCAGGTCTCGACGGCCCAATTCAAGATCGACCCCGGCTACTTCACGGGGGGCAAGGGGGGCCGGCTGGTGGTCGGCGTCGACGTCGCGGCCGACCCGAGCTCGGCCGTCAAGCCGTCGATCGTCTCGATCCAGGCCGAGGGGAGTCGACGGCCGATTCGCGTCCAGCACGCGACCTACGCGCATTCGGTCGTCAAGGCGCAGGGGCTGGCGACGCCGGTCAGTTCGGCCGTCACGGCCACGCTGAACGTCCCCCCGGCCGGCTCGCCCCCGACCTCGTACACGCTCAACGTCAAGGGCCTGTCGGGGACCACCGGCAAGTACCTGCTCGGCTTCTTCCTGCCGGGCGACACCAACGGCGACGGCTCGGTCGATCAGACCGACGTCAAGGCGATCAAATCAAGCATGGGCGCGTCGTCCGGCAGCACGAATTACAAGTTCGACGCCGACGCCAACCGCGACGGCAAGATCAACGCCGCCGACGTCCGGATCGCCATGCAGAACCTCGGCGCCAAGACCACGATCAGCCCGGTCGTGAACGTCGTCCTCGACCCGGCCTCCGACGGACCGCTGCACAGCCGGATCACCAGCATGCGGAACGTCCACTTCACAGGCCAGGCCACCCCCAACGCGGCGGTGACCTTCAGCGAACTCAACCACAACTCCCCCGGCGCGACGACCACCACCGGCGCCGACGGAAATTACAGCATCATGGTGCCCCTCGGCGACGGCTCCAACACCTTCAAGGTGACCACCGCCGACGGCTTCGGCCAGTCGATCACCGGCCAGATCAGCCCGGTGACCTGGTCGGCCAACCCGCCGACCGTCGTCAACACCCCGCCGACGACGACCTGACGCCGGCCCCCGACTTCAGCGCCCGGACGACGGCCTCGCGCGTCACCGCGTCGTCGTCGCCCCGGAACCGCTCCAGCGCCTCGCGGGCGGGCGCCGAGCCGATCCGGCCCAGCGCCCAGGCCGCGGCGCCTCGAATCACCGGATCTTCGGCGAGGTCCGCCAGCCGATCGACGAGGGCCGTCGTCGCGCGGTCGTCGCGGGCCGACCCCAGGGCCAGGGCCGCGTTCCGCACCAGCCCGACCCGCCGCGCCCGCTCAAGGGCCGCCCCTCGAAGTGCCCGCTTCCAATCCCCCTTCGATCGATCCAGCCATTCCACCAGGTCGGGCTCGACCCAATCGTCCCGCGCCTCCAGATCGCTGACGCGGCCGGCGGGCGCCTTGCGGTTCCAGGGACAAACGTCCTGGCAGACGTCGCAGCCGAACACCCAGCCGTCGAGGCGGTCGGCCTGGTCGTCGGGGATCGCGCCGCGATGCTCGATCGTCCAGTAGCTGATGCAACGCCCCGCATCAAGCTGGTACGGCCCGTCGAACGCCCCCGTGGGGCAGGCGTCCAGGCACCTCGTGCAGGTCCCGCAATGGCTCGCGCCGTGAGGGGCGTCGGCTTCGAGATCGAGATCGACCAGCAACGCGCCCAGAAAGGTGAAGCTCCCCAGCTTACGGTCGATCAGCAGCGTATTCTTGCCGATCCACCCCAGCCCGGCGAGCCGCGCGTAATCGCGCTCCAGCAACGGCGCGGTGTCGACCACCGCGCGCCCCTGGACCTCCGGGCGCTCGGCCTTCAGCCAGTCGAACAGCTCGGCGAGCCGCGCCCGAAGGACCTGGTGATAGTCGCGCCCCTTCGCGTACCGCGCGATCTTGCCGGGAGAAGGAGCGGACGGCCCGTCGGCCGGCGCGCCGTAGACCATGCTGACCATGACCACCGACCGAACGCCCTCGAACACGTGGGCGGGATGGGCGCGGGCCTCGGCGTGTCGTTCCAGGTAATCCATGCCCGCGGCGCGGCCGGCGTCGAGCCATTCGCGGAATCGGTCGTAGTCGGGGGGCGTCCGCGCGTCGGCGACCCCGACGCGGTCGAAGCCCAACTCGACGGCCCTGGCCTTCAGCCGGCGCGTGAGGTCGCGGTCGGGATCGGTCATCGCGTCGGCTCGTTCTTGGGAACGCCCGGCTCAGACGGCCGCGCGTTGGCCGAGGGCCGAGGAATCCTTGACGCCCAGGAATTCATAGATCTGCCGGGTCGCGTCGGAGCGGTTGAGGGTGTAGAAGTGCAGCCCGCGGACCTGGTTGTCCAGCAGGTCGCGGCATTGCTCGGTGGCCCAGTGGACGCCGACCTTGGCGACCGACTCGGCCGAGTCTCCGCACCGCTCGACGGCCCGTAGCAACCGGGCCGGAATTCGCGCCCCCAGCGCCAGCTCGGCGATCCGCGCCAGGTTCTCCCTGGACGTCACGGGCATGATCCCGGCGAGGATCGGCACCCGGATTCCCGCCAGGTCGCAGCGCTCGCGGAAGTCGTAGAAGTCGGCGTTCTGGAAGAAGAGCTGGGTGCAGATGTAATCGGCGCCGGCGTCGACCTTGCGCTTGAGGTTGTCCATCTCCTGGAGCCGATTGGGGGTCCCGGGATGCCCCTCGGGGAAGCCCGCGACCCCGACGCCGAACCCCCGCGAATCAACCGCGTCCGAACGCGAGCGGACGAACCGAACGAGTTGATCCGCGTACTGAAAGGCGTCGTTCCCACGGTCGTAGCCCTGAAGGTTGCGCGGCGGATCGCCCCCGAGCGCGAGGATGTTCTCAATCCTGGAATCGGCGTAGCGCGTCAGGATCGCGTCGAGTTCGGCCTCGGAATGGCAGACGCAGGTCAGGTGCGAGACGGCGGTGAGATTGGTCTCGCTCTGGATTCGGACGATCAGATCATGCGTCCGCTCACGGGTCGAACCGCCGGCCCCGTAGGTGACCGACACGAACGAAGGCTGAAGCGACTGAAGATGCTCCATCGTCTCGAACAGATCCGCCGACGCCTTGTCCGACTTCGGAGGAAAGAATTCAAAGCTGAAGGTCGTGGGGTTCGTCTCGAAGATGTCCAGAATATGCATGTCGTATCCGTCCCGTCGATTCGCCCGCCCCGGCCCGGCCGGACGGCAGTTGGTCCCTCTCGTCCTTAATCATAAAATACCGGACACGTCTCGGCCATGACACTCCAATTCCGAGGCCGTCGCGGGTGGGACGTTCCTCAAAGTCGATGGGCGGAATGAACGACATGGCTGACGAAGCGAAGATGGGGAAGCCGTGGCAGGATGACGAGCTTGACGCGATCGTCGCCGATTACTTCGCCATGCTTCAAGCCGATCTCTCCGGCCTCCCCTACGTGAAGTCCCAACACAGCGCGGCCCTTATGGCCCGAATCGGTCGAACGCACCGCTCGGTCGAGTTCAAACACCAGAATATTTCGGCCGTCTTGGATGAACTTGGTATGCCCTGGATTCCCGGGTACATGCCCAAACGGAACTATCAGAACGCCATTTTCGGTGCGATCGACCGCTTTCTCACCGACCATCCCGCCCTCCTCCAGCCCGCCCTAAACCCGCGACCCGCAGAACCGTCAGCCGTTGAGGTTTTCGTCGAACCACCAAAAGCCAGTCTGGCAGACAAGCCGATTCCCGATCGCTTGCGACGACTGGTTCAAAAGTTCGATCCCGTTGAACGGGACCATCGAAATCGCGAATTGGGCAAGGCCGGAGAGGCTTTCGTATTTGAACTTGTAAAGCGTCGGCTCACCGAAGCCGACCGGCCCGACCTGGCCCAGAAAGTCCGTTGGATCGCCGACGAGGACGGCGACGGCGCGGGATTCGACGTCCTGTCGTTCAATCGCGACGGTCACGAACGTTTGATCGAGGTCAAGACGACGAACGGCTCCGCCCGCACGCCCTTCTTTCTGACTCGCAACGAGTGCGATCTGGCGGCCGAACGGCCCGAAAACTGGCGGATCTACCGCGTCCACCTGTTCGCCCGAACCCCACGCATCTTTACAATCACGCCGCCGCTGGAGAGCGCCGTCAAGCTCACTCCAGAGATATGGCGGGCGTCGTTTTGACGCGGCCGGACGGACTTGTTCACTCCCACGACTTGACTCCGATCTTGGGGCAGATGGGTTCGAGGGGGCACCGGCTGCATCGGGGCTTTCGGGCCAGGCAGAGTTGCCGGCCGTGGTGGATCAGGCGGTGGCTGAGGGCGACCCACTCGGAGCGCGGGACGATGGCCATCAGGTCGGCTTCGATCTGCTCGGGGGTCTTCCGGGTCGTCAGGCCGAGCCGGACGGCGAGCCGCTTGACGTGGGTGTCGACGACGACGCCGGTCGCCAGGCCGTAGGCCGTCCCGAGCACCACGTTGGCCGTCTTCCGCCCCACCCCGGCGCAGGCCGTCAGGAGGTCGAGGTCGCGGGGGACCTCGCCGCCGTGCTCCTGGACCAACCGGGCCGCCATCGCCTGGAGGTTCTTCGCCTTGGCCCGGAAGAAGCCCGTCGAGCGGATCAACTCCTCGACCTCGGCGCGATCGGCCTCGGCCATCGCGCGGGCGTCGGGAAACCGGGCGAACAGCCCGGGAGTGACCAGATTCACCCGGACGTCGGTGCATTGGGCCGAGAGGATCGTCGCCGCCAGAAGCTGAAACGGGCCGTTGTGATCCAGCGCGCACTCGGCGTCGGGATACAACCCCTTCAGGGCCTTGACGACGCGACGCGCTTGAAGCCTGGGGTCGCTGGACGGCTGTTGTTTTCTGGGCATCCCCACGCTTTCCCAAGGTCGCCGATCGGCGGCCGGTCGTCTACAATACGGTTTGCGGCGTCCCGACGACGGGCGCGCCCGGATCGGACCCCGCCCCGAATTGTATTCGCCGGCTCGACAAGGTGAAAGTCAATCGGCATGGACGACTTCGATTTGCGTGATTTCGCCAACGTCACTCGGCTGTTCCCGTTGCCGAAGGTCGTGCTGTTCCCCCACGTCGTCCTCCCCCTGCACATCTTCGAGCCCCGCTACCGGCGGATGACCGAGGACGCGCTCGCGGGCGACCGGCTGATCACGATCGTTCAAATCAAGACCCGCCCCAAGTCCGAAGGCTGGACCGAACCCGCGCCGATCGAGGACGGCGGCTGCCTGGGCCGGATCATCCGGCATCAACGGCTCGACGACGGCCGATTCAACCTGCTGCTCCTGGGAATCCAGCGCGTCCGACTGCGGGGCGAACCCCCCAGCGAAAAGCTCTACCGGGTCGCCGAGGTCGACCTGCTCCACGACCTTGCTCCGGAACAGCCCGAGGAGCCTCGACGCATCGCCCTCATCGATCTCTTCCGCCGGGTCGTCGGCCGCGAACACGGGCTCGACCCGGATCTCTCGAAACTCCTGGATGCAAGAGTCCCCCTGGGGGTCGTCGTCGACGTGATGGCCCACGCGCTCAGCCTCCCCATCGGCCTGAAGCAGGCGCTCTTGAACGAGCCCTCGATCGAGAACCGATGCACCGTGATCCAGGACCGCCTCGAACAGATCGAACGCATCGCCGGCTCGATCCCTCGCGATCGGCCGTTCCCCCCCGATTTCAGTCCGAATTGAAGCCGCGGCCAACTCCTTGATTTTCAGGCCGGCGAACCCTAGAATAAACCACCAACCCACCAGAACATTTTGGTGCTTTTCGACTTACGACGAGACCGCGGCCTCCCTCGGCGCATCCTCCCACGGCTGCGGCCGATCCAGGCGGGATGATCCTGGAACGGGCCGCGGCGCTCGATTGCGAAGGTCGCGAGGGGACGGAGATCCTGCGGCGGCCCGGCCCCGCCCCGTCCACAAGAAAGCATTGATGGCTGCCAACACGCCTCCTCATGAACGCGAAGTCGATCTCGACCGGATTCGCCGTGCGGTTCGAGAAATCCTCCTGGCGGTCGGCGAGAACCCGGATCGGGAGGGGCTGGTCGAGACCCCCGATCGCGTCGCCCGGATGTACGCCGAGGTCTTCCAGGGTCTTCATCAAGATCCTCGCATCCATCTCACCAAGGCGTTCACGCAGAAATACGACGAGATGGTCTTGATCAAGGACATCCGGTTCGTGAGCTTCTGCGAGCACCACTTGCTGCCGGTGATCGGCAACGCGCATGTGGCGTACATCCCCAACGGCAAGGTGGTGGGGCTGTCGAAAATCCCCCGAGTGGTCGACGTCCTGTCCAAGCGTCCGCAGATGCAGGAACGGCTCACGGAGCAACTCGCCGACCTCCTGGTGAAGGAGCTGGACGCCCGAGGGGTGGCGGTCGTGATTGAGGCCAGCCACAGTTGCATGACCATCCGAGGGGTCAACAAACCCAACGCCTCGTTCGTCACAAGCGCGGTGCGAGGAGCGTTCAAGGAAAGGTCGGCGACGCGTTCCGAGGTGATGTCGCTGATCTTCGGCGCCAAGAACTGAGATTGCACGACTCGCCCCGGCGGGTCACTTGTGCGAGAATGGCGTCTTGAGCTTCCGTATCGAATCGACCCCCCGTCGGCCCTCGCTCCGAGCACCCCCGTGACCCCCAGCCCCTCCATCCTGGCCGATTTCGCCGTACGCCTGGTTTTCGGACTGTCGCTGGCGTTGACGGTCGCCGACTGGCGCGAGACGCCGCTGGCGTTCTTCCGAACCAACTGTCAGGTGATTCTGGGCCTGCTGGTCCTGGCGGCGCTGGCCGTCTCGCAGAACGGCGCGGCGAACCCGGCCTGCTGGACGCTGGCGGGCGCGGCGGCCGCGGCCTACGCGGCGACGGTCGCGTGGGGCCTGGGGCTGGTCAGGATCGGTCGGCCGGCGTTGTTGCTGATCACGGCCGTCGCGGCCGGGTGGCTGACGGCCGCGTCGCGCGACGCCGACCCCGGGCTCTGGATGTTCAACTCGCTCAGCCGTTGGGCTTCGGGCTTCGTGCTCGGGGCCACACTGGCGGCGATGCTGCTGGGCCACCACTACCTCACGGCCCCCACGATGTCGATCGAGCCGCTGAAGCGCTCCATCCGATTCATGGGCTGGGGCCTCGTCGTCCGGGGGGCGCTGGGCCTGGGGGGCCTGTTGCTCGCCCAGGGCGCGGCGCCGGCCCTGGGGATCGGGGTCGTGACGGCCGATTCCTGGTTGTTCCCGGTGATGCGATGGGGAATGGGGTTCGCCGCGCCGGTCCTGGCCACGGCGATGGCGTGGAAGACGGTGGAGATCCGCTCGACCCAGTCGGCCACGGGCATCCTCTACGCGGCGATGACGCTGCTCCTCTTCGGCGAGCTGAGCTCGCTGATCACCGCCCGAGGCGGTGTTCCGATCGTCTGAAGCGAACCAGAAGGCGAGGGCCGAACGGGCCGCTCGTCCATCCAGAAAGGGTCGTGGATTCGTCCATGGAACTGACCTTCGAGTGTCCGCGATGCAAGATGATCGACCACGTCCACGGCGTCGAATCCGCCGCGCAGGCGCGTTGCAGCCACTGCCAGGCGGTGCGCGACCTGCGCTCCGAGGCGATCGACGACGGCGCGCTCGCGGGCTGCCCGTTGTGCGGCGCGTCCGACGTCTACATCCAGAAAGACTTCCCTCAGAGTTTGGGCCTGGCGATCGTCTGCGTGGGATTCGCGGTGAGCACGGTCTTCTGGTATTATGAAAATCCGATTCCGGCCTACCTGGTGTTGCTTGCATCCGCGTTGCTGGACATGATCTTGTACTACCGGGTTCCCAACGTCGCGATTTGCTATCGGTGCCAGAGCCAGTTTCGCGGCCCGGGATCGAATCCCGACGGGCGATTCGGCCCCTTCGATCTCGCGATCGGCGAACGCTATCGTCAAGAACGGCTTCGGGTCGAGGAGCTTCAACGACGAGGCGATACGGTCAAGTCGTCGCCTCCCGGCCCGTCCGCGGACGAGGACGGCCGCTGATCCGAGCCGGGGCGGACGGTCGAGGGCCGCATCGCAGGACCCCCGTTTCCCTTCCGGCAGAGGTCGCACCGCCACCGTGGACGAGCAAAGAGCCCGGATCAATGACGATTTGAGGGGCGTCGTCGCCGGGGAGCTGCTGTTCGAGCCCCTGGATCGAGCCTCGTACGCGCTGGGGGCCGGCCCTTACGAGATCGATCCGCTCGGCGTGGTCGTTCCGCGAACCCCTGAAGACGTGGTGACGGTCGTCCGCTACGCGTCGGAGAACGGCATCGCGCTGCACGCCCGGGGGGCCGCGACCGACCCGGCCGGCGGCGCGCTCGGGCCGGGGCTGGTGATCGACTTCAGCCGCCACCTCCGCACGATCCTGGCGATCGCCGACGATCACGTGGTCGCCGAGTCCGGGGTGGTCTTCGACGTCCTGAACACCCGGTTGGCCCCGCTGGGGAGGCGGATCGAACCGTCGCCGTCGCATCCCGAGGCCGCCACGCTCGGCGGCATGATCGGCGTCGACGGCTCGGGCGAGCGGTCGTGCCTGTACGGCCCCACGAGCCGGTGGATCGACCGGCTTCGCGTCGTCTTCGCCCAGGGGGAGACGGCCGACCTGGGCTTTGAGCCCTGGCCCGACTTCGACGACGAGCCGGCCGACTTCAAGGAGCTGATCGTCCGCAAGCTGCAACCCATCCACCGTCGCTGCCGGGCGCGGTGGGCCGATCGGGGCGAATCGTCGACCCCCAACCGCGCCGGCTTCGCCCTGGCGGCGGCGGCCGACGACCGGGGGATCGACCTGGCCCGGTTGGTCTGCGGCTCCGAGGGGACGCTCGCGCTGGTGCTCCAGGCGGCGATCCGGACGGTCCCCCTGCCGGTCGCCCAGGCGGTGGTGATCCTGCCGTTCGTCCGACTGGCCGACGCGGCGGCCTGCGTGCCGTACCTGATCTCGGGCGACCTGAAGCCCTCGGCCTGCGACCTTTACGACTGGCGGTCGGCGAGCGTCGCCCGCGACGCCGACTCGCTGTTCCGCGAGCACGTCGGCGACTCGGTCGAGTCGGTCATGCTGGTGGAGTTCGAAGGGGGTTCGACCGCCGAGGTCGAGGGCAAGGCTCGACTCCTGATCGAGAAAGCCTACCGGACCGGACTCTTGACCGCCGACGCCGCGACGGTGCATCGCCGGGCCGACTGCGAGCGGCTGGTCACGCTGCGACGGCGGATCGAGCCGCTCCTGATGCGCGGCCGGGGCCGAGCGCGGCCGGTCTCGATCATCGACGACGCCGCAGTCCCGGTCGAACGGCTGAGCCCGGTCATCCGTAAAGTTCAAGACCTGCTCAAGCGGCACGAGGTCACCTGGACCCTCGACGTCCACGCGGCCGACGGTCGATTGCGGTTGCGGCCGCTGCTGGATCTCGCCGACCCCGACGACCGTGCCAAGATCGGCCGACTCGCCGGCGAGTATTACGACGTCGTCCTGGAGGCCGGCGGCACGATCTCAAGCGCCCAGGGCTGCGGTCTGCCGCGGACCCAGTTCCTCCCCAGGCAGTACGGCGATCTCGCCCAGGTCTTCCGCGACGTCAAGGACGTGTTCGACCCCGCCTACCTGCTCAACCCCGGCAAGGTGGTCGGCGACGACCCTCGGCTGGCGTCCAAGAACTTCAAGCGATTCCCCGAGCTGCCCCGCGCCCCCGAGAGCGATCTCGGCGCGCTTGTGGGGTCGGGTTCGAGTTCGAGTTCGGACTTCCTCCGCATTCCCGACGCGCACGACAGCCGGGAGACGACGTTCTACGCGACGGGCCCGATCGCCCCCAACCCCGAGCCCGACGCCGCGGTCGACGTCGCCCCGCCGACCTTGACGCCGGTGCTTCGGTGGCCTGAAATCGA
>ERZ778018.2071-NODE-2071-length-13765-cov-4.350985_pt1 | contig 13765 bp, 10 predicted proteins | sample MGYA00375748_ERZ778018 | MGnify/ENA primary metagenome ERZ778018 (study PRJEB29350, sample SAMN05509839) | bioreactor metagenome | biome: bioreactor; material: wastewater | place: South Africa: University of Cape Town | collected 2014-04-22 ... | reverse complement strand
CCCGAGCCACGAAACCTTGAGCACGAGCAAGAGGAGTGGGATGCCCCCTCGCCGCCTGACCGTCCACCCACATATAAGACGCTTACCCGCGAAACCCGTCGATCCCGACGAATTGGCAGCCGTCGTCGCGAGCCTCGCCGAGAGGACCGAGACGGCCTGAGCCCGTACAACGTGGCGGGGCCCCGCCGTCTCCGATCACCCATCGAGCGCATTCGATCAGATCCGATCAGATCAGATCAACTGACGGAGCCGCCGCGCGTGGAGCGGGATGGCGGTGTATGGATCTTCCTCGGCCTCGTATTCGAGGACGACGTAGCCCGAGTACTGGGCGCGATGGAGGATGCTGACGATCAACCCGAGGTTGGCTTCTTCCATCGCCGAGGCGCCCTTGCGCTTGATCTCGGTCTTGACCTGGACGTTGACGGCGTAGGGGGCGAGCAGCGCCATCTCCATGTACGGGTCCTCGCCGTGGAAGTTGCCGGTGTCGAGGTTCACGCCGAAGTTGGGGGCGTCGACGGCCTCGACCAGCTTCAGGAGCTGCGCCGGGGTGGCCGTGATTCCGCCGTGGTTCTCAAGCGCCAGGGTGACGCCGCGCTGGGCGGCGTGCGGCAGCGACGCCTTGATCCCCTCGACGGCCCACTTGACGGCGTCTTCCTCCGCGGCGTCCTTGGGGACCTGGCCGGCGAAGATCCGGACGACCGGCGCACCGATCGCCGCGGCGCGGTCGATCCAAAGCCGAGTCAGGGCCAGTTGCTCGTCCCGCTTCTCGCCCGGCGGCAGGCAGAAATTGTTGCCGATCGCCGTGCCCGAGACGTCCAGGCCCTGGAGGAACGCGTACTGCTTGAACCGGGCGAGGTAGGCGTCGTCGACGTCGGCGGGGAAGTAGTACGAGGTCGGCTCGACGGCGTCGAAGCCGAGGTCGGCGGCCAGGTCGACGAATCCGAACATGTCCATTTGCGGCGGCTTGGCGGCCAGATACTTGCGGTACGAGTAGGCCGCGATGCTCAGTTTGAGACGGCTCGGTCGGCGGCGCCAGATCGGCGGGATCGCCAGGGCGGAGGTGGACCCGGCGAGCGCCGGCGCCGCGGCGGCGAGCATCATGCGGCCCAGGAATCCGCGTCGGTTGGTCGTGTTCATGGCGGTCGGGGCTCCAGGAGACAGGCGCCCTCGACGCGACTCGCAAGCAGTGCGACCGTCGCCGCGAGGACGATCTTCTCCCGGATTCTACCCCCCCGTGCGCGGCCACGCCATGTTCGGCTCGTCGCGGAACTCCGAGAAGGCCGGCCTCGGAGCGGCCGGCTTCAAACGGTCCCCCGGCTCACGCGTCGAGGTCCGAAAGGAGATCGTTGACCTCGCGGTTGATGTAGCGGACGTCCTCGACCTCGTTCCGCGCGCCCATGTTGGGCGTCGCGAGGTCGTCGTCGAAGTCGTCGTACGAGTCGTCCCAATCGTCGCCGGCCTCGATTCCTTCCCCCAACCGGCGTTCGGCCCGCGCGGCCCCGCGCGCGTCCGGGGCGGTCTGGGTGCGAGCCCGCATGTAGAGCTTGATGGGAACGTCGCGAAACGGCAGCTTCTCGCGGAACACGTTCAGGAGGTAGCGGAGGTAGGTCGGATCGAAAAGTCGGGTGCTGTTGACGAACAGGACGATGGTCGGCGGCGCCGATCCCACCTGGGTGGCGTAGTAGATCCGCGGCGCCCGGTTCTCGCGGGTCGCCGGCGGATGCGCCGCCACGGCCTCGCGGAGGATTCGGTTCAGGCTCCCCGTGCCGACCCGGCGGTTGGCCTGCTTGAACAGCGACTGCGACAGGTTGAGCAGCGCCTTGACGTTGCGGCCGGTCTTCGCCGTGATGAACGCCAGCGGCATGTAGCTCATGTTCCGGAACGCGTGCTGAACCGCGTGGGCGAACTTGCCCATGTTGCCCTGCGACTCGTCGCGTTCGTCGGCGACCATCAGGTCCCACTTGTTGACCACGAAGATGCAGGGCTTGTATTCCTTGGCGATGTAGTCGGCAAGCTGCTTGTCGAGCCGGGTGATCCCCTGGGTCGGGTCGAGGAACAGGAGCACGACGTCGGCCCGGCGGATCGACCGCTCGGCCCGATGCACCGAGTAGAAATCGAGGTTGTCGTTGATCTTCGCCTTGCGCTTGACCCCCGCGGTGTCGATCGCCAAAAACGGCAGGCCGTCGAGCTCGAACTGGACGTCGACCGAGTCGCGGGTGGTCCCCGGGCGCTCCGAGACGATCATCCGCTCGGCGTGGGCCAGGGTGTTGATGAACGTCGATTTCCCGGTGTTGGGCCGGCCGACGCAGGCGACCTTCATCACGGCCTCGGCCGGCCGGTCGGGCTGCTCCCAGGGCATCAGCTCCTCGATCAGCTTGAGGAGCTGCTTCTTGTTGCGGTTCTGCTGGGCCGAGACCGCCACCGGCTTGCCCCGGCCGAGCTTGTAGAACTCGCCGCCGCGATCGTCGATGCCGGGATAATCGGCCTTGTTCATGACCAGGATCACCGGCGTCTTCAGGTAGCGGAGCCGCTGGGCGACCTCCTGGTCGAGCGGCATCAGCTCCTCGCGAATGTCGACGACGAAGAGGATCAGGTCGGCCTCGGCCATCGCCGTGTCGATCTGCCGCTCGACGTCCTCGCTCAGGTCGTCGCGGTCGACGATGCCCACGCCGCCGGTGTCGACCAGCTCGAAGAACCGCGCGTGGTCGTCGTCGCCAAGCTGGACCAACGAACCCACGCGGTCGCGGGTCACCCCCGCCGTGTCGTCGACGATGGCGATGCGACGTCCCGCCAGCCAGTTGAACAGGGACGACTTGCCGACGTTCGGTCGGCCCACGATCACCACTTTGGGCAACGCCATGACTAAAACCCCGCAAGAATCCTCAAGCGATGCGGCGCGCGAAGTTGCGGTGGGAGACGCCAGGTGAGACCGTCGGAGAGATCAAGCCAAGGCCCGGGCACGCACGTCGTTCGGTTCGCTGAACTCTTGCCCTATGTTATTGAAGATCCGAACAATCGGCTTATTGTACGATGATCCGCGCGGTTTCGGCAAATCCGTTTGGCCGCCGGCCGGAAGTATGGGAAAGTTTTTCGGGGGGCGTCGCGGCTGGTTGAGAATCGCTCGTGGACGCTTCGCGGTTGGACTTCGCGTCATCACGAACCTCGCCGACGACACGGGGTGGACCCTCATGGATTCGAGAGAGCAGAGCGACCGGCCGACGGTCCTCGACGCCGCGGCCCTGGTGATGGGCTCGGCCGTCGCCTCGCTGCACGTCCTGCGGGTCATCCGAGGCGGACTCTCGATCACCGGCTGGGTGATGGTCGGCCTCACCTTCGGCTGGCTGGCCGTCACTTCCGCGGGGCCGTTCCTCTACATCGTCCGTCGTCGGATTCGGCGGATTCCCGGCTATCCTGAAGTCGGCGACCGATTGTGGGCCTTGCTGGGGACCCCGTGGGTTCTGGCCGCCCTTCTGCAATCGCTCGCGCGGGGCGGCGGCCGCAACGAGTTGGTCTGGGGGACGCTGGTAGGGGGACTCGCGATCGCCTCGCTGCTTTCCGTCGTCGAGCTTTGGTCGACCTGGGTCATGGTCCCGCCGGAGCAGGCCGCGCTCGTCGAGGCCGGTTCCTGGACCAACCGCGTCGGCCTGGTCCTGGCGATCGCCTGGCCGATCCAGTGCGGCCTGGGCCTGATCATCCTGGGATGACCGATCAGCCGGCCGCCAGCACGTCGAGGTCGATCTCCGGCAGGTAAGACGGCCCCCGGTCGAGCTGGTCGAGCCGGCGCGGGTCGGTTCGGCCGGCCATCAGGCCGCCGGCCAACTCGTGGAACAGGGCCAGGTGCCGGCGCGCCCGCTCCAACCCGGCGTCGGGCCCCACGCCGCGGCCGGTCGGCAGCGACCAGTCGACCTGTTGCGCCCGCAGCAGACAGCGGACCATCGCGGCGATCGTCCGCCGCTCCACGGGGCGGTACGTCCGCCGCGGGTCGACGAGGAAGGTCAGAAGGTCGGCGGCGGTCCGGCAGCGGTCGAACAGGTCGGAATCGGCGGGCCGGGCGGCGAGCATCCCGCCGGGGCTGACGCCGGGACGCCCCAACGGCCCGACCGGGTTACGCGCCAGGTAGCGGTCGAGCGACGACGCCACGGCGCCCTCGACGGTCCTCAGCCGCTCCAAAATCTGCGAGAGCCACTCCCCCGACCCGCCCGACGGCCATGCTCGGGCGAGATCGTGGGCCGAGAACGCGACCACGCCGATCGGCTCGGTCGGCGAGCCGTCGCCGACGGGGGCCGAGAACGTCTTGTCCCGCCAGACGTCGACGAAGTGCCGGGAGTGCTCGAACGCCGCGCGCACCGCCCTGGACGGCGCGGCGTAACGGGGATCGCGGCCGTAGCCGGTCTGGGGGTCGAATGCCTGCGCCGACGGATTGGGCTCGACGCCGAACGCCGCGACCCCCGGCGGCGTGATCAGCGGACCGGACGTCCGCCCCGGCGGCAGAACGGTCCCCCGGACGAAAACGTCGGCCGCGACCCCGAAGAACCGCAGGCCGCTCGCCCCCATCGCCGTTTCAAGCCCCGGCGCGTAGCCGAGGAACGGCAGCCAGACGCCGTTCGGCCGCGCTCCCAGCCGTCGGGCGCAGTCGGCCGCCGCAAGGCCGATCTGGGCCCTCGCCACGATCGGGTCCTGGGCGACGCTCGGCAGCCATGTATGACTGGCCGTCGTCGGGATCACGTCGATCGCATCGGCCCCGTTCCATTGGCGGAGCAGCCGAACCGCGTCCCCTTCGCAGGTCTTGACGACGAATTGATGCAAAACGGGATCGACCGCCCCCTCGCGCCGCTCCAACCGCGTTTCGAGTTCCAAGCGGACCCGAGCCTGCGCCCTTGGATCGGCCGCCAGCGCCATCCAGCTCGGGCTGACGGCGAGGGTCAACGACGCCCCGCCGGCGTTCTCGGCGAACCGATGCAGCGCGTGGAGGATCGGCCAGTACGTCTCGACCGCGGCCGGCGCCCAGTCGGCGCCGACGGCCGAGCCGGCGTCGGGAAGCGGGTGATGGAGTTCCAGGACGAGGGCCAGGCAGGGCATGTCGAGATCCGTTTCACGAATCGAATCGAAGCAAAGCGAAGAGACGATCACGACGGCGGCGGTCGATCATGTTCAGGGACGCCGCGGGATGACCCGGAGCCGTCGGACGACCGACGGCGGCGGCGGCGCAAACCCCTGCCGCGGCATGTGGCAGATCCGCGCGTGAGCGAGCGGGTGAAAGTAGCCCCACTGGGTCCGGGCGCCCAGGCAGGCGGCCAGCGAACGACCCTCGTAGGCGGTCTCGATCACCTTGTGCGTCTCGGCGAGCGACAGGTCGACGTCGAAGGCGCTGTGGGCGTTCAACCCGTCGTAGGCCACGTCCGTCACGTCGAACAGGCGAATCGTCAACGCCGCTCGGGCCGCTTCCGGACCCATCCATTGAAGCGCCGATCGCCAATCGTCGGGGCGCAGCGACCACGAGGCCAGCGCCTCGCGGCTCGAAACCGGGGTCAAGGTCAGCCGCGACCGCAGGTCCGGGAACGCAACGGGCGAAAAGGAGTCAGGCGAAAAGGGGTCAGCAGGCGAAAAGGGGTCAGGACCCATTTCTTTAAAAATGGGTCCTGACCCCTTTTCGCCTGACTTTTCGCCTGACCCCTTTTCGCCCGCCGCCCGGTTGCGGTCGATGAGCAGCAGATACGCGCGGAGCCAACCCGCCGCGGTCGCCTCGACATTGAGCGGTAGTCCGGCCAACGCGGCGCGGGCGCGAACCTCGAGGTCGCGGCGCTCGGGGCAAAAGACGGCGTCGACCAGCGCCTGCCCCAGTGCCTCGGCATTTCGGGTCTGAAGCCCGACGACCGGGACGCCGGCCAGCCAGGCCGCCCAGGCCGTCGGGTCGTCGACCAGGTCCCGCGACGCCAGGCCGACCACCGCCGCCTGAGCCACGGCCGCGTTCCACGCCTCGGAACTGGGGGCCGACGTCGACGCCCACCGCCTTGAGGCGAGCCCCGATCGATCCAACCAACGCCGGAGGCGATCATGACGCCCCCCCGCGTCGAAAACCGCCACGGCCAGACCAGGGACCAGTTCGTGGGCGATCCGCAACGCCTGGGTCAACACCTTCAGCGAAACTCGCGCGTCCACTCCCAGCGAAACCACGAGACAAGGCCCTTCCGCCGGAGGCTCGACTTCGGGGTCGTCCTTGCTCTCAACGTCGGCGTCGTCCTGGAGCGCCGGCGGTTTCTGAAGCGTGAGTGCAAGGGCGGTCGGAACGGTGAACACCGGTGGCTCGCCGCCGATGCTCTTGTTCAGTCGTTCGGCGCTCCAGGGGTGGTTGCAGAGCCAGGCGGCGGGCGCCTCGCGAGGGCCGAACGGGACGTCGATCGCGAGGTCGTCGTGCGAACCCACGAGGATTGATCCTGGAGCGCGAGCGGCCAACTCGCCGGCCGCGTCGCGGGTTCGCCAGTCGAGGGCGTGGACCACGTCGAACTCGAAGCCGAGTCCCGACGTGCTCGCCTCGCGGACGGCCGCGATCCCGAACGCGACCGCTTCCTCGCGCGCTCCCCCGCCGATCTCATGCGGGCAACGCACCTCCAGCCAGCCGTGGTGCGCCTCGCGCGCGGGTTGGTCCGGGAACCATCGTGTGAAGGCGACGACCTCGACGCCTAGCCCCCCCAGCGCGGCGACGACGTCCTCCTCCAGAGACCACCCCAGCAAGGCGACCCTCATCAACGGCCTCTCCAGTCAACTCGATGCAAGACTCAAAGGGTGCGTTCGCCCCCGTTGGGCCGGACCTTCAGCGACTATATCACGTCCGGCAAGCTGGGAGAGATCATCCCAACCTGAGAGCCGCGCCGATGCCGCGGATCGTCCCGATCCGATCGATTTCAACGACCAGGAGGACGTTCGCCAGCTCTTACGCGCTTCCCTCTTTGTTCGAAGCCGTCGTTTGGTCGTAAACTCAGAATGGGAGGCGATTCCATGCGCACTTCACAAACCGCCGCCGCGGGACCATTCACTCCATTGACGTTCACGAATCACGACGATCGAACCCAATCGCCTCGGTGCTCTCGATGCTCTCGGGGCCCGCTCGATCGTCGCCGGGAGGTGGATCGATCCACCGAAAACCGTGACGAACGAACCCAATCGCCGGGGGCGGGTTCTGGATTGACGGTTACGAATCACGACGATCGAAGCCAATCGCCTCGATTCTCTCGATGCTCTCGGAGCCCGATTGGTCGTCGCCGGGAGGCGGATCGATCCACCGAAAACCGCGACGATCGAACCCAATCGCCGGGGGCGGGTTCTGGATGGACGGTCACGAATCACGACGATCGAAGCCAATCGCCTCGGTGCTCTCGATGCTCTCGGGGCCCGCTTGATCGTCGCCGGGAGGTGGATCGATCCACCGAAAACCGCGACGATCGAACCCAATCGCCGGGGGCGGGTTCTGGATTGACGCGACGCGGGTCTCCGGGTTCATTGGGAAGTTCCAAGACGGTGGGAACGACGACGACGACGGCGACGGCTGCAACGATAACGAGGGTTTCGCATGGCGTACTGGTTGTTCAAATCCGAGCCCGACTGCTACTCCTTCGAAGACTTGATGGGCGAGCCCGATGGGACGACGGGCTGGGACGGGGTGCGGAACTTCCAGGCTCGGAACTTCCTCCGCGACTCCGTCCAGGTGGGGGACGGCGTCCTGTTCTACCATTCCAGCGTCACCCCCGCGGCGGTCGTCGGCATCGCCGAGGTGGTGAAGGCGGGCCATCCCGATCCGACGGCCTTCGATCCCGAGGCGGACCACCACGACCCCAAGAGCGATCCGGACGAGCCGACGTGGTTTCAGGTGTCGATCAAGGGCGTGAGGCCGATCGACCCGCCGCTTGAGCTGCCCATGCTCAAGACGGTCGCCGAGCTGACCGGCATGGAACTGCTCCGCAAGGGGAGTCGGCTGTCGGTTCAGCCGGTCTCGGACGCCGAGTGGAAGACGATCCTGAGGCTGGCGGGAGACAAGCCGTCGAAGGCCAAGCCCAGGACGAAAACCAAGAGTCAGAAAGGTTGAGCGAATTATGGCGCGTCTGGAACACTTCGCGATCTTCGCCCAGAACGCTGGGGCCCTCAAGGACTTCTACGTCCAGACCATGGGCCTACGGGTCGTTCTGGTCGGCCCCGGCGATCCGCCGGGGGGCTACTTCCTCGCCGACGACGACGGGGGCGCGATCGAGATCATCGCCCGGCCCGAAGGGCAGTCGAACGCCAACCAGCGTTGGGTGTGCCATGTCGCGTTCTGGGTCGACGACGTCGCCGCCAAGCGCGCCGAGCTGGAGCGGCTCGGCCTGACCTTCGAGACCGATACGGCCGTCGACGACGACGCCTTCAAAACCGCCTTCTTCCACGACCCCGAGGGCAATCGCTGCCAGATCGTCTGGCGCCTCCGACCGCTGGGAAGCTGAGGCCGAACCCCGACGTTCAAACCGATGCGGGGGCGGTCGGAGACTCCTCGGGGATTTCGCCTCGCCACTCGATCTTGTACTGGTTGTCGGCGGCGTACTTCTCGATCTCGGTCTTCGACTGCGGCAGCACGACCCGGGTCAACTCGCGGTAGAACCCCGTGCCCGACCGCTTCCAGTCGACGACCTCGCCAAACCACTGTCCGCTCAGGTAATACACGATCAGGATCGTCATGCCCAACACCCCGCCCCAAGAACCTCAACGGACGTCGACGATCGGAGTCGCCTTGAAATCATGGTACGAGGAGGCTCCTCGTCTGGCAACACGGTCGATTTCAGCTTTCGGATCACCGGATCACCCCTTGATCACTCCCACGGGCCGCAGCCGGGCGACTTTCTTGGAGATGCCGACCTTGTCGACCACGTCGACGACCAGGTCGACGTCCTTGTAGGCGGCCGGCTGCTCCTCGGCGAGCCCCTTGTGGCCCCGAGCCCGGGCGATGATCCCGATCGCGTCCAGTTCTTTGTCAATTCGACGCCCCTCGGCCAGGCGGATCGCGGCGGTTCGGCTCATCATCCGGCCGGCGCCGTGGCAGCTCGAACCGAATGAGTGGATCATGCTCCCCGGCTGCCCGGCCAACACCCAACTCGCCGTCCCCATGCTGCCGGGGATGATGACGGGCTGGCCCACCTCGGCGTAGGCGTCGGGGACCTCGGGATGCCCGGGCGGGAACGCCCGCGTGGCCCCCTTGCGATGGACGCAGACCTGCTTCCGAACCCCGCCGCCGACGTCGTGGTCCTCGAACTTGGCGATGTTGTGCGCGACGTCGTAGACCAGGTCCATCCCGAGCGCCTCCCACGGCTTGCCGAAGATCGAGGAGAACACCTGGCGCGCCAGATGCGTGAGCAACTGGCGGTTGCACCAGGCGTAGTTGGCGGCGGCCCGCATCGCCCCCAGGTAGTCCTGCCCCTCCGGGCTGCGGACCGGCGCGCAGGCGAGCTGCCAGTCGGGAAGCTCGAATCCATACTTCTTATGTGCATTCTTGAACACGCCCAGGTAATCGTCGCAGACCTGATAGCCCAGCCCGCGCGAGCCCGAGTGGATCAACACCGTGACCTGCCCCTCGCGCAGGCCCATGACCTCGGCGGCCCCGGCGTCGAGGACGCGGTCGACGACCTGGACCTCCAGGAAGTGGTTTCCCGATCCCAACGTGCCGCACTGGTCGGCGCCGCGAAGGATGGCGCGCTCGCCGACCCGCCCGGGGTCCGCGCCGTCGAGCCGTCCGCCGGCCTCGGCGAACTCGACGTCGCGCGCGACGCCGAACCCCTTGTCGACGACGAACGAGACTCCTTCGCCGAGCAATCGGATCAGCTCCGGCTTATTGAACGAAAACGCCCCGCGCTGGCCGACTCCGGTGGGGACGTCCTGGAAAAGTCGGTCGACGAGCGGCCGGACGCGCCCCTTGACGTCAGCCCATTCGAGGTTGGTCCGAAGCAGACGGACGCCGCAGTTGATGTCGTAGCCGACGCCTCCCGGCGAGATCACCCCCCCCTGCTCCGGGTCGGTCGCGGCGACCCCGCCGATGCAGAACCCGTACCCCCAATGGATGTCGGGCATCGCCAGGCTTGCCTTCTGAATCCCCGGCAACGTCGCGACGTTCACCACCTGCTCCGGACCCTGGTCCTTCTTGATCTGACTGATCAATGCGTCGTCGGCGAAGATCAGACCGTCGACCCGCATATCGTCGCGATAGGACCGGGGAATCCGCCACTGGCAAGGCGCGGTCTGTTCCAGCGGCCCCTCGTAGCCTTTGCTCTTGGACATCGTCTGCGTCTCCGATTGGAATCGCCGTCGCACTGTTCGGTTCAAGGACGCGGACGCGTCGAGCGAGGTTCACTCGCCGCTCTCGGCAGCGCGCGCAAGCGCCCGGGCGACCACCTCGCCGGTGAGGGTTCCGGACTTCGCGACCTCTTCCGGCGTCCCCTCGGCGACGATCCGACCACCGTCGTCGCCCGCCCCGGGGCCGAGGTCGATGATCCAGTCGGCCGAGATCATGATCTCCGGGCTGTGCTCGACGACCAGCACCGAGTGTCCCCGATCGACCAGGCTGCCGAGGGCCTCGATCAGCCGGACCATGTCGGACGGATGGAGGCCGGCGGTCGGCTCGTCGAGGATGAACAGCGTGTGCGCGACGTTCCCCGCGCGGTTGAGCGCGGCGGTCGAACCGCCCAGGAACGCCGCCAGCTTGAGCCGTTGCGCCTCGCCGCCGGAGAGGGTCGCGGCCGGTTGGCCGAGGCGCAGGTAGTCGAGCCCGACGTCCAGCAGCGGACGCATCCGCGACTGGATCTTGGGGCGGTTGCGGAAGAAGCCGAACGCCTCGCGCCCGGTCAACTCCAGGACCTCGGCGATGTTCTTGCCCCGATAGCCGACTTCCAGGACCTCGGGACGATACCGGGCCCCCTTGCAGTCGGGGCAGCGGATCATCACATCGGGGAGGAATTGCATATCGATACGCCGAAACCCGTCCCCCTTGCAAGCCGAGCATCGGCCGCCGTCGATGTTGAAGCTGAACGTCCCGGCCTCGTAATTGCGAAGCCTGGCCTCGTGAGTCGCGGCGAACGTCCGGCGGATCTCGTCGAACGCCTTCAGGTAGGTCGCCGGGTTCGACCGCCCCGACCGGCCGATCGGCGATTGGTCGAGGAACACGGCCTCGGCCAGATCGCCCAGGCCGGCCAGCTCGACGAACGGCGCGGTCGGAAGCGACTCGTCGGCGATCCGATTGCGGAGGGCCGGATAGAGCGTCTCCTCGACCAGCGTGCTCTTGCCCGCGCCGCTGACCCCGGTCACGACGCAGAGCACGCCCAGAGGGAAGCTTGCATCAACGTCTTTCAGATTATGCCCCGACGCGCCCTTGAGGGTCAGTCGCCCGCGCGCCGGCGTCCGCCTGCTCCCGGGCGGCTGGATGCGCTTGCGGCCCGAGAGATAGTCGCTGGTGAGCGAGCCTTCGACCGCGTCCAGGCCGGCGGCCGGGCCGGCGAAGAGCACCCGGCCGCCGGCCTCGCCCGCGCCGGGGCCGAGGTCGACGACGTGGTCGGAGGCGCGGATCACGTCGGCCTCGTGGTCGACGACGACCAGGGTGTTCCCCTCGTCGCGGAGCGCCTGGAGCACGCCGACCAGCCGGCCGACGTCGTGGGCGTGGAGGCCGATCGTCGGCTCGTCGAGGACGTAGAGCGTACCGACCAGGCCCGAGCCCAGCGTCTTGACCATCGTCGCCCGCCGCAGCTCGCCGGCCGAGATCGTCCGCGACGACCGATCGAGCGTCAGGTAGCCGACGCCGATCCGCATCAGGTGGTCGAGCCGCAAGGCGATCGGGGCGCGAAGCCCGCCGGCTTCGGCGTCGTCGAGCCCGATCCAGGAGTCCAGCAATTCGCGGGCGCGGCCGATCGGGAGGGCGGAGAACTCGACGATGTTCGTCCCCTCGATCCGGACGGCGAGCGCCTCGGGACGCAGCCGAGCGCCCCGGCACTCGGGACAGGTCCGACGCCGCGACTCCGACTCGTTCCAGGCGGCGACCGCCCCCTCGCGAAGCGACTTCGACGGGTCGGGTACGATCCGCTCCAGGTCGAATTCGAGTTCGACCACGCTCCCCAGGCCCTCGCACCGAGGGCAGGCGCCGAGCGGACTGGTGGGGCGGAACAGATTCGGCTGGGGTTCCAGATGGTCGGTCCCGCATCGGCTGCATCGCCAGCCGCGGACGAACGTCCAGGCGTCGGGCTCGGACACGACGCGGCACCTTCCGAGCCCCTTCGCAAACGCCGTCTCGATCGAGTCGAGCCGACGACGAATCGAATCCTTGCCCCGCGTCAGGCGGTCGACGATCAGATCGATCCGGCCGATGGAGACGGCCTCGGCCCGGCCGTCGACCAGGCCGTCGGCCGCCAGATCGATCAGGCGGTCGCCGATCCGGGCGCGCGTCAGCCCCTGTTCGAGCAGGCCGCGACCGAGGGCTTCGACGTCGGTGCCGTCGAGGACCTCGACCGGCGCGACGACCTCGTAGCGAGCGCCCTCGGGGAGCGCCTCGATCGCCTGGGAGACCGAGCGGGGCGTGGCCGGCGCGACGGGCTCGCCGCAATTGCGGCAGGCGACCCGGCCGCGACGGGCGAAAAGGAGGGCGAGGTAGTCATGGATCTCGGTGATCGTCCCCACCGTGCTCCGGCCCGAGGGGCGGGATTCGCGGGCGGCCAGCGCGATGGCCGGAGGAATGCACTCGATCCGGTCGGCGTCGGGTTTTTCCAGAGGTTCGAGGAACTGCCGGGCGTAGGCCGAGAAGGTCTCGACGTACCGCCGCTGGCCCTCGGCGTACAGGGTGTCGAAGGCCAGCGAGCTCTTACCCGCGCCGCTGACGCCGGTGACCGCGATCAGACGGCCCAGGGGCAGGTCGAGGTCGATCGCCTTGAGGTTGTGGGTTCGGGCGCCTCGAAGTCGGATCGAGGACTCGGAACGCGAGGCGGGCATGGGGCCGGCCCTCGGGGGACGTCGATCGCGCGAGAGAAGCGACGGGGCCGCCTCGCCCGAGAACGGAAGCAGCGAGCCGGACGTCCGGCTCGCCGCGAGGTTCGACAGGGAAGCCGGGGACCGGCTTTGAAGTCGGGCTCAGGGATTGGCCCCACGCAGGCTGAAGCTGGTCTGGGTGAAGCCGTCGTCGTCCATCACGCTGTAGCTGCCGCCGAGCGACAGATACTTGGCGAAGACCTCGAAGTCCGGCATCTTGGACGGATCGATCAGCTTGGGCAGTTCGGGAACGTCGCGTCCCTGCTGGCGGCTGGCCGCCATCGCCTGCTGAATCGCCTTCTCGAACCGGCCGCTCTTGAGCATGTCGTAAGACAGCCGGGCCTGCTCGTCGGGACGGATGAAGGTCATGCCGCTGACCTTCTCGGGGAACTCCTTGGCGACGGTCTGGAACGCCGAGCTGTCGGCGAGCGGCACGGCGCCGGGGCGGAGGACCTGCTCCAGCAGCGTGGCGTCGGTGGTCAGGTAGACCGAATCCTTGGCGACGGCCACGCTCACCGGGCCCTTGAACTGGGGTTGAACGCCCGCCTGGTTCGGCAGCTCGGGCAAGTCGAAGTCGAGGATGGTCGTCCCCTGGAAGTCGCGCTTCTTGGGGGAGGCGTGAGACAGCTCGATCACCCGATTGAGGGTGTTCTGGAACGCCTTGGCGTCTTCCAGGCGGATCGCCACGACGGCCCGCTGGCTGTCTTCGGTGATCGGCTTCTTGAAGTCGCTGACCATGGTGATC
>ERZ778018.2070-NODE-2070-length-13768-cov-3.544009_pt1 | contig 13768 bp, 10 predicted proteins | sample MGYA00375748_ERZ778018 | MGnify/ENA primary metagenome ERZ778018 (study PRJEB29350, sample SAMN05509839) | bioreactor metagenome | biome: bioreactor; material: wastewater | place: South Africa: University of Cape Town | collected 2014-04-22 ... | reverse complement strand
AGATAAATGCTGGATAAAAGTTGATGGTTGCTTGTTCCTAGCCATTCTAAAGCTTGCTGTTGAAAATCAGACCATTCAGTTTTTTCTGTTTTTGCCCACCGCAAATAGAGTAAAGGATTAAGGTGGAGCGCGAAGCGGGAAGGTAGATGATTTCTCTCTATGGGAAACGTTCCCGCTGGAGTCCATTGACGCCAACAGTCTATATCCAGAATAATTTTATCCATGAAATTGGCCTACTGATTCATATAAGGGTAAGAGAACAGCCAATACGACCCAGATCATTACTCCACCCATAAGCATGACAAGAGCCGGCTGCAACAAATCTAGACAATTACGGACTTTCGTTTGAAGTTGAATCAATTCTGTTTCAGAGGAAGATACTAAGAGTTCTCCTAAATTTCCTGTTGCTTCGCCTATGGTAATCAATTTTGCAGTGGGAGACCGGTCGGGAAGGATATCTTTTAGAGCAACTGAGAGGGAATCCCCCGCAATCAATTGCTGCTCTTTTTCTTGGAGCCGAGCACTCAACCACCAACAGCTAGAGGTTTGAGCCGCATGATAAAGTCCCGATAGCATGTCCACTTTTGCTTTGATCATGACCCCCAGGGCATGGAGAAAGTGGATCATTTGCATCTGATACAAAAGCTCCCCTATTTTGGGAATGCTATAACGCCAGGGTTTTAAGCGGCGGGAATGGCGGATCTTGCGCCATCCCATACCAAGCAAACAAACACTTAGAGTGCCCAGTAAAATCTCTAAAGGGTATTGTCCAATCATAATCAAAAGTCGGGTTGCTAAGGGTACTTCCTTAATACCTAAAATCTGCAATTGATCCAATAAGCCTGGCAAAACAAAGACGGTAATAATTGTTATGAGAATTCCTAAGAGGACCATTAAAATTGCAGGATAACGGATCGATTGCTGGATTAATTGATGCCAGGAACGTTTCCAAATCAAATGTTGTGTGATCAAGGAAAATGCATGGGCATAATCCCCTGTTTTCTCTGCCAATTTAACCATTTGGGCATTGAAAGGAGTTCCGATCCCTCCATATTGAATTAAGCTGACGGATAGGGTTTGGCCCGAGATTATATCCCCTTGAATGTTATTAATAATATTCTGTAGATATTTAGAATCTGTGGTTCCCTTTGTGATATCAAAGGATTGATAGAGGGGAATATTGGATTGAGCTAAATGTCCCAGTGTTTGCCAGAAGATAATTTGTTGAGAGAGAGAAATCTTACGCGGCATTGGCGGCTCGTGGTTCAATAGGACCGAAAATGCGATCAACTTCCTGCCTATTGGTAAGGTCTTGTCTTACAAGGTCGCGGGCATACCGGATCATACGTTCATTTGTTTCTGTTAAATATTGGTGTTCTAAATCATCACCATGAGTAAAAATTTCTGCCACCAACTGACGACCACGGTAGCCGGTTTCAAAACAGGTGGCGCAGCCTTTCCCACAACAAGCTGTGCAACGGCGGCGAATAAGCCGTTGAGCCATCGCTCCTTTCAGAACACCTGATAGATAGCCCGGGGAGACCCCTAAATCTTCAAGACGGCGGGGGATAAGGCGGACATCACTCACATGAAGGGTGGTCAAAACCAGGTGTCCTGTCATGGCAGCTCTTACTGCTGTCATGGCTGTTTCAGCATCCCGAATTTCTGAAACATAAATCACGTCAGGGTCATGGCGTAAGATGGACCGTAATGCTTTAGCAAAATCAGTAACTTCTTCCTGGATCTCAGTTTGACGAATTCCTTCTAATCGATATTCAATGGGCTGCTCGACTGTCATTATATTGCGGCCTGCAGGAATAATTTCTTGCAGCAAAGAATAGAGGGTCGTGGTTTTGCCAGACCCTGTAGGGCCTGTAATAATGAATAAGCCTTCTGAGGTGCGCGCAATATTCTTGAGTTTGGCCACTTGATGGGATAACAGCCCTAATTGATCTATTCCTGCTTGGACGGAGCGCGGGTCGAGCAAACGAATAACAATGCTTTCACCGTCTTTGGTGGGCATGGTAGATAGACGACAATCAATAGGATCACTGCCTTGATAAAAACGGAACGATCCATCTTGAGGACGACGAGCTTCAGCAAGATCTAAGTGCCCTAAGACTTTAATATGGGCACAGAGCGCCTGCCATTGTTCCCGATGCAAAGTCTGTAGGGGAACAAGCATTCCATCAAGACGGAGTAAAACTTGACAATGATGTAGGGCGGGGGAGAAATGGACGTCACTAGCGCCCGCTTCTAAAGCCTGTGCAATGAGTTGTCTTAACAGATCAGGGGCATAGTCTTGAGAGGACAAGGCGGGTGATTGGCTATGACTTAGCTGATCTATGGCGCGCGGGTCCGCCAGATAGAGAGTCGGGGGTTGATCTGGATAAGTTAGAGCCAATGCATGGTGTAAGAAAAGATCATGCGGATCTGCCACAACAATATGTAAGCCAACATTCGTGGTTTTCTTGATTTCAATCCATCCTTGAGGATGATAACAATAATCGGTGCATACCGATAAATCGATGAATGGAAATCCCATAAACTCTGCCAGCAGCGGATAAAAATCCTCCCGTTTAGCAAAGCCAAAAGCTAATAAAATTTCGCCTAGAAAGCGCCTGGAGCGTCGTTGTTCACGCAAGGCTGTATCAAGCTGATCGGGGCGAATCAACTGACGGTCAATCAAGAATTTTCCAAGTTGCTGTGTCATGGTAATAAAAATTAATTAACTTCTAGGTTGAATTCTACTTAAAAAATTGAAGGTATCAATTTTAAGAGGGGAAGAGGGGACATTACCCTTCAATCTCTTGCCTTAAATTCTCAGATCTTCAATTTGTTTGGATATAGCATAAATATTAAGAGAGCACAAAGCACGTTCTGAAAATTATACAGATAACTTTTTCTCCGAGCAGAAGAAAGAAGCAAGAGCTAGGAAAAAAATGAGAGAGAAAGATTAAACAGAAGATATAATATCAATATCGCACAAAAGAGGACGAGAAAGTTGATTCTCTAAGTTAGCGAGCATGTAAAATAGACTTTGACCCCTATAAATCGTTGCTAAAGCTGAGGGATATTTTGTCAATTTAATATTTTGAATTTTAGCATAGTCTGAAATAACGCTGAGAGTACTCCCTTTTCGGTTTGCAACATACAATTTTCGTCCCACGACGGCTAAAGCATCAGGGAAGTCCTCTACTTCAATCTCGCCAATCTTCCTATCACCAACAATAATACTAATCGCCCGATTGTCTGGATGGGTCACATAAAGTTTCTGTCCTATGCAAGCTATATTTCCTACAGCCTTTTCGAGCGAAAGCTGATGAATAACTTTACCCTCAAAAATTCTATAGATATGATGGTTATCATATTCTGTGAGATAAATCTCATCTCCCCTAAAACCCAAAAAGGTTCTACTAGGATCCTCAAATACTTCAGAGGAAAAGATAGAGAGAGGGAATTCTATATCTTTCACTATTTTATGGTCAACGATAATACTAAGGGTGTTGCCATGCATGACATAGATCTCATCCCCCTTAATAGCCGCACTGGATATAAGATAAGGTAGAAGTATATTACAAATATTCTTACCGTTAACAAGGATGCTAACTGTACGTCCATAAGCGACATAAAGCTCATTATTGTGAGTAATTAAATCAATAATAGGAGGAGGTACAGTGAAAATGGAAACAGGGGTGCCCTTAATAAGGGTACTAACGTTAGTGCTATTGGCCAGATAAAGGTGAGATCCTCCTCTTACCAGATAATGTGCGCTAGAGTTTAGGGGAAGTTCGTTGAGGATTTTGTCGTCAATAATTTCAGTCAGGACCTTATCATCACTATGGGTGACATAAATGGCTGTAAGTCGATAAATAGCTGGATCTGAGGCTATAATAGTAGATAGCTCATGCGGATAGGAATGCGTTAGCATGATTGACAATAAAGCGGACACTAACCCTAATTTTATAAATTTTTTCACTTGATCCTTGTGCTATATATTTATTTTTCTATAAATTAATTATTCAGAAGAGGAGAGCCGACTCTATAAAGACTCTAGTGAGAAAGAATAGCAGATTAAAGCTTCTCCTCACAAAAGGAAAATATAGAAGAATATCTCTGCTTTAATAAAGCTTACTTAGTATTAGCAGATTTCTGTCATAGCTTTTCCAAGAGGACATCGTGTAGAGGCTTTTTTATTGTGTACGGAATGAAAATAAAGTATAAAGTGACTTTAAGTATGCGTTGTATTTTAGGTATAATTAGTGGCTGATCGTCCACCAAAACTTTATGCGTCCACGAGAACGCCTTCCAAATCCTCAAAGCCAAAAAAGCAAAAAATTTCTTTTTCATGGCTTAGGATTTTTATGCCTAAAATCAGCTTTGGCTGGTTATTTGGAAAAAAGAAGAAATCATCTGGCCAAAAAACTGATAAAAAGCTGAAAAGAAGATCCTCTGGTAAGACCACCATTCGATGGATGCTCTTTAAGCTATTCCTAACCCTAGGGGTGTGGATGATGTGCTTTGGGACGCTCGCAATCCTATGGTTTAGCTATGATTTGCCAAATACTGACCAGTTAATGATAAGTTCTCGCAAGCCGGGTGTGACCATTCAAGCGCGCGATGGAACAGTTATTGGAACATACGGTGATCTCTTTGAAGAAATGGTCAAGCTGAATGAGTTACCCCTTCACGTTCCTCAAGCCTTAATGTCCATTGAAGATCGCCGTTTTTATAGCCATTTTGGGGTCGATGCCATCGGCTTGGTGCGGGCGGCTTATACCAATTATAAGGCGGGCAGGGTTGTTCAAGGTGGATCCACCATCACTCAACAGCTTGCTAAAAATTTCTTGCAAAATCAGGGTAAATACTCGATTCAGGACAAATCATTGCGCCGGAAAATCCAAGAAGTAATCTTGGCTATCTGGTTAGAGATGAAGTTCACCAAAGAACAGATTATGACTATGTATCTTAACCGCGTTTACTTTGGTGCTGGGACCTTTGGAATTGAAGCGGCCTCTCAAAAATATTATCACAAGCCAGCAAAGTATCTAACGGTTTATGAGGCTGCAGTTATTGCTGGTTTATTAAAGGCACCCTCGCGCTATTCTCCGACAAGCAACCCAACTCGATCGCATGAGCGCGCGATGGTTGTCCTCACTCAAATGCATGAAGCAGGTTATATCCAATCAATAGCTCAAGTATTACAACAACAACATACTGAGATTGATGAAGATCGTATTGATATTAAAAGTGGTAATTTCTTTGGAGATTGGGTTTACGATCAAATTCCAAGCTTAATTGGATCCTATGATGAGGACCTCGTGGTGGTGACGACCTTGGACCCTTTCATGCAAAAACAAGCTGAAATTGCAACTCAAACCAAGATGGAGGAACTGGGTAAAAAGTATAAAACCAGCGAAATTTCTTTGGTAGCTATGAGTCCAAATGGGGCAGTTCGGGCCATGATTGGCGGCACTCATTATGGTAAGAGCCAGTATAACCGCGCAACTCAAGCTCTTCGCCAACCAGGATCATCCTTTAAGCCTTTTGTCTATCTGGCTGGCTTGGAAAGTGGTATGACGCCGTACACCATGATTTCGGATGAACTCTTTAGCTTAGGCGGATGGAGCCCTAAGAACTTTAGAACTTACAATGCGGTTGGTGAGATTTCGATGGCGGAGGCTTTAAAAAAGTCTGTTAATACTGTGACCACCCGTATTGCCGCTCATGTCGGTGGGCCTAAAATTGCTTCTGTGGCACGGCGCCTTGGTATTACAAGTGAAATGATCACCGATCTAAGTATTTGCTTAGGGACAACAGAAGTTACATTATTGGAGTTAGTTTCGGCTTATGCGAGCTTTGCCAATAAGGGGAATTTTGTTTCGTCGTATGGTATTGTCGAGATTCGTAACAAGAAAGGTGAAATCTTGTATCAGCATCAAGACCCCAATCCTATTCAAGTTATTAAGCCTCACTATCTTAATCAGATGAATCAAATGATGTTGGGTGTTATCGAAAGTGGAACAGGACGGGGTGCAAAAACGGATTTTCCAACAGCAGGAAAAACAGGCAGTAATGCTGATAAGGATGCTTGGTTTATTGGGTTTACTACCAATCTCGTGGTGGGTGTGTGGACAGGAAATGATAACAATGCGCCGATGATTAAAAATTCTACAGGGGGTCGTATCCCAGCTCAAACCTTTGCCCTGTTTATGAAGCCGGTGTTGGCTGCTGACCCTCCGAGAGGTTCACTATTAATCGCTGGCGTGCAGGCCATAAACTCACCCTCATCTGAAGACGATGAGGAGGGCATTATTCAGGAAAGTAAAATTGAAACCACGGTGACCATGAATGAGCCGATCGATTCAGCCAGCTTTGATAAAATGATGGAAGAGGCAGCTTCAGAATAAGATCCTTGTAGCCAGAGGGCATCGTTGTGGTTATACTTGGTTTATCAGATCACTTCTCATCACGAATTCCTGTATGCTTAGATCCCGCAAAGCCAAAATTGTTGCCACTTTAGGGCCTTCCAGTCAAACTTATGATGAAATTTTATCCCTGCACGAAGCAGGTGCCGATGTTTTTCGCCTTAATTTTTCACATGGTACTCATGAGCAGCATCGCCAAACGTATGAGATTATCCGTCAGATTGAAGAAACGGTGCAAAGCCCGATTGCTATTTTGGCTGATCTACAGGGCCCCAAGCTTAGAATTGGTTTGTTCAAGGAAAATGCAATAACATTGGAAGATGGTGCCACTTTTATTCTCGACACCTATATGGATCCTGGCGATCAAAACCGAGTCCACTTGCCCCATCCAGAGCTTTTTGCTGCCGTGATTCCCGGTATTGAGCTTTTGCTTGATGATGGAAAGATTCGGCTTATTGTTGAAAGTTCAACCCCCCATCAAATTATCACCAAAGTTAAAAATGGGGGTAAACTGTCAAATCGAAAAGGGGTCAATATTCCAGGCGTTTCCATCCCCATTTCAGCCATCACTGAAAAGGACAAGGCGGATCTGGAGTTTGCTTTGGCCTTGGGGGTAGATTGGATTGCTATTTCGTTTGTCCAACGTCCTGAGGATATTCTTGAGGCCAGAGAATTAATGGGTGGACGGGCCAAATTAATTAGTAAAATAGAAAAACCCAAAGCAATGGAGCATCTGATTGAAATTATTGGGTTATCAGACGGTGTTATGGTTGCTCGGGGCGATCTTGGCGTTGAAATGGCACCAGAAGATGTGCCCACAGCACAGAAAACAATCATTCGTGAGTGTCGTGAAGCTGGAAAACCCGTTATTGTTGCAACTCAGATGTTGGATTCGATGATCCAAAACCCAGCGCCAACCCGGGCTGAGGCCTCGGATGTTGCAACGGCTATTTATGATGGGGTTGATGCCGTGATGCTGTCCGCTGAATCTGCGAGTGGTCAGTTTCCACGGGAATCTGTTTCCATGATGAGCCGTATTATTAAACAGGTGGAAAATGACCCCTTCTACCATAATCTGCTGCAAGTTTACTGCCCGTCTATTCGTCCTAATATCTATGGGGCGATGACCGCTGCTGCTCGGCAAGTAGCGCAAACAATTCCTGTTAAAGCCATTGTGACATTTACAGAGACGGGCAATTCAGCTCTCCATGAAACGCGCGAAAGGCCAAAGTCGCCGATTGTGGCGTTAACACCACAAATGGTAACCGCGCGAATGATGTGCCTGTTTTGGGGGACTTTGCCAATTTTATGTGAACCTATTTCAAGTTTGGCGGATATGGTAAAAAAAGCGAGCGATTGCCTGATGTCTAATAAAGTGACTGTGACCGGCGATCGGATCATTATCCTAGCTGGCGTTCCTTTTGGTCAGCAAAGTGGAACCAACATTATGCGCATTGTTGATATTGATTCTGAATACGGAGACAAATAGGGATAATACTCTGTTAACCAACTGTCGCTTATCATTAAAGATCAAGCTTCTTCAAGACAAGATAACGATTTAACAATAATGGATTGTTAAAACAGATTGCAATTTTACTATGAAGTGCTGGTGTATTTTCGCTATCATCAGCAATAAAACATGGGAGGAGATTATTATGACAAACGCCGTTCTGCCATCATGGGATCTGACTGATTTTTATCAAGGGATAGAGGATCCAAAAATTGAGCAAGATCTGACAACGGCACATCAATTAGTGGATGCATTTGGTCAATCCTATCAATGCCAATCCTCAGGGTCACCTTTAGAGGTCCCAACGACCCTTTTGCAATCCATCAAGGATTATGAGGTGCTGGAGGATTTGATGGGAAAACTGATGAGCTTTGCCTTTTTAAATTCCGCCACTCAACTCCAGAATACAAATGCTCAACAGTTTTTACAGCATATTCAAGAACAAGTGACAGCACTAGCTGCCAAATTAGTATTCTATAATTTAGATATTGCAAAGCTAGACGAATCTATCTTGATACAAGGATTTACCGATCTGTCGGATTTAAATAGGTATCGGTCATGGATCAATAATATACGCCTTTATAAGGATCATCAATTATCTGAAGATCAGGAAAAACTAGTCATTGAAAAATCTATTACTGGTCGAGCTGCTTGGAATCGATTGTACGATGAGACCTTAGCCAGCATTAAGTTCGCCTGGAAGGGTGAAAAAATTGGTATTAGTGAAATTGTTGATAAGCTCAGCGATAAGGATGAATCGATTCGAGCAGAAGCCGCTCATTCCATGGCTGAGGGCCTGCGGGGTTCTCTGCCGATTTTTACCATGGTGACAAATATTCTAGCTAAAGATAAGGAAATAGATGATCGCTGGCGGCGTTATTCTCATCCTGTAGCAGCTCGCAACCTATCCAACCAAGTGGAAGATGAGGTGGTTGAAGCCTTAACCACCGCCGTCAAGGGATCTTATGCCAATTTATCGCATCGGTATTATGCGTTAAAGGCAAAATGGTTGGGTAAAGATAAACTTGAGTATTGGGATCGCAATGCTCCTTTACCCGCAGCTGATGACCGCCTTATTGCTTGGGAAGATGCTAAGGATATAGTCCGTAAGGCTTATCATCATTTTAGCCCAGAAATGGCTGAAGTTGGTCAACGTTTCTTTGACAATGCATGGATTGATGTGCCTGCTAAAGCCGGTAAGCGGTCGGGGGCTTTTGCCCATCCAACAGTTCCCAGTGTGCATCCCTATTTGATGCTCAATTATCAGGGAAGATTACGGGATGTGATGACCTTGGCCCACGAGTTAGGACACGGTGTTCATCAAGTCTTGGCCGCAGAACAAGGGCCGCTTTTAGCGGAAACACCCTTAACCATTGCAGAAACAGCATCAGTTTTTGGTGAAATGTTGACCTTTCAATCCCTCTTGCAACAGTGTATAAACAATGATCAGAAACGTAGCATGATTGCTGCTAAAGTTGAAGATATGTTAAATACTGTTGTACGGCAAATAGCCTTTTTTGAGTTTGAAAAACAAGTTCATACGCGTCGGGGCGAGGGTGAATTATCAGCGGAAGATCTCGGTCAAATTTGGATGCAGACACAGCGAGATGCGCTGGGAGATGCGGTTAATCTGGATGACTGTATTACGCCGTATTGGGCCTATATTTCTCATTTTATTCATGCGCCCTTTTATGTGTATGCCTATGCATTTGGAGATTGTTTGGTTAATTCCCTCTATGCTGTTTATCAACAAGGCCACCCTGGATTTACTGAGAAATATCTAACCTTGCTGCGTGCCGGTGGCAGTAAGCGCTATCCTGAATTGTTGGCTCCTTTTGGTTTGGATGCAAAAGACCCCACTTTCTGGGATCGAGGATTACAGATGATTTCGGGCATGATTGATCAATTAGAAGAGCTGTAAACATGGATGAGTCATCCCTCAGTGAACGCCTAAAACGCTATGTGCAAGTTACCTCAGCGGTGAGTGGCTTGGCGGGTCGTTTAATGGGGGAAAAATATTTGGGGATGACAATTGACCGTGATCGCCATGCAGAAGATTTAAAAAATCTGCTGGGAGGATTGAAGGGCCCTTTAATGAAGGTGGCTCAATTCCTAGCGACGGTGCCAGGGGCGCTACCCAAGGAATATGCGGATGAGCTCTTGCAGTTGCAATCAAATGCTCCCTCCATGGGATGGGCCTTTGTACGGCGGCGTATGGCCAGTGAACTGGGTTTAAATTGGCTCAGCCATTTTGTAGACTTTCAACAAGAAGCAACGGCTGCGGCTTCCTTGGGGCAAGTGCATCAGGCCACTCTTGTTACAGGAGAAGTTGTTGCTTGTAAGCTTCAATATCCGAATATGGAATCCATTATTGATGCTGATGTAGCCCAACTCAATCTGATCTTATCACTTTATGAGTCCTTTAATAGCGCGCTAAAAACAGAGGCCATTCGTGAAGAAATAGAAGAACGGCTGCGCGAAGAGCTCAACTATTTAGATGAAGCCAAAAACCTCAAAATCTTTCAAGAAATCTTTAAGGATAAGGCAGATGTGAATCTTCCAAAAGTTTTTGAGACTTTTACAACAAGACGGCTTTTAACGATGCAGTGGTTAGAGGGCAATAGTGTTCTACATTATTGTGATGCGGCTGCAGATTTCCGCCATGAGATTGGTAGAAAGCTGTATGAAGCGTGGTATCATCCCTTTTATTCCTATGGTTTAATTCATGGCGATCCTCATCCGGGAAATTATAAGATTACCGAGGATGGCCAGATTAATATTTTGGATTTAGGCTGTATCCGAAGCTTTTCTGGCAAATTTGTTTCAGGGGTTATTGAATTATATCGCGCTCTCCAAACCAATGATCAGGCAAGAGCCGTGCATGCCTATGAAATATGGGGTTTTGAGAATCTGAATAAAGAGATTATTGAAATTATTTCAGAATGGGCAAAATTGCTCTATGAACCCTTACTCGATGATCGGGTCCGTTTGATTCAAAATGACTTAAAAGGAAAGGTGGGCTGGGAAACTGCCACTAAAGTTCATGAACAACTCAGTCAGGCGGGGGGCATTCGTCCTCCGCGGGAATTTGTTTTTATGGATCGAGCGGCAGTGGGGATTGGGTCGGTTATGATGCGGCTGGGTGTGGAGCAGAATTGGCATCAATTAACAGAAGAAATGATTCAGGGATTTGAACCAACCAACCTGGAAGCACAAAAAGCAACAGTCTTTAGGTTGATTGATTCCATCTCTGTCTAAATTTATCGTTATTCCTCAGTTGTTAGGCGAGTCTCCATTCGTTGAAGGGGCTCAAGTAAAGATTGGCTGCCATTCACGCTTTGAAGTTGATTTTTTAAAGCTGTAAGATTTGATAGTACTTTTGCTTTTTCCACATTGGCAGTATTTGCATTTTCCTGCAATTTTTCACTAAGTTTCTGACCATCTATGGACTGCAAACCACTCATAAGGGTTCTGTGAATCAAGGCTATTGTATCTCCATACTGCTTTGCTGATTGAGATGTTGAAAGATCCAGATTTTTTACTGTGTCATTTTTTTGCTTTATTTCTGCCAATTTAAGGTAAGTGGATAAGGCTTCATTCTTAATGATGGTTGGATTAGCGAGCTCGTCTAGCATTTGCGTACATTTATCACGGATCTGTATAAAACTTGTATTTAAAGCATTACGGTTAGCTGTAGGTAAACGATTGTTCATACCTTGAATGGATAAAAGATTTGCCTGTATTAATGTGTTAGCCGTTAATAATACTGATTGAACATAATTTTCTAAGTCAGCGTGTGTTGTAGGTTGTTGAAAGGAATCCAGGATCCCAATTATACTAAGAGCCTCTAATTGCAGCTCGTCTAAGGTTTTTAGTCCAGTCATTAACTCTACGGTGGTTATTTCAAGATCATTTTTAACATTTTCATCAGTATTAAAAGATTCTAAAGCTTGTGAAAATTGCGTTGCCACTTCTTTGATAACAGGATCATTCGTATCGGCGGCATATAAAAATTGTATTAAGAGCAAGGGAGTAAGAAGCTTTTTAAGGAACATGATAAATTCTCCATTATAATGTTGAGGCTCTTATTAATTATAAGCTCACTATTTTAATTTTCAATGAAACCTCTAATTCTTAAGAGCCTATCTTAAGGAATAGTTTGTTTGGAAGAATACTTTTCTTAGAGAATACCTAACGATTTAAGTGAACTATGCCGTCCTTTGCCAATAATGACATGGTCATGAAGTTTAATCCCTAAATCATTACCTATGCGTTGTATTTTTAAGGTGAGATCAATATCAGCACGCGAGGGAGTAGGATCTCCTGATGGGTGATTATGGACCATAATTAAGGAGGAAGCGCCCACTTCAAAGGCCCGTTTCATGACCTCACGTGGGTAAATGGGCGTATGATTAACTGTGCCAGTTTGCTGGATTTCATCACATAATATTTGATTCTTTTGATCTAGATAAAGGAGCCGTAATTGTTCTTTATCATCATAGGCCATCGTTGCTGTGCAATAATCAATCACTTGCTGCCAGCTTTGTAAAACGCATTTTCCATGAATATCCTGTTTTAAAGCCCGTCCTATCATAGCGTGCTGAAGTTTTAAAACATGAATGACGTTGTCTCCGACGCCCTTAATCTCTTTGAGAAGAGGGATCGGAGCCGCTACCACACCCAATAGGCCGCCAAAACGATCAATGAGAGCTTTGGCCATGGGCTTCGTATCAGAGCGCCGGATAACTTGGAAAAGAAGTAATTCTAAAAGTTCATAATCCGCAAATGCATTAGCACCGACAGTATTAAACTTATCTTTAAGACGCTGTCGGTGGCCCTCATAATGAGCCTTTGCTTCAGTTGCCAGAGAGAGTGAAGATTTCATAACCGTCTCGGGTTACTGCAATGGAATGCTCAAACTGGGCAGACAGGGATTTATCTCTTGTAACAGCTGTCCAGCCATCGTCCAAAATTTTAACCTGCCAGTTGCCAGCATTAATCATCGGTTCAATTGTAAAGAACATTCCTTCTTTTAATTCTAAACCATGGCCAGGTTTACCATAATGCATAATGTTGGGAGCGCTATGGAAAATGCGACCAATTCCATGACCACAGAAGTCACGGACCACTGAAAAACCCTGTTTTTCAGCATAGCTTTGGATAGCATGACCGATATCACCTAAGGTGGCACCCGGGCGGACAACGTCAATACCGCGCATCAGGCATTCATAAGTTATATCAATTAATTTGCGCGCCCGGAGTCCAACCTTCCCAACGGTAAACATGCGGCTGGTATCGCCGTACCATCCATTTAAAATAACAGTGACATCAATATTAAGAATATCGCCATCCATTAGCTTTCTGCTGCCTGGGATACCATGACAAACCACATGATTTAAGGATGTGCATATTGATTTTGGGTAACCTCGATAGCCCAAGGGAGCTGGAATTGCTCCATTCTGCACAATAAAATCATGGCAAAGGCGATCGAGTTCTTCCGTGGTAATACCAATTTTAACAAACGGAGCAATGTAGTCTAAAGTTTGGGCTGCAAGCTTGCCAGCTGCCCGCATGCCTTCAAATCCTTCGGCACCGTTCAGAATAATTGTATTTTCATCAATATCAGTAACGTCGTGTTCATGGTCATGATCGCAGCAATCGTCATGATGATGATGATGATGGGAATGTCGGGTTTGAATCAGCATGGTTTAGCCTTTAATTAAATATTCAAATGTTTACAAGATTCATCTAGCTAACACCGTAGCGATTTCCCATAATTTTTTCAAGCCTTGCGCAGATGGGTCTTTATAATTGGAATTGCTACTGATTA
>ERZ778018.2069-NODE-2069-length-13772-cov-5.292411_pt1 | contig 13772 bp, 5 predicted proteins | sample MGYA00375748_ERZ778018 | MGnify/ENA primary metagenome ERZ778018 (study PRJEB29350, sample SAMN05509839) | bioreactor metagenome | biome: bioreactor; material: wastewater | place: South Africa: University of Cape Town | collected 2014-04-22 ... | reverse complement strand
GTGAACCCCGCAAGGCACGGCACAGCCCGCGCACCGGCGGCCGGGAGAGGGCCGCCGCACGCCGTCGCCACGCACGACCGGTTGCCAATCCCCGATACGTCTAGTATGAAGACCCGGCACCGTGGCCCGATCCACTCCGGCTGTCCAGCGCTTCATCCCCGACGAGACCCTACGTGCTGCACAACCGGCCGCGCATATCCCTGATCCAACGGCTGTCCCTGAGCATCTGGGGGTTGTTCCTCGCCCTTCTGCTGCTGCTGTCCGCGCTGGGGTACTTGGCCATGCGGATGGCTGTGGACAGGATCGTGCCGATGGTCGCCAGGCACGCGGTTGAACTGCGTGCAGACGCCAGCGAGGGGTTGTTCCTGCAAGCCGAGCAGAGCGTGCAGCGGCTGCAGCAGGATCTGCTGCGGCGGCTGTCCCAAGCCGACCACGACGCCACCCTGGCACGCTTTGATGCCCTGTTCGCGCGCAGCGCCGACGGCCTGTGGCGGTTGCGCCCCGAGCTGGTGGATGCGCAGCACGCGCCCACGCTGTACCTGCACCAGCCGCCCCAAGGGTTGAGCGATTCCGCTCGCCTGCGTGCCGTCGCCGCCTACGACCTGCTGCGCGAACAGGGGCCGGCGCTGGCGCCACCGTTTTTCTCGGTCTACATGGATTTCGTCGAAGACGGGCTGATGGTCTATGCCCGCGGAATCGACTGGGGCAGCAGCGCCGATGCCGCCGCCACCAACACCGGCTATCCGACCATGCAGGGCTCGGAGCCACGCCGCAATCCGCAACGCAAGGTGTTCTGGACACCGGTGTACTTCGACCGGCAGGCCGCCACCTGGATGGTGTCGGTGATCAAGCCGCTGGACTGGCATGGCCAGTGGGTCGGCACCATCGGGCACGATGTCTCGGTGCAGACGCTGATCGACCGCACTGCGGCCAGCCATGCAGACGAAGGCGTCCAACTGGTGATGAGCGCCGAAGGCGACCTGATCGCCCACCCGCAGCTCGCCCGGCGCATCGCTGCCGCCGATGGCCAGCTGAAGATCGCCACACTCCGGGACCCGATGCTGGACCAGGTGCAGCGCATGGTCGCCAGCGCGGGCACCGATACCGGCGCCGGCCGTACCGCGGACGGCAGCCAGTGGGTGGCGTGGTCGAAGATCCACGGGCCGGGCTGGTTCCAGATCTACCTGCTGCCGCAGTCGCGGATCAACCACCTGCTGATGTGGGGTCTGGGCGCCCTGTTCTGCATCGGCATCGCCGGCCTACTGCCGGCGATGTGGCTGCTGCGCCGCCGCGTGCACCGCCTGTTCGCGGTGCCGCTGAAGCGGCTGGCGGTGGCGGTCGATGAGCTCGGCCAGGGAGGTGAACCTCGCCCCATCGCCATGGGCAGTCGTGACGAACTGGGCCGGCTGGCAGATGCCTTCGACGACATGGTGGAGGAACTCGTCCAGCAGCGTGCCCTGCAGTTCGCCCATGCCCAGGCCTTGCAGACCGAGGTCGACGAGCGCCGCCAGTTCATGACCCGGCTGGAAGAGGAACGCGCCCGCCTGCTGGCGCTGCTAGGAGCAATGAACCTTGGCATCGTGTTCGTCAGCAGCGGCAACCGCGTCACCTACTGCAACGCGGCATTCCTGTCGATCTGGGAGCTGCCCGCGGGCACCACGGTGGTCGGCCGCAGCACCCGCGAAGCGCTGGAGATCGCCAGGCGCCTGATGGTGGACCCGCAGTCGGTGCTGGCCCACCTCGAGGACTCGCTGACCGACCAGCAGCGCCCGCGGCAAATGGAAATACGCCTGTTCGACGACCGCATCCTCATGCACAACTCCTATCCGGTGCATGACGGCCACGGCCATTTCATCGGCCAGCTGTGGGTGCAGGAGGACGTGACCCGCGAACGCCAGACCGAGGCCCAGCTCACCCGCCTGGCCGAGCACGATGCGCTGACGGCCCTCTACAACCGCCACCGTTTCGGCGACGAGCTGGCGCGGTTCTTCCACGACGCCGAACGCATCCCGGCGCAGGCCGCGCTGCTGTTCTTCGACCTCGACGAATTCAAGTACATCAACGACACCTTCGGCCATCGCGCCGGCGACGCGGTGCTCAACCGGGTGGCGATCGAGCTGCGCACCCTTGTCCGTGCGGGCGATATCCTGTTCCGCCTCGGTGGTGACGAGTTCGCCGTGCTGATGCCCCATGCCAGCCAGGACGATGCCGAGCACCTGGCCGAGAGGATCGTGCGACGCATCTCGCAGACGCCGATGGCGATGCAGGACCAGACCGTGCGCCTGACCGCCAGCCTCGGCATCGCGCACTACCCCACCCATGCCGGCAACGCGGAAGAACTTGTCGCCCACGCCGATACCGCGATGTACCAGGCCAAGCACACCGGCAAGAACCGGTGGAAGGTCTACCGCATCGACCGCGACACCTCGCGTGAAATGGCCGGGCGGCTGGCCTGGAACGACCGCATCGCACGGGCACTGGAGAACGGCCACCTGCAACTGCATTTCCAGGGCGTCTACCGCGCCGGCAACGGCCACCTCGCCCACCTGGAAGCGCTGCTCCGGATGAAGGACGAAGCCGCGCCGGGCCAGCTGATCATGCCTGGGCAATTCATCGACCAGGCCGAAAAGAGCGGCAAGATCCTGGAGATCGACCGCTGGGTGATCAACGAGGCCATCCGCCTGCTGGCCGCCCATCCGCACCTGCCGGCCATGGCCATCAACATCTCCGGCCGCTCGTTCGACGACCCCGACCTGCCCGCCTACATCACCGCACAGCTGCAGCGGCAGCACGTCTCACCCAAGCGGCTGCTGGTGGAGCTGACCGAAACCTCGGCGGTGTCCGACATGGGCGATGCCGCGCGCTTCATCGCCGCGCTGCGCCGCACCGGCTGCCCGATCTGCCTGGACGATTTCGGCACCGGGTTCGCATCGTTCGCCTACCTCAAGCACCTGCAGGCCGACATCCTCAAGATCGACGGCATGTTCATCCGCGACCTGCCGCTGGAGCGCGACAACCAGGTGTTTGTGCGGGCCATCATCGAGGTCGCGCACGGCATGGGCAAGCAGGCGGTCGCCGAGTTCGTGGAAGACGGCAAGACCCTGCTGATGCTCCGCGAAATGGGCGTGGACATGGTCCAGGGCTACCACCTCGACCGCCCCAAGGCGGACCATCCGGCGTTCCGCCTGCAGGCGTCAGCGCAGCGCCCCTGATCACTCCGGGCGGCTCCCGTTTTATGGCGCCCGGGGGGGCCGCCATCCGCGTCAGGCAACAAAAAACCCCAGCCGCGGACGGCTGGGGTCTGTATTTGGTGGAGCCAGGGAGGATCGAACTCCCGACCTCGTCATTGCGAACGACGCGCTCTCCCAGCTGAGCTATGGCCCCATGAGGGAGTGGCGATTATACGGGGGCGATTGCGTGCTGCCAACTCCCCGTCGGGATGCTCCCCGGCGCCGTGGCGGACGCTGGGGCTGGCCGCTCAAGATCCTGCCGGCGATGGCGATATCGTGAACGAGGCCATGCCACGTCTGGGGCGCTCTGCCCCGGCTCTTCTTCCCTGCAGGGGGCATCATCATGACGGTCGGTGCGGGAATGCGGTCGATCACGGCGCGTACGGCGCTGGTCCTGGGCGCTGTGGCGGCACTCTGCTTCGCCGGGGCGGCATGGATGATCCAGCAGAAGGCGGCGCAGGTGCAGGAAGCCACCGCCATGGACGAGCTGGAACAGCTGGCCAGGGCGGAGGCGGCGAAGGTCCGGGGCTCCACCACCGAAACCCTGTCCCGCGTCCGTGGACTGGCCGATGCCACGCTGGCGATCATGGCGCGCGGTGACGGCACCCGCGGCGAGGCCTCCGCCCTGGTACGCCGCTTCTCCGAAAACGACCCGGCGATACTGGGCTACTGGCTGGAGATAGAGCCCGACGGCTTCGACGGGCGTGATGCCGAATTCGTCCGCAGTTGGGCCGCGGGCGAACCGACCGGGGAAGCACGCGACGCCTTCGTGGCCGCGCTGGATCCCGCCCAGCAGGTCAGCACCGATGCCGGGCGGATGTCCGTGTACTGGACGCGCGAGCCCTCGGGCAAGGTTTCCCTGCAGGATGCCGTGGGCGCCGAGAACAACCTCGTGGTAACCGGCGACAAGGCCGAAAAATACTACGCAGCGGTCAGGGATCGCGGCGACGAGCTGATGTTCGAACCCTATTCCGACGAGATTTCCGGCAAGCAAGTGCTGATGACCAGCCTGATGGTGCCGCTCAAGGTCGACGGTCAGTTCCGCGGCGTGGCAGGTACCGACATCAGCCTGGATGCCATCCAGGCCAATCTCGCCAAGGTGCGGCCCTACCAGCGCGGCGTGGTGCGCCTGCTATCGCCCACCGGAATGGTGCTGGCGGCACCGGAGAAGGAGCTGCTCGGCAAACCGTGGAAGCAGGACCTGCGCGACGTGCTGGCGGCACTGGCCAGGGGCGAAACGGTCCGCCGGCGCGAGACCGGCTCGTTTGTGCAGGGCGAGGTGTTCCGCGTCTACGTCCCCGTCACCGTCGGTCGCTCGCCGGACGCCTTCGCGCTGATGGTGACCGCACCGGCCGATGCGGTGATGGCCGGCGTGGCCGAGGTCCGCAACCGGGTGATTCTGGTCGGCATCGCCAGCGTGTTGCTGCTCGTGGTGGTCGTGGTGCTGCTGCTGCGCGCACTCGTCGGCGCGCCGCTGCGCGGCATTGTTCAGGGCGTGGACGCGGTGGCTGCGGGCCAGCTGGACTATCCCATCGCAGCAGGCGGCGAGGATGAGGTGGGCCGGGTCTCACGCGCGCTGCGCAAGATGCAGGCCGATCTGAAGGCGCGCCTCGACGCCGAGCGGCGGGGCGCCGGAACCGCCATGCTGATCGCCGGCGCCGATGGCAGCGTGGCCTATGCCAACCCGGCGATGCGCAACCTGCTGGGGCAGTACCGCCCTACCCTTGCCCGTTACCTCCCGCGCGCCGACCTGGACCAGCTTGAAGGCCAACCGCTGGCGCAGCTGCAGCCGGAACGCAGCTTCGATCCGGCGCGGCTCGACGCGATCGACCAGCGCGAACTGGCATTCGGCAGCGCGGTGTTCGTGCAGACCGCGGCGCCGGTTGTGTCACCCGAAGGCGAGCGGCTGGGCGTGGTGGTGGAATGGCGCGACCGCAGCCAGGAAGTCGCGGTGGAGGCGGAAGTCGGCGAAGTCATCGAGGCAGCTGCCGCCGGAGATCTGTCCAAGCGCATCGAAGTCGCAGGCAAGAGCGGCTTCTTCCGCCGCCTGGCCGAGGGCGTGGACGGCATGCTGGACGCGAACGCCGGCACGATGTCCGACGTCCAGCGCGTGCTCGCGGCGCTGGCCCGCGGCGACCTGACCCAGCGCATCACCACCGACTACCGCGGCGTGTTCGGGCGGATGCGTGACGACACCAATGCCACGGTCGAGCGCCTGACCGAAACGATGCAGCGGGTGCAGGCCGCAGTGGACGCGATCCGCACCGCCGCACGGGAGATCGCCGCCGGCAACAGCGACCTGTCCGCGCGCTCCGAACAGCAGGCAGCCAGCCTGGAGGAAACCGCGGCGTCGATGGAGGAGTTGACCTCCACGGTGAAGAACAATGCCGAATCTTCCCAACAGGCGCGCCAGCTGGCCACCGGCGCCGCCGACGTGGCTTCCCGCGGGGGCGCGGTAGTCGAACAGGTGGTGGAGCAGATGGATGGCATCACCGCGGCGTCCAGGCGGATCGAGAACATCATCGGCGTGATCGACGGCATCGCCTTCCAGACCAACATCCTGGCGCTGAATGCCGCGGTGGAAGCCGCGCGCGCCGGCGAGCAGGGCCGCGGCTTCGCGGTAGTGGCAAGCGAAGTGCGGGCGCTGGCGCAGCGCTCCGCGGAAGCCGCCAAGGAGATCAAGGGCCTGATCGGCAGTTCGGTCGAACGCGTGGACCAGGGCGCCACACTGGTGGCGCAGGCCGGCGGCACCATGCAGGAGATCGTCGAAGCGGTGCGCCGGGTCAGCGACCTGATGGCGGAGATTTCCGCCGCCTCGCAGGAACAGAGCACCGGCATCGAGCAGGTCAACCAGACCATCACCCACATGGACGGCGTGACCCAGCAGAACGCGGCAATGGTGGAACAGGCCACCGCCGCGGCGCATTCGCTGCAGGAGCAGGCCGACGACCTGGCGGAGGTGGTGGCGGTGTTCCGCCTGCGCTGAGGCGCAGGCGGACGCCACGATCGTTCAGTCGCCCAGGAACAGCGCGCCGATCTCCAGCGCAGTCCTGTACGGCTCCGGGTCGTTGCGGTTGCTGAGCAGCACCACGGTCAGCCGCTGCGCCGGCCAGCGCACGATGACGTTGCGGAAGCCGATGGTTTCACCGGAATGCCACAGGGTGTCGCCGGTGATGCGCCAGCCGAAACCGTAGTGCGCGTCGAAGCCCTCGCCCACCACCTTCACGTGCGGGGCGAACGCCAGCGCGCGCGAGGCGTCCGACAACAGGCGGTCGTCGTACAGCGCCGCGTCCCAGCGCGCCAGGTCGTCGATGCTCGAATAGATGCCGCCATCGCCCAGTACCGCGCTGGTCGAACTCTGGTCGGTGCGCTGCCAGCGGCCGTCGATCTCGCTGTGGCCGAAGGCCCGGTGCGACACCTCCGGCCCCCCGGCCACGTAGGCCAGGCTGCCGTCCATGCCCAGCGGCTGGAAGATGCGGCTGCGCAGGAAGTCCGGATAGGCCATGCCCGAGGCACGCTCCACGACCAGCGCCAGCAGCGCATAGCCGCTGTTGCTGTAGCGGTAGGCGCTGCCCGGCGCGAAGTACAGGCGGTTTTCCTTTTCCAGCAACGCCAGCACCCCGGCGTCACGGATCTGCCCGTCGTACGGCTCCTGCATCAGGTCTTCGTAGTCCACCAGCCCCGAGGTGTGGGTCAGCAGTTGGCGCAAGGTGATCGCGGCGGCGGCGTCCGGAAGCGGCGGCAACCATTTGCGCGCCCGGTCATCGATGGACAGCCTGCCGTCCTGTGCCAGCAGCAGGATCGCGGCGGCGGTGAACTGCTTGCTGACCGACGCCAGCCGGTAAGCAGTGGCCGGGCCGGCTTCGATGTCGCGCGCCAGCTCAGCGCGGCCATAACCGCGCGCCACCACCGCCGCGCCGTCCTTCAGCACCAGCAGGGAGGCGCCGGGCGCTTCGCCCTCATAGCGTTGCATCAGCGCATCGATGGCGGCGTCGCGGGTCGGGGGCGCGGTCACGGGCACGTCGTAATACCGGTCGGGGGAAGGTTCCGGATCGAGGCGGAAATGCCACCACTCCTCGGGCAGGTTGGCGAAACCCTCGGCCGCCATCGCATCGCGCAGCCGGTGGCGGTTGGCGCGCTGGACGGCGCTGACCTCGGCACTGTCGGTATTCGCGCGGGTGCCGAAGAAGTCGAAGGCGGTGCCCATGTCCAGCGGCGTACACGCGGCGCCCCGGGCGTCGCACTGCAGCAGGGTCAGGTCGACGGTGCCGCCGCGGCTGTGCCCGGAGACAGGTGCGATGTAGACGCCACGCAGCTGCGGCTTGTCGAGGTCGGGATAGAACTCGGCCTTGGTGCGGGTATCGGCCGCATCGTCCATCCAGCGCACGAACTGCGCTACCGCGCGCGCCGGGCGGTAGCAGTCGTACACGCGCAGGCGCTGGTGCTGCTTGCGCAGCGAAGCTTCCACCCGCGCCAGCGCTTGCGCGGCTTCGCGCTTGAGCCAGCAGCGGGGCGCCAGGTAGCCGTCGATGGGCACGCCGACGAAGTTGTGGCTGCCGGCGTAGCGGATCTCCTGCGACAGGTCCGGCACCAGCGTGCGGATGTCCACCAGCCCCGCCTCGTCCATGCTGCGCGCGGGCGACAGCACCGGCGGTTCGCCGGCACGCAGCGGCGCAACACAGGCCAGCAGCGCCGCCAGCAGCAATGCCCTACTCACAGCCGCGCTCCCGCACGAAGGCCAAGTCCTCGTAGTCGGAACTGAAATCACCATCGGGATTGAGCTTGGCCATGTGCAACCGGGCCTTGCCGCCCTCGCGGGAGAATGCCAGCCACGCGTTTTCGTCCACCGCCTCGTCGTCCCAGACCAGCAGGTGCCGGTCGTCGAGGCGGCTGATCCGGCCATGCATCTTCGGCGACTTGGCGGCGCGCCATTCCACCGCCTCGCCGACCGCGCAGATCCGCACCTCGCCGAACCACGGGTCGCGCCAGACGCCCAACCATTCACGCAGCTCGCTCGCGGAAACCGGCTGACGCCGGGCGATGTCAGGCAAGGCAGGCTTCGACGCCGCGGCCGGCGGCGGCGTGGCCAGCGCGTCAGCATAGCCAGCCACGCCCAGAGACTTTTCCGGGGCGGTGAACAGCTTGAGCAGCGCGGTGCCCAACACCGTGCGCGCGCTGCCGCCGTCGCCGTTGATCATGAACACGAAGCCGGACTTGCGATCCGGCAACAGCATCATCATCGAATACATGCCGCCCAGCGTCCCGGTGTGCGAGACCGTCCACTCGCCGTCCACGTCGGCCAGGCGGAAGCCATAGGCATAGGCGTAGTAATGGGTGTTATCCCACTGCCGCTTGAGCCGCGAGATCGGCATCGGCGTGCGCGCCTTCCACATCTCCGCGCGCTGCGCCTCGCCCAGCCACGCCTTCTGCGCATCGGTCGGCGCCAGCCAGCTGTTGGCCCAGACCAGCATGTCGTCCAGCGTGCAGCGGATGCCGCCGGCTGGCGCGGAAGGAATCGCGGGAATGATGTCGGCATCGCCGCGGGTGCGCACGATCGCATCGCCATCGCGCCCGTGCGGCTGCGCCACGCTGCCGGCGTCCTTCAGGGCGAACTCACCCACCCGGCAGCCGGACAATCCCAGCGGGGCGAATAGCTCGTGCCGCACCAGTTCCTCGTAGGACGCGCCGCCTGCCGCGGCAGCCACCTGCCCCGCCACCACGTACAGCAGGTTGTCGTAGGCGTAGCCGGCGCGGAAGCCGTAGGCCGGCTTGATGTGGCGCAGCCCGCGCACGATGTCGTCGCGGGTGAAATGATTGGGTTCCGGCCACAGCATCAGGTCGCCGCCGCCTTCGGGCAGGCCGCTGTTGTGCACCAGCAGGTCGCTGACCGTCATGTGCGCGGTGACCCACGGGTCATGCATCGCGAACGCCGGCAGGTGCTTCACCACGGGATCATCCCACTGCAACTTGCCCTGCTGCACCAGCCGCGCCAGCACCGCCGCGGTCATCGCCTTGCTGTTGGAGGCGATCTTGAACAGGGTCTTGTCCGTCACCGGATCGCCGCTGCCATGCACGGTTTCGCCGTAGCCGCGGGCGAAGACCACCTTGCCGTCTTCGATCACGCCCACCGCGATGCCCGGCAGCCTGTAGCGGGCGATGACCTGGCGCACGGTGGCGTCGATGGCCTGCGGGTCCGGCCCTGCCGGCGCTGCGGCGGATGCGGCGGCCGGCAGCAGCAGGGCCAGCAACAGGACAAGGGCGGGCTTCATGCGCTTTTCCATTCGTTCGCGGGGCGTTCGTCGGCGATCATCGCATCGAAATCCTGGCGCTTGCGGATCACCGCGTAGCGGCCATCCTCCACCAGCACTTCCGCCGCCAGCGGGCGCGAGTTGTAGGTCGATGCCATTGACGCGCCATAGGCGCCGGCGCCGAGGATGGCGACCAGGTCGCCGGCCTCGCAGCGCGGCATGTCGCGCTGCCGGGCGAAGGTGTCGCCGGTTTCGCAGACCGGCCCGACAACGTCGTAGGCCACCTGCTCGCGGCCGGCATCGCCGCCGACCCGCACGATGTCATGCCAGGCGTCGTACAGGCTGGGCCGCAGCAGGTCGTTCATGCCCGCGTCCAGCATCAGGAAGCGGCGCGCGCGGCCCTGCTTTTCCAGCACCACGCGGGTCAGCAGCAGCCCGGCTTCGGCCATCAGCCAGCGACCCGGCTCCACCAGGATGCGTCCGCCGAAACCGGCCAGCGCTTCGCGGATCGCGGCCGCGTATTCAGCCGCCTCCGGCGCCACTTCGCCATCGCGGTAGCGCACGCCAAGGCCGCCACCGACATCGATGCTGGCGATGGCATGGCCGGCGGCTTCCAGCTCCCGCCAGAACGCGGCCATCCGCTGCAGCGCCTCGCGCACCGGCTGCAGGCTCAGCAATTGCGAGCCGATGTGCATATGCAGTCCGTCCAGGCGCAGGTTCGGCCACTGCGCGGCGCCGTCGAACCACGCCCGCGCCTCCTCCGTCGGCACGCCGAACTTGTTCTCCGCCTTGCCGGTGGAGATCTTGGCGTGGGTGAGCGCGTCCACGTCGGGATTGATCCGCACCGACGCCACCGCGACGCATCCGCGGGCGGCCGCGATGCGCTGGATGGCATCAAGCTCCGCACGCGACTCCACGTTGAAACGGCCGATGCCCGCGGCCAGCGCCGCGTCGATCTCCGCGTCGGTCTTGCCGACCCCGGAAAACACGATGTCGTCCGCGGCGATGCCCGCGCGCAACGCGCGTTCCATCTCGCCACCGGAAACGATGTCCGCACCCGCGCCTTCGGCTGCCAGCAGCCGTAGGATCGCGCCGTTGCCGTTGGCCTTGACCGCGTAGCGGATGCCGGCATCCAGCCCCGCCAGCGCATCGCGCAGTGCGCGAACGCGCCCGCGGATCGCCGGCGCCGAATACACGTAAAGCGGCGTACCTTCGCGCGCCGCCAGCGTCGCCAGCGCCACGCCCTCGACCGTACCCGTTGTCGCGTCCATCCAGCGCACTTCCGTTCTGTTCAAAAAAAATGGCGGCCCGGCTAGGGCCGCCTCCAGGGGGAACCGCAAATCAAACAGGGATGCAGCGCAGGGATCAGAAGTTCCAGGTCATGACCAGCTGCGAGTAGCGCGGCGACTGCCAGCGGGTACCGGTACCGAACAGCGCGCGCTTCACGCCCGGACCCTTCTCGTAGCGGGCGCGCACGTTGATCACTTCCTGCTCGTTCAACAGGTTGAAGACCGACAGGCGCACCTTCAGGTCCACGCCGGGCACCGGCAGGGTCCAGGTCACGTTGGCGCCGAGGTTGTAGATCCACGGCATGCGGCCGAACTCGCCGCGCGGCGTCTGCCTGAACACGCGCTCGTTCCACGCCTTGTCGCAGTTCTGCACGCACAGCCAGCCGGAACCGCCACCAGACCCTTCGGTCACGAAACTGCCCGCACCAAGGCTGTCATCCGGCCAGGCCACGCCAAACGCGGTAATCGGACCGCCCGAGAGCGCCGAGAAGGTGGCACCGAACGACCACATCTCGTTGAGCTTGTAGGCGCCGCGCAGCTTGATCTGGTGGCGATGGTCGTTGAACAGGTCGCCGTAGCGCTCGTTGTTGGCCGGGTGGTCCCAGTGCTGGACCATGCCGGTGTCGCCATAGTTGGTATCGGAGTTGACCGGGCCCTCATGGTTGCCCTCCGACTTCGACCACAGGTACGAGGCATTGAACGCCCACTTGTCGTCCCAGGCGCGGTCGATCTGGAACTCCAGCGCCTTGTAGGTGCGCTTGGGCTGGGAGTAGCCGATGACCTCACCGCTGCCACCCTTCCTATAGCCGTCCTTGGAGGTATCGATGGTGATCCAGCCGTCGGTGGCACAGCCCATCGCCTTGGTGCCCCAGATCGTCAGCTTGTCGCCGGGGTTGCCGATCGGCCACAGGGTGCCGGTGGGACCACACGGGGTATGGTTGATGCGGATGTCATCCATCGCATTCGGCATGCGCCGATAGGTCGCATTGACGCCCCACGACCAGGCCTGGTTGATCATCTGCTGGAAGCCGAGGATCGCCTCGTCCTGGTAGACCGCCTCGAGATCGCGGTCCACGCTCTGGCGCAGGTCCGCCACCGACAGGTTGTAGGAGTCATCGACCGCACCGATCTGGTTGCCCAGAATCGGCTCCATGTAGGCCGAACCGGTCACCGGATTGGTGGCGGCACGCCAACCGCCCAACGCGTAGAACGTGCGCTCGTCGATCAGGCCACCGGCGAAGTTGTAGTTGATGATGTTGGTGACCGGCAGGTAGTAGCGACCGAGGTTGCCGAACAACTTGCTGGTGCCATCGCCCCGCATGTCCCAGGAGAAGCCGAGGCGCGGCGAAACCAGATTGTCGATCTTGATGAAGCTGGTGCCTGCCGCGGTCTTGTTGTCGAAGCTGTCCACGCGCACGCCGAGGTTCAGCACGAAGCTGGGCGTGATGTTCCAGACATCCTCGAGGTAGTAGGCGTTGGCGGTGGTCTCGAACACGCCGCCATCGACGCGGCGACGGCCCATCACGATCGCGTTGACGCCGGTGGGGACGGTGGAGCCGTTGTCCAGCACGGCGCCTGGGGTGGCGCCGAACACCGTGTAGCGCATCCCGGTGGTGCCGGGGTAGCGGGTGGTCCGATCGGTGACCATCTCCTCGCGGTCCATGCCGAAGCGCAGCAGGTGGTCACCCAGCGCCCATTCGAAATCCAGGCGGGCCACCTTGCGCTCGTCGAAGTGGCGGACCACGGAAGCGGAACTGCTGGGATGGCAGCTGACCGCGGGCTTGCCCATCGCGTTGTAGGCGGTGTTGTAGCTGCTGTCGATCAACACCTGCGCGCACTGGGTGTCGGCCGGCGAATACACCAGGCTGCTGCTGCGGTTGATGCCGTACATCGCCTTGGCGGTGAAGTTCTGCCCGAAGTGCCCGGTATAGGTCATCGAGCCGTTCTTGCCGCCGCCTTCGGAGGTGGAAGTGCCGGTGAAGGCACCAACCGTGGCGGTCCCGTAGTCGTAGCCGTAGGCGTCGGTGCCGGTATCGCCCTCGTCGGAGAACGCGAGCAGTTCCAGGTGGTGGTCGTCGTTGATGTTCCAGTCCAGCTTGGTGCCCCAGAAGCCGTTGTCGGACTTGCTGTCGCTCCAGGTGGTGCCGGCCGAATTGGTGTATCGCGAGGAGTTCTGGCGCTGTTCGTACATCGCGAAGATGAACAGCTTGTCCTTGATGATCGGACCCGAAGCCCAGACGTTGGCCTTCATGAAGCTGCTGCGATCGTGGTTGGCCCGGTAGGTCGCGGAGGACGGCTTGCCGTCACCGTCGATACCGTCGAACTGGTGGTCGTCGGCTGCGGCGCGCCATGCGGAGGGCTCGAAGGTCGTCTCGATACCGGCCTTGAACTCGTTGCTGCCCGAGCGGGTGACCGCATTGATCACGCCGCCGGTGCTGCGGCCGAACTCGACCGAGTAGCCACCCGTCTTGACCTGGAATTCCTGGAAGAACGCGAACGGCGCTGCCGAGAAGCTTTGGCGACGGTAGAAGTCGGTGACGTTGAGGCCGTTGATGAAGACCGAGTTCTCGGCCACGGAGGAGCCGCCGAACGACATGCCGCCGAACGAGGAATTGCCGGTGATGACGCCGGGCGCGAGCAGCGCCACCGACGTCAGGTTCTGATCCACCGGCATGCGCGCGATTTCCTCGCGATTGACGTTGGTGGAGGTCTCGGTGGATTGAACGTCCACGCGGTTGACCACCCGCGAGCCGACAACCTGCACCGCATCGAGATTGGTCAGGTTGCCTTCGCTGCCGAGGTTGACCGTGGTGGTGCCGCCCAGCGACACGCTCACCGCCAGCGTCTGGCCCACGCCCTGCCCACCGCGCTTGACCTGCAGGCTGTAGTCGCCTACCGGCAGCTGGCTGACGCGGTAGCTGCCGTCGCTGCCGACGGTCACCGTGCGGCTGGCGCCGGTGGCGTTGTTGACCAGCACCACCTGGTCGCCGGCGCTGGCACGCCCC
>ERZ778018.2065-NODE-2065-length-13805-cov-8.288145_pt1 | contig 13805 bp, 6 predicted proteins | sample MGYA00375748_ERZ778018 | MGnify/ENA primary metagenome ERZ778018 (study PRJEB29350, sample SAMN05509839) | bioreactor metagenome | biome: bioreactor; material: wastewater | place: South Africa: University of Cape Town | collected 2014-04-22 ... | reverse complement strand
CCACCTGTATTAACTGACGCTTAATTGCATATTCTATTACTGCTCGCGCATGATATTCAATATTTGCAGCAGAACTCACACGTGCAGTCAAAGACGCGAGGTAATAAGACCCTCCTACAAACTCTAGTTTCCCATTTTTTCTTAACTGATTAACAACGGTCCTGATGTCAACGGGTGCAGAATTATTAAATAGCTCAATAATAGCCTTATATATTTCTTGATGTGACTCTTCATAAAAGCTATTAGGCTTTAAAATATCTATAACTTCGGTAAGCGCATCTTTTTCAAGCATTAGCGCACCTAGAATACTCTGCTCCAGTTCAATAGCTTGAGGAGGCATTTTAGCATGAGGCTCTGTACTTGGTAATAAGCGGCTAGTAGTAGCAGTGCTATCTAAGTGTATAGGAAATAGGTTTTTTGTTTTCATAAACGTAAAATTAAACTTTCCTACAACAATCTTTTACACAACTTATCCACATAATCTACTAACACACAACTTATTCATCTTAATGAGCTTGATTAAACTGTGTAATTGACTATTTACCAATACCTTATACAACTATTGTATACAATCCAATTTTTAAATGAATTGAAGAAAAAAATACAATACTGATAAATAAATATTCAAATTAATAAGAACTTGGAGGACATTATCTCTTAGTTAAATTACTCAGAAGCTTGTATTACCTGTTCACCAACTATGTAGCTTTACCTAACTGTGAGTAACTAGATTTAAGGTATTGGTTATATCAACCATGTAAAAAAACACAGTTTTTCTCTGAGGCGAACTATTTTATAAAAGATATTTATTACTTATAATCAATTTATTTTTCAATTACAGCTACCGTATGCCGACTAGTACAAATAAGTTGCCCTTTTTCATCAGTAATATTTATTTGCCAAACATGAGTAGCTTTACCAATATGCAAAGGTTTAGCTTCTGCATAGACATACCCATCAGTAGCCTTACGTATATGATTAGCATTGATCTCTAAGCCTACACAATAGCATTTTTCACGATCTACGACCAAGTTTGCAGCCATACTACCAACTGTTTCTGCTAAAACTACAGATGCCCCACCATGAAGCAATCCCATAGGCTGTTTAGTTCTATGATCTACGGGCATTTTTGCTAACAAAGCATCTGCTTCTAATGCCATATATTCTATTCCTAAATGTTCTATAAGGGTGCCATGGCTGGTAGCATTGAGCATAGGCACAGTGATATCTTGATGGAAGAGCATAGTAACTTAAATTGCGTTATAGCAAATATATGAATTCTATGGTCGCTAGCCATTAAGTTGTACGAAAACATTTCATTAAGGAGGCATCTCTATAGCCACTAGAGAGAGCGAATAAAATACTATTAGAATATTATACCTTCCTTACATGCTGAAGTATATCTTCATGGTTATTCTTGCTTTAATTTTGCTTCTGCTGCTTTCTTTTAACTTGATAAATGGCTGGTATATATAAAATCTATAAAGACAAATCTTATAGAAAGCGAACAAGAAGTTGCTCGCAAAAAAGTATATATTTTAAACATAAGGTAGTTTCTAGCAACGGCCTTTTAATAAGGAATATTAGATTTTTTGATATACTCAATAACATCCTCTTGATTCCTTTCAAACCCTAATATACCATATTTAAGTCCTTTTGCTTTTAGATAACATGCCCACCGTGTACCTTTATTAGCCTCTTTTAACAACCAACTTTTTAATTGAGAGAGGTCTGGTTGATACAATGGTGTTTCCTCATCCTCCACAACTTTTTCTCTATTAAGGTCTATTATCTTTTTAATAATAGCTTCTTCGTTTCCTTGCTCAATGAACTGTTCATTAAATGCAAGGGCGCCTACTAAATCTTCAACATAACCATAACCACCATTAATAAGTCCCTTTATTTTTCTCTTAACAGCTTTACTATTACCCTGCTTAATTAAGGCTTCATTTAAAGAAAAAGCTGCTTCATAATTTACCTCATATCCATAAAGCCCATAAGCAAGGCTTTTCACTTTTCGCTCTATCGCTTTTATACTGTCTTTTGCAACCCAATATTCATTTAATAAACGAGCTGATTCAGGATCTTTTTTATAGCCATAAAAGCCGTAAGCAAACGCCACCACTTTTTTATCAACAGCTGTTTCGTTATCCTGTTTAATCAGATGCTCAATGAAAGGCATAATCGATGTTAGCGCACTATCATAGCCATAAAAACCGTTATGGAACCCAAATATTTTCCTACCAATAGCTTTACTATTGCCTTGTTTAATTAATGCCTCATTTAAAGAAAAAGCTGCTTCGAGATCCATTTTATAGCCATGTGTTCCTTTACAAAACCCTTTCATCTTTCGTTCAATAGCTCGCTCGTTGCCTTGGATAACTAATTCATCGTTTACCAATTGTGTCAACCCTTTAGATTCCTTTAATAGCTTGAATACTAATGTTTGACAGCCTACAAAAGAACGATATTTATTAAGATTATACTTAGTTATCAGCCTTTCCATGCTTGCAAGATCTGTTAACATATGTGCTTGTACTTGAAGCATATGCAATTTGACTCGCTCTTTAGTCGCTTCACTTGCTGGATAATCCCCGTAGATGCGCTTACTTACTGTTCTACATAAGACAGGCTCTTCGCTTAACTCATGCCACCCTCTACATACTTGACTAGCTTGTATTATATCTTTAACAGGTAGCTCGCTAATCACTTGAAGTATTACTTCTTTGGGAACTGCTACCTCATGAAAGAGAAAGCCATTACTTTCCACTGCGTCCTGCCCTTGGTCAGGAAAGTCTAAAGCAGGTGTTTCTGTTGTATTTATTTGATTAACTTTGTCAGAAGATAGTAGGGATAAAGCATTAGTATCATTTTCTTTTGTCTCCCCTATTTCTGTTGGGCTTAATAAGCCTTTAGTAATAGGAACTGAGTTAGGTTTTGTCTGACAGGAGCTTAACAACAAGCCTCCTATAAAAAGGAACATATTAAAACTTCTCATCTATATAAATTAATAAGGTTTAATAACCATAAGCAACAATAAACAACTTTTACAGTTAAGCTAAAATATCTAGTTTTTGATAAAAGATGCTAAATTTGGCAATAATTATGTGGTTGTAACAAGTTATGCTCAGTAACACTCTTAATTATTCATTTATTCATTGACCTTTTACTATATACAACAACTCTACTTCCTATTTAACCCCTAAATATATTGTTCTTCTTGCTCGACTCTTTAACATTATAAAGGTTCTTACTATTATAGGCATAAGGAAACTTCTCAAGGTTACCTATGTATTCATTCGGAATAAGAAAGAACCTTTCATACCGCCAATACTAATTTCTATTATTATCGTACACATATGTGTTTTCATAACAGAACCATATCAATACAACTACTAGCAGCAGTAAGAAACCTTACAAGAAACGCGCTATTTACCATGCTTAAGCAGGCTTAGATTTGATAATAGTATTGGAAATACTGGCTTGGTTGCCTCTATAAAACCATAGCTTTATTAAGCATGCTAGACTCCGGTGTCATAATTAACTCAAGATGCTAGTATTACAATAGATCTGCTGTATAAGCTATTATATATATGCATATATGGTTACATAATTTATGTTTACCAGTAATAATTCTGGATTGTTTTGAGCTTGTCTGGAAATGCCTGACCGAAACCTTTCTGTTTTGTCATTACGAGCCCTGGGCAAGGGGCGTGGTAATCCAAGTTATTTATATGTAACTAGCAACTTGAGTTAATTAGATAACATATAAGATCAATTCATATTTTTTGGTTTACGCATTAGCAATTTTTAACTATTTAACATATATTCTATATAGGCATTTCTCCCAAAATTAACACATAACCAAAACGTAGCTTATAAATACAACTCTATAATATATGAATACAAAACAATTTTTTACTAGAGGACTAGCAAGTATTCTATTAACGCTCTTTATGCTATCTGCAACACATGCAGAAATTCCCTTTACTGAGGCATTGGGCATGTATCAAGACACAAAAAAAGGTACAGAGAACATTTCTCCTTTTTGGGCCATGGTAGCTGTACATGGCAAACTTTTAGAACGTATTCGGTTTTTTGGTTTTTACACAAAGACTGCAAGCGGATATGATAAAGCTCTTGGTGATGATAAGATCGCAGAATTATTATTAACATTATTTCCTAGTCAAGATGGTATACAATTCGTTCCTAATGCACAAGATGAACATTTTAAAAATCTCAGTAAGCCAGAAAATTTAAAATACATTAATGAAATAATTGAAATATTATTACAAGGAACCAATAAAACTGTTAAAATTAGAGACATAATAAAAATACTTACATCGAGTTCAACTGCACGATCAAAAGTTCCTGTTCTCTTAGTTTCTGCTTATGAACAACAAGCCGAATACGCAAATCCAAAACTACCTGAAAAACAACGATATCCTGAAAATATTGTTGTTATTGCTCTGTTAAGTTTCCTGGTTAAGGTTACTGATAACCAAACATCTAAACTTTCCGAAACTTTACCGTTATTAATGAATGATACGTATTTACGACCAACGGACATCAATAAAGGCTTCTATGAGACGTATAAAGACCATTTTTCAGATATAATTAGAGATTTTGGTACTCCTAGCATTAAACCTCGAGATATTGAAATGGTATTTTTCCTAGCAAAAGGATTTGACATGTATGAAAACTTAGTTCCGGAACCAGTTAAATATTCTCAAAACATTACTATTCTAGGAGGCCCAGACGCATTTTCAGATTGTGGAGAGACCTCGCTAAGAAATCTCTTTATGTTACTATTGTCAGCAGGAAATGGAGGAGTTGTACCTATAGAAAAACAAGATGCATTAGAAGAAAAAATTCTTCAAAATAAAATAGCTTCTATTAATGATAGAACTGGACTTAACCAATATGAACCTTACAAGAAGTTTAAAGCATTTATAACTAATCACCCAGATATTACTTATGGAACATCAAAAGAGATTCATAATGCCTGGGCAGAGATCGTATCTGATTTAAACAAGGATTCCGATAAGAAAGGAATCAACCGCGTTCAATATGGGCGTAAGAAAACAAGTGCCAATGAGGAAGGATATGAGATTAAATCCAATTTCCCTAATGCAAAAGCTAAGAGTATTGTTAATATGTTTAACGTAATTGCACGAGTAATACCAGATGAAACTTTAAACAAGCCTTGGTCCGAAGCTACAAATGAGCGGTATAAGGAAGTTGCAAAAAAGCTTGATAAGCTTTGTTTCTTATTTGGTAATGATATGACAGTAACTTGGCGAAATGAGCTAACTAATTCTAACACAATTAACTCAGATTTTATGTCAATTATTTTTACCATACAGGGACAAGATGCTTTCAGATGGATCTTCCAACAAGGTCATTTTGATTTAGAACATATTAGTACGGTTAAGGATGATTGGCGTACTAAATTTACATATGCAAATTATCAAAACGAGTGGCTAGCTTCACTATTTACCAATTTATTAAGTAATAAAGAAAAAGAGCAGAGTTATAGAGACCTGCATTTCCCTCTAACAGCTATTTATAATTCTTCTTTAAAAACCCTTGAAGGAGTTAAAGAAACCATTAGAATGGTGCTGAATAAAGATTTGAAGAACAATAAGCTGAATCTAGAAACTTTTTATCCTTTAATTAATCGATGGGTGCAACAGTCTATTGCTACTCATGCTGAAAATCCCAATTTTCTTATTGATATCATACAGTTTATAGCAACCTTACCTGAATTACCCCCTATTTCCATTGACGTTAACGGTGAAAAGCGCAGAGAGGAAATTATAAAGGACGGTATGTTTATAGCAAAAATAAAAGGGTTGCTGGATAAAAATGTTGCGCTATTAGCATACAAAAGTGATAAAAAACAAGCAGCCGAAGAGTTAATTAAAGCAGGAGCTCAAATTAATGAAGGTGATGAAAAAGGGGATACACTTCTCCACTTAGCTTTGGATGCAAAAGATATGAATATTGTAAACAAGCTGCTTGAAGCCCAAGCAAATACCACCATACAAAACAACGATAAACGTGCGCCTTTACATATAGCAGTGTCTATACTTGATGATAAGCGTGGAGATGATATAGACATTATGAAAAAGTTCATACTTGCTAGCCACAATATTAACATACAAAATAAGTATGGTTATACACCTTTACACTTCGCAGTAAACCAAGGTAAAATAGAATTTATTAACAGCCTCCTTGGAGTAGCTACCCTTGATATCAATTTACAGAACAACGACGGCAATACACCTTTACACTTGGCTATAACTAAAGGTAAAACAGATATTATTGAGATGCTCCTTAAAGAAAGTAACCTTAACGTTAATCTAAAAAACAACGAAGAAGAAACCCCTTTAGCTTTAGCAAAAAGGATTGGTAGGGAAAGTGGTGTAATAAAAATGTTACTTGAACGTGGAGCAACTGAGTAAAACTATAAACGTATACATGATCACAAGTATTACTTAAGAGTAAGCTTCAATATCATAAATTTAAAAGCAAAGGGTGGCGAATTATGTTCAGCCACCCTTTGTCATAACTTTATCTTTGTAGGCGGTATCCTAGATTTGGCATCAATTAAAATGAGTATCTTTACCTATTACCTAACCTATTCAAAAATAAGCAGCACATCTCTGAGACATTTTAAACCATAGCCGAGGCAGAAGCTTTGATAAATTCAGTTAATGCTGCACCATTGAGCATATTTTGGGAAAGAAGTGCTAATTGATAGGCTTTATTCGCTAATGCTATTTGTTGATTTTCCTTCTCTATTGATAATAACTTTTTAACAAGCGGATGGTTTGCGTTAATAGCTGCTTGTAGCTGTAATATAGGTGGCATACCTGCGTTAGGCTGCAACTGGGCCATAGCATGTAACCTTTTTACAAACTCAGGGACTGTAATTACAACAGGCAATTCATCGGAAGCCATGGGAACAACAGACCACACAACAGTAGCATCTTTAATAGCTTGCTTATAAATTGTCTGTAATCTTTCTTGCTCTTTTTCATCTAATGAACTAGCATGATGCTCCGCTTGTCCTATAAGCTTATCAATAGGCTCAGCATCTACACTTTTAAACCGTACTTTATCTAACTTCTGCTCTAGTGTTTCTAGAAAGTGACTGTCTAATTGGCCATCAAACAGCAATACATCATACCCACGCTGCTTACAAGCCTGTATATATAAGTCTTGTTTATCTAGATTATTAGCGTATAGTATAACTAAATCCTGCTGGCTATCTGTCTGTTTTTCCTTAATCTTTTCCGGATACTCGTTAAGCGTAAAGTATTCACTATCAACAGTCTTAAGTAATACAAAATCTTTAGCTTTTTCATAAAATTTGTCTTCTGTCAGCATACCATACTTAACAAACAGTTCTATGCTAGTCCATTTTGTCTCATAAGCTTTTCTATCTTTTTTAAATAATTCTTCTAGCTTATCGGCTACCTTTTTGGTGATATAAGTATTGATTTTCTTAACATTGCTATCAGCTTGCAAGTAGCTTCTAGATACGTTTAATGGGATATCTGGTGAATCAATTACCCCATGCAGCAACATCAAGAAAGGAGGTACAATGTCTTTTACTTCCTCTGTAATAAATACCTGCTTAGCATATAGCTGAATTTTATTTGGACTATGTTCCAACTTCTGCGTTACTTGTGGGAAATATAATACACCTGTCAAATTAAATGGATAATCTACATTTAAATGAATCCAGAATAAAGGGTCTGTAGAAAAAGGATATAATTCTTTATAAAACTTTAAATAATCTTCCTCTTTAAGTTCACTGGGAGCTTTAACCCATATAGGCTGTGTATTGTTAATAACTTCTCCATCAAATTCTATTTCTACAGGTAAAAACTTACAATACTTATTTAAAATTTCTTTGATTTTATGCTTTTGTAAAAATTCTTCTGAATCTGCATTTAGGTGAAGTACAACATCAGTACCTACTTCTTTTTTAACAGCTATCCTTAACTCAAAAGTAGTGCTACCATCACAAGTCCAATGAACAGCTTCAGCATCTTTTTGATATGATTTAGTAATAAGATCTACTCGGTCGGCCACCATAAAAGCAGAATAAAAACCTAAACCAAAGAATCCAATAAGCTGTTGTTGCTGGCCTTTATCTTTATATTTTTCTACAAAAGCCGTAGCACCTGAAAAAGCCACTTGGTTAATATATTTTTTAACCTCTTCTGCCGTCATACCTAAACCTTGATCGCTAATGGTAAGTGTTTTAAGCTTTTCATTAATAGCAACTTTAATGCGTGGTTCCCCTACTTCTCCATCATAATCTCCAAGCGAAGCCAACTGCTTCAATTTTTGGGTAGCATCAACAGCATTGGCTACCAGCTCTCTTAAAAAAACATCATGGTCTGAATACAAAAATTTCTTAATAATAGGAAATATATTCTCGCTATGTACAGATATGGTACCTTTTTCTTGCATAGTTATAATTTTAATTAATAGTTCTTATACTGTTTTTTATAGCAAATCTTGTTCCAGCCCCACTTATACTATTACCATAACCCTCGATCATGCCAACATGACACATCAATTACTGTTGCATTTCTATTTTGAGGAATTTAGCAGTATGGCTATGTGAATTTTGTATAATATCTTCTGGTGTTCCTTCGGTTATAACCTGCCCACCTTGTTCCCCTCCCTCTGGCCCTACATCAATGATATAATCTGCTACCTTGATAATATCTAGGTTATGTTCAATAATCAGTACAGTATTACCCTTATCAGTCAGCTTATTAAGCACATCTAATAGGTGCTGAATATCCTGAAAATGTAAACCTGTAGTTGGTTCATCGAGAATATAAAAAGTTTTACCTGTGTCTCTTTTTGCTAATTCGGTAGCCAGTTTTACACGTTGTGCTTCACCACCTGACAAAGTGGTAGCAGGCTGGCCTAAAGTAAGGTAACCTAAGCCCACATCTTCCAATATTTGGATGATTCTACGAATGTGCGGATACTTATCAAAAAATTCTACGGCAGTACTGATTGTCATATCCAACACATCAGAGATAGATTTTCCCTTATATTGTACTTCTAAGGTTTCTCTGTTATAACGTTTTCCTTGGCAGGTTTCGCAATGCACATATACATCAGGCAAAAAGTCCATTTCTATGACACGCATGCCTCCACCTTGACAAGTTTCACATCTACCACCGCTTACATTAAAAGAAAATCTACCAGGTTGATAACCTCGTATCTTCGCTTCTGGTAATTGTGAAAATAAGTTACGGATGCCTGCAAAAACATTGGTATAGGTAGAAGGATTAGAACGAGGCGTTCTTCCGATAGGTTTTTGGTCTATTTCTACCACTTTATCTAAGTGCTCTAGTCCGGATATAGCTGTATAAGGCAGTGGATTAGCATAAGATTTATACAAATACTTTTGTAAAATAGGATATAGTGTTTGATGGATTAATGTCGATTTACCGCTACCTGAAACACCAGTAACACAAATCATTTTCCCCAACGGCAAATTTAGTGTAACATTTTTGAGGTTATTACCTGTACATCCTGTAAGGGCCAAAAACTTACCATTTCCTTGCCTACGGGTAGATGGAGTCGCAATTTGCCGAGCACCTGATAAAAATTCTGCTGTTGTGCTGCCTTGTTTTAAAAATTCTTTTGGTGTACCAGCTGCCACTACCCTACCTCCATTTTTACCAGCACCAGGCCCAATATCAATGATATAATCTGATTCTAACATCATATCTTTATCATGCTCCACAACCATGACCGAATTTCCTAAATCTCTTAAGTCATGAAGTGCCTGTATCAACCGTACATTATCACGCTGATGTAGCCCAATACTAGGTTCATCTAAAATATAGAGCACACCAACCAGCTGTGTACCAATTTGTGTAGCCAGCCGAATCCGCTGTGCTTCTCCACCAGAAAGTGTTCTTAGTGGCCTATTGAGTGATAAATAATATAAACCTACATTCAGCAAGAAATGAATACGCTTTTTAAGCTCTTTAAGTAGCTCGCTAGCAATAATTTGCTGGCGGTTGTCTAGCTTAGGCATAAGCTCTTCAAGGAAATCATGAAGCTGCTGCAAATTCATATTAGCCAACTCAGCAATGTTCTTGTCAGCTATTTTAAAGTATAACGCAACCTTTTTAAGCCTAGCACCTTCACAGTCAGGACATATGATATCCCGCCTATAAGATTCCTGTATGGCGCGCTCTTTTGCTGTACTTTTATTTTCTGTACTTTCTAAAGCAGCAATAATGCCTTGGAATCGCTTAGAAGCCTGTTTTTTTGCTTTGGTGTCGGATTCTGGCTGGATGGGCTCTTCTTGTCCATATAGAATAGTATCCAGCAACTGCTGTGGGAGCTTTTGTATAGGTGTATCAAATGGTATTTGATATTGTTCAAATAAGCTTTTAATTGCTTTAAAGACATCTGTTTTGGATTCAGCTCCTAAGGGCACAATTCCACCCTGTTGCACACTTAAGGATTTATCAGGTATAATGGCCGCTATATCAACCTGCGATATGGTTCCTAATCCTTCACAAGTTGCACAAGCACCATACGGAGAGTTAAAAGAAAAAGTATTAGGTGCAGGCTCATCATAAGAAAGGCCTGTAACAGGATCCATAAAAGATTTAGAAAAGTAATGAATCTGGCCTGACTCATCCTGTACCATGGCCACACCTTTACCATGTTGTAAAGTTGTATGCAAAGAATTTTGCAATCGCTGCTTGTCCTCCTTATCAACAACTAACCGATCAACCACAACTTCTATATCGTGTATCTTATAACGGTCTACTTGTAGCTTAGGCACTACATCTTTTATGTCTCCATCTATTCTAACTTTAGAAAATCCCATACTACTGATTTGCTGAAACAGCTCACGGTAATGCCCCTTCCTACCTTTTACTACAGGTGCCAATAAAGAAAGTTGTTTACCAGAAAATGTCTGAAGTATATGATTTTCTATTTGCTCAGCTGTCTGCTTAATCATTTTGTGGCCACTCGTATATGAGTAAGCATCTGCGACTTTAGCAAATAATAAACGCAAGTAGTCATAAATCTCTGTTACTGTACCTACTGTAGAACGTGGATTTCTAGAAGTTGTCTTTTGTTCAATAGCAATCACCGGGCTTAACCCATTGATTTTATCTACATCCGGACGCTCTAAATCACCAATAAAGGAGCGTGCATAGCTTATAAAAGTTTCTATATAACGTCGTTGCCCTTCTGCATAAATCGTATCAAATGCTAAAGAAGATTTTCCACTACCACTTAGGCCAGTAATAACCACCAGCTTATTCCTAGGAAAGCGCACATCAATATTTTTAAGATTATGTACTCTAGCACCCAACACTTCCACATGGTCGTAACCATGAATATCTACATTTGGCTTTTTTAAATTTGTTTCTTGTTTAGACATTGTTTTTGATATAGATAGTCTATAAATATAGGAAATCTACCCTTGCAGATGCTCACTTCACGTAACAAAGTTAGCTAAAATGCTGGAGAGAATTATGGACAACCATTAAGGTCAAACATTTTTACTTACTATTATTTATCTTACATTATTTATTGTTACTAATAGTTAACTAATAGCAAACATATAGTTGACACTCTACAAGTCTATTTGATATTATTGGCACTCTTATATTGTGTACTATGCTTATGGGCTTCGCTCTAGAATATAAAAATTAATTATCTCAATAACCATTCATCCATCTATTATTAGACAAAGTTTATTTACCAATACGTTAACATAAAACCATATTACGGTTAATTTTATCTTTGATGCTTTTCTTATATACTTACTCTGTGCCATATAGGCAAACAATAAGTTCTAGTTCATACCTTTAATTTTAATAGTATGACTATACAGCATACTTGCACACTAGCACAACAATTAATATAGGAGTTTTCAATTCTGATGCTTCTCTTTTAAAACTGTAGCATACTGCATATTACAACGTGGAAAGCGCCTAATCTATTACACAGCAAACAACATGGCTTGTTTGTTTCTAGCATATATAATCAACACTAATTCTTAAACCATAAAAATAAAATTTAGACTTAAGTATCCATAGATGGTTTATTTTGTCCTTATGCACATTGATAGAGTTAGTTAGATTTATATATAAATAACCTATCTTTTATATATAAACTTAATAAACAGAAATCCCCTCGCACATTTAAGTTTAAATTACTTAGGTTATGCAAGGGGATTATATTAATTCTTAATTGTAGCTTGAGATGATACATTATCAAGCCTCAACAAACTCGCCAGGTGTCTGTTTAATGGCTATTATTTCTCTTGCAAAGAGCTGCACGTACCTATACGGAATATAGGCAAATCCTTTCTCTCCCCAATCAGCTCCCCAGCTATTTTTAATAGTAAATAACTCAGTATTTCGATTATAACCCATAATCATAACAGCATGAGAACCTCTTAAATGAGGTAAATTATTCAGATCAGGCATTATTATTTTAAACCCATTTTGTCGGTTAGGGTTATCCCAACAACCTTCATACACCTTAATAGCCATAAGAATTGGATAATTAAATGCCAATGCAAGTTCTATTGAAGCAGTAATATCTTGATTTGCCCCTCCGACATATGCTGGTCTGGAAGAGTTTCTTCTTGTAACAGGATTGGATCTTACTCCTTGTGTATATGACGAATTTATCCTGGGCTGTCGCTGTGTCAAAGCAACTGATTTTGTAGCTTCCCTATTGTATCCAAAAGAGCTAGCAGAAACATATATTACAGGTGAACTGACATGCAAGCGTCTAAAATCTCTTGTTAGGCCTGTGCCATTATAGTCTACTATTGATTGAAGATTTTCCTCTATAGCATGATTAGGGATATGTCGAATAACCTGTAATTTCCCCAATTGATATTCTGTCTCATCTTCATCAATATCTCCTGCCAGTTGCATATCTACTCCAAATCTTCGCATTGTATCATTGTAAGCCTTAGTTGGACCATCTTCAACAACCCTACAAAGTTGTAAACCATGCCTACCTTGTAATTGTTGTTTCCAATTTGGAGTTGTAGAAGGATTTATGCCATTAAAGAGCGCTACTTTTCTAAGGTAAGTTGAGTAAGGAAATCTTTTCTTTTCCACCAATCCATATTTCTGTGCAAGTTTTAATGCTTTGCCCAAAAATAATCCACCTTCACATGGAGCAGTGGATTTACGGGTTTGTGCTAAAACAGTAAATTCTGCTTCGGAAAATTTACAACCATAAATATATTCTGCACAGGCGCTGGTTGCAAAACTGACACACGTTCCTAAAGGCCCTTGATTTTCAGGAAAAGTTATCTCTGGAATTTCATATGCAGAAAGAATATCGCTTGTACATTCTAGTTCTCCTATATCACATTGACATTTACCATGGGTATAAAAATTTTCTGGTGTTTCTCGTATATCTTCTATAGTAGGATTTAAATTATTCCCACAAGAAGTTAAACATAGTAACAAGGAATAGAAGCCAGCTGCATAAAAAATTTTAAACATTTTCATAGTTGGTTTATTTAAATAGTTCATACTTAATTAATTATATACGAAATCCATTTTTTATTCTTACGCAGCTCTTGTTTTGAAAAATACTCTCATCAAGTCAAGCGCTATGTAAGTTTCTTCATCATTAAAAACAACCTCTAGCAATCGAGTATATAATTAAGAAGGTTTATTCATTAAAAGCAACCCACCACTTAATAGAGATCTTCTGAAACCTAAGGATTAAGCATACATGTATATATTAGGGTA
>ERZ778018.2064-NODE-2064-length-13809-cov-5.044932_pt1 | contig 13809 bp, 10 predicted proteins | sample MGYA00375748_ERZ778018 | MGnify/ENA primary metagenome ERZ778018 (study PRJEB29350, sample SAMN05509839) | bioreactor metagenome | biome: bioreactor; material: wastewater | place: South Africa: University of Cape Town | collected 2014-04-22 ... | reverse complement strand
ATGATGTGCAGGGCGCGGCCATTGTGCGTGGCAAGGTTCTTTCGGTGCACCGAAGCCGCAAAAACGTATGGATCAATCTGGAAGGCCGGGTGGCATTGCAGATTTCAAGCCGTGCCTGGGATCAGTTCCGAGGCATTGATTTTGATCACTGGAAAGGGCGCGAATTGCGCGCGCGTGGCTGGCTGGTACACACCAAAAGTCGCTATGAAGATTGGCTTATGCCGATTGAATCCCCCCGCTCCATCGATCTGCTGGGGCGATAGGTCGGCGCGTACTCTTTTGAAAATCAGCTTTGGCCTTGTTCGGCCAACCAATCCCTTGGGCGAAGAAACTCACGATACAGTTCTGCTTCCGGGCTGTCTGGCGCGGGTGTCCAATCGTAACGCCAGCGTACTTCCGGCGGCATGGACATCAGAATCGATTCGGTGCGGCCGCCGGACTGCAGGCCGAACAGGGTGCCCCGGTCGTAGACGAGATTGAACTCCACATACCGGCCGCGCCGATAGAGCTGAAAGTCGCGTTCGCGTTCGCCGTAGGGCGTATCCTTGCGCTTTGCCACAATCGGCGTGTAGGCGGGCAGGTAATGGTCGCCCACCGAGCGCATCAGGCCGAAGGCCTGCTCGAAATCAATCTGCCCATCGGTGCCGTAATCATCGAAGAATAACCCGCCGACGCCGCGTGGCTCATTGCGATGTTTGAGCCAGAAATACTCATCGCACCATTGCTTGAAGCGCGGGTATAACTCATCGCCGAATGGCGTGCACGCTGCGCGGGACTGCTCATGCCAATGCACGGCATCTTCGGTAAAACCATAATAGGGCGTGAGATCAAAACCGCCGCCGAACCACCAGACGGGTTCAACACCCGGCTTCTGCGCCTGGAAAAAACGCACATTGGCGTGTGATGTGGGTGCATAGGGATTACGCGGGTGAATGACCAGAGAAACGCCCAAGGCTTCGAAGCTGCCGCCGGCAAGGTCGGGACGATGCGCTGTAGCCGAAGGCGGTAGCTTTTGGCCGGTCACATGCGAAAAATTGATACCCGCGCGTTCAAATACCTCGCCACCTTCCAGCACGCGACCACGCCCCATCCCGTTGAGCGCTTCTGTTTCTGGGCGTTGCCAGTCGTCGTGCAAAAAGCGGGCGGTGGATTCGAAGGCTTCAAGCCCGGATACGATCCGGTCCTGCAAGTCGATGAGATAGTCGCGAACGCGTTGAATGTCGGGCATGGTGATTTGTCTCGTGATGTGTCCGCGCGCTGCGCGTGACATGGGCCGATATCGTGGGCCGATATCCTGGACCAACATTATGGGTCGAGTAGGGCCAGAAATTATATCAGGTCGGGCCGCCGCATTGACGTGGCTGCCCCCCCCTGAATTGATGACTTGTGCAGCATGTTTGCGTGCCACCGGTTAACGTCTTAACCAGTCTCCAGTGCGCCAGTGACGGATGGGGGTGGGTTGGGCCTGTGTATCTACCGGGCCGGTCAAGATCTCATCGAGTTGGTCATCAAAATACCTTCGAACGGCCAGAACACTCCGCGCGGGTGGACGCTGCGCGGGGTTTGCACTGGTGGACACGATGGCGGTATGGGCTGCTTGGGCGATGGCCGCCGCGACGGGGTGCGCGGTGACGCGGACGGCCACTTCATCCCGCCCGCCGGTAATCCAGTCAGGGGTGCTCTGACTGGCCGGAACGACCCAGGTGGCCGGCCCCGGCCAGTGGGCACTGATCTTGGCAAGTTTTTCTGGGGAAAGCGATATCCACGGATGGAGCTGTTCAAGGTTGGCGGCGAGCAGAATCAGGCCCTTGCGCCAGTCCCTCTGTTTGAGCGTCAGTATCCGCTCGACGGCGATCGCATCCAGCGGGTCGCAACCAAGACCAAACACCGCTTCGGTGGGATAGGCGATCACGCCGCCTTGCGAAAGGATCTGACCGGTTTGCCGAAGGCGAAAGGGGGTGTTGTGCATCATGGATTCGGTGATTGGGCTGGCTGGGTCAAATCATCTAATACGTTCGGTTTTTGGTGCTTGCGCCTCTTATTCCGGTATCGTCGCGGCGGGTTTCTTGCTGCGAGCGGTGGCTGGCTTTTTTACCGGCGTCTTCTTTGCAGGCGCTTGTGCATCGGTCGCGCTGGCCTTTTTGGCGCGCGGCGTCGTTGATTTCTTGGCTGTTGTTTTCGGAGCCGTCGCTTTTGGGGCTGCCGTCTTCTTGGCCGTCGCTTTCGCAGCGGTTTTGCCGCGCGCCGATTTCTTCTCAGGGGCAGCTGCAAGCAAGGCGACGCACTCTTCCAGTGTCAGGGATTTTGGATCCTTGTCCTTGGGGATTTTGGCGTTCTTTTTGCCATCGGTGATGTAGGGGCCATAGCGACCGTTTTGTACCGACACACCATTATCGAACTGGGTGATGTAGCGATTCTTCGCAGCAAGCTTTTTGATCTCGATGATTTCGAGCGCGCGGGGCAGTTCGATGGTGTACGGATCATCATCCTTGCCCAGCGATGCGTACATTTTGCCGAACTTTACGAAGGGGCCAAACCGACCAATGGCGACCTCGACAGGTTCGCCTTCTGGGGTTTCGCCCAGTTTTCTCGGCAGCTGGAACAAGTCCAGTGCTTCATCCAGCGTGATGGTGGCAATGCTCTGGCTGCGCTTGAGCGAGGCGAACTTTGGTTTTTCCTCGTCGTCCTTGGTGCCGATCTGGGCGAAGGGACCGAACCGCCCGAGTCGAACGGAGACGGGCTTGCCCGATTTGGGATCGATCCCCAGTTCACGCCCCTGAGCGGCCTCCTGCCGGGTGACATTCTCATTGGTGTGCTCGACACGGTCATGGAAGGGCGTCCAGAACTCGCGCATCAATGGCACCCAGTCGCGTTCGCCGCGGGACACGGCATCCAGATCATCTTCCAGTTTGGCGGTGAATTCGTAATCGACAATGTCGCGGAAGTAGTCGGTCAGAAAGCCATTAACGACCCGGCCCATATCGGTGGGTTTGAAGCGTCGCTGATCGAGCAGCACGTATTCGCGCGCCTGGAGGGTGGAGATGATGCTGGCATAGGTCGAAGGGCGACCGATGCCGTACTCTTCCAGCGTCTTGACCAGACTCGCCTCGGTAAAGCGCGGCGGTGGCTCGGTGAAGTGCTGGTCGGCAGCGATGTCGTTCAGGGCAATCTTGTCGCCTACGGTCAGCGGCGGCAGGCGGCGATCCTCGTCATTGTCCCCGGAGGCATCGTCTTCATCCTCGCGATAAAGCGCGATGAAGCCCGGGAATTTGAGGGTGGAGCCATTGGCGCGAAAGCTGTGCTGATCATTGACCGCGAGATCAACGGAAACCTGATCATAAACAGCCGGTGTCATTTGCGAAGCGACCGCGCGCTTGAAAATCATCTCATACAGGCGGAACTGATCCTTGTTCAGGAAAGCGCGTACCGAATCCGGGGTATGTGCCGCTGATGTCGGACGGATGGCCTCGTGCGCTTCTTGTGCGTTTTTGGATTTGGTCTTGTAGCGGTTCGGGCTGGCGGGAAGGTAGGCCGAACCGTACTTATCGCCGATATGTGCCCGAATCTGCGTGAGCGCGTCCTCGGAGAGGGTCACGGCATCGGTTCTCATGTAGGTAATCAAACCCACGGTGCCCGCGCCGATGTCGACGCCTTCGTACAACTCCTGCGCCAGGCGCATGACGCGCGAGGCGGAGAGCCCGAGTTTACGAACCCCTTCCTGCTGTAGCGTCGAGGTTGTAAATGGAGGGGCCGGATTGCGCTTGCGTTCGCGCTTTTCCACCGAACGGACGGTGAGTGTGCCGGCGGCGGCTTCGAGGATACGGCTGCGCGCGGATTGCGCATCCGTTTCGTTGGTCAGCGTGAATTGTTCGGCCTTTTGCCCGTCCAGTGTCAGCAGGCGTGCATTGAATCGGCTCTTTTCAGCAGCCCGATCGGCCTGGCAGTCGGCGAGTATGGTCCAGTATTCCTGCGGATTGAACGCTTCGATCTCGGCCTCGCGCTCCACGATCAGGCGCAGGGCGGGGCTTTGTACCCGTCCGGCGGACAGCCCCGGATTGATCTTTTTCCACAAGAGCGGCGACAGGTTGAAGCCCACGAGGTAATCGAGGGCGCGGCGTGCCTGCTGGGCATTGATCAGGTCAATTGATAGATCGCGTGGATGCGCGACCGCTTCCTGTACTGCTTTTTTGGTGATTTCGTAGAACACCACTCGTTGCGCCGTCTTGTTCTTCAGCAAGCCTGCTTCCGCCAATAGTTCGCGCAAATGCCAGGAAATGGCTTCGCCTTCGCGATCGGGGTCAGTTGCGAGCAGGAGAATGTCGGATGATTTAAGCGCTTTCTTAATGGCATCGACGTGGCGCACGTTCTTGTCGATCAGGGTGTAGTTCATCGCAAAGTCGTGCGCGGTATCCACGGCGCCATCTTTGGGGATCAGGTCGCGCACATGGCCATAGGACGCGAGCACCTCGTAGCCGGGGCCCAGGTATTTCTTAATGGTTTTCGCTTTGGCGGGCGACTCAACGATAACAAGCGTTTGGCTCATAGGAACTCGGCGATCTCGGGGTGCTGGTCAGGGTCTAAAAAAATCAGTGCAACAATTCGGCTGTTTCGGCGAAGACGAGGTCTTCCATCCAGGCAAAAGCGGCTTCCTCGCCGGGTCGGGCGAACAGCACGAGCATGACGACCCATTTGATGTCTTCGATATCCAACTCGTCGTTATCCAATGCCAGTGCGCGCTCAATGACGGTTTCCCGTGTCTGGGCGCTCAACACGCCAATGGCTTCGAGTTGGATCAGCAGTCCGCGTGATTCGATATCCAAGGCCATCTGTTCTTCGGCCGTGAATACACGGAACGACGTAGGTTTGGGTGCGCTGACCTCTGCTCCATGCACTGTAGCTCGTTCTGTCGGCTCATTCGCTGCCGCGTCCAACCAGGAAAAAGCACGCCCGATCTCATCGGCATCAAAACCGGCGTGAAGCAGTTTTTGCTGGAGATCCGTGCGCAGCGGCGCTGGAGGCAAGTGGGGTTCTTCTTCCATGTGGTTTTCAAACAGATACATCAACAAATCAAGCACGGTTTCTTTCATGGAATCTCTCAAGGGGCGAAGTTGAACGACGTTCGGTTACCCGTTCGTCAGGCCGTTCTCACATACAATCCTCCGGGTAAGGTGGTGACGTGTCCAGCAAGTTCAAGCATGAGGAGGATGGAGGAAACTTCGGCAGGGGTCAATCCGCTGGATGCAATAAGCGTATCAGCAGATTGAGGATCGAAGCCGAGACAGTCCAGAATTTTCTGTTGTTCCGGGTCGAGGTGAGCCGCAAGAGCGGGGAAAGACTCCGGTTCGAGCAGGGAGATGTCGTCGGTTTGATGCAGGCGCGCACCGAGGTTGTCGATGAGTTCTTCGAAAATGTCTTGAGCGGTTTCGACCAGCTTGGCGCCTTCCCGAATGAGTCGATGCGGGCCGCGACTCAAGGGGTTGTGAATCGATCCGGGAATGGCAAAGACTTCTCGCCCCTGTTCGGCGGCAAGGCGGGCGGTAATGAGTGAACCGCTCTTTAGGCTGGCTTCCACAATCAGTACGCCTTCCGACAGGCCGCTGATCAATCGGTTTCGGCGCGGAAAATGTTCCTTCCTTGCCGTGGTGCCGGGTGGCCATTCGCTGATGAGCAGACCACCTTGCGCTACGATCTCGGCGGCGAGTGTCTGGTGCTCGCGCGGGTAGATAATATCCGGCCCGGTTCCCATGACGGCAACGGTGGCGCCGTGAGCGGCCAGCGCCCCGCGATGAGCCGCGGCATCGATTCCCAGCGCCAGTCCGCTCGTGATGACGAGGCCCTGCGCGGACAGATATCGGGCAAAGGCGCGTGCATTGTTAATCCCGCCGCTCGTCGGCGTGCGTGCACCGACGATAGCCAGTTGTGGCTCGCCCAGTAGTCGGATATCGCCTTTGCCGAAGAGTGCAGCGGGCGCGTCAGGAAGGTCGGCAAGTTGCGGTGGGTAAGAATTTTCCCCAGCAAGGATCAGATGGTGTTGTTCCGATTCATCAAGCCAAGACAGCATCGTTTCGACACGATCAGCCATGCCGCGCGGGTGTTGATTTGCCAGAGAGGCCGGTAGGCCCAGGCGAATCCATTCCGATGCCGGTGCCGCTAGGGCTGCCTGCGGTGTGTCGAATGCATCCAGAAGGCAGCGCAGACGTTTCGGCCCCATCCCATTGATGGTGATCAGAAACAGCAACGCCCGGCGCGCATCGGCGTCGGGCGTTGTTTGGTGCTCAGAGGTCAGCAAAGAAAGGACACGGCCCTGAGGCTAGGCGCCTCAATCGGCCGTTGGGGTTTGCAGCAAATCGCCAATGCGCACCGGCCGCTTGGTTTGTACCACAAGGGCCAAAGCGGCACGATCATACACACGGAAGACCATGGCGGTGCCGATTGGGAAGTCGGGCAACTTGACTCTGGGTGGCGATGGAATTTCAAAGCCTTCAGGCTCGGCGTTTTTTGCCAGCTCTTTGGGGTTGGTTGTGTACTTGTCACTAACAATTTGACCAGGCTTGCTGATGCGCAGCATATCGCCGGGAACCAGACCGTTGTTGCTGCCGGTGTTGATAATCACGACCTGATAAGTGGCCACTTGCGTGATGGCATCGGGGATGTCGATCACAACCGCATCAATCGGAACGGCCGGTATGCTGGGCGTCACATCCTTATTGAACGGCTCGCTGATAACCGGCAATACGCGGTCGCCATCCATGATCTCGCGGGCGCTTTTGGTGATGCGCAACGTGGTCGGATCACCGCGATGCATCACCTCAGCCTGGCCTTTGTAGATGGCGCGGTAGCCCAAGAAGTCACCCGTTACCGGATCAACCAGCGGTTTGCCCTTGCCGAGAATGGAGAACGTATTCGAGTTCTCCGTCAGGGCCGGGCGTGCATAGACGACATCACCGAAGCTGGTCGTCGTCGTTTGATTGCGATTTGCCAGAACATAAGGTGCCGATTCTAATTGTTTTTCCGACATGATCTGGTCATACGACAAGAACGGCTTTAAATCTTCCAGCGGGATGGCTGATATTGCGGGCGGCAGGGTCTCGTAGCGAATATGGGGGCGCATGGCGATGCCCAAGCGTGGTTTGCCGCCGATGTACATGATGCCGATCTTGTCGCCGGGGTAGATTTTGTGCGGGTTTTTGATTTCGGGATTGTCGTACCAGATTTCAGGCCAGTAATACGGGTCTTTCAAAAAGTGGTTGGCGATCGACCAGAGTGTGTCACCCTTTTTGACGGTGTATTCATTGGCCTTGAGCGAAATGAACTGTGCCTTGGTTTCTTCCGGAGTCAGCGTGCCCTTGACCGGGCCGCGCGTGGCGCCAAGCGGTAGTCCATCCGGCACGGGCTGGTTGACGATATTGACCGGCGGACGCTCGGAAGCACAGCCGGACAGCAACGCGGTGGTAATGAGGGAAAACGAGAGTAGAACCGGTAATCCTTTTGACGATCTCATGGGCAACATCCTTGGGTTTTCAGCCGAAAACGGGGCAACATTTGGGTCAGTGGCCGAACCCAGAGTACTTATGGGTTCGTAACGCACCGCCCGAGTACATTATCTAGGTACGTGGCCTAGGTGCAAAGCTTGGGCTCGCGTACAATGTTGCGGTAAATATGCTTATTTGTAAAAGAATTTGAGCGCCGCGTCCACAGGTACGTGCGATTGAGTTGCAAAATAGGCGGTCTGAAGTGTTTTTCTGCGATGATGCGCAGGTGTTTGGTGTTGTTTTTCGGAGCCGTTGTCCTGTGTAGGAATGGATGCACGATTCCTCCGAAATTTATTCCAATGTATCCATTTAGTGAGTTTGGGTTGATATGTCGTTACTTGAAGTGTTGCTTTTCCCCGATGAGCGGTTGCGCCGGGTGGCTGCCGAAGTGAAGCAGTTTGATGCGCGTGTGCAGCGCCTAAGTGAGCAGATGCTGGAAACCATGTATGACGCTCGCGGCGTCGGGTTGGCCGCGACGCAAATCGACGTACACGAACGAATGTTTGTGGCGGACTGTGCCGAGGACGGATGTGCTCCGGAGCCATTGGTGTTCATCAACCCTGTGATCCTTGATCGCAGTGGCTCGGTCGAATCGGAAGAGGGTTGTCTTTCGATCCCCGGTGTCACTGATAAGGTGATGCGTGCTGAAGCCGTTCGTGTGCGCGCTCAGAATGCCTTCGGAGAGAGTTTTGAACGTGAAGCCGGCGGTTTGCTGGCCATCTGCATTCAGCATGAAATAGATCATCTCCATGGGCGCCTTTTTATCGATTACCTCTCGCCGCTCAAGCGCCAGCGTATCCGCAAAAAACTCGAAAAGGCGCTGCGCCAGAAGGAATCAGCATGACGGTGCGCATCATCTACGCGGGCACGCCCTTGTTTGCCGTGCCCGCTCTCCAAGCTTTGGCTGCGGATGATTCAGTCGAACTGGTGGCGGTGTACACCCAGCCCGACCGCCCTTCTGGTCGTGGGCAGAAATTAACGCAGTCGCCAGTGAAAGAAGCCGCGCTGGCACTTGGAATTCCCGTTGAACAGCCCATCACCTTGCGTGATGAATCGGCACAAACGGTGCTGGCCGGTTACCGACCCGACCTCATGGTTGTTGCCGCCTATGGGCTTATTCTCCCGGTACCGGTTCTTAAGACACCCCGACTGGGTGCGATCAATATTCACGCCTCATTGTTGCCGCGCTGGCGTGGCGCGGCCCCCATTGCGCGTGCCATCGAGGCGGGTGATCCGGTGACGGGCATCACGATCATGCAGATGGCCCAAGGCCTCGATACCGGCGATATGTTGCACAAGGTCGAGCTGGCCATTCGGCCAACTGATACAGCGGCCACGCTGCATGATCGATTGGCTGAATTGGGCGCGCAGGCTTTGATGGCCGCGTTGCCTGGCATCGTCGCGGGTTCAATCGCTCCCGACCCGCAGGACGACACCCAAGCCTGCTATGCGGCGAAATTGAACAAAGCCGAAGGCCGTCTCGACTGGCGCGAGCCTGCTGACCTGCTGGCACGCCGTGTTCGTGCGTTCGATCCTTGGCCGGTTGCGTATGCCGAGTTTAAGTCTGCCCCATTGCGCATTTGGTCCGCAGAAGTTGAACCCAACAGCCCGCAAGCCCAACCCGGTACGGTGGTAACGGTTGATGCCTCTGGGTTTGTTGTTTCGACCGTCGCGGGGGGATTGCGGGTTCTAGCCTGTCAGCAGGCGGGTGGAAAGCGGATTTCTGCTGCCGATTTCGCGCGTAACCATCAACTGCTGGGTGCCTGTTTTGACTGATCCGTACAAAACCGCCCGGAATCGGCATCAAGATCGATCCTCTTCATCTGCGCCCAAAGGCCATGCGCCAAAGGATGCATCGGCAAAATCGTCACACAAGTCACATCAGCGATCGGCTACAAAGTTTGATCCGGATCGTCCGGCTCGAATTGATCCGCGCACGTTGCCGCGTTTGTCTCCTGAGGCGTTGACAGCGCAGCTTTTGCTGTCTGTCGTTGGTCAGGGTGTCTCGCTCGATGCCGCTTTGGGCCGCGTGTTGTCCCAGGCGCAACCCGTTCATCGCGGTTTGGTGCAGGCAATGGGATACGAGGTGCTTCGGCATTATGAAGCGCTGGTGTTTTGGCGAGACAGCTTGCTTGAGCGCCCCATCCCCGCCAAATCCGCCATTATCGCGTTGTTGCTTCTGGTCGGGCTAGAACGCATTCGCGGCGCACGCCGAGAGGCATCGCGGTCCGTCAATTCCGCTGTGCAAGCCGCAAGGGAGCTCGGGTACCCTTGGGCGACCGGTTTGCTCAATGCGGTATTGAGACGGGCAGTGCGTCAAATCGAAGAGGGTGTTGATCCCTTCGCGCAGGCCCCTTCTGCTGCCTGTGCGCGCCTGCCGCAATGGCTGTTCGACGCGTTGACCGTCGATTGGGGTGAGGTGCGTGCTTCTGCCCTTGGCTCTGCGCTGGCGACGCATCCGCCCATGACCTTGCGTGTGGCAGGTGATCGGGCGGCGTATGGCGAGCAACTGAGCTCGATTGAGATTGAGGTCAATCCCACGGCCTTTTCGACGCGCGGGCTCAATCTGGTTCATCCCATGGATGTCGACCGCCTGCCCGGTTTTGCCGAGGGGCAAGTGTCGGTTCAAGATGAGGCCGCCCAGTGGGTTGTCGACCTGCTTGATCTGGCTCCGGGGCAGCACGTACTTGATGCATGCAGCGCGCCCGGCGGCAAGACGCTCGCTATTTTGCAGCACCAACCCGAAGCCAGTGTGACGGCAGTGGATATCGATACCACGCGCATGGCGCGGGTGCAGGAAAATTTGGAACGTGGGCAGGTCTTCGCCCGCTTGATTGTCGGCGATGCGGGCGTGCCGCAAGACTGGTGGGATGGTCAGCCGTTCGATCGCATCCTTGCCGATGTGCCTTGCTCGGCAACGGGGGTGATCCGGCGTCACCCCGACATCAAGCGTTTGCGCCGACCGGAAGATTTGCCCGTTCTGGTCGAGCGTCAAGCGGTGATTCTTGATGCGCTCTGGTCGCTGCTGAAACCGGGTGGTCGAATGGTTTATGCCACCTGTTCCATCCTGGATCGGGAAAACTCGGCGCAGGTTGCCGCGTTCTTGCGGCGGCATGGTGATGCGCGTGCGCTGCCCCTGTCAGTTGATTGGGGCGAGCCGCGACAGATTGACGGGCAGTTTCTGGGGCAACAGGTTTTCCCTGTTTCAGAAGGGCACGATGGGTTCTTTTATGCTGTGCTGGAAAAAAACTGATCGGGCGGCCGATCGCAGCCGCGCTGCGGCATCGGCGCTGTCGGTTTTTCTGCTCCTTGCGCTTGTGTTGCTCTGTGCTCAGGCACATGCGTCCAGCGCCAACATTCAGCGGGCTCATGCGGAGATTCGAGAAGGCGTCGTCTATCTCGATGTCGACCTCAAGCTCGTGCTCGACAAGGAGATGGTTGATGCCATGCGCAATGCCATCCCGATCAACCTGTCGATGATTTCCGTCATTGAATCGCCGCGTGACTGGTGGTTACCAAATGAGATCGCTTCGGATCAGCGACGTTATCGTCTGGAGTTCCACGCACTGTCGAAAACCTGGCTTTTGACCGATACCCTTGAACATGAGGCGCGGAGTTTCAGCACGTTGGATGGTGCGCTGCACTCTCTTGAACGGATCCGGGCGTGGCCGGTGACCACTGCCAAGCATCTTGAAGGACGCGGCCACCTGGTCGGGCGCGTTCGAATGGTGCTGGACGTCAACAAATTGCCGTTGCCCTTGCGGTTCCCGGCATTGTTCGATTCCCGCTGGTCACTGAATAGTGCTTGGTTCTCATGGACGGTGCCAACAGTTGGGGCAGCAGATAGAGGAGACGATTTGTGAAATTCGTCGGCAGCTGGGGCCAGATCTACACGCGTTGGATTCGCCGACTGATCCCACCGATCAGCATGATGGTCGTCGTGCTGCTGTTGATTCTGATGTATCTGATTTCAGAATCACTTCAGCGGGCAAACCAACCAGAGCATCTCTATCTTTCCCTGTTGGGACTGTCTGCGCTGGGGATTTTGTTCCTGGCGGCGGTGGTGCTCGGGCATATCATCCGGTTGGTTAGCAATTATCGGCGCGGTGCGCCCGGTGCCCGGTTGACGGCGCGGTTGGTGCTCACGTTTGTTGGTCTGACTTCGATCCCCGTGCTTATCGTGTTTTATTTCTCCGTGTCGTTCATCCAACGCGGGATCGATTCCTGGTTCGATGTGCAGGTCGAGCAGGCGATGTCGGATGCGCTTTCGTTGTCGCAATTGGCGTTTGATGGACAGATGCGCACGGCCATGAATGAAACCATGCGCGCAGCCACGCAACTCAAAGGCGTATCGGGTGATCTGGTTGCACTGGATTTGAACGCGGTGCGCCGCAATACCGGTGCCCACGAGATGACGATTTTCGGTTCACGGAACCTGATTGTGGCATCCGCTTCCGATGATTTGCAGGCGATCGTGCCTTCCCGTCCGGACGAAACGGCACTGAGCCACGCGCGCGCAGGGAAGGACTTCATTGGGCTGGACCCCGGGGGCGGAGACTCCATGCGCATCCGGGTTGTTGTCCCGCTGACGGCAGGGCTGACCGGTGATGGCAGTAGTGAAGTTTTGCAGGCGCTGTATTCCATTTCGCCGCGGGCGAACCAGTTGTCGAGTAGCGTGCAGGCTGCCTTCAATGAATACCGCTCGTTGATTTTTCTGCACAAATCGCTGAAAAAGACCTTTACCTTTGCGCTTACCTTGGCTCTGCTGTTGTCCTTATTGACGGCGGTATGGCTTGCCTTTATTGCTGCGCGGAGGTTGTTGGCGCCGATTCGTGAACTGGCGGCTGGGACGCGTGCAGTGGCCGAGGGTGACTATAGCCTGCGTTTGCCCGTGGATCGTCGTGATGATCTGGGTCAACTGGTACAGTCGTTCAATACAATGACGGCACGGGTGCGCCGCGCTCATCAGGTGATGCAGCAACTTCAGGAAGTGGCGGACCAAGAGCGCGATTATCTTGAAACAGTGATTCAGCATCTTTCATCCGGCGTGTTGACTCTGTCGCCCGATGGCCGCATCACACGAAACAATTCCGTCGTCACACAACTTTTAAGCATCACCAGTCAGCATATTGATGGGTGCACTCTGACCGAGATCTGTCAGATATATCCCCATCTGGAGCCGATCTGTGCTGCTTTCGGTCATCTTTTGGAGCCCGGTCAATTGCCGGCTGGCGCTACTGTTGAGGCTCAGGTCCGCATTATGGGCGATGCTGGGCGACGCATCCTGTTGAGTCGGGTTGCCGCACTGCCCGCCGATGATGTGACCGGTGGTTTCGTTCTGGTTTTCGAAGATGTGACCACCTTGATTCAGGCTCAGCGCGATGCGGCTTGGTCCGAGGTGGCGCGTCGGTTGGCGCATGAAATCAAGAACCCGCTTACGCCCATTCAGTTGTCGGCGGAGCGGTTGCGTCGTCGGTTGTTGGGTAATCTCAGCGATGAGCCTGCCCAGATTCTGGATCGCTCGACCCAAACCATCATCAATCAGGTCGAGGCAATGAAGTTCATGGTGAATGAATTCGCCGAATATGCGCGTTCGCCGCAAATCACCCTAAAAATTCTGGATTTGGATGAGTTGGTCTCGGAGGTTATCGATTTGTACAAAGGCGGCGACATCCCCGTACTGCATCGATCCGCCGGGCATCCGCTGCCGGTGCGTGCCGATGCAGGGCGCATCCGGCAGGTGTTGCATAACCTGATTCGCAATGCGCAACAGGCAATGACCGAGCAGGGCTGTCCCGGGTCCGATGAGCCCGAGGTGACGCTATCGACCGGCTTGCATCAGGAAGGCGGTTTGGTTCTGGTTGAGTTGACCGTGACTGATAATGGCACGGGATTCCCGGAAGATATGATTGATCGCCTGTTTGAGCCGTACACCACGACACGACCCAAGGGATCGGGACTGGGTTTGGCGATCGTGAAGAAAATCGTGGAAGAGCATAGCGGTATGGTGCTGGCTTCCAATGTGCAGGATGGACCTGTCGAATTGCAAGGTGATATCCCGGCGCGGGGTGTGGCCACTGCGAAAACAGGCGCGCGGATTGTGATTCGGTTACCCTTTGCACTTCCCGACCTACCGATGGATACGAACAGGGAGACGGCATCGCCCAAATCATCGGTCTTGACGGGGTCGAAGGAAGATCGTCCCGAAACGTCTCCCGCTGATTTGACAAGTAGACATAATGCCCCAAGGGACTTGTTCCGCCGGATGGATGACACC
>ERZ778018.2063-NODE-2063-length-13816-cov-4.020202_pt1 | contig 13816 bp, 10 predicted proteins | sample MGYA00375748_ERZ778018 | MGnify/ENA primary metagenome ERZ778018 (study PRJEB29350, sample SAMN05509839) | bioreactor metagenome | biome: bioreactor; material: wastewater | place: South Africa: University of Cape Town | collected 2014-04-22 ... | reverse complement strand
CCCCTCATAACCATGGCTATGGAAGCTGAAAAATTTCCTACTAGCTATAAAAGGGCTCATGAAGTGACGGAGGCTGAGGAAAAAAAGAAGGTGCTCAAAGCCACAAAAGACAAAGAACGCAAGCGTATGAAATCATCAAGGAGCTAGATAAAAAGGAACTCCATGGTAAAGAAGATAAAGATAAATATAAAGGAAGTGAGAAATATAAGAAAATTGATGAGTATAGGATTCATCTAAAATCTCTAAAAAAACTTTCCCCAGAGTTTAGAAAGTTAATTTTGGGAGAAGACCATGCAAGCAGATTAGAAGAGCTTGAAGATGTGTTTGGCCATTTACAAGCAAAATATTATATTAACTTCTTTGCTATACCTAAGCCGGATGAAGATAACAGCAAAACATACCTTCCCCAGGAAGTGAAGCATTTAATTCTTTCTTATTTTTCCAAGCAAGAGTTGGCAAACTTGCTGCTTGTTTCGCATGATTTAAGGGATGCTGTTCACAGCTTTACACCCGTTTTCAACGAATTGGTAGAGTCTAAACAGTATAAAGATATAAATGAATTGCTGGATGCCCTTCATAATGACTGTTCCCGTGCTCATACAGCTATCGGAATAAAACAGTATCAAAACCCTAAGAGAAAATCTGCCAATAATCAGCGAAATAAGTGGTTAGATGTAGCTTTTGAAAAAGGAGATTTATCAGCTACTTCTTTTATTTTTAAAAATAAATTATTTATAAATGCCAAAGGGCTTAAGGATGATGTAACTAAGAATTTAGCAATAATAGAAAAAATTTACAAACAGCAGATGCTCGGCGAAGATTTGTCTTTAGACCAGGCAATAGCCAGTTATTTAAATCATCTTCTTAAACAGCAGCCCGATTCAATAGATCAATATCGAAAAATTGAGAGTACTCTACAAACAATTTTGAGGGAATCTATAGAGGCAAATCTTATCTTGGGGGGATTAAGGTTTAAAGGAACAGAGATTCATGTGAATAGGCAGAGCTGGCAGTGCGAAGCAAATAAAGGTATGGCACAGCAATACTTTGATAAAGCGTGTAGAATAGCAAGCACTTTACCAGGTTTTCAAGAAGGGATGGCTTATTATGAAATGGGATTTTGGTATCTTGTTGAGGGTAAATATTGGTGTGGAAGTCAATCCTACGGTTCTTTTACTAAAGAACTCTATGGGTATTGGGAAGCCGCAATAGAAGCCTGGACTGAAGCAGAAGGTGGAAATCTCCAAAAAGCAGTTACTCGTTTTGAAAAAACTCTTATGGAGAGTCCTCTTTTTTCTCGTAAAACCGGAACAGACAAATTTTCTTACTCTAATCCTCCCTATCTTTCGACTTCTACTTTACCCTTAACAGAGGAAGCAAAGACCCCAGCTATAGCTTTCGACTTTTTAAAAAACGTATATGTAGAAGATGATAAAGGTGCCAAGAAGTTGTCTCCTTATCATCGTGACCTATCCCTGTTATTGAGAGCTGAAAGGTACTATTATTCTAAGGCTAAAAATCTCTCAACCCCAATATTATTGGCCGATCTCAATAATGTAAGGTTTTATTTTACGAATGTAATGATGGTATATTTAAACGATTGTGATAAAGCGAAAAGAAATAAGATTTTGCAAGAATTTAAGACATTGCTAGATATAAATAAAAACCCTCTTACACTAGAAACACTTGATGCATATGAGCATATGCTTCAACAGCATGGATTGAGTGAGTCTAATTTAATGCCGAATTCTGTTAAATAATTTAATAATTAATCATCTTTTTATATAAATTAGGGTAGCCAATAGTGGCACCCTTTTTTTGTTATTATTTCGCGTTGGTAGTAGGAAATAGGTAAGAAAAATATATATCAGTTAGAAGGGTAACCATTACATTTACTTATGCCTATTATACTAATCTTCTTTCTTGACAAGGCTTGTACTCCTGACACTCAAATCTAAGAGATGGTGATGATATTTTCAACTAAACCTATAGAGAGAAAGGGCATTACAGGGATAAGAAATAACTTTTGGTTACTGCCCTAAACTTTTTATATGGGTAGCAATTTTAAAGATTAATCACAACGATCCTTCTATAAGACTCTAAGCCGTTAAAGAACTGGTTTTTGACGGAGGATGCGTCTATATTACTAAAAACAATTCTAGCGATTCCTCCTTTATGAAACATCACACCTCTAAATATTTTATGTATGGAATTCATCCCTGTACAGCTGCTCTCAACAATCCGGACCGTCAAATAGAAGAAGTGATTTATTCATCGGACAAGATTCTGGAAAAATTGCCACCCTTACCCCGATCGCTTAAAACACGTCAGGCCGATAAAAATTGGTTTGACAAAACCTTAGGACAAGAAGCCGTTCATCAAGGAATTGCTTTGCGGCTTTCTGCTTTAGATCCCTTAGGGATTAATGATTTGGCCAGTATTGAAATGCCAAATCAACTGGTCGTTATTTTAGATCAAGTCAGCGATCCTCATAATGTGGGGGCAATTATTCGTACAGCGGCAGCTTTCGGCGCCAAGGCTCTTGTGATGACGGATCGTCATGCGCCGGAAGAAACAGGGGTTTTAGCAAAATCTGCATCGGGAGCATTGGAACTAGTTCCGATCATGCGGTACGCCAACCTAGCCAATGCCATTCAAGAGTTAAAAGATATCGGCTTTTGGATGTATGGTTTTGCAGAGAGTGGCACTCAATTTCTATCGGAAGTCAATTTTTCGGGCAAGGTAGGATTAATTATGGGCGCCGAAGGGTCGGGCATGCGGGAATTAACAAAGAAGAATTGCGACTTTCTTGTTAAGCTCGAAACTGCTGAGCAGTTTTCAACGCTCAATGTGTCTAATGCTGCCGCCATCGCGATGCATCAAGTATTTACCCGCTTTAAATAAGATTTCAGCATTGTACAGCTTTTAGGGAATCACAACATTTGCTTGATTAACCAAGAATTCTATCTCGCCAGCCCCGACAATAAGGAAATTTTCAAGGGTTGAGGATTGATTAAAGTCAAGAACACCTCTCAACATATAAGTAAAAGGACGGTCAAAAGAGTCTGTGGGTCTGAGTATCAATCCTCGCAGCCATCCCTTAGTCTCTTGAGGGGCTAAGATTTTTACCTCCCCTTTGGCTGTCACAAAAAACATATCCATTCCGAGCCAGGGGGCAGTAAAGAAGGCATCCTTACTTGTATCGCATAGAGTTTGGGAAAAATTAATTTGTTGAGACGCTCTTAGATGGACGCTATCTTCAAAGCTTATATTGACAAACCGCCCTGCAAGAATTGGTTTCTCAGCTGAAATATCGGCTTCCGAGCGTGTTGGCATATCTTCTCTAATCTTATTTAAAGCATTATACATCTCAATACAAGAATGAATAAGATCCTTCCTCTCAAGCTTTCCCTTTATAAGATTACCTTCTGTTATATTGAACAGCAGGTGGCTTGCATCGGTATCGGCTTTTAGAGTGATAACTTTCAAAGGGGCTACTTCCTCTGTTTCTCGCAAAGTCAAAGGAGGGTTTACCCCACAATCTGTATGCTCCTCCCTAGAAGACGCGGTCCCCTCCCCAAAACAATAAATCAAAAACAATATACTAAATATATTCTTTATCATTCCTCTTTCCTTTGAAAAAAACTAAGACTCCCTCTTAGCGTAATGAAATAAAGATTGTCAAACAATTAGGAATAAGTCTCTTAATAAGCTTCTCCATAAGACTCTTTCTCAGCTCGCAAAGCTTTTAGGAAGAAGGTCTTCATGAACCTACCCCCCTGACATTCTGCCTACTCGGTTAAGGAAAATAAGCTTTGCTTATTACTGGCAAATAATTATGCCTTTGAAGGAGGAAAGAAAATCTTATTTGCGATAGAATTTACCAATCACTTCTAAATGCTCTGACCAGAGGAACTGATCCAGCGGCGTGACCGATTCTAACTCAAACCCTGCATCACACAAGATTTTGGCATCCCGAGCAAAAGAGGCAGGATTACAAGAAATGTAAACCACATGCTGTAAAGTGGATTGAGCGACTTGCTGAACTTGGGTCAACGCGCCTGCTCTTGGAGGATCAACAAAGATAAAGTCATATTGCCCTAATTCTTCGACACTGAGAGGATTAGCAAACAGATCACGCTTCGTCACTGTAATAGGCACCTGAGCTTGATTAGCTGCTATTTGCAGCGCATTAATAGCATCATTCTCACATTCAAAAGCATCAGTAGGTCCCTTTTGGGCCATCAAGAAGGTAAAGGTTCCCCGGCCGGAAAACAAGTCTACACCTCGTGTAACTTTTTCTGGCATATACTGTGACACCCGCTGCAACATAAACTCATCAGCATCATCGCTCGCTTGAAGGAACTTCCCAGCTTCAACGGCAACATCGATTCCTGAGAAATTAACCACGGGTTCGCGAAACGTCACAAAAGGACGGTAGTTGAGCAACAGGCGAGCTATGTTATTGTCGCGAGCAAATTGAGTTAACGCCTCAATCTGCTCAAGAGTTGGATTCCTTAAAAAGCCAGTCTTTAAATTAACATCTAAACCAACTTTTGTTGCCAAGATATCGACAGTACCAGACTCACGGTTCTGAAACATGCCTGCCAACAAAGCTCTAAGCTTAGGAATTAATTGTTCAATTTCATTTAAAACCAAATGACATTCTTGGTTATCAATGATCCATTTCGTCCCACGACGCATATACCCGATCATCATGCCTTCATAACGGTGCGCAAAAGTCAGAGAGATACGCCGGCGACGGCGGGGGGGAATCACATGCAAAGGCATCCATTCCTTGGCTTCCACCTGGTGGAAATCCAAGGCTCGTCTCAGTAATCCAAGTTTATAGTCCTGATAAGTCTCTTGATTAATATGCTGTAGCTTACAACCACCACAGTCGCCAAAATGGATACAGGGTGCCGGCTGTCTAAGCTCTGATTCCTTTAAGAATTGAGTTACCTCAATGCGTGAATAACGCTTTCCTTTGATAATCTCAAACTCAATCTCATCACCTGGCGCTGTAAAAGGGATAAAATATTTTTGATCATCAACAATAGCAATGCCATCACCATCAATCCCAATTGATTCTATTTTTGCTTTCATTATTTTTCCTGTGGAAAATCAGGTTACCAAAAACCCTGATATGTGATCATATTCAAAGGATGGGACAAAGCTCATCAACAATAAACTGACTAATTTTAAGATAAGTGTCAAGTTTTTCATAAAAACCTATTATCACATCTCCTTAATAAAAAAAGATGAGATAAATGGATTAAAAATTTTCCCTAACCCAACCAATAACTTTCTGCAGAATATTATCGCCATACACAGGTTTAGCTAAAACCGCATGGTCTTCACTCATAAAGTCTCGCATTGCAAATTTTAACAATCCGCCACAGGTCGCAAATGTTGGGGTGGAAACAAAATCGCCACCACCATGGAAGCCTGTAGGACTGCCGATACGGATTTGTTTTTGCCATTTTTGTGCAGCCAATTCACGAATTCCAGGTAGCTGGCTTGCCCCACCGGTTAGAACAATTCGCTGCCCCACAATTCGATCCATGCCTGAATACTGTAGCCGCTTCCAAACTAGATCCAGAATTTCCTCAGCTCGCGCCTTAATAATATGAACCAATAAGGACTTAGGCACTTGATGTGTTGCCGTCACATTCCCCTCTCCTAACTGTGGAACGATAATGCTCTCCCGTTCATCTGAGGAGGAAGTAATGGTGGTCCCATACAACGTTTTCAAGCGTTCAGCTTGAGATAAGGGGGTGGATAAACCTCTTGCAATATCACTGGTGATATGGGAACCACCAACTGGAATACTGTCGACATGGATTAAAGCACCATCTAGGAAAGATGAAATACTACAGCTTCCACCGCCTAGATCGATGACTGTCACTCCTAACGACAGTTCATCCTCATCTAAAGTGGCTAAACCAGATGCATAGGGAGAAACAACAAAACCTGCCACATCGAGATGGCACCGATCCATACAATTGGTAATGTTTTGCATAACCCCCTGGGCAATCGAGACCACATGTAAGCTCGCCATTAATTTCTTACCAAAAAGTCCGCGGGGATCACGAATCCCAAACTCATTATCCAAGGCATAAGTAACAGGTAAAATGTGAACAATCTGTGTATCATCTTTTTGGAATAACTGACGTCCCATGGCCAGCAATTGATGAATATGGTTATCATCAACGGGACCGCTGCCTAAAGATAGCTCAACATCCATTGTATGGGATCTTGCAGTGGCCGCTGAAATACTTACATAGACAGCATCAATAGTTTCTTTTGCCATTTGTTCTGCTGTATGCACTGCATTTAAAATAGAGTCTTCAAGCGCTTCTAAATCTGTAATCACTCCATTTCGTATGCCTTGAGAGACCTGATGACCGACACCTATTACGCGTAGGACGTCTCCACTCGCACGCTCATCTACCCGGGCAATAGCACAGCAAATCTTGTTACTTCCTAAATCGATAGAAGCAAAAACATCGCGGCGTCGTTTATGTGTTTTTTTAAAGAATAAATTCATACTTCTAAAGTAGCCGATTTTAAGCCATGATCCCAGTTAAAAGTGATGCTTTTAACCTTATTTAACAAGTGTTTTTTACTAAAGACACTTAGATGGTATTAGTATAAAATTATAACTTAATTGCCTAAATTAAAATGCCTCAAATCTTTGTTCATTTATGGCCATATTCACCCTTTAAAATATACTGATCAAGGAGGGGATAATTATTATTGCTAATTCATACATACGCAATAACAAGGGAACGATCTAAAATGCCTTTTGCTTTTTAGCACCTAAATAAATAGCAGCCAAGTATGCCTACTTGGCACTCCCATTAACCTTTTTAATTAGACATATTTGCCGTGCGCGGAACGGGCGCCTGACGTACACCCCCGATGCCGCTTATATTCACAGGATAAATGCTTCCTAAATTTTTAAAATCTAATTGCAAAATAATTTTTGTATCAGGCTTTAAATCTCTATCCCGAAAGCCGGTTCGAATAACAGAAAAAGTAGAAATCAAGCATTCAGTCTCATGCTTAAGAGAGACGGAGCGATTTAAAAGTTCTACTGATTGACGATCCCCTAAGTTTCGCAATTCACCATACGTTAAAGAAAAGCCACGATATTTGCCCAGAGTCATATTCCAGACAAGTTGTGAAATGCGCTGATTATTAACGGTAAAGTTTTTATTATAAAACACATGACCAATTGATCCTGTAAGCCACTTAGAACTCACATTCGCTGACGATTCAGCAACATCAATACTCAGGTTGTGCCGATCAAGCATTAATCGAGATCTAAGATCTAACCACTGCAGCGGCACAATCTGTACGCCCGATACAAAGTTAGAAGCCTTGCGATCTTCGCCTGAATTGATAGGCAACACTTGATTTTTATCAATCCGTACGCTTTGTCCAAAGAAGAAGTTAATTTTACGCGAACTTGTGAAGAGTTGTCGTGAATTTAAACCATAAACAAATCGATGGCCGGAATCAACACGATCAATCCCATACATGCGGTTACTCAAAAACAAATTAGTTGTATCCACTAACACAACAGGCGTATCTTCATTTGGAATTTCAATAAAATTTCCACCAATCGAGGAAGTTGTTATCATAGTGGCTGGCTCTAAAATCCAGTGCATACTCTGCATAGATTTTAAGAATGGATAACGCCATGTTAAGGAGGCCTGTGGAAAATAACGATCCTGCGTTCTATTTTTAAGCTTATTATTAACTTGGGTATTATAACCATTCATATGATAGAGATCACCCCGAACATAAGCTTTGAGGGACCAAATATCTCCCCATTTAGACACATATGGTATTTGCCCCCCTAAACCTAAGGAGCCACGCATCATCGATTCAGCTGTACGACCCACAATTCCTTGATGTCGATATAAATTTAAAAAATTAAAATCAGCCATCATTGTTTGCCCATAAAGGCCCGGTAAGGTTTCATAGGAATACTGAACAATCGGCAGCACAACAGGCACTGTTTTCTGGCGTTCTGCCTGAAATACATAAGATTGAATAGCGCCATAGCTTTCTGGACGGAACCTTTCTAACGCCGCAGTGGAGGTCAAAGTCATACTGGCAGCAAAAGGATCTGTCGAGCCCTTTGGTAAGACGGGAAATCTTTTTAAATAAGTCAAATCACTCGCCCGCCGTACATCCAGCGTAAATAGTATATCAGGCGTAACATCATAGCGAGCATTTAAGAAATAATGCCATCTGTCGCGGCTTGCCCGCCCATAATGATTTGGATTAGAGTTGGATGAAAACCCCGTCGAGGTATTACCTGCATAGCTTCCATGCATAGTATACTCCCCATTATTGAATCGATAGCGATGCTCTAAAGCGGGGATAATGCCTTGCTTACTAGTAAAGGTCGGATAAAATGTAAAGTCATGATTTGAACCGCTAGCAATGAAGTAAGGCACTGTAACACTATATCCTAAATCATTACTGTGACCATAAATAGGCATAAGCAATCCTGTCTTACGCTTGACAGCTGGATCAGGATGAGAAAAATAAGGAACATAGAAAATGGGCCATCCCCATATTTCCATCCAAGCATGATGATATTGTATCATCTTGGCAGCTTGGTCATGAATAATCTTATCGGACTTTAATTGCCATAAAGGCGCTTTAGTCGGCTGCGCTTTACAAACATCACAGGGCGAATAAACCCCTTGCCAAACAACAACCCGTTTCCCTTCATATCGCTTAGCGCGATTTCCAGCAATCCTAGAATTATCAACCATCAAGACTTTGATATTCTCAATAAAGCCATCCGCCATTTTATTCGACAATGTTATCTGATCGGCAAATGAAAAACTTCCTTCTTTATCTCTCAACCAGACATGCCCTTTGGCAACCACTTTATCCAAAGTTTTAAAATACTGAACTTCATCAGCATACAGCAATTGAGCATCTTGCGTAATATAGACGCGTCCTGACGCTGTTACCACTTGATTAAGATCATCATAAGTTAGTTCATCTGATTGCAGAAAGGTTGGTGCCTTGCTTAAAGGCTTAGATTTTTTAGTGTTTTTTGGAAGGTCATTTTGCCTGGCTTCTATACTGCAAGGCAGAACAATCGACAATAATAAAAGAAAACGAAGAAAAGCCATGGATCCTTCAAATTTTAAAGACTTTATTAATTTCTATTAAGCCTTATGCTTCTTCTAAGTGCAATATCAATGTTGAACTTAAAAGCATTACTGTAATAGCCGGCGCCCATACGGCAATTAGCAACGGCAAGCGCCGAGCCAGTCCTAGAGCATAAACAATATCACTAAAGAAATGAAGAATCAACCCACTGGCAATAGCCAAAAGTGTTAAAATCGTCGTATATCCTTGTCGAGGAGGGCGCATCGTAAAAGCAGCAGCCAAGAACATTAAGGACATCATAAATCCAATTCTGCCAAAAAAGGCATGCCAATACATCTTATAAGGCAAACTTGATAAGCCTGATTTTTCTAGGACATCAATATAATCAGGTAGCATCCAAAAAGAGATATATTTAGGTTCTAGGTTACTATTAAGAATTTTATCAAATGTTAAGTCTGTCTTCAGATATAATTCATCTTCTTGATAGCGTTCTTGCTTGGCAGGAAAAACCGTTACATCCTTTAAATACCAAACTTTATCTTTAATCATAGCAGATTTCGCATCGATCCGATCAATAAAATCATAGTCTTTGGAAAAATTCTGAAAACTAATATTTTCAAAAAGCTTTTGCGTAGGTTCAATGCGTTGAGCATTAATAATGCTACTCCGATCGGCAGTATTCTCACGGATCCAAACCCCATCATCAAAAACAGTAACAGCAATATCTCGCCCTGAAAAAATTCGTTGTTCCATCTGTTCTTGCTTATAGCTCATGAGGGAAGCCATGGGATTAATAACAGCCAAAGTAAAAAGACTTAAGCCTAAAATAACAATCGATAACCCCGATGCGATCTGCCACACAGAAACACCAAATCCTCGCGCCACGATTACTTCTTGACTCCGATTTAAACGCGATAAACAAATAATGGCCGCAATTAGAACCACAAAGGGCATAAGCATCTGAATATGATTGGGAATTTTAAGGCAAACCATTTGCATAATCTCAGCAAACCCCACCTTTGTGGTTGTAACTGTACGACGACTAAACTCCGCCATGTCAATTAAACCCATTACAAAGGTCACAATCACCGTTACCGACCCTATCCATACTAAGAAAACTCTGGAAAAATAACGATTAAGAGTTGATTGCCAATAATTAGCGAACATAGGGATACCTTCTCATCAAAGCCGCAAGCCACTCAGGTTTTATTAAAAACATCATACTAAGCGCCCCACAGCTCAGCGTTAATATATAACTTAATGAAATGGCCTCAGGATACTTAGCAAGACTATTGAGAACGCCAATAACCACAATTTCTAATGCCAATGAAATACCTATGGAAGCTACAATTTTCTTCCAACGTCCCCGCCGTTGATGCTGACCCGATAATAAGATCATTGAAGAAAATAATGTAAAGATAATAACAAACAGCGGATTTAGCACCCTTTTATGAGCTTCAACCAGCATTTTAACCCGCGTGGCCGGCGCTACATCATCTGGAGGGTTAATCAATTGAGAAAACTCATATGTCATATGGAGTTTTACTTTATCGACCACATTTCGATGGACATCAAGATCATATTTAAATTCATTAAAATAGGCGACATTATGGTTACCCTTGACCGAATCTACGGTTTGACGATTCCCATTAAATAAATACAGAATTCCATGCCCCCCTTCCTGTTGCAAGAATCCATGCTGTGCAAAGATAGTAAAGCCCGGTGATTCTGCTTGCCCTTTTTCATAAATATAAATCCCCTCTAATTGGCCTGACTCCGTATGCCCCCCAATATATACAACCGTATCTTTTAATTTATTAAATGATCCATCTCGCAGTAATCCTGACGAAAACTCTTTAGCTATTTCATTACGAATACCATAAAATTGTTCATTAGATTTAGGTCCCAGGTAATTATTTAAAAACCCGCAAACTCCCATCATGAGAAGTCCCCAAACAATAACAGGAATAGCTATTTGCAGATTACTAAGACCTACCGATTTATAAACAACCATTTCATTATCAGCAATCAATTTATACAGAGTGTAAACAGTCGCTAACAGCGTACAAACCGGAAGAACAATCGATGTCAAATTGGGCAACAGCAGCCATACCATAGATAAATAACGCCCTACCGATACATCTTGCTCAATAATAACTTCAATAAACCGAAGAGATTGAGTTAACCATGCTCCAAAAACCAGTACAAAGGTTAAAATGGCGGTGGTAAGGGCCACATGAACAAAAATATGACGGGATATAAGTCGACCCATTTATTTTTCCTGCCGCTACTATTGGAGGGGATTTTCTTATACTCATCATATCTAAGCTATTGTTTTTTAGAGATGATTAGTATATTTACTAGACATAAATATATAATTACACTATTTTGACATTAAAATACAGTTCTTTATATGAACTCATAAAAGGATATGCCATGACTTGTTTTTTACGTTCACTGATATTATCTATTGTTGTGCTAACCTCACAGCTAGGAGCCAATACGGGTTCAAAAATTCTTTTAATTGTTAATAAAGATCCAATTACAGAACATGACTTAACTCAACGAATTAAGCTGATCACTTTTTCAGCAGGGGGCCAAGTTAAAATTGGAGAGAATCAAAAAGCAGAAATTTTAAACTCTTTGGTTCAGGAACGTCTCCAACTTCAAGCGGCTAAGCTTAAGAAAATTGACGTTACATCCGCAGAAGTTGATGGAGCCTTAAAAGATATGGCTCAAGACAATAATATGACACTTGACCAATTAGTTACTCTCTTAAAATCTAATGGTATCGCCAAGGAGACACTGGCCACGCGCATCCGAGCGCAAATTGCTTGGGCTCGTTATATTCGTCAACAGTATGCACCTGTTGTATATGTGTCCGAAGCAGAGGCAGAAAAAGCCTTACAAAAGATGAAAATTGACAATACCACTAAGCAATATCTATTGTCAGAAATTACGCTTATTGCTCGCGATCAGAATCAGGCAGCCCACCTAGAAACTACAGCCAATTCGCTTATTACCGATTTAAAAGCTGGGGCAAAATTTGAAGCATTGGCACAACAATTATCAAAGAGTCCGTCAGCAGCTAAAGGGGGAGACTTGGGATGGATGACCAGCAGCCAATTAGAAAAAGCTGTGGCTGATAAGATCGAGAAGCTTAGTATTGGACAAGTTTCTGCACCGATCAAAGTCAGCGGCGGCTATAAAATTATTAAAGTGCGCGACATTCGCCATACGGGTAAAACAGGCCCGGAGGATGTTGACATTAGCTTTACTCAAGCTATTTTCCCCATTACTCCTGATTCCGCCCCTGATGAAATTGAAGCCATGGCACCAACTATTCAAAAAGTAATGGCCTGCTCATCATCCGCGGAATTCTCTCAACAGGCAACAGCGTGCAATGCTACAGTTCAAAATACGGACTACGTTCGTTTGGGCAGCATGCCAGATCAACTGCGTCAACTCATTAAACAAACCCCTACCGGCAAATGTGCTCAACCTGTAATGACGCCTAATGGATTGATCGTAACCTTTATTTGTGACAAACGCCAACCTAAGCCTATTATTCACACAAAAGATGATGTGTTAGGCAATCTTGAGCAAGAACGCTTTGGTCGCCAAGCAGCGCGTGAAATCCAGAAATTAATGAGTAGTGCGCATATTGAATCTAAAGATGAGACAGCCCGTCGGATGTTGAAGCTTTGAATCTTGATCATCTTCCCTCCCTTAAAGAAACCATCGAACAGCATGGTCTTATGGCCAAGAAAAGCCTTGGCCAGAATTTCTTACTCAATATGGACACCGTTCGGAAAGTTGCCCGAGCTGCAGGCCCCTTAAAAGGGGTCACTGTTATCGAAGTAGGCCCCGGCCCCGGTGGATTAACCCGTGCCCTCTTAGAGGCCGGGGCTGAAAAGATTATCGCTATCGAACATGATCCCCGTTGCGTGTTAGCCTTGCAGGACCTTGTAATTGAAAGTCACGGAAAGTTAGAAGTTATCCAGGCAGATGCTTTGATGGTTTCACCGCAGGACCTGGCATCCGGCCCCGTAAAAATAGTAGCGAATCTTCCTTACAATGTTGGAACACCACTGTTAATCAAGTGGCTACATAACCTTTCAAATATTCAGTCTATGACACTCATGTTTCAAAAAGAAGTGGCGCTGCGTATTGTCGCAAAAACGCGTACTGCCGACTATGGTCGCCTATCTGTTTTATGCCAATATTTAACCACAGCTACAAAAGTTTTTGACCTCCCCCCAGGTGCTTTTTCTCCCCCCCCAAAAGTTACCTCGTCCATTGTTCACTTAATCCCTAAACTATTAGCAGCAGAAGCTCTTGCTTTAACTCCGGCTATTGAACGCCTTACTCATGCAGCGTTTGGACAACGTCGAAAAATGATCCGCTCGTCTTTAGCGTCCCTGCTAACCCCAGAGCAAATTTTAGCAAATAATATCGCTGTTACCGCTCGCGCCGAAGAACTTACACTAGAGCAATACATCTTACTTGCGAAAACGATTCAAAAAATATTTTTTGAGTTATGAAGGCATTTTATCCTGTGCTATAGTAAAAATAATATAAGCTTTCTAAATTTTGTGTCTTTAGGATTAAAGTTAGCCGGATTGGCAACAACCATTAGAAGACGCAAATTCAACTAAACAAAGGATTT
>ERZ778018.2061-NODE-2061-length-13843-cov-14.624238_pt1 | contig 13843 bp, 10 predicted proteins | sample MGYA00375748_ERZ778018 | MGnify/ENA primary metagenome ERZ778018 (study PRJEB29350, sample SAMN05509839) | bioreactor metagenome | biome: bioreactor; material: wastewater | place: South Africa: University of Cape Town | collected 2014-04-22 ... | reverse complement strand
AGTTCGATACGGCCGGGGGCCACGAAAACCGTTGCTTTCATCATGCTCATGGTGCGTCCTCCCAAGTGGTCGAAAAGACTTGCCCGGACAGTATATCGATCCTGGTCGCATCCCGGTCCTGACCCTGACCCGGGGCAAGCGTCGTCACCTTCGCCGCATTCGATATGACAGGCCAGGGCTATCCGTGTGTCGACACGCTTAATCCGGTTGATGCTTTCTCAACCCGGCAACATCGCCAGCAAGCCATTCAGCCGCCGCACGAAGCTCGCCGGATCGTCGAGCTGGCCGCCTTCCGCCAGCAGCGCCTGCTCGAACAGAAGATTGGCCCAGTCGGCGAAGCGATCATCGTCGGATTCACCCGTGAGCCGAGTGACCAGTGCATGAGCCGGGTTGATTTCCAGCGTCGGCTTGACGGTCGGCGCGGCCTGGCCGGCGGCCTTCAACAGGCGTTCGAGGTTGGCGCTCATGTCGCCTTCGCCGGTGACGAGGCAGGCGGGCGAGTCGGTCAGGCGGTGGGTGACGCGGACGTCCTTGACGCGCTCGCCGAGGGTGGCCTTGATGCGCTCGACCAGCGGGCGCAAGTTGTCCTCGGCATCCTTCTGCGCGGTTTTTTCGGCTTCGTCTTCCAGCGCGCCGAGATCCAGCCCGCCCTTGGCGACGGACTTGATCGGCTTGCCGTCGAATTCGGCGAGGTTGCTCATCAGCCATTCGTCGACGCGGTCGGACAGCAGCAGGACTTCGATGCCTTTCTTGCGGAAGATTTCGAGGTGCGGGCTGTGCCGGGCGGCGGCGAAAGTGTCGGCGGTGATGAAGTAGATCGCGCTCTGGCCTTCCTTCATGCGGCCGATGTAGTCCTTCAGCGACACAATTTGCGCGTCGCTGTCGGTGTGGGTGGAGGCGAAGCGGAGCAGGCCGGCGATGCGTTCCTTGTTGGCGAAATCCTCACCCGGGCCTTCCTTCAGCACGCGGCCGAAGGCGTTCCAGAACGCGACGTATTTCTCCGGCTGGTTCTCGGCCAGGTCTTCCAGCAGGCCCAGCACCTTCTTCACCGAGCCATTCTTGATCGCGTCGATGTCGCGGCTCGACTGCAGGATTTCGCGCGAGACGTTCAAGGGCAGGTCGGCCGAGTCGATGACGCCGCGGACGAAGCGCAGGTATTGCGGCATCAGCTGCTCGGCGTCGTCCATGATGAAGACGCGGCGCACGTAGAGCTTGATGCCGTGGCGGCGGTCGCGGTCGTAGAGGTCGAACGGCGCGTGCGAGGGCACGTAGAGCAGCGAGATGTATTCCTGCTTGCCCTCGACGCGGTTGTGCGACCAGGCGAGCTTCGCGCGCGCCCACAGCGCGGAGGCCTTGTTGACGGTCTCGTCCTCGTCGGTGGGGGTTTCCACGCCGTCCTTCCATTCGCTCTTCTTCATCACGATGGGCAGGGTGATGTGGTCGGAATAGGTGCGGATCACCGACTTGATCTTGTAATCCGACAGGAACTCGTCCTCGCCGTCGCGCAGATGCAGCACGATCTCGGTGCCGCGGCTGGGCTTGTCGACGGTTTCCAGCGTGTAGTCGCCGGCGCCTGCGGATTCCCAGCGCACGCCATGCTCGGACGTGAGGCCGGTGCGGCGGGTGGTTAGCGTGACGCGGTCGGCGACGATGAAGGCGGAGTAGAAGCCGACGCCGAACTGGCCGATCAGCGCGGCGTCCTTCTGCTGGTCGCCTGACAGTAAAATATCCTTGTTGGAATACAAGGAATGGATCATCAGCTGCAGCAGCTGTTTGACTTCGGCCTGGAAGCCAAGGGTTTCTTTGGTGGCGGACATGTCTTTGCAATCTCCCGTTGACGACAAACTAAGGTGCAACCGGAAATGGGGGCGGCGGCGGCGGGTTTCAAGCCCCGCCGCCGCGGGATGCGCCGTCGCTGCTATTTCTGTCTGGTCAGCAGCGCCAGCAGTTCGGCCTGCGCGCTGTAGGGCGCGGCGCGACGCGGATGGCGGCGGCGGTAGCTGCCGTCGGGCAGCATCTCCCAGGCCTGCACGTTGTCGCGCAGATAGGGCTTGAGGCCCTCGGCGATGACGCGCTTCTTCAGCTTGGGGTTGAGGATCGGGAAGCCGGTTTCGATGCGGCGGAAGAAGTTGCGGTCCATCCAGTCGGCGGAGGACAGATACACCTGCTCGTCGCCGCCGTTCCTGAAATAGAAGATGCGCGTGTGTTCGAGGAAACGCCCGACGATGGAGCGCACGCGGATGTTCTCCGACAGGCCGGCGATGCCCGGTTTCAGCGCGCACACGCCGCGGATGATGAGGTCGATCTTCACTCCGGCCTGCGAGGCGGCGTAGAGGGCGGCGATGACTTGCGGCTCTAGCAGCGCGTTCATCTTGGCGACGATGGCGGCGGGCTTGCCGGCGGCGGCCAGTTCGGTCTCGCGGTTGATCGCGGCGACGACTTCGCTGTGCAGGGTGAACGGCGCCTGCCACAGGCGCTTCAGCTTGCCGGCCTTGCCCAGCCCGGTGATCTGGATGAACAGGCTGGCGACGTCGGCGGTCATGGTTTCGTCGGCGGTCAGGAGGCCGAAGTCGGTGTACAGCCGTGCGGTGCGGGCGTGGTAGTTGCCGGTACCGAGGTGCGCGTAGCGGCGCAGTTCGCCTTCCTCGCGGCGGACCACCAGCGCCAGTTTGGCGTGGGTCTTGTGGCCGACCACGCCGTAGACGACATGGGCGCCGACTTCCTCCAGCCTGGCGGCCCAGTTGATGTTGGCTTCCTCGTCGAAACGCGCCATCAGTTCGACCACCGCGGTGACTTCCTTGCCCGACTGCGCGGCGCGGATCAGCGCCATCATCAGCTTGGAGTCGGTGCCGGTGCGGTAGACCGTCTGGCGGATGGCGACGACGTGGGGGTCGGCCGCGGCCTGCTCGATGAAGTCGATCACCGGCTGGAAGGATTCGAATGGGTGGTGCAGCAGAATGTCGTGCTTGCGGATGTGCGCAAAGATGTCGTCCTGCTTGGTCAGCCGGGCGGGCAGGGCGGGGACGAAGGGCGCGAACTTCAGCTCGGGGCGGTCGACCCAGTCGGGCACCTGCATCAGCCGCACCAGATTCACCGGGCCGTTCGCCTGGTAGAGATCGTCGGCGCCGAGCTCGAACTGTTCCAGCAGAAAGGCCGCCATCGAAGGCGAACAGTTGTCGGCGACTTCGAGCCGCACCGCCGCGCCGTAATTGCGCTGCGGCAGTTCGCCCTGCAAGGCCTGGCGCAGGTTCTTGGTTTCCTCGTCGTCGACGAAGAGATCGGAATTGCGGGTGACGCGGAACTGGTAGCAGCCTTCCACCGTCATTCCGGTGAACAGTTCGCCGACGTGGGTATGCAGAACCGACGACAGGAACACGAAGCCGTATTCGCAGCCGGCGATTTCTTCCGGCAGGCGGATGACGCGCGGCAGCGCGCGCGGCGCCTGCACCACGGCGGCGCCGGAGTTGCGGCCGAAGGCGTCGCGCCCCGACAGCTCGACCGCGAAGTTGAGACTCTTGTTGAGCACGCGCGGGAAGGGATGCGAGGGATCGAGCCCCACCGGCGTCAGCACCGGCATCAGTTCGCGAAAGAAGTAGTCGCGGATCCACGCCGCCTGGTCTTCGGTCCACTGCGTGCGGCGGAAGAAGTGAATCCCGCGCGCGGCCAGCTCGGGAATCAGCTCGTTGTTGAACAGCGCGTATTGTCTGGCCACCAGGTCGTGGGCCATGTCCGACACCGCGCGGTACTGCTGCCGGGGCGTCATGCCGTCGGGCGAGCGCTGGGTCGAGTCGGCGCGAATCTGCTCCTTGAGTCCGGCCACCCGAACCTCGAAGAACTCGTCCATGTTGCTGGAAAAGATGCAGAGGAACTTCAGCCGTTCCAGCAAGGGCATGCCGGGGTCGTCGGCCTGGGCCAGCACGCGGCGCTGGAATTCGAGAATGCCGAGTTCGCGGTTGATGAGGGTGTCGGGGCTGGGAGGACTCATGATCTAGTATCGAGGGTGAGCTTCAATGATAAGCGCCTGTTCCAATCATGACATGACAGCCATATGACACCGCCGCAGCCGGTTGAAATCGAACTCAAGCTGGCGCTGCCGCCGCAGCGGGCGGCGGCATTCGCGAAGCTGATGGCGCGACGGCGCTGCACACCGGTGCAGCAGGAACTCGTCACGCGCTATTTCGATACGCCGGATTTTTCCCTGAGCGCGCAGGGCGTGGCGCTCAGGGTGCGGCGAGCCGGGCGGCGCTGGCTGCAAACGCTGAAAACCGAGGGCGAGCGGCACGGCGGCCTGTCGCGGCGCGCCGAGTACGAAATGGCGATATCCCGCGGCAAGCCGGACTGGGAAAAATTTCCGCCCGAAGCGCTGGCGCTGGTGCCGGAGGCGCTGCGCGCGCAACTGGCGGCGGTGTTCGAAACGCGCTTCAGCCGCACGGCCTGGCTGGTCGGCGGGCGTGGCGGCGCGGCAATCGAAGTGGCGCTGGATATCGGCGAGGTGCGCGCCGGCCGGCGCAGCCAGCCGATTTGCGAGATCGAGCTCGAACTCAAGGCCGGCCGGCCGGATGCCCTGTTTGCCTTGGCGCAAGGCTGGGCGCGGCGCTTCGGCTGCATGCCGCTGGATGCCAGCAAGGCCGAACGGGGCGTGCGCCTGGCGCGCGGCGCGGCGGCGGCGCCGGCCAAATCTGCGCCGCTGGCGCTGGACGGCGGAATGAGCGTGGAAGACGGCTTTGCCGCAATCTGCCAGGCCTGCCTGGCGCAGTTCCAGGCCAATCTGCCGGGGGTGCTGGAGCCTCCCTCGCTTGCGGGGGAGGGGGCGAACGCGATGCCAACGGCGATCGACGACGATATCGAATACGTGCACCAGGCGCGGGTGGCGCTGCGGCGCCTGCGCGCGGCGCTGCGGCTGTACCGGGAGGTGTGCGCGGTGCCGGATGCGCTGCTGGCGGACCTGCGCGCGCTGGCCGCCGCCCTCGGCTCCGCACGCGACTGGGACGTGCTGTGCAGCGAGACCCTGCCGGCCATTGCGCCGCATTGCGCCGATGACGCCGCCTGGCAGCGCGGCCGGCAGGCGCTGGAGGCGCGCAGAACCGAGGTGCGGACGGCCATGCGGACGGCGCTCGCGCAGGCGCACCCGGGCGCGTGGCTGCTGGCATTCCAGCGCTGGCTGCTGCAGCGCGGCTGGCGCGCTGCCGCCGAAACGCAGCGCGTCGTCCAGTTGTCGCCATTGAAAAAATGGGTGCGCCGGGCGCTGCAGCGGGGGCATCGCCCCATCGTCCGCGGCGCGCGCAGGTTCGGGCAACTGCAGCCGGAGCAGCGCCACGCCCTGCGCATTGCGGTCAAGCGCCAGCGCTACGCGGCCGAGTTTTTCCAGGCGCTGTTCGCCCGCGGTGGACAGCGCCGATACCAGGCTGTGCTGCGGAACGCGCAGGACAGCCTGGGCCGCGCCAACGATGCGCAGGTGGCGCGGGCATTGCTGACCGGGGCCGGGGCGGACGCGGGAGCGATGGGGCAATTCGTGCTCGGCTGGCTGGCGGCGCGGCTGGCGGTCGACGCAACCGGAGAAAATGCAAAGCATTTGCAAAATTTCATGAAAACGGCGCCTTACTGGTAGATTGCCACTAGCCCCGTTTTGGCTTTTCCACCCACAATCCGCGCTCCATGAATACCGACACCCGGCTGTCATCGCCTCCGACAATGAAAATCGCATTTCTGGAAGACGACGCGGCATTTGCCGTCAACATCATCGAATGGCTGGAGCAGGCCGGGCATAGCGTGAGCTGGTTCCGTTCCGGCCGCGAGTGCGTGCGCGCGCTTTCCGACGAGCGCTACGACCTGTGCCTGTTCGACTGGATGCTGCCCGACATCAGCGGCCCCGACGTCATGGCCAGCCTCAAGCTGAAAGGCACGCTGCCGCCGGTGCTGTTCCTGACCGGGCGCGACGCGGAGGAGGACGTGGTGCAGGTGATCCAGGCCGGCGCCGACGATTACATGGTCAAGCCGCCTTCGCGCAGCGTGCTGATCGCGCGCATACATGCGGTGGCGCGCCGCTGTTCGGCGCAACTGCGGCCGGAGCCGGTGCAGGACTTCGGCTCGGTCAGGGTGGATTTCGGCAGCCGCAAGTTCGAACTGGACGGCGAGCCGGTCAGGCTGACCGAAAAGGAAACCGAGCTTGCGCTGTATTTCTTCGGCCGCGTCGGCATGCTGTTGCCGCGCGGGCACCTGATCCAGGTGGTATGGGGGTCGAGCCCCGACATCGATACCCGCACCGTGGATGTCCACGTCAGCCACCTGCGCGGCAAGCTGAAGCTGGTGCCGGAAAACGGCTGGCGGCTGACTTCGGTGTACCGTCAGGGCTATCGGCTGGAGCGCGTGGAATAGGCTCCATGACTGCTCGCCTGCGGCTTGGTTCGCTCGTCTTTCTGCTGCTTGCCGCGCCTGCGGCGGCGGAAACCGCCGACCCCGGCCCGGAATGGCGTTATACGCTGCGACCGGGCGACACCCTGGTCGGCGTGTCGGCGCGTTATCTGGCACGCCCGGCCGACTGGCCGCGGGTGCAGCGCCACAACCGCATTGCCAACCCCTATCGCCTGGTTCCCGGCAGCGCTTTGCGCATCCCGCTTGCCTGGCTGCGGCATGCGCCGGCGCCGGCGACGGTGGTCGCGGTGACTGGGCAGGTGCGGCTGAGCCTGCCCGATGGCGCCGAGCGCGCCTTGCAGGCAGGGGACCGGCTGGTTGCCGGGGCCAGCCTGAGGACGGCCGCCAACAGCAGCGCGACGCTGCGTTTTGCCGATGACTCGGTGGCGGTGCTGCAGCCCGGTGCGCGCATGACGCTCGACACCGTGAGCGTCTATGCCGGCGGCGGCATGGTCGATACCCGGCTGCGGCTGCAGCAGGGGCGTCTCGACGTCGGCGCCAACCCGCGCCGCACGCCGGGCAGCCGCTTGCAGGTGATCACGCCGTCGGCGGTGGCGGCGGTGCGCGGCACCCGCTTCCGCGTCGCGGCGGAACCGCGCGTGACCCGCGAAGAAACGCTGGAGGGGGAAGTGGGCCTGGCTGCGGCCGGGCAACGCGTGGCCGTCATGGCGGGGCAGGGCAGCCTGGCGGAAGCCGGCAAACCGCCGCGCCCGCCGGCGGCGCTGCTGCCCGCGCCGGATGTGTCCGCGCTGCCGCTGCGGGTCGAGTCCCTGCCGCTGCGCTTTACGCTGCCTGCGCTGCCGGGCGCGGTGTCGTGGCTGGGCCAGATCGCATCCCGTGCAGACCTTCCCCGCGATGCCGGCGCGGCCGGGGAACCGGCGGCGGATGCGCAGTTTGGACCGCCGCTGCTGGAACATGCCAGCGCGGCGCCACGGCTGAGTTTTGCCGACCTGCCCGATGGCCGCTACGTGCTGCGGACGCGCGCGGCCGATGCCCTGGGCCTGCAGGGACGCGATGCCGTGCACGCATTCGAGCTCGATGCGCGCCCGTTTGCGCCGTTGCTGCGCACGCCCGGCGCGCGCGTGCGCAGCGCGCAACCCGCGCTGCAATGGAGCGCGGTGGTGGGGGCGACCGCGTACCGGGTCGAGCTGGCGCGCGATGCGGCGTTCGACCGGATGCTGCTGGCCGAGCGGAGCACGGAAACGCGCCTGACCCCGCTCGGGGAATTGACGCCTGGCGCCTACCACTGGCGGGTGGCGAGCATCGAAGCCGATGAGCAGGGGCCGTTCTCGCCGCCGCAGCGTTTCGTCTACGATCCGCTGCCGGGCGCACCCGAACTCGACCAGGCCGCCCCGACGTTCGCGCAAAACGGTCTCAAGCTCGCCTTGCCGCGGCCGCCCGCCGGTTTGCACTACGAACTGGTGCTGGCGCACGACGCCGAGCGCACCCGGATCGCCTGGCAGGGCAGCAGCCGCGACGGCCAGCTGCATGCCTCGCCGCTCGAACCGGCGACGTATTATCTGGCCGCGCGGCTGGTCGAGGCCGACGGCACCGCGGGGCCTTACGCCACCCGGGTGATCGAAGCGCCGCCGCGCTTCCGCTGGGAAGCGCTGTTGCTGCTGCTGCCCTTGCTGGCCATGTGACCGCCCGTGCGCCGCGATCCGCTCCGGCTGCGCTTCTTGCGCAACGACCGTTTCTCCGCGGCACTGATCCTGCTGTCGATCGCGCTGCTGATTACCAGCAGCGGCGTATTGAACCGGGTCGACAACCTGCTGTACGACCTCGGACAGCGCCTGCACAGCCGGCCGCCGCCAGCGGATCTCGTCATCGTCGCCATCGATGAGGACAGCCTCTCCAAGCTTGGCCGCTGGCCGTGGTCGCGGCGTCTGCATGCCGCGCTGATCGACCGCCTGCATGCCGACGGCGCGCGCGCAATCGGCCTCGATCTGGTATTCGCCGAGCCCGACACCGCCGATCAGCCCGCCGACGCGGCGCTGACGGAAGCGGTTGCGCGGGCGGGCAATGTGGTGCTGCCGGTGCTGCTGGAAAGCAGCCGCGTCAACGGCCAGCTGCTGGAAACCCTGCCGCTGCCGCAATTGCTGGAACAGGCGGCGGCGCTGGGACGGGTGCACGTCGAGCTGGACCAGGACGGCATTGCGCGCAGCATTTTTCTGTGGGAAGGCGTGGGCACGCCGGCGTGGCCGCATTTTGCGCAGGCGGTGCTGGCCACCGCCGGCCAGCTGCCGGCGTCGTTCAGCCGGATTCCGCCCGCCGCTGCCGATGCGATGCCGTTTGCCCTGGTGCGGACGTCGCCGCGCCGCATCACGTTCCTGGGGCCGCCCGGGCATGTGCGGACGCTGTCGTATGTGCAGGCGCTGACCGGCGAATTCGCCCCCGGCACCTTCCGCGACAAGATCGTGCTGGTGGGCGCCACCGCGGCGGGCATGGGCGATCTGCTGCCGACGCCGGTGTCGGGCCAGCGCCAGCCGATGCCGGGGGTGGAGGTGCACGCCAATGCGCTGGAGTCGATGCGGGGCGGCCGCCTGGTGCGCGACGTGCCGCCCGCCGTTGCGCTGCCGGCCGCCGCCTTGCTGGCGCTGGCGCCGCTGCTGTGGCTGCCGCGCCTGAATCCGCTGGGCGGATTGCTGGCGAGCGTGCTGTGGTTCGTGGCCGTGGCTGCGGCCGCCATCGCGCTGCCGTTCTGGGTGCGGGTCTGGATGCCGGTTGCCGGCGCGCTGCTGGCAATCCTGCTGGCTTATCCGGTATGGAGCTGGCGGCGCCTGGAGGGCGCCGGCCGCTTTCTCGACCGCGAACTGAAGCGGCTGCGCCAGGAACTGGGGCCGGGAGCCGATGTCCAGCCGCGGGCGCTGTCGCACGACCCGTTCGCAGCGCGTATCCAGCAGGTGCAGGCGGCGGCGCAGCGCTTGCGCCATCTGCAGGACGAGCAGCGCGAAACTCTGGCCTTCATTTCGCACGACATCCGTGCGCCACTGGCCTCCGCCCTGATGCAGCTCGATGCGCTGCCCGCCGCCGCGCAAGCCCGCCTGCGCGACCCGCTGACCCGCGGCTTGACGCTGGCGGAAGAGTTCCTGCGTACTTCGCGTGCCGAAATGCTGGACGCTGCCCGCTTCGAGGAACTCGACTTTGCCGCGCTGGTGCACCAGGCGATCGACGATGCGTACGCGGCGGCGCGCGCCAAGCCGGTGCGACTGGTGCGCCAGCTGCCCGACGATCCGCTGTGGGTGCAGGGCGAGTTCGGCCTGCTGCATCGCGCCATACTCAATCTGGTGTTGAACGCGGTGCATTACGCGCCGGCGCATTCCAGCGTGACGGTGAGCCTGCGCTGCGCGGGCGAATGGGCCGAGGCCAGCGTGACCGACCACGGCCCCGGCATCGCCGCCGCCGATCAGGCGCGCCTGTTCCATCGCTTCAGCCGCACCGCGGAACGGACGACGGGTACCGGGCTGGGGCTGTATTTCGTGCGCACCGTGGCGGAAAAACACGGCGGCACGGTCGCGGTCGCGAGCGAACCGGGAATATTCAGCTGCTTCACCCTGCGGCTGCCGCTGCCGGGACTGTCATCTTCGGCAGGCGCGGCTGCGGCACAATAGGCGTGGCTCGCGATCCGGGGCCGGCATTGTGAGGGAACCGAAATGGAACTGATTTTGTGGCGGCACACCGAGGCGGAAGACACGCTCCCCGATTCCACCCGCGAACTTACCGACCGCGGCCGCAAGCAGGCGGCGCGCATGGCCGACTGGCTCAATCCACGGCTGCCGCCGGACATCCGCATTCTGGCCAGTCCCGCTACCCGCGCCTGGCAAACCGCGCAGGCACTGGGACGCGAATACGAGGAGGCGCCGGCGCTGGCACCCGGCGCCGACGCTGCGGCCGTGCTGGCCGCGGCAGGCTGGCCGGATGCGGCCTATCCGGTGCTGGTCGTCGGGCATCAACCCACGCTGGGGCAGGTGGCGATGCAGCTGCTGGCCGGGCAGGCAGGCGATCTGGCGGTGAAGAAGGGCGCTATCTGGTGGTTCCAGGGGCGCGAGCGGGCGGGGCGGCTGCAGGTGGTATTGCGCGCTGTGGCCGCGCCTGACTGGTTATAATTCCGCGGGTGACCACCCAACCCATCAAGCGCGAGACTAACCCAGTGACCCCGACAACGCGGACGAGGTGCGTGCAGTGCCGGGTTGGCTGAGCGGTCTGCGCGACCTGATCGCCGACGCGAGCCCGTTGCGCCGCTTCATGCTTGCCCTGCTGGTGCTGCTGCCGCTGGCCGCGCTGGCTGCCGCCTATCTGTGGTTCAACCCGCCGGCCTACCGCGTGCTGTACACGCAGCTGTCCGACCGCGCGGGCGGCGAGGTCCTCGGCGCGCTCGAACGACTCGACATTCCCTATCGTCTGTCCGCCGTCGACGGCACCATCGAAGTGCCGTCCAGTCAGCTGCACGCGGCACGCTATCGCCTGGCCGCGCTGGGTCTGCCCGGAACCGATGCCGATGCGCAGGATGAAATCGACCGTTCTCCCGGTTTCGGCGCCTCGTCGCTGCAGGAACAGCAGCGTTACCAGCGCGCGCTCGAGATCGACCTGGCGCGCTCGATCCAGAAGCTGGAAACGGTCGAGCTGGCACGGGTCCACCTCGCCCTGCCCAAGGTCTCGCCGTTCCTGCGCGATGCGCCGCCCGCCACCGCTGCGGTGCTGGTGCGGCTGCGTCCGGGCGCCCGGCTGGATGCCGGACAGGTCTCGACGATCCAGACGCTGGTGGCCGCCAGCGTGCCGCGCCTGAAGCGCACCGAGGTGCAGGTGCTCGATCCGCGCGGCGTCCTGCTGGGCGGCGCGGTTCCCGACGCCGCCCAGTCGCAGCGCCTGGCGCTGGAGCAGGATCTGGCGCGGCGCGCGCTGGCGGTGCTGACGCCATGGCTGGGCGCAGACCGCGTCAGCGTGCAGGTGACCGCGACGCTTGCGGACGGCGAAACCCGGCAGACGGTCGAGCGCGTGCGCAATGTCGTGGTGGCCGGGCAGGCGCGCCCGCTGGAAAAGACCGTGCGCACCACGCGCGTTCCCGAAGGCCGCGTCCAGCGGATCAATGCCATCGTGATTCTGGGGTTCGACGCCGGCGCCGCCGAACTCGGGCGCGCCGGGCAGCTGGCGCGTCAGGCGCTGGGCCTGCTGCCGGCGCGCGGCGACAGCCTGAGCGTGTATGCGCTGCCTGCAGGGGCGCCCAAGGCGCAGGCCGACGTTGCCGTTTCGCCGCCCCCGGCGCCCGGTCCGATCCCGCGGGCGCAGCCAGCCAGTCCGCCGCCGCGCGCGGCCACTCCCTTGCTCTTTCCGCAATGGCCGCTGGCGGCGGCCGCGGCGACCCTGGCCGTGCTCGGCGTGGCGGGCTGGCGGCGTGCCCGTCGGGCACCTGCCAGCGAAACGCAGGCGGATGATTTCGGCGCCGAACTGGATGCGGCCCGCGGCCAGGTGCTGGCCGATCCGCGCGTGGCGGCGGATGTCGTCAGGCTGTGGATGCGCGCATGAGCCAGGCCGGGATCGAAAAATCCGCCGCGCTGCTGCTCGCCCTGGGCGAAGAGGCCACGGCTGCCGTGTTCCGTTACCTGAGTCCGCTGGAAGTGGGCCGCCTGGGCAGCGCCATGCGTGAACTGGAAGTGCTGCCGCGCGAACGCGTGCGTACCATTTTGCGCGATTACGCGGCCGAAGCGGCCGAGCAGACCGGGTTCGCCGCGGACACCGGGCGCTTCCTCGACGAAACGCTGAAGCTGGCGCTGAGCCCGGAGCGCGCGCGGTCGATGCTGCAGCGGCTGGGCACCGCGGGCGCGCAGTCGCTGGAAAAACTGGCCTGGCGCGAACCGGCGGAAATCGCCGGCCTGCTGGAGGCGCAGCCGCCGCAATTGATCGCGGTGGTCGTGACGCATCTGCCGCGCGACGTCGCTGCCGCCGTGCTCGAACTGCTGCCCGCCAGGACCCGCGCCGATACCTTGCTGAACCTGGCGCACAGCGAGGCGCCCAGCCCCGACATGCTGCGCGAGCTGGACGATTGGCTGGCCGGCCGGGAAGCCGCCGCGCCGCCGCAGGGCGAGGCCGCGGTTGCCAGCCTGCTGGGACAGATGAGCGAGGGCAGCGCCGCAGCCGCCCTGAGCCAGCTCGATCGGAACGACGCTGATCTGGCCGCGCGCCTGCGCGTGCGCAATCTCGCGTTCGAGGATCTGGCGCGGCTGACCGAAGCGGGCCGCAAGACCTTCTTGCGCAATATCGGCGCACGCACCCTGCTGCATGCGCTGAAGGGCAGCGACGGACGGGTGCTCGACGCGCTCACTGCGGTGATGAGCCCGACCGCGGCACAGCGCATGCGCGATGATCTCGACACCCTGGGCGCCTTGCCGGTGACCGCGATCCAGGTCGCGCAGGACGATGCCGGCGCCACCTTGCGGCGGCTGGCGGCAGAGGGGGCGATCCCGTTCCCGCAAGAGGAGGCGGCATGAACACGCACGAGGACACCACCGCATTCGAACAGTGGGAAGTGCTGGAACTGGCTGCGCCGGCAGGCGAGACGCCGCCGGCCGCGGATGCCGAGGCCGAGCTGACCGGCCTGCGCGAGGCCGCGCGCGCCGAGGGCTACGCCGAAGGGCTGGCCGCCGGACGGGTGGAAGGGGAGCAGGCCTGCGGGCGCATGAAGCAGCTGGCCGAAAGCTTTTCCTCGACCCTCGACAACCTCGATTTCCGCCTTGCCGACATGGTGCTCGAACTCGCGCTCGACGTGGCGCGCCAGGTGGTGGCGGGCGAACTCGCGGCGCATCCCGAACGCATCCTCGATGTGGTCAACCTGGCGCTGAAGCAGATGGCGGAAACCAGCCGCGAAGCGCGCCTGCTGCTGAATCCGGACGACGCCGCGCTGGTGCGTCCGCATCTCGACCAGGTGCTCGACAAGAACCGCCTGCGCATCGTGGAAGACGTGCGCATCGTGCGCGGCGGCTGCCTGATCGAAACCTCGCAGGGCGACCTCGACGCCACCCTGCCGGCACGCTGGCGTCAAACAGTGCAGGTGCTCGGTTCCAACCTCAACTGGATCGAATAATCCTTGGAACCCCGGTCGACCGCTCTCGCCATGCAATCGTTATCATCCTTTTTCCGTGATTACGGCCCGGACATTTTCTTGACAGCAAGAATCGCTACGCATCCGATTGCACGACTGTCGAGCCCTCTGGCGGCGTTGCGCCTCGTCGCATGGAATGGCCATGCCGCCTCGTGCCGGCAAGGGGCAGGCCGTGGCTGTAAAGCCGCTCAAGCGGCAACAGCCACGTTCTTGCGCCTTGCCGGCCGACTCGACCGCCGCGCACTCGAACGCGCCCAACCGGGGTTCCAAGGATAAATGGAGCGCATCGTCCGCCTGCGCGAATACCTGGCCGACTGCCGCCGCGCGGTGAGCTGG
>ERZ778018.2058-NODE-2058-length-13862-cov-45.082277_pt1 | contig 13862 bp, 9 predicted proteins | sample MGYA00375748_ERZ778018 | MGnify/ENA primary metagenome ERZ778018 (study PRJEB29350, sample SAMN05509839) | bioreactor metagenome | biome: bioreactor; material: wastewater | place: South Africa: University of Cape Town | collected 2014-04-22 ... | reverse complement strand
CGCCGTTGCCGAGCGCCGTCCACACCCCGGCATCACCAAAGCCCACGATGTCGGCGTTGCCGTCACCGGTGAGGTCGGCCAGCAAACGCGGATGCTTGTCCACCCGCCAGCCACCGGCCGCGTAGCCGAGGTCGGCCAACACGAACCGCGGTGCCTGGAACGTCCCGTCGCCATTGCCGAGCGCCGTCCACACCCCGGCATCGCCGAAGCCCACGATGTCGGCCGTGCCGTCACCGGTGAGGTCAGCCAGGAAACGTGGGTGCTTGTCCACGCGCCAACCACCGGCCGTGAAGCCGAGGTCCGCCAGCACGAACTGCGGTGCCTGGAACGTGCCGTCGCCGTTGCTAAGTGCCGTCCACACCCCGGCATCACCAAAGCCCACGATGTCGGCCTTGCCGTCACCGGTGAGGTCGGCCAGGAAACGCGGGTGCTTGTCCACCCGCCAACCACCGGCGTCGTAGCCAAGGTCCGCCAGCACGAACCGCGGTGTCTGGAATGTCCCATCGCCATTGCCGAGCGCCGTCCATACCCCCGCATCGCCGAAGCCCACAATGTCGGCCTTGCCGTCACCGGTGAGGTCGGCCAGGAAACGCGGGTGCTTGTCCACCCGCCAGCCACCGGCGTCATAGCCAAGGTCTGCCAGCACGAACCGCGGCGTCTGGAACGTGCCGTCGCCGTTGCTGAGTGCCGTCCACACCCCGGCATCACCAAAGCCCACGATGTCGGCCTTGCCGTCACCGGTGAGGTCCGCCAGTAAGCGTGGGTGCCGATCGACCAACCAACCCCCTGGCGTGTCCCAGTCGCTTCGCGCGTTGACCGCGCGGAGGTCGCGGGCGCGCAGGACGACGGCGAGGTGGTCGACGTAGGTTACGGGCGGATCATCGCGGTGGAAGTTGCCGAAGTAGCGGATGACTGCGCAGTCCGTGGGCAGCGCCGGGTCATCCGCTGACAGGTTCTGTATAAGCGGACGATAGCCACGGATGACATACCCGCTCGAGGCGTTCCAGAGCGTGCTTCCGGTGCGCAACGGAGGTCCTGGGATGATCTGTCGATCGGCGGACGAGCAGATGTCCGGGAGATTGCCCGGTTGGGTCTCGTACAGCGCCAAGGTCTTGTCCCAGCGTGGAGTGAAGATCAGCATCGAGTGTGGCCGCAACGGATCGGACCAGGACGTGTCATTGTCCCCGCCGCCGTATTGCTGCGTGTTCCAGCTCTGCCCGCCGTCGGACGAGGCGAACCCGTCGTTGTCACCGGTGTTGAGCGACAGCAATGGACCGTGTCCCGCAATCGCAGCACCGGCAAAATTCACTGTGGATAGCGAACTGATGCTGCCCGCTGGTTGGAAAGTGATGCCGCCGTCGGTGCTCCGGTCGATGCCACCGTCGCTCAGCAGCCAGACGGTCCCGGCGGTCGCGACATAGTTGCCGCGGTCGAAACCAGCATGGAAATCGGGGGAGAGGAACAGTCCATGCAGATCGACATGCACCTGACCGGTAGCGTCGAGCTGGTGCCAGTCCGACTCGGACTGGGGATCGAGCGGGGCGACCCACGCCTCGCCAAGATTGTCCCCGAAGAAGCGCTGCGGGCCATAGAACAGCGCTTCGCCCTGGCCCGACCGGGTGATGGCGAGCCACACGTTCCCCGAGTCCTGATCGCCGACCGCCGGGATCGGTACGCTCTGCCAAGTCGACGCCATCGTCTGTGCGAAATTGCTGTAGTTGCCACGCCACAACTGGGGCAGTCCCGGGGCTGCGTTCGCGTCACGCGTGACGAACACCTCGAACGGCGAGCGCGGTGACACGACCATGACGCACTCGTTGTTCGAATTCGACAAGCCGACGACACTCCCCATCGGGCCAGGCAGGTTGCCGGCATCGGGCACCCAGGTGGCGCCACCGTCGAGGGAAACCTCGATACTACCGAAGGCCAAGGCGTAGACCGCCGGGGGATTGAGCGTCCCGGCGGGCGTGGCAGCGACGGCCACATGGTTGGCCGCCACCGGACGCTGGATGATCGGCCGCGTTGTGCGTGTGGCCGTCCACCAGGTCGCGCCGGCATCCCGGCTGACCGCCAGGGAATCCTGGCCGGCCGCGAACACCAGATGCGCGGTGCCCGGCGCCCAGACGAGCTGGCCAGCGGCGGGTGGACCACCTCCCGGACGTGGGAAAGAGTGGACCGGTGCCCAGGTCGCGCCAGCGTCACTGGAACGCCAGATGCCTGCGTCGTCGATCTCGCGGTCACTCCGTGCAATGGCGAGGACGGTCAGCAGGTCGCCAAAGTTTGGCAGCACGAACCGCAACGGGCCCGGGACGGCACCGTCTGCGTTGGCGGGGGCGACGTACACCCCGGCATCGCCAAACCCCACGATGTCGGCTTTGCCGTCGCCGGTGATGTCGGCCAGCAAGCGTGGGTGTTTTTCCACCCGCCAGCCACCGGCCGCGTAGCCGAGGTCGGCCAGTACGAGCTGCAGCGCCAGGAAAGTTCCGTCGCCACGGCTCAGCGCCGTCCACACTCCGGCATCGCCAAACCCCACGATGTCGGCCTTGCCGTCACCGGTGAGATCGGCCAGCAAACGCGGGTGCTTGTCCACCCGCCAACCACCGGCCGCGTAGCCGAGGTTTGCCAGTACGAGTTGCGGCGCCTGGAACGTGCCGTCGCCATTGCCCAGCGCCGTCCACACGCCGGCATCGCCGAAGCCCACGATATCGGCGCGGCCGTCACCGGTAAGGTCGGCCAGATAGCGGGGATGCTTGTTCACGCGCCATCCGCCGGCCGCGTAGCCAAAATTTGCCAGTACAAGTTGCGGCGCCTGGAACGTGCCGTCGCCATTGCCCAGCGCCGTCCACACGCCGGCATCGCCGAAGCCCACGATGTCGGCGCGGCCGTCGCCGGCAAGGTCGGCCAGGCAGCGGGGATGCCTGGTCACCCGCCAACTACCGGCGGTGTAGCCAAAGTTTGCCACCACGAGTTGTGGCGCCTGGAACGTCCCGTCGCCGTTGCCCAGCGCCGTCCACACGCCTGCATCGCCGAAGCCCACGATGTCGGCGTGGCCGTCACCGGTAAGGTCAGCCAGATAGCGAGGATGCCTGTTCACCCGCCAACCACCGGCGACGTAGCCAAAGTCAGCGAGCACGAGTTGCGGCGCCTGGAACGTCCCGTCGCCGTTGCTGAGCGCCGTCCACACCCCGGCATCACCGAAGCCCACGATGTCCGCCTTGCCATCACCGGTGAGGTCGGCCAGGAAACGCGGGTGCTTGTCCACCCGCCAACCACCGGCGGTGTAGCCAAGGTCTGCCAGCACCAATCGTGCTGCCTGGAAGGTTCCGTCGCCGTTGCTGAGTGCCGTCCACACTCCGGTGTCGCCGAAGCCGACGATGTCGGCTGTGCCGTCGCCGCTGATGTCGGCGAGCAGGCGCGGATTCCGGTTGACGAACCAGCGTGCCGAGTCCGGACCAACCGCAACCGACGGGATGCAGCATCCACCGAGCGCGCCTGGCACACCGAACTGGTCAGGAGCGGGCTGTTCCCACGTCAACTGGACCCAGGATTCGCCGCCGTCCGTGGAGACCCACAGGCCACTCGAAAACGATCCCGCGAAAACGAGCTTCCCGTCGTCCGAACTCGCGAGCGACAGCATTCTCCCGGTCACGTCCTGCCACTGCGGCCCAAATGACATGTTGGACCTGGTCGGGCTGACATCGGTAATGGTTGGCATGAGGAGTCACCCGCGGACGTTGTTGACCACGACATCAAGCGGAGGAAGCAGCGTGCCTTGTCTTCGTGACCATTGAGTCCCCGTTGCTGGAGCCACCCCCACGGTGGTCAACGGCAGGTGGCTGCGCATCGTGGTGACGACAAGCTCGCCGGCGTGCCAGAGTGAACATCGTCATGACAGCCGTGAGAAACCCGGTGGTGATCAACCACTCGAGCCCGCCGGAACCTTCATCAGGTCCCAGTCCCGTCAAGACCTCGATCCAGTGCGGGACAACGAGGAAAAGGCCGACCAGGCATGCGCCGAGGAAAGCAAGGAAGACCTCGATACGGACACGGAGTTGCAGGTGCATTGCCTGTCTCCACGTTGGCTGCCAGATGGTGGCATTGCCTGGGAGCCTGGATGACAGAAGCCTCCGGGCTGCAAGCGCTCCGGAGCATACTCTCAGGCTGTAATCGTTACGTGACGGGTTGGCTGCTTGGCCTTGAAACCCCATCCCCGGGCCGAGGCCGCTGAATAGCCGCATGCGCGCAGCGGGAAACGAGGCCGGCTCACGCCCGCCCCCTGCGCCCTGGCGGCCTTACGCGGCAAATGCGACTAATGGCACTTGGCAGCCGCGGGCATTAACCTGCACCGTCGCGGTTTCGCAGCCGAGGGCCAAACATGTTGTCATCCCGCTCAACCAGTTCAACGCTGGCCTTGCGCCGTGCGCTGGTCGGCCTGCTCGCCATCGCCGCACTGACGCTCGCCAGCGGCAACGCCCTGGCAGACGCTGCCGACGCGCATATCCCGCCGCCACAGGATCTGCCCTACCCCGGCACGATCCAGATCCACGTGGATGCCACCAATACCGCGCAGGGCATCTTCAAGATCCACGAGACCATTCCCGTGAAGCCGGGAAAACTCACCTTGTTCTACCCGAAATGGATACCGGGAACGCATTCGTCCACCGACTCCATCGACATGCTGGCCGGGCTGACCATCACCGCCAACGGCAAGCGCCTGCCCTGGACGCGCAACCAGTTCGACGTGTATGCGTTCCAGATGGATGTCCCTCAGGGCGTGTCGGCCATCGACGTGGACTTCCAGTCGCTGTCAGGCCCCGGCGGCTCCCCGTTCGTCACCGTGACCGACAAGATGCTGGCAATCCAATGGAACATGGTGTCGCTGTATCCGGCCGGGTATTACACGCGCGGCATCGGGGTGGCGGCGAGTGTCACGCTTCCCGCCGGTTGGCAGTTCGGCACCGCGCTCGACACGCAGTCGCAATCGGATGGCGGCGTGACGTTCAAGCCGACCACGTACAACACCTTGGTCGACTCGCCCATCTTTGCCGGGAAGTACTTCAAGCGCATCGATCTCGACCCGGGCGCCAAGGTGCCGGTGCATATGGACCTGATCGCCGACACGCCGGCGTACCTCGCGATCTCGCCCGAGGTGGTGCAGCTGCAGCGCAACATCGTCACCCAGGCCTACCGCCTGTTCGGATCGCACCACTACGCGCACTACGACTGGCTGATGGCGCTGTCGACCCAGCTGGACACGGACTCGCATGAAGACCACCAGTCGGTCGGCGGTGGCTGGCCTGCGGAGTATTTCAGCAAGTGGGACGCCAATGTCCCCAACCGGGACATCGTCGCGCACGAATATATCCATTCCTGGGACGGCAAGTTCCGCCGCCCGGCGGATTTGTGGCAGCCCAATTTCAACCTGCCGGAAGGCGGCTCCCTGCTCTGGCTGTACGAAGGCCAGACCCAGTACTGGGGTTTTGTGGTCACGGCCCGCGCGGGCGTCTGGACGCCCGAACAATTCCGCGGCGCCCTCGCCATGGTCGTGGCCAACTACGACCGCAACCGCCCGGGGATGGAATGGCGCACGCTCGAGGACACGACCAACGACGCGGTCATCGCGCGCCGCCGGATGCTGCCCTATCGCAGCTGGCAGATGAGCGAGGATTATTACAGCGGCGGGCAACTGATGTGGCTCGCCGCCGATGCCAAGATCCGCGAACTCACGCATGACAAGAAATCGCTGGACACGTTCGCCAGGGATTTCTACGGGATGGACAACGGCAGCTATGTCACCAGGACCTACACGCTGGACGACATCGTGGCCGCGCTGGACCATGTGGTGAAGTATGACTGGCGCGGATTCCTGGACCGCAACGTGTACGCACCCGCGCCGCCGCTGGCGAGCGAAATCGAGGCGGCGGGCTGGAAACTCGTCTACACCGACACCGCAAACGAATACGAACAGGCCTACGACGCCTCGCGGCAGTCGCCGCGACACATCTACAATTTTGCCTGGTCCATCGGCTTGACCCTGATCCGGGACGGCACGATCAACGACGTGCGCTGGAACGGCCCGGCCTTCAAGGCCGGCATCGGCAGCGGCGGTCGGCTCATGGCGGTGAACGGCCACGCCTACACCGAGCAAGTCCTCAAGGACGCCATCACCGCGGCCAAAGGCGGCCTTGCGCCGATCGAACTGCAGATACGCCGCTTCGATACCGACCACACGTTCGCCATCAACTATCACGGCGGCCTGCAATATCCGCACCTGGTGCGGATCCCGGGCACCCCGGACTATCTGGGCGAGATCATCGCCGCCCGCAAATAGCATCGGGAACCGGGTCAGATTTTTACTTCGGCCCCTTCATCTCGCAATTGACCATCCAGCTCACGCCGTAGCGGTCCACGCACATGCCGAAGCGCTCCGCCCAGAAGGTCTTCTCCAGCGGCATGGTGACCTTGCCGCCTTCGGATATGCCGGCAAAGATACGCTCCGCCTCCGCCACGTCCCCGGCGTTGATCGACAGCGAGAAGCCGCCGAAAGGCGAGCCGTACTGCGGTGGGCAGTCCGCACCCATCAGGAGCGATCCGTCCGGGAACTGCAACGTGGCATGCATGACCTTGCTGCCATCGCCGCTCGGCGCCTGGTCGGCCATCGGCGACTCCGCCCAGGTGGTGGAGAACAGGCATTTCGCGCCAAACACCCGCTGATAGAAATCGAAGGCAGCCTTACAATCGCCTGTGGGGAAATTGAGGTAAGGGTTCATGGGCAGCTCCGTGGTTGGGGAGGATGACGGAGGAATTGTACGGATCGGACGGTCAAGGGCGCGTGGCAGACGCTGACATCTTCACTACGCGCGTGAATGAAGAACACTCATGTGCAACGGGTTATACGTTGCGTGCAATCCTGCGACCTTCGCGCGCCACCGCGGCAGCGTCATCCGCAGGCAAGGAACCTCGGGGGCCTTGGGTTTGATTTGCGGATAGTAGCGCCATTCGAAAGCCGCCCGGAATGGTGCGAAGGATGACTCAAGCGCTTTTCGCTAACCGCGTCCCAATCACATGACCGACCCACTCGCCGCCCTGGCTGCGCCCTGTTCGCACGCCGTCGAAATCAAGAAAAGCCGCTTCCTCGCGCAGGCGGCGCCAGCAAGCTCGCCCGAAGCGGCCATGGCGTTCATCGACAGCCTGCGCGACAACGGCGGCGGACACCATTGCTGGGCCTACCGCATCGGTCAGGCCTACCGCTTCAATGACGACGGCGAGCCATCCAACAGTGCCGGCAAACCCATCCTGGCCGCCATCGACGGGCAAGGTTTCGACCATGTGGTCGTGGTGGTTACACGCTGGTTCGGCGGTATCAAACTTGGCGTCGGCGGCCTTATCCGCGCCTACGGCGGCACGGCCGCGCAGTGCCTGCAACAGGCCGGCAAACAGCCCATCGTCCGCGTTACGCGCATGGTTCTCCGCTGTGATTTCTCACAATGGTCGCTATTGGAGGGACGTATCCGCGAGCGGCACATCACCATCGACAACACGACTTATGGAGCACTCGCGGTAACGGCCATCCTCGCCGTGCCGTCAGGCCAGGAATCTGCGCTCGCGCACCTGGTAGCCCATGCGACCCAAGGCCGGGGGACTCTTGAGGCCTTACCCGAGGGTTGTCTCTGACACCTTCTCACTTCTTATCCGCAGGGTGGCTGTGCCGCATTTGGGGCAACTACGACGCAATTCTGTCCTCCGCAGCGGCTCGCCACAAGACATCGTAGGGGCGCCCCGTTCACCCCCTTACCAATCGCGGCCGGGCCACGTGCGTGCGCTCCCGGTAACGGTGAACTTTCAATTCCTCAAGGACAATATCCCACGCGTCCAGCCCAAGCCACGCTGGCCTGAGCCTTTCCAACATGTCCATGTCGTCTTGGTCGTATCGTTGTCTGAGGCGCGCCAAATGGCTCAGCACCCGCTCAGTTTGCTCGACGTCGGTGCTCACGTTCATGGCAACTTCCATCCCGCTGCTTGTGAAATATCCAAGGGAATAGTCAAGCAACAGTCATGCCATGCATGCCAACGGGCATTTGACGGAAATCGCCCCGGGCCGCACACCCTGGCCCGAGGGTTCCGTTTGTCACTGGCAGGGTGGCCATGGCTTTGCCGCCACGGCACGGCCCACGCCATGCAGCGCGAGCCTGGTCAAGAGGATTGGGTCGAGTGCCAAAACAGCTGACAGCACGGTCTTGGCGCAGTGATGAGCGGTCGGCCCGGTGGCCGCGGACCTGGTCCCAAAGCTGATCATCGACGGGGGCAACGGCAAATACCACGTTGCGACAACAGTCGCGAATATCAGTAATGCGTTACGCGTGACTCGCAGATCCTGTTTGAGTCCATCGAACAAATCCCGCAGCTGGCAACCCGTTGGCTGTAGACATACAACCGCGAACGCCCGAATATGGCCTTGGCGGCATGGCCAGGCAGAGTGGCGCTTGTCGCGTAGCTTCACTTCTGACGAGTACTAAAACAGGGGCTTACCGTACTACCGTTTGCAGCGCCCAATACGCTGGAAGGAACCGCGATCTGGCGCCGCAAGCCCAACGTCGACACCACGAGTGGCTGGACTCCCCACACCTGACTGACCGGCGCACGCCCAAGGACAAAAGAGACCTGCACCTGACTACGACAACCACGCCACGCACAAATACCCGAATGTAAAGGCGCGGCTGTAAAGCACCTACGTTTGCATATGCACTTGAAAACGGCCCGGCAGCATTTCAATGCCAGGTAACGGAAACACAAACAAACAGTCTGAGGAGACACAAATGAATAAGCAGTTTGAACTTGACGGAGCGCTGACATCCCTGAGCAGCTATCCGTCATGGGCGCAGGACATCGTGGCTGAGTGCGCCGACGCCAAGGAGAAGTGCGCGAATCACGAGCTGTTTCAACTCATGCGGGCGGCCAAGCTAGACCATAACTCAACCGCCAATTTTCTGATCGGTATCTGGCCCGTGGTCGAGCGTTTCCCCGCCTACATGGCGCTCAGTCTCCTCAAGACACGTTTTGGCCGCAGCCGGGCTGACGATCTGGCGCGGCGCTGGTTGGTTCGCAATATCCGTGTAGAACAAAACCATGCCGAGTACTGGCTCAAGTGGGCCGAGGGAGAGGGTATAGCGCGTGAGGACGTGCTCCATCGCCAGGCCCCGCTGGGCACCCAGACGCTCGCCAACTGGCTGGAAGAAGTCTGCACCAGGGACAACCTGGCGGCCAGTATCGCGGCGAGCAACTACGCGGTTGAAGGGGTCGCCGGTGAATGGGCGAAGCTTGTCTACGAAAGCAAGGTGTACCAGGACAGCTTCCCGGACAACGAGCGCAAGGCCACCTTGCGCTGGCTCGAATTGCATGCTGCCTACGACGATGTGCACCCATGGGAAGCCCTGGAGATCGTTTGTACCTCCATGGGAAGCAACCCGGAGGTAGAGCAGGTCAATCACATCCGCGAATGCATCAAGCGCACCTACACCAGCCAGCTCGTGAGCGTGAGTCGCTGCCTGGAACGCTCGCGTCCAATGGCGGTGGCCACCGCGGCGGTTGCATAGTTCAAGCTGGCGCCCGGCCGGTCGATATTGAGCCGTACCCATCAAAAGTGTTGAAAGAGACAAATGGAGGCCTTTCCGACCGGTTTGCAGCGGCCATTGCTACGCCGCTTGATGCCGCTGGCCTATGCGCTGGTGGTGATGATCGGGTTGATCCTGACGCTGACGTGGGGGTCGCTGCAGGTCCAGGTCACTCTCGCCGGTTTCCTCAACGGCGAGAGTATTTGGTCGAAAGCCCAAAAGCAGGCAGTCATTGACCTCGATGCCTATGCGGCGACTGGAAATCCGGAGCAACTTGAGGCTTTCCGCCGCAACGCGAGGATCGTCGCGGCCGACAGGTGGATACGGGATACCATCGCCTCGGGTCACTATCACAATTCCGACCTGACTGCCGCGTTTCGCGAGGGCGGTGTCATCCCGAGCGCCGTGCCAGGGATCATTTTCATGTTCAGGCATTTCGCCTGGGCGCCACACATGAAACAGGCACTGGCAGCATGGCGGGCATCGGATGATGCCATCGCAGAACTGGACGCCATCGCCAATGAGCTCCAAAAGGCCTACACCACGGCTGCTGTTCCGCTCAGTCATTCACTGAGCGCGCGCCAGCGCATCCTGGCGCTCAACAACCATATCGAACCTCTCGCGAAGGTGTTTTCACTGGAAGTTGCCGAGGGGGCGGTATGGGTCGGCTCGATATTCTTCGGCGGTGTCGTGACGATCGCCTTGGTCGCGATGCTGCTGTGGTTCATCACGGCAAAGCGCATCCTGACGAGTGTCCGCGGCACCGAGGAGCGTTATCGGCTGCTCTTTGACAGTGCCGCCGATGCGATCGCGATGGTAGATGAGTCCACGGGACGTATCGTGGACGCGAACCAGACCATGCTGGCCTGGACCGGGCGCCAACGCACCCACTTGATCGGCGACCGCTTCGTGCACCTGTTCCAACACCCGGTGCGCAACGATCCGGGGCATGCGGCAATCAACGTCTTGTGGACCGAGAATGACTCGTCCAGGCCGGTGGAGACCCAAAGCAACCTGGTCACCTGGGCTGACCGCTCGATACGCCAGACGATCATTCGCGACATCTCCGAGCGGGTGAAGATGGAACAGGAGCGCCTCGTGGCTGCCGAGGCCCTGGCCTCCATCGCCGAAGGCGTCATCATCAGCGACGCGCAGTACCGCGTTACCTCCGTCAATGCCGCGCACGAGCTGCTTACCGGCTACAGCCGCGGAGCCATTCTGGGGCGGTCGTGGGCGGCGATGCGCACCATGCCCGACGGCACACCGATACCGTCGTCGGTATGGGAACGTGTTGCCACCGGCGACTACTGGCGCGGTGAAGTGGAGACCACCCGGGCTGACGGTACCTGCTATCCGGAGCAATTGAGTATCAGCGCCATCCGTGACGAGCAGGGCGACGTCCAACATTATGTTGCCGTATTCACCGATGTCTCATCGGCCAAGGCCAACGAGAGCCGGCTGGAATATTTGGCACGCCACGATCCACTGACCGGCCTCGTCAATCGCGGCGAGTTCGAACGGTTGTGCGCCCAGGCCATTGCCGAGGCCGAGCGCGATGGCACGGCAGTGGCTGTGCTTTTCATTGATCTGGACGCATTCAAGAACGTCAACGACAGCTACAGCCATGCGGTAGGCGACCGCCTTCTGGTCGCGGTGGCGGAGCGCATCAATGGCCAGCTGGACGAAAACGCCGTGTCAGGGCGCATCGGAGGGGACGAATTCACCGCCCTGATACGCGGGCTTGTCACGCGCGAACACGTACAGGTGATCGCTGACCGCTTGCTGGCGGCTTTGGCGAAATCGATATTCGTTGACGGCAAGGAGATCGTCTTGACCGCCAGTATCGGCGTGGCTGCCTATCCACTCGATGGCGCCGACCCGCCATCGCTGATCGCCAATGCAGATGCCGCCATGTATGCAGCCAAGACCGAAGAGCGCAATGCTGTTCGTTTGTACACTCCCGTAATGCACGCCGATTCGCGACGGCGTATGCAGCTTGCAACCGAGCTGCGTCAAGGCTTGGAACGCGACGAATTGAGGGTGTTGTACCAACCGAGCGTAGACCTGCAGCATGGGCGCATCGTGGCTTGTGAGGCGCTCGTGCGCTGGCAGCATCCCGACCGCGGCCTGCTCATGCCTGCCGACTTCATCGCGGTGGCCGAAGAGCTCGGCCTGATCCGGGTCGTCGACGAGTGGGTGCTGGCAGCGGCCTGCGCCCAGATCAAGGCGTGGGACAGGAGTGGCATGCCGGCCATTCGCGTGGCAGTGAATATTTCCGCCCGGTGGTTTGGTCACCCGGGCTTCCTGCGAAGTGTTACCAGCACGTTGCAGGAAAATGGCATACCGCCGGACCGGATCGTTCTAGAGATCACCGAAAGCGCGATGCTCCGACTCGGAGACGGTATCGAACGCACCATGGAGACACTCCACAAACATGGTGTCGCCGTCGCGATCGATGACTTCGGTACGGGCTACTCGTCCATGGCGTACCTGAAACTCCCTGCGGTGGCTTACCTCAAGATTGATCGTTCCTTCGTGACCGGGCTGCCCGAAGATTCCAACGACGCGGCCATCGTGAAGGCGATCCTGGCGATGGCCCACAGCCTCGACCTGGAGACCATCGCCGAGGGAATAGAGACGGAGGAGCAGCACAAGTTCCTGCGTCTGGCAGGCTGTGACGAGGGACAGGGCTTCCTTTATTCCTTCCCGTTGGAGCCGCAAATGGTCGAAGAACTGCTGCGGCCGAAAGTCTTGTCGCTTCCGCGCGGTTTGAGCGTGGTGCCACCGAAGCGGTCGCGCTAGGCACTCGGCATGAAGACCCCTGCTGGGGCATACACTTTAGCAGCCTGATCCGCGCCGATTCCGCTGGGTCGTTACAGTGCCACGCTCCCGCGAACTTCGGCACGCTCCTAGGCAATCGCTACGCCTGCCTTGATCGCCGCGGCCTTCATCGCCTTGTCCTGGGTGGCCAATGGAATGCCCCGCCGCAGCGCCAGGTCCAGATAGGCCGTGTCGTATGCCGTCAATCCGTAACGCTCGGCGAGCACGACCTGCCCGTCCAGTACGGACCTGCTGCTGGACGTCTCCACTTCGATGGACAGGCACAGCAATTCCTCGACGAACGCCATACGCTGGGCCGTGGTGAGGCGGCCGCGCCTCTGCGCCATCAGGAGGCCGTTCGCCACCTCGTGTGCCCATAGCCCGGGTACCAGGGCACGGGTCGCAGCCACCTTGTCCAGCACGGCATCGCTGTACTTCGAGGCCTCGTCTGGCAGTGCCCATGACAGCGCCACCGAGGCATCCAGTACCAGCGTGGGATCGGTTGCGCTCATCGACGCCCTTCCTCGATGAGCGCACGCATGGACAGTTTGCGCCCCCGCGCAGGGCGGCCAACCGCGTTGCGCAGCCGAAGAATCCGCATGGCCGCATCGGCGGCGCCGGACACCGGCGCGAGCCGCGCAATGGCACGACCGTTGCGCGTGATGGTGACGACTTCTCCCGACTCGACCTGCTTCAACAGGCGGGGCAGGTGCGTCTTCGCCTCGTAAGCTCCGACTTTGGACATGGGGTTCTCCAGACTGGTCTACCGATCCAGTCTATCAATAACCTTCCCATGTGGCATCGAATGGATGCCGCTTTACACCATCGGCAGCTTGAGCCCCTGTTCCTTGGCGCACGCCACCGCCTCCTCATAGCCGGCGTCGGCATGGCGCATGACACCGGTGCCGGGGTCGTTCCACAGTACACGCGAGATGCGCTTGTCGGCCTCGGGCGTGCCGTCGCAGACGATGACGAGGCCGGCGTGCTGGGAGTAGCCCATGCCGACGCCGCCGCCGTGGTGGAACGACACCCAGGTGGCGCCGCTGGCGGTGTTGAGCAGCGCGTTCAGGATCGGCCAATCGGACACGGCGTCGCTGCCGTCGCGCATGGATTCGGTTTCGCGGTTCGGCGAGGCGACCGAGCCCGAGTCCAGGTGGTCGCGGCCGATCGCGATCGGCCCCTTCAGCTCGCCGTTGCGTACCATGGCGTTGAACGCCAGGCCGAGCTTGTCGCGCTGGCCGAGGCCGACCCAGCAGATGCGCGAGGGCAAGCCCTGCCAGTGGATGCGCTGCTCGGCCATGTCCAGCCAGTTGTGCAGGTGCTGGTCGTCCGGGATCAGTTCCTTGACCTTGGCGTCGGTCTTCAGGATGTCTTCGGGATCGCCGGACAGCGCGACCCAGCGGAACGGGCCGATGCCGCGGCAGAACAGCG